>Ga0079224_100000279_pt1 | contig 46222 bp, 37 predicted proteins | sample Stecom2015_FD_80414 | JGI IMG/M metagenome (GOLD analysis project Ga0079224, IMG submission 80414) | Agricultural soil microbial communities from Utah to study Nitrogen management - Steer compost 2015 | ecosystem: Environmental > Terrestrial > Soil > Agricultural land | place: USA: Utah... | reverse complement strand
GGGGGGTTCATCGAGGATGTTGCGGGCATGAGGGAGGAGTCTTGTGCCGGCTTCGGTCAGTCGGGTTCTGCGGTTGCTGCGGTCGATCAGTTGGGTGCCTAGTTGCGTTTCGAGGGCGGCCAGGCGCTTGCTGATGGCTGGCTGTGTCAGGTGCAGGGTCTCGGCGGCTTCCGAGAAGGAGCCTTGGTCGACGATTGTCAGGAATGCTTTCAGGGAGTTTGCGTCCATTGGGCAGAACCTTTGACGTTGGTGTGGGCGCGGCTTTGGGTGGCCTCTCCCGAAAACCGCTACAAGCACTTCCCTGTGCGCTTCTCTCCGGCCATCCATGGCCTCCGACATTTTCGGGAGAGGCCACCCAAACCCGCTATCGGTAACCACAGTATGCCGTCTGGTGACAAGTGTCAGCAGGCGCGCAGAGCGTATGGGGCGTGACCAGAAGGGTGTGGCTTTTCAAAACCGTTGAGGGCCAGGGACGGCCCGAAACGAGCCCACAGGGATGTGCTTGTAGGCGTGTTTTGAAAAGCCACACCCTTCTGGTTGCGCCTTGCACCGATGTGAAAGTTTATGGTGATTCCGTAGAGGAATGCAAAGCATAAAAAACATGAATTGAGGTTATTCGTGACGCAGGGGTATGATGTCACCATTCGAAGCAGAAACAGAAACCCCCAGAGAGTGAGAGAGAATCATGGCGGGCAAGACCTTATACGACAAATTGTGGGACGACCATTTGGTCAAGCAGCGGGACGATGGTTCTGCGTTGATTTACATTGATCGTCAATTGCTGCACGAAGTGACATCACCTCAGGCCTTTGAGGGCCTTCGTCTGGCTGGCCGCAAGCCCTGGCGGATTGATGCCAACATCGCGACGCCGGATCATAACGTGCCGACCACGGATCGTGACAAAGGTATCGACGGCATTGTGGATCCGGTCTCGCGCACCCAGGTGGAGACGCTGGACAAGAACTGTGACGAGTTCGGGATTCTCGAATTCAAGATCAAGGATCAGCGCCAGGGCATTGTGCATGTGATTGGGCCTGAGCAGGGCGCGACGTTGCCCGGTATGAGCATTGTCTGCGGTGATTCTCATACTTCTACTCACGGTGCTTTTGGCTGTCTGGCTCATGGTATCGGGACATCTGAAGTGGAGCATGTGCTGGCGACCCAGTGCCTGGTTCAGAAGAAGATGAAGAACATGCTGGTAAAGGTGAACGGCAAGCTGGGCGCGGGTGTGACCGGCAAGGATGTTGTTCTGGCGATCATCGGCAAGATTGGTACCGCCGGTGGTACCGGTTACGCCATTGAATTTGGTGGCGAGGCGATCCGTGGTTTGAGCATGGAAGGCCGGATGACCATTTGTAATATGTCCATCGAAGCCGGTGCTCGCGTGGGTATGGTGGCAGTGGATGACACCACCATCGAATATGTCAAAGGTCGTCCGTTTTCACCCAAGGGTGAGACCTGGGACAAGGCGGTTGAATACTGGCGCACGCTCCACAGCGACGATGATGCGGTGTTCGACAAAGTGGTTGAGCTGGACGGTTCCGCCATTCAGCCGCAGGTGAGTTGGGGTACGTCGCCGGAGATGGTGGTTGGTGTTGAAGGCGCGGTGCCGGACCCGGCGAAGGAAGAGGATCCCATCAAGCGCGAGGGGATCGTCCGCGCGTTGAAGTACATGGGGCTTCAACCGAATCAGAAGATTACCGATATCAAGCTGGATCGCGTGTTTATCGGTTCCTGCACCAATAGCCGGATTGAGGATCTGCGGGAAGCTGCGGCGGTGGTTAAGGGCCGCAAGGTGGCTGCGAGCCTCAAGCAGGCGATGGTGGTTCCGGGTTCCGGTTTGGTCAAAGCCCAGGCGGAGCAGGAAGGTCTCGACAAGGTCTTTATCGAGGCGGGTCTGGAGTGGCGTGACCCGGGTTGTTCCATGTGTCTGGCCATGAACGCCGACAAGCTGGGGCAGGGCGAGCATTGTGCGTCTACCTCCAACCGGAACTTCGAAGGTCGCCAGGGCTTTGGTGGCCGTACCCACCTGGTGAGTCCGGCGATGGCCGCCGCGGCAGCGGTAACTGGCCACTTCGTTGATGTCCGTGAATTGATGAACTGAGCCACAGGAGAGAGACCATGCGAGCATTTACGCAACACCAGGGCATTGTTGCCCCCATGGACCGTTCCAATGTGGACACGGACATGATCATTCCCAAGCAGTTTCTGAAGTCCATTAAACGTACGGGCTTTGGCCCGAACCTGTTCGATGAGCTGCGTTATCTGGATGAAGGCAAGCCGGATCAGGATTGCGCCAACCGTCCCCTGAATCCAGACTTCCTGCTGAATCAGGATCGCTACAAAAACGCCAGTGTGTTGCTGGCCCGGACCAATTTTGGCTGTGGTTCCAGTCGTGAGCACGCACCCTGGGCGCTGGATGATTTCGGTTTCCGGGTGATTATTGCCCCGAGTTTTGCTGACATCTTCTACAATAACTGCTTTAAGAATGGTCTGTTACCCATTGTTTTAGATGAAAAAGTGGTTGATAAGCTGTTCCGGGAAACCGAAGAGAATGAAGGCTATCAGCTGACCGTCGATCTGGAAGCGAAAACGGTGACGACGCCTGGTGGCGAGTCGTTCAGCTTCGATGTGGACGATTTTCGCCGTCATTGCCTGCTGAATGGTCTGGATGACATTGGCGTGACCCTGGAGGATGCGGATACCATTCGCGCTTATGAAGAATCCCGGCGCAAGACCGCTCCCTGGTTGTTTACTACTGGAAACTGATTAACAAGGAATTGGATTATGTCCCGTAATGTATTGCTCCTGCCGGGCGACGGCATTGGTCCGGAGATCGTGGCAGAAGCGGAGAAGGTTCTGCATAAGGTGAATGACCAGTTTGGTCTGGGGCTGAGTTTTGAATCTGCCCTCGTTGGTGGTGCGGCGATTGATGAGACCGATACGCCGCTGCCTGAAGAAACCCTGGAGAAGGCCCGTAAGGCTGACGCGATCCTGCTGGGGGCCGTAGGCGGCCCAAAGTGGGACAGCCTGCCGATGGCGAAGCGCCCGGAGAAGGGGCTGCTGGGTCTGCGCTCCAATCTTGAGCTGTTTGCCAACCTGCGTCCGGCCATTCTGTATCCTCAGCTGGCGTCTGCTTCGTCCCTGAAGTCGGAGGTGGTTTCAGGACTGGACATTCTGATCGTGCGCGAGCTGACTGGCGGTATCTATTTTGGTCAGCCTCGCGGCGTGCGTGAACTGGAAAGCGGTGAGCGCCAGGGCTACAACACCTACCAGTACACCGAGTCCGAGATTCGGCGTATTGGTCGGGTTGCCTTTGAGGCGGCCCAGCAACGGGGCAAGAAATTGTGCTCGGTTGATAAGGCTAACGTGCTGGAAGTGACCGTGCTGTGGCGGGAAATCATGGAAGACCTGAAGCGGGAATATCCTGATGTGGAGCTTTCCCATATGTACGTGGATAACGCGGCCATGCAGTTGGTCCGTGCGCCCAAGCAATTCGACGTGATTGTGACTGGCAACATGTTTGGTGATATTCTTTCTGACGAAGCGGCAATGCTCACCGGTTCTATCGGCATGCTTCCCTCAGCGTCACTGAATTCCGACAAGCAGGGTATGTATGAGCCGTGTCACGGCTCGGCGCCGGATATTGCCGGGCAGGGCATTGCCAACCCGCTGGCTACCATCCTCAGTGCTGCAATGATGTTGCGTTACAGCCTGAATGAGGAAAAAGCTGCCCAGGCCATCGAGGCGGCGGTCAGCAAGGTGCTGGACCAGGGGCTGCGTACTGCCGACATTATGTCGGAAGGCGGTCAGAAGGTATCCACCCGCGACATGGGTGAGGCGGTTCTGAACGCGCTTTAAAGCACCACTGGTTTGCTTAATCGAGACCCGACAACGGCAGGATGCAGCCGTTGCGGGATCATCCATCCTGTCCCTGCCAGCGATAACGGTAGAGGGTGGGCATAAAACGAGGTTCAAAGGTCGCACATGAAGCGAGTTGGACTTGTAGGTTGGCGTGGCATGGTGGGCTCGGTCCTCATGCAGCGCATGCGCGAAGAAAATGATTTTGCCGACATCGATCCGGTGTTTTTTACCACTTCCCAGGCAGGGAAGCCGGCCCCGGACGTAGGCAAAGATGGTGTTCCTCCACTGCAGGATGCGTTCGATATCGACATCCTCAAGGGGATGGATGTGATCGTTACCTGTCAGGGCGGCGATTACACCACCGAGGTTTACCAGAAGCTGCGTGATGCAGGCTGGGACGGTTACTGGATTGATGCGGCATCCACCCTGCGTATGGTCGATCACTCTGTGATCGTGCTGGATCCGGTTAACCGTAATGTGATCGACGCGGCTCTGGACAAGGGCGTAAAGGACTATATCGGCGGTAACTGCACCGTTAGCCTGATGATGCTGGCCCTGGGTGGCCTGCTGGAGCAGGATCTGATCGAGTGGGTGTCTCCGATGACGTACCAGGCCGCTTCCGGCTCTGGTGCCCAGAATATGCGGGAACTGTTGAACCAGATGGGCACGCTGAATGAGAGCGTCAAATCTGAACTGGCTGATCCGTCCTCCGCCATTCTGGAAATCGATCGCAAGGTAACCGACACCATGCGTTCTGGCGATTTCCCCACCGAGCATTTCGGTGTGCCGTTGGCAGGTAGTCTGATTCCGTTCATCGACAAGCAGCTCGATAACGGCATGAGCAAAGAAGAGTGGAAAGCGGGCGTCGAGACTAACAAGATTCTGGGTCGTAGTGACAACCCGATCCCTATTGATGGTATCTGCGTGCGGATTGGCGCCATGCGCTCTCACAGTCAGGCTCTGACCATCAAGCTGAAGAAAGATCTGTCGGTTTCCGAAATCGAAGGCATTCTGGCCAAGGCAAACGACTGGGTGAAAGTCATTCCCAACGATCGCGATGCCACCATGCAGGAGCTCACTCCGGCGAAAGTGACCGGCACGTTGAGTATTCCGATTGGTCGTATTCGCAAGTTGTCCATGGGGCCGGAGTATATTTCCGCTTTCACGGTGGGTGACCAGTTGCTGTGGGGTGCCGCAGAACCGCTGCGCCGGATGCTGCGAATCCTTCAGGAACGTTAAAAAGTGTTACACAGCGGTAATTAATGCCAACTGTGTCCGGTTTTTTGCAAGCCGGTCAGGGGCGGAGGCTGATTTCAGCGTCCGCCCCTGTTATTTTCAAGGGCGCTAAGGAGTTCCGCCCGATAGATAAAAAAACGGTGCAAGGATTGCAGCTGATTGATTGATAAAACGGGTTTTATCAACAATACTTGCCAAACCGAACGGTATAATTGCGATATAAAAACGAGAAATAACAAGGCGAAAGTCATCCAACCTCGTCCGATTCTGTTGAGATACGGCAGTAAAGAATAACGGAGACTGGAAAGGAATAAGCATGAAGGTACGCAAGCTTGCGGTTGCCCTGGCGCTGGCGGGAGGGCTCGGCTCTGGAATGGCTCAGGCGCTTGGACTTGGAGAAATTGAGCTCCAGTCCTGGCTGAATGAGCCACTGGATGCAGAAATATCACTGAATCAGAGTCGCGGTGTTGATCCCGGTGAAGTGTTCGTCAATGTGGCACCGGAGGCCGCCTATGAACGTGTCGGCCTGGACCGTCACCAGTTTCTGAGTCAATTGAGGTTTGAAGTGGTTACCGGGACGGATGGCAACCTGGCCATCAACGTTTCCTCCCGGGCCCCGGTACGCGAGCCGTATCTGAATTTTCTGCTCGAGCTGACCTGGCCCAACGGTCGTCTGATGCGGGAATACGCAGTGCTGGTCGATCCTCCGGTGTATGCCGAGGAATCCGGTATTGAGGAGCAAGTCAGTGCTCCGACCACCACAACCACCCGGCAGCAGCCGGCGCGCAGCCAGGAATCTGTCCGCCGCCAGGCGGCAGCAGAAGGCTCCCTGTCACGTGGCTACCAGGCAGATTCGTTTGGCCCGACAGGGCCATCAGACACACTCTGGACCATTGCTCAGCAGGTGCGTCCGGATGGTTCTGTTTCCATGCAGCAGGTCATGCTTGCGATTCAGGATCAGAATCCCAACGCGTTCATTGGTGGGAATATCAACCGCCTGAAGCGTGGTGAGGTATTGCGGATTCCCTCTCTGGATCAGATTCAGAGCCGCAGTCGCGCCGAAGCAAACCGGGTAGTTGCACAGCAGAATCAGGAATTCCAGTCTCCGAGAACCGTTGATGCAACGGATACCGCCCAGGCTGCAGCAGGCCAGGGTGCTACTCAGGCGGCCGCGGGTGATGAGTTGCGCCTGCTGGTTGCCGATGAATCGGAATCCCGGTCCACCGAAGACGGTGGCTCTGCCGGTGGTGATGGCGATCTGCCGGGCGGTGTTGATGCCGGTTCCGCAGTTGCGATGGAAGAGCTGGAAGCCGCAAAACGCGAAAATGACGAACTCAATACCCGTGTTCAGGATCTGCAGGATCAGGTTGAGACCCTGCAGCGGCTGCTGGAGCTGAAGAACAGCCAGCTGGCGGACATGCAGGGCATGGTATCGGAGGAAGAGTCTCCGGCCCCAAGCGACAGTGGCGTGGCCGAGTCTGACGCTGAACTGCCTCCAGCCCCCGTCGAAGGTGACAGGGGTGCCGGCACCGGCGAAGAACCGGTAGCAGACGGCCAGGCCGGTGAAGCCGTTGATGGTGAGGCGGCCGATACAGCGATGGCGGAAGACGACAGCGCTATGGCCCAGGACGAGACCGGTACTGCTGGTGAAGAGCCGTTTGGTGAGGATGCTGAAACAGGTGCCGCCGATGAGGTGGTGGCCGAGCAGCCTGCCGTAACCGAACAGGAAGCGCCATCTGAGCCTGAGCAAGCAGTCGCACCCCAGGCCCAGCAGCCAAAGCCGCAGCAGCCAGTAACGGCCCCTGAGAAGGCGTTTCCGGGTAATATTATTGACGGCATCCTGAACAACCCGATGTATCAGATTGTCCTTGGTGGTGGGCTGATCCTTCTGCTTCTCTTGTTGCTGTTCGTGGCACGACGCAACGCCAATCGAGAGAAAGAGTTCTACGATCAGTTGAACAGTGAGGAAGGTGAAGGCGGTGATTCGTTCGATCTCAGTCTCGAAGATGAGGGCGAAGCAGAAACTGAAGCCGGTGACGCCATTGCCGAAGCCGAAACCTATGTTGCCTACGGTCGTCACGATCAGGCAGCCCAGGTGCTCGAGAACGCCATTTCCCGTGAACCCAGCCGCACCGATCTGCGTCTGAAACTGTTGTCTGTGTATGCGGACAATCAGGATCGGGATGCGTTTGAAAAGCAGTACCGGGAAGTTGAAGCGCTGGACGATGAAGCGGCGATTCACGAAGCCGAATCCCTGCGCGAGCGTCTGGCCGAGGCTGAAGCGATGCCCAGCATCGATGACCTCGAGTCTCAACTGCGCTCTGATTCGTTTGGCAGTCAGCCGGAGCCTGAGCAGGCCACTGAGCAGGCTTCTGATGACTGGGATATCTCCGACGAACTGAAAGCGGACGAATTCGAAGCCACTTCCGAGCCTGCTGAGGAAAACGAGTTCGGTGAGCTGGAATCTGATGTCAGCAAAGAAACCGATGGCCGGGACGACATGATTGAGTACGATCTGTCCGGCATTGGTGAAGAAACAGAGTCTGAAGGCGAGCCTGCAACCGAAACCGATTACGCTTCTCTGGATCTGGATTCCGGTCTGGATGAGGCAACTGAGACTTCCGAAACCAAAGAAGAAGATCTCAGCCTGGATTTCGAGTCGGCCTTTGAAGATGATGCGCTGGCCGGTTCAGACGAATCCTCCTTTGCGACCCGTGAAGCGGAGCCGGAAGAGGCTGATCTGTCTGGTACCGGTTCCGATCAGGAAGACGATCTCGATCTGGGTCTGGATCTTGATGAAGGCCTCGAGCCTGCGGAAGAAGAGTCTGTTAAGCGGGAAGACACCGAGGAATCGGATTTTGACCTGGAGTCTGATGCACTGGATGAGTCCTTCCTGGATGAACTTGATGCAGAGCTGGATAAGGTTGCCGGCGAAGATGAAGAGCCCTCTGAGTTGGAACTTGGTGAGTCAGACCTGGATGACCTGGAGCTGGATGTTTCTGATGAAGATCTGGCGCTGATGGAAGAGTTCTCTGACAACGGGGAACCGGCTGGCCCTCAGGAAGACGAACCATCTCTGGAAGATGAACTTGGGCTGGAGGATGCGCTCAGCGAACCCGAGGCTGGTGAGCCGGGTGTTGACCAGCAGAATCCGGAAGAGCTGGCGGAGCAGACAGAAGAGGTTGCTGAGGTCGAACCGGCTCCTGAAGAGCTGGAGGACGAAGTTGTGCCTGTGGCGTCAGACTCTCTCGATGAAGGCTCCACTCGCAGTGATAGCGCATTGGATATTGATGAGAACGCTCTGGACGATGAGGATGACTTTGACTTCCTCGCCGGTACTGACGAAGCCGCCACCAAACTCGATCTGGCACGGGCCTACATCGAAATGGGTGATAGCGACGGTGCCCGGGATATTCTGGAGGAGGTTGCTCTGGAAGGTAACGAAGAGCAGAAGGCAGAAGCACAAGAGCTTCTTAAAAATCTCTCCTGATTCGTTATAATCAACTAACCGCGGCAAGCGCCGGCCATTGAGCCGGCGTTTTGCTTTTTCAGTGGACAGCAATCGGGTCAGCAATTGTTCCTCACGCCTCAGCCTCTCACCACAGATAACGCCATTGGTAACGGACGGGTTGCCATCATCTTTGAGTACGACGGTCAGGCCTTCCATGGCTGGCAATTGCAGAAGAGCGGTGTGCGTTCGGTGGAGGCAGAACTTTCCCGGGCAGCGGCCCGTGTTGCAGATCATCCGGTCGACCTGGTGTGTGCGGGGCGAACCGACGCCGGCGTGCATGCCAGTTTTCAGGTGGCGCATTTTGACACGCCATCGGTTCGAAACCTTCGTTCCTGGGTCATGGGAATGAACACGGCGCTGCCGGATGATATTTCTGTGCACTGGGCCGGGAACGGCCAGGGTGATTTTCACGCCAGGTTTTCCGCGATTTACCGCCGCTATCGGTATGTGATCTACAATCATCCGGTTCGTCCGGGGATTCAGCGTGGGCAGGTGAGCTGGACGTTTCGCCCGCTGGATGCCGAAAGGATGCATCGCGCAGCCCAGGCACTGGTCGGCGAGCACGACTTCTCTTCGTTTCGCGCTGCCGGTTGCCAGTCCCGGACTCCCGTTCGGTTTCTGGAGCGGATTTCGGTAACCCGATGCGGAGAGTTTGTCGTAATAGATGTGCAGGCCAACGCCTTTCTTCATCATATGGTACGCAATATTGCCGGTGCCTTGATGGCGGTTGGTAATGGTCAGCAGCCTGAAGACTGGATTGGTGATATTCTGGAATTCCGTGATCGCAAACTTGCCGGTGTGACCGCCCCGCCTTACGGGCTCTACCTGGTGGATGTCGGTTATCCTGATTCGTTCGGGATTCCCAGGGCATTGTGCGGACCGGCGTTCGTCACTCCCTGGTTTGATCCGGCCAACAACGCGCCGATCACACCAACTCACATACACCCGAAACAGGGAAAGGCTCCGGCATGACAGCCCGCGTAAAAATATGTGGCCTGACGCGCCCGCAGGATGTGGAAGCCGCGGTAGCCTGTGGCGCCGATGCCATAGGTCTGGTGTTTTATGCGCCGAGCCCGAGAGCGGTAGATCTGGAGCAGGCCCGAATTCTGGCCGCCAAGGTTCCTGCATTTGCGTCGGTCACGGGACTGTTCGTGAATGCTGAGCGGGATTTTGTCGAAACGGTTCTGGGTGCCGTGCCACTGGATCTGCTGCAGTTCCATGGCGATGAGAGTCCCGACTTTTGCCAGTCTTTTGGTCGGCGCTGGATCAAGGCCGTCAGGGTCCGCGAGCCCGGGCAAATCGAACGGGCGTTTGCCGATTATCATCAGGCGTCTGGTTTATTGGTGGATGCCTGGGATCCGAACCACTATGGCGGTACCGGCCAGTCGTTCAACTGGTCACTGATTCCTGAAAACAGGCCTTTGCCCCTGATATTGGCCGGTGGGTTGTCATCTGATAACGTAGCCCGCGCGATTGAGCAGGTACGCCCCTGGGCCGTTGATGTCAGCGGCGGGGTGGAATCGAGCAAGGGTAAGAAAGACGCCACCAAATTGTCTCAATTTTTCAAAGAGGTTCACCGTGTCTGTAAAACTGACTGAAGAAATGTTGAAGGCGCTTCCTGATGCGAGAGGTCACTTCGGTGCCTTTGGTGGACGGTTTGTTTCAGAAACCCTGATGGATTCTCTGATGACCCTGGAAAAGGAATACCTTCGTTTGAAGGAAGATCCTGAATTCCAGGCGACTTTTGATAATGATCTTGCCGACTATGTTGGCCGTCCCAGCCCGCTCTATTTTGCCGAGCGCCTGACCCGGGAAGCCGGTGGCGCACAGATCTGGCTCAAGCGAGAAGACCTTAACCACACCGGTGCCCATAAGGTGAATAACACCATTGGCCAGGCCCTGCTGGCCAGTTTTCTGGGCAAGAAGCGCATCATTGCCGAAACCGGCGCCGGTCAGCACGGTGTGGCCACGGCAACCGTGTGTGCCCGTCTGGGCCTTGAATGTCATGTATTCATGGGGGCGGAGGACGTCAAGCGTCAGTCCCTGAATGTGTACCGCATGAAACTGCTGGGCGCGACCGTACACGCTGTCCAGAGCGGCACGAAAACCCTGAAGGATGCCATGAACGACGCCATGCGCGATTGGGTCGCAAATGTGGATGATACTTTCTACATCATCGGCACCGTTGCGGGCCCGCATCCCTATCCTCTGCTGGTGCGCGATTTCCAGTCGGTGATCGGGCGTGAAATCCGCAAACAGGCCATGGAAAAAGTAGGTAAACTGCCGGACGCACTGGTGGCCTGCGTAGGTGGTGGTTCCAATGCCATTGGTATGTTCTATCCGTTCCTCGCGGATGAATCCGTCGAGCTTTATGGTGTTGAAGCCGGTGGTCTGGGTATTGAAACCGGCCAACATGCGGCGCCGCTTTGTGCCGGTCGCCCCGGCGTGCTGCATGGTAACCGGACCTACCTGATGGAAGATGAGAATGGCCAGATCGCCGGAACACATTCCGTCAGTGCTGGTCTGGACTATCCCGGAGTAGGGCCCGAACATGCCTGGTTGAAAGACATTGGCCGCGCCAATTACGTGTCGGTGACTGATGACGAGGCACTGGATGGCTTCCGTAAACTGACACGCGTGGAAGGGATTATGCCGGCGCTGGAATCCGCCCACGCCGTGGCTTATGGCGTGAAGCTTGCCGCCACCATGGACAAGGACCAAATGCTGGTAATCAACATCTCTGGTCGCGGCGACAAGGATATTCACACCATTGCCCAACTGGATGGCATTGAGATCTGAAGGTATCAGGAGCAGGCATGAGCCGAATTGAAGGCGTATTGAAAGCATTGAAAGAGCAGGGCCGCAAGGCGCTGATTCCCTATATTACAGCGGGCGATCCACATCCGGATGAGACGGTCAGCCTGATGCATACCCTGGTGTCTGCTGGTGCTGATATTATCGAGCTGGGCGTGCCGTTTTCGGATCCGATGGCTGACGGCCCGGTGATTCAGCTTGCCTGTGAACGGGCGCTAAAGCACGGTACGTCGCTCCGTCAGGTCATGGCGATGGTCAAGGAGTTCCGCAAGACCGATCCGGATACCCCGGTGGTGCTGATGGGTTATCTGAACCCGATGGAAGCCATGGGCTATGAAGCGTTTGCCAACGCGGCAGCGGACGCAGGTGTCGATGGTATTCTGACAGTCGATCTGCCACCGGAAGAGGCAGATCAGGTAGCACCGCTATTTGCCGACCGCCATCTGGATCCGATTTTCCTTTTGGCGCCGACCACCACGGATGATCGGATCAAGGCGATCAGCGAGCACTCATCCGGCTATGTGTACTATGTTTCTATCAAGGGCGTGACCGGGTCCGCAACCATTGATGTTGATGAAGTCGCTAAGAAAGTAGCCCACGTGCACGAGCTCACGGCGTTGCCAGTAGGTGTGGGCTTTGGTATCCGGGATGCGGAAACTGCCGCCGCCGTAGGCAGAGTATCCGATGGTGTAATTGTTGGCAGTGTGCTGGTCGATACAATAGCCCGACATCAGACAGATCCGGAGGCTTTGCGTAAGGCCTTGACGGACCTGCTGCACCCGATGCGCGAAGCGCTGGACAGCCTGGCTCACTGAGCGGGCAAAATCCAGGCATCAAAGGACAGGACGAGAGCATGAGTAACTGGCTGGACAAGATCATGCCGAGCAAGATTCGCTCGGAATCACGGCAACGTACCGGAGTGCCGGAAGGGTTATGGAAGAAGTGCCCCAAATGCGGTGCCTTCCTGTACAAGCCGGAGCTCGAAAAGAACCTGGACGTTTGCCCCAAGTGTAATCACCATCTGCGAGTGTCTGCACGCCGTCGACTGGATATCTTTCTGGACAAAGACGGGCGTGAGGAACTGGCAGCCCACCTCGAACCGTCAGACCGGCTGAAGTTCAAAGACAACAAGCGCTACAAGGATCGTCTTGCGGCTGCTCAGAAAGCTACCGGTGAAAAAGATGCGTTGATTGCCATGCGTGGCACAACCATGGGTGTACCTCTGGTTGCCTGTGCGTTCGAGTTCAACTTCCTGGGCGGTTCCATGGGCCAGGTGGTAGGCGAGAAATTCGTTCAGGCAGCGAATGTGGCTCTGGAGCACCGGATTCCCCTGGTCTGCTTTTCCGCCAGTGGTGGCGCCCGCATGCAGGAGGCCATCCTGTCATTGATGCAGATGGCCAAGACCGCGGCGGTACTTGAGAAGCTCAAGCAGGAAGGCATACCTTACATTTCGGTGATGACCGATCCGGTCTTTGGTGGTGTATCGGCCAGCCTCGCTATGCTGGGTGACCTCAATATTGCTGAACCTTACGCTCTGATTGGTTTCGCGGGCCCGCGGGTTATCGAGCAAACCGTGCGCGAGAAACTGCCGGAAGGTTTCCAGCGCAGCGAATTTCTGCTGGAACATGGTGCGATTGATATGATTCTGCATCGTCATCAGATGCGTGAGCGCATCGCCCATCTGTTGGCGAAGTTTACTGCCCAGGAAAAGCCCGGCACCGAAGCCCCCATCGAGTTTGAAGTTACTGAAAAGCCGGACGTTGATGAACCAGAAGGGCAGTGAATCCTCCTTAGCCCCCGTTGGGCCTCCGGCCCGCGGGGCGTCTGTTCAAGAATGGCTGCACTGGCTCGAAGCCATTCATCCCACAGAAATAGATCTCGGTCTGGACCGTGTCCTGGTGGTTCTGCGGCGGCTGTTCCCGCGCAAGCCTCAGGCTCGCATCATTACCGTGGCAGGGACCAATGGCAAAGGCACCACGGTTACGGCACTTGAGTCGATTTTGCTGGCAGCCGGCAGGAGCACTGGGGCTTATATGTCCCCCCATCTGTTTCGCTATAACGAGCGGGTTCGGATTGGTGGCCAGGAAATTTCCGATGCGGCTCTGGTGACTGCCTTCGAGCGGGTGGAGGCCGCTCGCCGAGGGGTGACTCTGACCTATTTTGAATTCGGAACGCTGGCCGCTTTTGTCGCATTTGCAGACGCCGGCGTTGAGAATTGGGTGCTGGAAGTCGGGTTGGGGGGTCGCCTGGATGCAGTCAACGTGCTGGATCCGGACTACGCGGTGATCACGTCAGTAGATATCGATCATATTGGTTTTCTGGGGGATAACCGGGAAGTCATTGGTTTTGAAAAAGCGGGCATTCTCAGGCCGGGTATTCCCGCAGTTTGTGCGGATCCCAATCCTCCATCCTCAGTCCTTCAACAGGCCTCGGCGCAGAAGGTGGAGCTGAAGCTCACCGGCCGTGATTATACGCTTGCGCCTGGCGCTCCCGGACAGGTTTTGCTCACTATCGGCGACGAGCGGGTCGAGTTGCCGGCCGGCCCCTTGCCTGTCCAGAGTGTCGCGGCTGCGGCGGTGCTTTCCCGTCAACTGGTTCCCGAGCTGTCACTGGAGAGCCTCCGGCATGCGATAGGTAATGTGAGGGTTCCCGGCCGATTTGAAACCATTCATCACAATCCGGATGTGATCATAGATGTTGGTCACAACCCCCATGCTGCCGCCTGGCTCGCAGATAACCTTCGTGACCTTCGGGGTGACAGCCCCGGGCGCATTCTGGCCGTCTATGGGGCGCTGGGAGACAAGGACGTAGAGGGTGTGGCCAGTGCCATGTCATCAGTCGTCGATCAGTGGTACCTGGCGGGCCTGGATGTTCCCCGAGGGCTCGATTCCGACAGCCTGATGAGACGTATATCAACCGTTGCCCTTCAAGGAAAACCGGGGGCTTTTGGCTCGGTATCCGAGGCGCTTGCCGCGGCCATGGAGGCCGCAAAGTCCGGTGATCGGATTGTCGTATTTGGATCGTTTTTTACGGTTGCTCTGGCCAGGGAAGAACTTCTGCCGGCTTCGGAAGCGCCTTAAAGTTTGTCCATAGGCACCTGGCAAGCTTTGAGTTCTTGCGAGTGGCCGGTTAGTATCGTGATCAAACAGGTTGTTAACGGGAGCCCTCTCAGGTGGATGGACTGAAGCAGCGGATCATTGGCGCACTGGTGCTGGTTTCACTCGCGGTTATTTTTGTGCCGATGATTTTTGACGAGCCCCATTCCCAAAGACAGTCGACCCCCATCACCATTCCCGAGGAACCACCGTTCCCGGAAGTTGATATGCCGGAGTCGCAGTATCCGGATAACGAGCCTATCGGTGCAGAGGCACCCAGCAGTTCCTCCCCAACCACGACTGAAGAGCCGGCGGCCGGTTTCAGAATTATCGAGGACGATTCTGTTGCTGAGGGAGAACCCGCCCCAGAGGTAAGTTCTGAGCGGGTGGAACCGCAAGCGTCGGCAGAATCACCGGTCCAGCCGGAACCTGCGGCGCCAACCGGTCAGCAAAAAACCGCAACGACCACCAAGGCTGAGAGCGACGACAAGGCCGAGTTTACCGGTTCGCTTGAAGGTGCCTGGGTGGTGCAACTGGGCAGTTTTGGCAACCAGGACAACGCCCGGCGTCTGCGGGACAAGGTTCTAGACATGGGGTACGGCGCCCACCTGCAGCAAGTCGAGCGTGGTGATAGCACCCTGACCCGGGTATTCAGCGGCCCGTTCGTCAACAAAGACGACGCCCAGACAGCCAAGGCCGCGCTTGATAAAGCCTTTGGCCTGAACAGCCTGGTCACCACCGGCGACAAATAACTGGCCGTTGCCGGATTTAATCTGGCTTCGGCAGTTTGGTGTCACCCGGTTTCCTGTTAGAATCCGCCTTTCGTTTTCTCCACCGGGTTTTCCATGGAAGCGCTGATCTGGATAGACTGGGTCATCATTGCCCTCATTACCGTCTCCACGCTTATCAGTCTGAAGCGGGGCTTCGTCCGTGAAGCGCTGTCGCTGGTTACCTGGGTTGGTGCATTTATCATTGCCCGGACGTTTCACCCTCAGATGCAATCGCTTCTGGAGTCCACGGTGGAAACACCGCTGGTGCGGTTGATTGCAGCGTTTGCCATCCTTTTCTTTGGCACCCTGATCGTTGGCGCGATCATCAACAATATGATCGGCCACCTGGTGCGTGCGACCGGCCTGTCAGCAACGGACAGGGTACTCGGCATGGGGTTTGGCCTTCTCAGAGGGGTTGTGGTTGTGATTGTCGCCATTGCCTTCACGCGCTACACGCCGCTGGCCGAGGATACCTGGTGGAGAACTTCGGTCATGATTGAACGCCTTGCGGTAGTTGAGGATTGGTCCAGGCGCACGCTCGGCGACGAGTTTGCCCGCTTCCTCGGTCCGGAGCAGGGCGCTCAGACAGCCCCGGAGGCGTCCGCAGAACCTGAAGGCGTGGAACCCGCGTCTGCATCCCGTTAACATTCAGTTTTAACACTCGGAGATATATCCAGCCATGTGCGGCATTGTCGGTATCGTCAGTACTTCCAACGTCAATCAGCTTCTTTATGATGCACTGACTGTTCTTCAGCACCGTGGCCAGGATGCGGCGGGTATTGTTACCTTCCAGGACAACCGATTCTTTTTGCGTAAAGACAATGGACTGGTGCGGGATGTTTTCCATACTCGCCATATGCGCCGGTTGGTGGGTAACGTGGGCATCGGGCATGTGCGTTATCCTACGGCGGGTAGCTCCAGTTCAGCGGAGGCCCAGCCTTTCTATGTGAACAGCCCCTACGGCATTACTCTGGCGCACAACGGCAACCTGACCAATGCCGATGAGCTGAGCAGCGATCTGTTTCGAACCGATCTGCGCCACATCAACACCAACTCGGATTCTGAAGTTCTGCTGAACGTGTTCGCCCACGAACTGCAGAAACTGGGTAAGCTGAACCCCACCAAGGACGAGATTTTTTCCGCTGTACGCGCAGTGCACAAACGTTGCAAAGGTGCCTATGCTGTTATCGCCATGATCACCGGTTATGGCATCGTCGGTTTCCGGGACCCGAACGGTATCCGGCCCGCCTGCTACGGTGTCCGGGAAAATGAAGATGGCCAGAAGGAATACATGATCGCGTCGGAAAGCGTCGCCCTCAATGCTGCCGGTTTCAGCATCGTTCGTGACATTGCTCCGGGCGAGGCTGTCTATATTGAGACCGATGGCACCTTGTATTCAGAACAGTGCGCCGAATCACCCAAGCTCTATCCGTGTATTTTCGAGCATGTCTATTTTGCCCGTCCGGACTCGATCATGGATGGCGTTTCCTGTTACAAGGCCCGGCTTCGAATGGGCGAAGTGCTGGCAGACAAGGTTCTGCGCGAGCGGCCTGACCACGATATCGACGTGGTGATTCCGATTCCGGACACCAGCCGTACGTCGGCTATGCAAATGGCCCATCAGCTGGGCGTGAAGTACCGGGAAGGCTTTATCAAGAACCGGTACATTGGCCGCACCTTTATCATGCCCGGCCAGAAAATGCGGAAGAAATCGGTACGCCAGAAGCTTAATCCGATTGACCTGGAATTCCGTGGCAAGAACGTCATGCTGGTGGACGATTCCATCGTCCGGGGCACTACCTGTAAGGAAATCGTGCAGATGGCCCGGGATGCCGGAGCGCGCAATGTGTATTTTGCGTCGGCGGCGCCCCCCGTGCGCTATCCCAACGTGTACGGCATCGACATGCCTTCGGCCAGCGAGCTGATTGCCCACGACCGCACGGTGGAAGAAGTGCGTGATCTGATCGGAGCTGACTGGTTGGTGTATCAGGACCTGGAAGACCTGATTTCCTGCGTCAACGATGTTAACGAAGACATCAACGGTTGGGAATGCTCGGTGTTCACCGGGGATTATATTACCGGCGACGTGGATGAAGCTTACCTGACAAGGCTGGAGGATCTTCGCAAGGATGAGACGCGTTCAACCAGCCAGGTGGCCAATGACGACAACGCCATTATTGACCTGCACAATGATGAAGACTGACACCCGCAATTACGCTAGGAGACTGCCATGACGTTCGGCCGAGACGAACACGTTTGGATTCCCGAATCGGACCTGGAAGGCATGTCGGTTGATACCCTGGCCGTGCGGGCAGGGCAGATTCGTACCGGGCAGCTCGAACACAGCGATGCAATCTTCCCGACCTCCAGCTTTGTCTATGGCAGCGCGGCCCAGGCGGCTGCCCGTTTTGGCGGTGAAGAGCCCGGTAATATCTACTCCCGTTTTACCAACCCGACCGTGCAGGCATTTGAAGCCAGAATCGCTGCCATGGAAGGGGGAGAGCGTGGTGTTGCGACCGCTTCGGGTATGGCAGCGATCCTCAGCACCTGCATGTCCTTGCTGAAATCCGGCGACCATGTGATCTGCTCCCGAGGTGTGTTCGGGACGACCAATGTCCTGTTTCAGAAGTACATGGCCCGATTTGGCGTAGAAACCAGCTTTGTCAGCCTGACCGAGTTGGATGAGTGGAAAGCGGAGATTCGCCCCGCCACCCGGATGCTGTTTCTGGAAACCCCGTCTAATCCGTTGTGTGAAGTGGCGGATCTTGCGGCCTTGTCTGCCATCGCCCGTGAAAACGATGCTTTGCTGGTGGTCGACAATTGCTTCTGCACGCCTGTGCTGCAGCGGCCGCTGGAGCAGGGCGCCGACATCGTCATCCATTCTGCCACCAAGTATCTCGACGGCCAGGGCCGTTGCGTCGGTGGCGTGGTGGTTGGGCCGGGCAAGCACCTGGACGAGATTTATGGCTTCATCCGTTCGGCGGGCCCGACCATGAGTCCGTTTAATGCCTGGGTGTTCCAGAAGGGCCTGGAAACCTTACCGATTCGTATGCGCGCCCACTGCGACAATGCGTTAGAGTTGGCTTCGTGGCTGGAACAGCAGGACTGTGTGGAAAAAGTTTACTACGCAGGCTTGCAGAGCCATCCTCAGCACGAGCTGGCGAAAAAACAGCAGGACGGCTTTGGTGGCGTACTTTCCTTCCTGGTAAGGGGTGGTCGGGAGCAGGCGTGGAAGTATATTGACGCCACCCGGATGATTTCCATCACCGCCAATCTGGGGGATGTGAAAACCACCATCACTCATCCGGCGACAACCACTCATGGACGCCTCTCTCCCGAAGACAAGGCGAGGGCAGGCATTACCGAGAACCTGATTCGCCTGTCAGTCGGTATCGAATCCATCAAGGATCTGAAAACCGATCTGGACAGAGGTTTCCAGGCGTTGAAAGATTAACAACCGGACGGTTTGAGCATTCATGGCGGAATCCGCGAAAGCGAAGAAAGCAGTAGCCACAGAACTGACCGACAAGCAGAAGCGATTTCGTCGCCTGATGGCTCAGGGGGCCAGGGAAGGCGCGGTCATTGCGTTGATTGTGCTGTGCATCTATCTCGCCATGGCCTTGTTTACCTTCAATCCGGCTGACCCTGGCTGGGCCAGCATTGGCCACGATATCCGTGTGCAGAATTACGCAGGTCGCACCGGTGCCTGGCTGGCGAGCCTGTTCATGGATTTCTTTGGCCATGTGTCCTGGCTGTTTCCGGTGATGGTTGCCGGTTACGCCATCATGCTGATTCGTCGCCGGCATCAACCGCTGGATATGCACTGGCCGCTGTTCATGGTCCGCTTTGGCGGTTTTGTTCTTATACTGCTGTCTGCCACCAGCCTGCTTTCTCTCTACTCCGTATTTGGCCTGGGCGCCTCCTCTGGCGGCGTTTTGGGTACTGCGGTGTCTGAAGCCATGGTGCGGTTTTTTAATCTTCCGGCGACCACGTTGCTGCTGATTGCCATTTTTCTCTTTGCCCTGACGGTGACTATCGGCCTGTCCTGGTTCCGGTTGATGGATCAGGTGGGCGGCTTGACCCTGAAGTTTGCCCTGGCCGCCAAATCGCTATTCGCCGGGGCAGGGAAGAAGGCTGAAAAGACCGCCGGCCAGGGAACCTCGGCAGCCAGGGTGGAAGCACCAAAGCCGGAACCGGAACCCCCGGTTGTGCGTGACAAAGTCCGGGCTCGCGAGAAGGGTAAAAATGACCAAAAGTCAGGCCAGCAGAGCTGGTGGCAGCGGATATTTGGTCGTCGTGCAAAACCCGCAGAGGATATCAGGGCTCGGGAGCCCCAGCGCGAACGGAAAGAGCCGGCTATCGAAGGGCTGCCTGCATCCATAGCGGAACCAGAGCACCTGGAGAGTTTCAGCTCTCGGGATGTAAAGGCAGAGCCATCGCCTCCCCCGGCTGAAAAGGCAAAGGCCCGTTCCCTGAAAATATCGCCGTTCAAGAAAGAAGAGCAGGGCGGAGCGCCGAAAAAGGGTGATGACCGCCAGGGCTCTCTGCTGGAAGACATTGAAAGCCCGATTCCGCCGATTTCATTGCTGGATCCTCCCGAGGAGCACAAAGAAAGAGGCTATTCGGAAGAGTCTCTGGAGCATATGTCCCGTTTGCTCGAAGAGAAGCTCAGTGATTTTGGGGTATCGGTGGAGGTGGTCGAGGTTAATCCCGGCCCCGTGATTACCCGTTTCGAGATCAAACCGGCGCCCGGCGTCAAGGTCAGCAAGATCTCCAACCTGGCAAAAGACCTGGCGCGATCCCTCGCCGTACTCAGTGTGCGCGTGGTTGAGGTGATTCCGGGCAAGTCCGTGGTTGGCATCGAGATTCCCAACGAGGAGCGTGAAATTGTTCGCCTGAGCGAAGTGCTGGGTGCCAAAGTGTTCACCGAATCTTCCTCGCCACTGACGTTGGCGCTGGGTAACGATATTGGGGGCAACCCCATGGTTGCCAACCTGGCCAAAATGCCCCACCTGCTGGTCGCCGGCACCACCGGTTCCGGTAAGTCGGTGGGGGTGAATGCCATGCTGTTGAGTATGTTGCTGAAGGCAACACCGGATGAAGTCCGATTCATCATGGTGGACCCGAAGATGCTTGAACTGAGTATCTACGACGGCATCCCACACCTGTTGGCACCCGTGGTCACGGACATGAAAGAGGCCGCCAATGCCCTGCGTTGGTGTGTGGCCGAGATGGAGCGCCGCTACCGGCTGATGGCTAGCCTGGGGGTGCGCAATATCGCCGGCTACAACAAGAAGGTGAAAGATGCCCGGGCGGAGGGAGAGCCGCTGCTGGACCCGCTCTGGAAACCGGACGAATACCTGGCAAATGATGAGCAGGAACGCCCCGAGCTGGATACCCTGCCTTTCATTGTGGTGGTGATCGACGAATTTGCTGACATGATGATGATTGTCGGCAAGAAAGTGGAAGAGTTGATTGCCCGGATTGCCCAGAAGGCAAGGGCGGCCGGTATTCATCTGGTTCTGGCAACCCAGCGTCCGTCCGTGGATGTGATTACCGGCCTGATCAAGGCCAACATTCCCACCCGGATGTCGTTCCAGGTGTCCTCCAAGATCGACTCCCGTACCGTTCTCGATCAGGGCGGGGCTGAACAGTTGCTGGGCCACGGCGACATGCTGTATTTGCCACCAGGCTCAGGTTTGCCGGTGCGGGTGCACGGTGCTTTTGTCGATGATGACGAAGTACACCGTGTGGTCAGTGCCTGGAAGGCCCGGGGTGAGCCGGAGTACGTGGATGATGTACTGAATGGCGCCGAGGGCGAGCACCTTCCAGGCGTGCCCACGCTTAGCGAAGGCGGCGCCGGTGGTGGCGAAGAGGGGGATGCCCTGTTTGACGAAGCGGTGGCTTTTGTCACTGAAAACCGGCGGGTGTCTATTTCGTCGGTCCAGCGTAAATTCAAGATCGGCTACAACCGTGCCGCCAATCTGGTGGATGCCATGGAAGCTTCGGGGGTAGTCAGCCCGGCGGGCCACAACGGTGCCAGAGAAGTTCTTGCACCGCCGCCTCCCAGAGACTAGGAGTTATCAGATGATCAGAATGTTTTCAGGAATCCTGTTGGTACTGGCAGCAACGTGGTCTAGCCTGTCCCAGGCTGATAGTGCACAGGCGTCCCGGGGCGCAGCCGAACAGTTGACCTCGATTCTGAAAAGCTACGAAACCTATCAGGCGGACTTTATACAGATTGTGGTCAATGAGAATGGCAGCCAGGTTCAGGAAACCCGTGGATCGCTCAAAGCCAAGCGGCCTGGTTTGTTCTACTGGGAGACCGGAGCACCCCTGTCCCAGTTTATTGTCAGCGATGGCGATAAAGTGGAGGTGTACGATCCGGATCTGGAACAGGTAACCATTCATTCCCTTGATGAGCGGGTTCAGACCACGCCGGCACTGTTGTTGAGCGGCGAAGTAGAGAATCTGGATGAGAGCTATGAAGTGAGTGTCCGGGATCTCGGTGAAAGCACCCGTGAATTCACTCTGGTGCCCCGCAGTCAGGATTCCCTGTTTACCTCTCTGCGGCTGAGCTTTTTTGACGGCGAGCTGCAGGAAATGCGCATGCAGGATTCACTGTCCCAGATGAGCATTCTCAGTTTCGACCATATTGAACTGAATCAGACCCTCGATTCCAGTGTCTTCCGCCTCGACTATCCGGAGGGGGTTGATGTGATTCGGGATGGTGCCTGATGCAGGACAGCCTGTTTCAGACTGAGACCGGCTTTCAGCCCCTGGCCGCGCGTATGCGGCCGACCTCTCTAGAAGGTTATGTCGGCCAGGCTCACCTGGTCGGCCCCGGCAAACCTCTGCGCCGGGCCGTGGAACAAGGTCAGCTGCATTCCATGATTCTCTGGGGGCCACCCGGAGTCGGAAAAACCACTTTTGCTCGCCTGCTGGCCAATGTCGGCGACCTGTCCTTCGAAACCATCTCTGCAGTCCTCAGTGGAGTTAAGGAAATTCGCGAGGTGGTGGAGCGGGCCCGCAACCGTAAACAGTCCCAGGGCAGGGATACGCTTTTGTTCGTGGATGAAGTGCATCGTTTCAACAAAAGCCAGCAGGATGCTTTCCTCCCGCACATTGAAGATGGCACCTTCATTTTCGTGGGCGCAACCACCGAAAACCCATCCTTCGAACTGAACAGCGCCTTGCTGTCCCGTACCCGTGTTTATGTCCTGAAAAACCTGGAAGCGGCGGATATACGACGGCTGCTGGACAGTGCCCTTGAGAGCGAGCAGGGCTTTGCCGGCCAGTTGCGGGTAGATGAGGGGGTGCTGGCGACCATGGCGGAAGCGTCAGGTGGCGATGCCCGGCGAGCGCTGAACATTCTGGAGGTGGCCGCCGACCTGGCAGAGCCGGATGATGACGGTGTTAACCGGGTTACCGCTCAAACTCTCGAACAGGTACTGCAGACCAGTCTCCGCCGTTTCGATAAAGGCGGGGATGTGTTCTACGACCAGATTTCGGCATTGCACAAATCGGTGCGGGGCTCCAACCCGGACGGTTCGCTGTACTGGCTGTGCCGAATGCTCGACGGCGGTTGCGACCCGTTGTATGTCGCCCGGCGCCTGGTTCGTATTGCCAGTGAAGACATCGGTAATGCCGACCCGAGGGCGCTCCAGATTACCCTGCAGGCCTGGGATGCTCAGGAACGTCTTGGCTCCCCGGAGGGCGAGCTGGCGCTCGCGCAGGCGGTCACCTATCTGGCGCTTGCGCCGAAGAGCAATGCGGTTTACAAGGCGTACAATCAGTGCATGGCCGACATCCGCAGCGATCCGGACTATGAGGTTCCGGTACATCTGCGCAATGCGCCCACCAAATTGCTGAAAAGCATGGGGCATGGAGAAGAATACCGCTACGCTCACGATGAGCCAGACGCCTATGCGGCAGGAGAAGCCTACCTGCCGGAGGCGATTCACCAGCGGCGCTATTACCAGCCGGTCCAACGGGGGCTTGAGATCAAGCTGGCGGAGAAGCGCGAACGGCTGGATTCGCTGGATGCCAGCAGTCCGAAAAAGCGGTACTAAGCCCCATCCCTCGCCAATTTTGCTGCCTGTGTCCGGCCGGTGGTGGCCAGCGCATTCACGGCAGGTATAATGCCCGCATAACCATTCACTCGTTAACCGGAAATCAGGAATAACATGCTCGATCCGAAACGTGTCCGTACACAGACTGAGGAGATCGCCCGTCGGCTGGCTATCAAGAATTTCGAGTTTGATATTGCCACCTTCGAGCAGCTGGAGGAACGCCGCCGGGCCATACAGGTTCGTACGGAGAACTTGCAGAGCGAGCAGAACAAGCGGTCGAAATCCATCGGTAAGGCCAAGGCGGCCGGCGAGGACATCAAACCGTTGCTGGAAGAAGTCGAGAGCCTGAAGCAGCAGCGTGGTGACGCCGAAGACGAACTGCGTTCCGTGCAGGAATCCCTGAATGCCTTCTTTGCCGGCATTCCCAACCTTCCCGACGACGACGTGCCACCGGGCGCCAGTGAAGATGACAACGTCGAGACCCGGGTCTGGGGCACGCCCCGCGAATTCGATTTTGAACCGAAGGACCACGTCGCCCTGGGTGAGCAGCTCAAAGGCCTGGACTTTGAAAAGGCCACTAAGCTGGCCCATTCCCGTTTTGCCGTCATGCGCGGACAGCTGGCCCGCCTGCACCGTGCACTGGCCCAGTTCATGCTCGATCAGCACACGTTGCAGCACGGTTACACCGAGGCTTATGTGCCTTATCTGGTGAATGCCAATACCCTGTTTGGTACCGGCCAGTTGCCGAAATTTGAGGAAGATCTTTTCCGCACAGCCGGCGACAATCCTCTGTACCTGATTCCGACCGCGGAAGTGCCGGCCACTAACCTGGTGGCGGATACCATTCTGGATGATGCCGAACTGCCGCTGCGCCTGGTTTGCCATACGCCGTGCTTCCGGAGTGAGGCAGGGTCTTACGGCCGGGATGTGCGGGGCATGATTCGTCAGCATCAGTTCGACAAGGTGGAGCTGGTGCATATTGTTCGCCCGGAGGAGTCCACTCAGGCGCTGGAAGAACTGACCGGACACGCCGAGAAGATCCTGCAGCTGCTTGAGCTGCCTTACCGTGTGGTCACCCTCTGTGGCGGCGACATAGGTTTCTCCGCCGCCAAAACCTACGATCTGGAAGTCTGGCTGCCGGGGCAGGGCAAATACCGCGAAATTTCTTCCTGTTCCAACACCCGTGATTTTCAGGCACGGCGTATGCAAGCCCGCTGGCGTAATCCGGACACCGGAAAGCCCGAACCGGTCCATACCCTCAATGGTTCCGGCCTGGCCGTAGGTCGCGCCATGATTGCGGTGATGGAGAACTACCAGCAGGCGGACGGCAGTATTCTGGTGCCCGAGGTACTCAAACCCTACATGGGAGGCGTCGAGCGTATTCAATGAATGATCAATCCAGGGATGCACCAGTAAAGGGCGTACCCGTCGGCTCTGCACCGGCGCGGTACAGGGCCAATCCGGTTACGGATAACCCCAACAACTCGGCCGGTGAAGTAGCGTTGGTCGGTGCCGGCCCCGGCGATCCGGAGTTGCTCACCCTCAAAGCCTGGCGCCTGATCCAGTCGGCGGAGGTGGTGTTGTACGACCGCCTGGTTTCTCCGGAGATCATGGCCCTTATTCCGGAAAGCACCCAGAAGATCCACGTTGGCAAACAGCGTTCGAACCACACGCTGCCGCAGGATCAGATCAATCAACAGTTGGTGGATCTGGCCCGGGAAGGCTATCGGGTGGTACGTCTTAAAGGCGGCGATCCGTTCATCTTTGGCCGTGGCGGCGAGGAGATTGAAACCCTGGCCTCGGCCGGCGTCCGTTTCCAGGTTGTGCCGGGTATCACTGCCGCCTCAGGTTGTGCTGCTTACGCCGGTATTCCGCTGACCCATCGGGATCACGCCCAGTCGGTGCGGTTTATTACCGGCCATCTGAAGAATGACACCTGCAACCTGCCGTGGAAGGACTTTGTTCAGAATAATCAGACACTCGTGTTCTACATGGGCCTGGTCGGTTTGCCGGTCATCAGCAGGGAGCTGATGGCCCACGGCATGCAGGCAGATATGCCCGTGGCTCTGGTATCCAGGGGCACCACGCCGGAACAGGAAGTGATTACCGGCACTCTGGAAACGATTGTAGACCGGGTTCAGGAGAAGGGAGCCCAGGCGCCGACGCTGGTGATCATCGGCAATGTGGTATCTCTTCGAAACCGTCTGGACTGGCTGGGAGCAGAAGCCGGGCGCTGAGGCCCGGCTTCAGGATTCAGGCAGAGGCGGTCCGCTTGGGCAGAACGTCTTTCAGCTTTTCACGCATGTCGCGAATGGCTTTTTCGGTGGTTTCCCAGTCGATACAGGCGTCGGTGATGGATACGCCGTATTTCAGGTCAGCCAGGTTTTCTGGAATAGACTGACTACCCCAGTTGATGTGGCTTTCCACCATCAGGCTCTGGATAGACTGATTGCCTTCCAGAATCTGGTGTGTCACATCCTGCATTACCAAAGGCTGAATAGCCGGATCCTTGCTGGAGTTGGCGTGGCTGCAATCGACCATAATGGATTTGCGCAGCTTGGCCTTGTCCAGTGCCTGTTCGCACAGGGCAACGCTGACGGAATCGTAGTTTGGTTTGCCGCCACCACCACGAAGCACCACATGGCCGTAGTTGTTGCCCTTGGTGCGAATAATGGCAACTTTGCCCTGCTGATCGATGCCCAGGAAGCTGTGGGGATGAGAGACCGACTTCATGGCGTTAACCGCAACGTCCAGGCTGCCGTCGGTGCCGTTCTTGAAGCCAATGGCCATGGACAGGCCACTGCTCATTTCCCGGTGGGTCTGGGACTCGGTGGTACGGGCGCCGATGGCAGACCAGGCAATGGTATCCTGCAGATACTGGGGAGAAATTGGGTCCAGAGCTTCGGTAGCGGCCGGAAGACCCATCTCATTGATATCCAGCAGCAGTCGCCGACCAATGTGCAGCCCCTGCTCGATATCAAAGGTATCATTCAGGTGCGGATCGTTAATCAGGCCTTTCCAGCCTACGGTGGTGCGTGGTTTCTCGAAGTACACGCGCATGACGATCAACAGTGTATCGCTGACTTCATCGGCGAGTTTTTTCAGTCGGGCCGCATAATCGCGGGCAGCTTCTACATCATGAATCGAGCAGGGGCCCACCACAATGAACAGCCGATGATCCTTGCCATCCATAATGTCGTAGATGGCCTGCCGACCATTGGCAACGGTCTCGGCTGCCTTGTCTGACAGTGGCATCTCTTGCTTCAGTGCTTCAGGAGTGATCAGTGTTTCCTGGCTGGCCACGTTCAGGTTTTCCAGTTTCTTGCCCGACATCTTGTTGTGCTTCCCCGAATCTTGTCGTTACCTCATCCGGTATATTCATTCTTTTGTCCGGATGATTAAAGATAATTGCGAATGGTGCCGGCACACGCTTGCGGTAAACCCCGGCGAGTTGGTTATACTGCGTTATTTGCAGGCCCTTTTCAACGCTTCTCAACGCTTCAGGACAACAGGTAACGGATGTCGCCCTCATCAACGAAACCACAGGCTGTCTCTTCCTCCCGAAAGGTGGTTTCAGAAAGGATTACCCGGGTTCTGTCCGGGATCCGGGTGCCGGATCTGCCGTACCCTGCCAGTAAGTCCTCCCCGGAGCAGGAACCTGACTGGCGTCCCTTGTTGATGTCCTGCTGGACGGAACAACGGGATGAACGGGTAACCAAAGTGCTGCGTTCGGTGCAGATTGAGTGGACCGTCCGGCAGGTGAATGCGGCCTACCTTTCCGACCGGATCATGGACGTCTTCCTGAAAACCTCGGGCCTGCATGCCACCCTGGTGGGGCGCATAGCCCGCCTGCGGTTCTGGCTGGCCTGGCAACTGGATATGTGCGGCGCTGAGGTGTTCAGCGGAGTGCTTCTGGACTGGCTGGATAACCTTCAGGAGTGGCGGGGCTGGAGCGATACCGGTGGTCGCTCATCCCGGGTGTTGCTCGATCAGCTCGATAGCCTGGTGATTGCGGTATCCGGCAGTTTTGAAGCCGGCAGCCGTGAACCAGTAGAGCAGTATTGCACGCAGTGGCTTGCCGATACCCGAAAGCGGGATGACCAGGTGGCGCGACTCCGTGAACGGCTGCTGGAAACCGAGCAGGGGGCTTCACGTCAGCGTTTGTCTGATCAGGTGGCCAGAGCACTGATTGGCCGGGCCTTGACGGGTCGCCAGTTGCCGCCGCCGATTACCCGCTTTATCCTGACTGACTGGCACAAGGTGCTGAAACAGAGTGTCTGGGCCGAAGGCACGGATAGTGAAGTGCATCGGCACGCCAATAAATTACTGGAATGGCTGGTCTGGGTAGGCGACCCTCAGCTTTCAGATCGCGACCGGAACCGGTTGTATCACGTCGGGGAGCAGCTCGGCGACCGTGTCCGTGACGTCTGGACCCGCGCCCTGGGTGAGGATGCCCCCGAACAGGCACTGCACGAGATCCAGGCGGTGATTGTGGCTCGGATCCGCGGGGAAATACCAGAGCTGGAGCCCGCGCTTTTATCCGATTCCGATTTTTCTTGGGACAGCCGCTGGCTGGGGAATGAGCCGGTCCCGGCCAATGAATCCGAACCTCTGGTTGGCCAGTGGTTTGTAGAAGGTGAAGGAGCACGGGAGCAGCGACGTTTTTTCTTTGCCCTGTTACCTGACAGCGGAGAAGTGCTCTGGACCAACGGTGCCGGCGTCAAACTTGGGCTGCAGCCCTGGAAGGAATTCCAGACCGAACTCGCCAGCGGGGGCCTAAGGCCGCTTCCAGAGCCCACAGCCTTCGGGCAGGTGCTTGCTGAAACCCTTGAGGTGCTGTCAAAAGTATGCGCCAAGCAGCTGGAACAGAGGGAGAAAGCGGCCCAGGAAGCCCGCGCCCGGGCCGAAGCGCTTCGGAAGGAACGGGAAGCGGCCGAGCAACGCCGTCGGGAAGAGGAGCTTGCACGCCAGCAGGCACTCGAACGGGAACGTGAAGAAGCCGAGCGCCAACGGGTTGCAGATGAAAAGGCAGAGCAGGAGCGTTTGCGAAAAGAGGCAGAGCTGGTGGCCACCAAACAGGTTGAAGGTATCGCGCTCGGCGGCTCGATTGTGCTCACTCAGGAAACCCGGGATGACGACCCCGTCCGGCTCAAGCTCGCCGTCAAGATTTCTGCTTCGCGGAAATACGTGTTTGTGGATCGTCTGGGGCTCAATCGCCGGGAGTTTCTCCAGGACGAACTGGTTAACGGAATCGTGGAAGGTCGAATTCGCGTGCTTGGCAGTTCGGCCGAGTTTGATGACACCCTGAGCCGCGTTGTCGGGCGTATCCGTGTTGGTCGGAACTGAGGTGAACGATGATCGATGATGATTATGGGTTCGGAATAGAGGACGACTTACCGCCAGGGAAAGACCTTCGTGAGGAATACCGGTTAACGGCTCGGGCTCGGGCCTGGGTACTCCCGGAATCTCCGGAACCTGAGACAGAGCCGACGATACTGGATGGCGTGTCTGGCGGGCTGGAGTGTCAGGTACGTGACATATCGGCCCGTGGAATCAGCCTGTTGTGCGAGGAGTCGCTCAGTATCGGGTCGATTTTGATTACGGAAGTAAGTCTGGGCGAACACGCACGGCACTTCCGGCTGAGTGTTGAGGTGATTTGGTGCCGCGAGGCTGAGTGGGGCTACCTGATTGGTGTCCGGGTGCTTGAGTCTGATGAAACCGACTACCTGGACTGGATCGAGGCGGTTGCCAGGGCGCTCTCGGAAAGCTGAACGAAAAGAGCCGGCATCGCGCCGGCTCTTTTGCTATGGCGGAAGTCAGGAACCAATCAGGCGTCCATCTCCGCCATGCCGGTGATGTTGAAACCACCGTCCACGTACAGGATTTCACCGGTGATGCCTGAGGCCAGGTCGGACGACATGAAGGCGGCGGCGTTGCCGACTTCTTCTGTGGTCACGTTACGACGCAGGGGGGCCTGCTTGGCGTTCTCGGCCAGCATGCGGCGGAAGCTCTTGATGCCTGAAGCGGCCAGGGTCTTGATCGGGCCTGCTGAAATGCCGTTCACCCGAATTCCTTCCTTGCCCAGGCTGGCGGCCATATAGCGTACGTTGGCTTCGAGGGACGCCTTGGCCAGGCCCATCACGTTGTAGTTCTGCAGTACCCGCTCGGCGCCCAGGTAGCTCAGGGTCAGCAGGCTGCTGCCCTCGTGCATCATCTTGCGTGCGCCTTTGGCCAGGGCCACGAAGCTGTAAGAGCTGATGTCGTGGGCAATCCGGAACCCGTCACGGGTGGTGACGTCCACATAGTTTCCATCCAGCTCATGGGCGGGGGCATAACCAACCGCGTGGATGATGATGTCGATGTTGTCCCAATGCTTGCCCAGTTGCTCGAATACCTGGTCAATCTGCTCGTCGCTGGCGACGTCACAGGGGAAGGTCAGTTTGCTGCCCCACTGTTCCGCAAACTTCTCAACGCGGGACTGCAGTTTCTCGTTCTGATAGGTGAAGGCCATTTCGGCGCCTTCACGAGCGAAGGCCTCGGCAATGCCGTAGGCAATGGAATGTTTGCTGGCGACGCCAACAATCAGTGCTTTTTTGCCACTGAGGATTCCCATGGGTTTCTGCTCCCTGTGTTCCGTGGTTTCGGCGCATTATCCCCGACCTGCCAGGGCCGGGTAACGCTCAATTGGTCGTAGACTGATAGAAAAAAGCGGCACTCAGCAGTTCCCGGGTATACGGCTGTTGCGGTTCCCGGAATATGGCCTCTGCATCACCGTACTCCACAATCCGGCCCTGCCTGAGCACCAGCAGTTTGTGGCTCAGTGCGCGGACAACGGCCAGATCATGGCTGATAAAGATGTAGCTTAGCCTATATCGGGCCTGGATTTCCCGTAAAAGCTCGATCACCTGCTTCTGTACCGTTCTGTCCAGGGCGGAGGTGGGTTCATCCAGAATCATCAGGTCTGGCTGGAGAACCAGCGCGCGTGCTATGGCAATACGCTGGCGCTGGCCGCCGGAGAATTCGTGTGGATACCGATGCCGTGCGTCCGGATCCAGGCCTACATCCTGAAGTGCCCGGATAACCTTGGCTTCGTGCTGCCCGGAACTGCCGGGCTCGTGAATTTCCAGACCTTCTCGGATAATTTCTTCAACGGACATCCGCGGGCTGAGACTGCCAAAGGGATCCTGGAACACAATCTGAACGCGCCGGCGCCATGGCCGGAATGCTTTCTGGGAGAGGGTCGACAAGTCCGTGCCGCAGAGGCTGAACTCGCCGGTGCTCGGGGTGAGTTTCAGCAAGGCGTGGCCCAATGTGGTTTTGCCACTGCCACTTTCGCCGACAACGCCAAGGGTTTCACCGGCCCGCAGCTGGAAGCTGGCATCCTGTACCGCGTGAAAGCTTTCCTTTACCTTGCCCAGCAGAGTCTTGCGAATAGGGAAATGCACATTGACTTTGTCCACGGTCATCACGGTTTCGGTGCCTTGGGCTGCAGGCAGCGGCTGCTCCGGCGGCTCTGCTTCGATCAGTTTGCGGGTATAGGCATGAGAGGGCGACGTAAACAGGGATTCTGTCACACCGTGTTCAACCATTTTCCCGTGCTCCATGACCACCACGCTATCAGCATAGCGGCGCACGATGCTCAGATCATGGGTGATTAACAACACCGCCATGCCCAGCTTCTGTTGTAGCGATTTCAACAGCTCCAGCACCTGTTTCTGCACCGTCACATCCAGTGCTGTGGTAGGCTCATCCGCAATCAGCAGATCGGGTTCATTGGCCAGTGCCATGGCAATCATTACCCGCTGCTTTTGCCCGCCCGACAACTGGTGAGGGTAGCTCTTCAGGCGGGTTTCCGGGTCCGGAATCCCTACCAGCTCCAGCAATTCGAGGCAGCGTTTACGGGCCTGGGGGCCGCGCATGCCTTTATGCAGTTCCAGGGTCTCGCCGATCTGTTTTTCAACGGTATGCAACGGATTGAGGGAGGTCATCGGCTCCTGGAAGATCATGCTGATGTGCCGGCCCCTTATCTGGCGCAATCGTTTCTCCGGTGCCTGCAGCAAGTCTTCGCCTTTGTAGAGGATGTGTCCGGCGGGATAAGCCGCATGGCGTTCATCCAGTAGCCGAAGTATCGACAGCGCTGAGACAGACTTACCTGAGCCACTCTCGCCAACCAGCGCGAGGGTCTGGCCCTTGTCGATGCTGAACGACAGCCCGTCAACTACCCGAGGGCCGTTGTCGAAGGTGATGGACAGATCCGAGATGGACAGCAGGTTACTCATATCAGTTCTTTCTCGGGTCAAAGGCATCGCGCACGGCTTCACCCACAAACACCAGCAGCGTGAGCATGACGGCCAGTGACACGAATGCGGAAATACCCAGCCAGGGTGCATGAAGGTTGGCTTTACCCTGGGCAATCAGTTCACCCAGTGATGGCGACCCCGAGGGTAGGCCGAACCCCAGGAAATCCAGGGATGTGAGCCCGGTTATGGCACCGGTGAGAATAAATGGCATGAACGTGAGGGTTGCCACCATGGCATTGGGCAGAATGTGTCGGAACATGATTCTGCGATTATCCAGGCCGAGTGCTCTGGCGGCCTTCACATATTCAAAGTTACGGGCCCGGAGAAATTCAGCCCTGACTACATCCACCAGCCCCATCCAGCTGAACAGCAGCATGATGCCCAGCAACCACCAGAAATTGGGCTGAACAATCGAAGACAGAATGATGAGCAGATACAACATGGGCAAACCGGACCAGATCTCGATAAAACGCTGGCCAAACAGGTCGATCTTGCCACCGTAGTAGCCCTGTAGTGCGCCAACGGCAACGCCAACGATGGAACTGGCGATGGTGAGCGTCAGGCCGAACAACACCGAAATACGGAAACCATAGATCACCCTGGCAGCCACATCCCGCCCCTGGTCATCGGTTCCCAGCCAGTTCTCGGCACTGGGTGGCGCAGGTGAGGGCACAGTGAGCTCGTAGTTGATGGTGTTATAGCTGAAGCGAATGGGCGGCCATAGCATCCAGCCATTGCTCTGGATTTCGCTCGCAATGAAGTCGTCCCGGTAATCAGCTTCCGTGGGCAGAAAGCCACCAAAGGTTTCTTCGGGCACTTGCTGAATGACCGGAAAGTACCAGTCTCCGTTGTAGGAAACGACCAGCGGTTTATCGTTGGCTATCAGTTCCGCACACAGCGAGAGGCCAAACAGCACCAGGAAAATCCAGAGGCTCCAGAAGCCGCGCCGGTTGGCGGTAAAGTTATTGAGCCGTCTGCGCTGAATCGGCGAGAGGGTCGCCATGATTACGCACCCTCCCGGCTTTCGAAATCGATGCGCGGATCAACAGCGACATAAGTGAGATCGCTGATCAGCTTCATCACCAGGCCCATCAGCGTCAGGATGTACAGGGTGCCGAAAATCACCGGGTAATCCCGGTTGAGCGCAGCTTCAAAGCCGAGCAGGCCGAGGCCGTCCAGCGAGAAGATCACCTCAATCAACGGAGAGCCGGTAAAGAACAGCGCCACCAGAACGCCGGGCATACTGGCAATGACAATCAACATGGCATTGCGGAACACATGGCCGTAAAGCACCTGCTTTTCTTCCAGGCCCTTGGCCCTGGCGGTAACCACGTACTGCTTGCTGATTTCGTCCAGAAAGGAGTTCTTGGTCAGAAGCGTGAGGGTAGCGAAGCCGCCGATCACGTTCGCGGTCACGGGCAGGGCGAGATGCCAGAAATAGTCAGCAATCTTCTGGTACCAGGTCATCTGGTCAAAATCCGGAGACGTCAGGCCCCGGAGCGGGAACAGGTCGAAATAACTGCCACCGGCGAACAATACGATGAGCAGAATGGCAAACAGGAATCCGGGAATGGCGTAGCCGACCACGATCGCAGAACTGGTCCAGACATCGAACCTGGAGCCGTCCGTGACCGCCTTACGGATACCCAGTGGAATGGAGACGAGGTAGATAATCAGCGTGGACCAGAGGCCGAGGGAAATGGAGACCGGCATCTTGTCCAGAATCAGTTCGACGACGCTTCTGTCCCTGAAGAAGGAATCGCCGAAGTCGAAGGTGGCGTAATCGCCCAGCATTTTGAAAAAGCGTTCGTGCGCAGGCTTGTCGAAGCCGTACATGGCCTCAAGTTCTTCCAGAAGTTCGGGCGGCAGGCCCCGGGAGGCCCGGCTGTCTCCGGAACTGCTGGCTACTTCACTGCTAACATCACCGCCACCGGCCCGTGCCAGGGCACTGCTGCCGTGGCCTTCCATCTCGGCGAGAATCTGTTCAATGGGGCCACCGGGCGCGGCCTGAACAATGACAAAATTCAACAGCATGATCCCCACCAGGGTGGGGATGATCAGGGCGAGGCGGCGGAGTATGTAAATGCCCATTCAGGGAGCAGTCCTTACTACAGCGTCGTGATAGCGAACGGTATCAGCGTTCAGTCCACCAGTTGTTAAGGTCGATGCCGTTCTTGGGCGTGTTGGCCGGGCGTTTCAGGTGGTTCCAGTAGGCCACCCGATCCCTGCGCAAATGCCAGTGCGGGATCACGTAATGGCCATGCAGCAGCACACGGTCCAGCGCGTGCACCCGGTGTACAAGCTCTTCACGGTCCGGCGCCTGAATGACCATGTTGACCAGTTCATCGACGACCGGGTCGTTAACGCCCATGAAATTGCGTGAACCGGTTACATCAGCGTTGCTGGAGTGCCAGTAGTCCCGTTGCTCGTTACCCGGAGAATCGGATTGCGGCAGAACCTGGGTGATCATGTCAAAATCAAAACTCCGAACCCGCTGGATATACTGGTTGCTGTCGACCAGACGCACCGACACATCGATACCCAGCTTTTCGAGATTCTGTTTGAAGGGCAGAACCACCCGTTCAAAACTCTTCTGGAACAGAAGGATCTCGAAAGCCAGCGGCTTGCCGGTCTCCTGGTGGATCATTTTGCCATTCTTGATCTGATACCCGGCCTCTGTCAGAAGCTTCAGAGCCGTCCGCAGATTGTCGCGGAGGCTGACGCCGTTACCGGTATCCGGTGGGAAATAGGCCTCTGTGAAAACGTCGGGGCTTAGTTGATCCCGATACGCTTCAAGAATTTCAAGCTCCCGCCCTTCGGGTAAGCCAGACGAGGCCAGATCGCTGTTCTCGAAATAGCTGCTGGTGCGAGTGTACTGCCCAAAGAACAGGTTCTGGTTGGCCCACTGGAAATCAAAACCGTAGGCCAGCGCCTCCCGAACCAGGGGATCCTGAAACACCGGCTTGCGGGTATTGAAGATAAAGCCCTGCATGCCGGTGGGGCGGTGGTGCTCAATGGCTTCTTTCTCAATATCGCCGCTCTCGAACTGACGACCGGTATAGGCAGTGGCCCAGTTCTTGGCGGAGGTTTCCTGGCGGAAATGGAAATTACCGGCTTTGAAAGCCTCCAGGGCGACGGTGTCGTCGTTGTAGTACTCGTAGGAAATGGTGTCGAAGTTGAACCGGCCTTTGCGTACACCCAGATCTTTGGCCCAGTAGTCGTCGACTCTTTGATAGGTAACCGAACGGCCGGCATCAAAAGAGGCAATCCGGTATGGGCCGCTGCCTACGGGGACGGTCAGGCCGCTGCTTTCGAACTCCCGATCCTGCCAAAAATGTTCTGGCAGAACGGGCATCTGGCCAAGAATCAGGGGCAGTTCCCGATTGTTGGTTTGCGCAAAGTCAAAGCGTATACGGTGACTGTTTTCGATAGTGACCTTGTCGACATCTGCGTAGTAGTTGCGGTAGAACGGGTGGCCTTCGGTAGTCAGAATCCGGTAGGAGAACGCCACATCCTCGGCGGTAATCGGTTCACCATCCTGGAAACGGGCTTTTTGATTCAGATTGAAGATGACAAAGCTGCGGTCTTCCGGCACTTCGACAGACTCGGCAATCAGCCCGTATTCCGAAAACGGCTCGTCGGCAGAGGATTCCAGTAGAGTATCGTACACGTAGGCGTTGATACCTGCGGCAGGGATGCCCCGGATAACAAAGGGGTTGAAGCTGTCGAAGCCATTGGCAACCACGGATAACTTCAGTGCGCCGCCTTTCGGGGCTTCCGGGTTGACGTAGTCGAAGTGCCTGAAATCCGCCGAGTATTTCAGTTCTCCGTGCATGGCGATGCCATGCACAGGACTAAGGTTTTCGGTGACGCCTTCATCGGCTGTGGCGAAACAGGCAGACGCTGCCAGAGCCAGCGTCGCGGTAATTCTGGTCAGCAAGGGTGCTTCTGGTTTTTTTATCATGGTTCTCGCACGTTACGGACTGTTTCTTATGTCCACGTAGAGTACCAGACTTTGGCCGGGTTGGAGATAACGGTCCGTATTAAGATCGTTCCATGATGCGATGTCTCGCACATTCACTGAAAACCGGCTGGCGATGGCAGACAGGGAGTCGCCGCTGCGAACCCTGTATCCCACCTTCCGCACCATCGCCTTGCCGCGGGTATTCGAGGCCACCATGGTCGGCTTTGAGGTTTTCGACCAGATCACCAGTTCCTTGCCCGGAATCAGGGGGTCTCCCGGTGCCATGCCATTCCAGGCAGCCACTTCCCGAACAGACACCCGGTGCTCCCTGGCGATATCCCAGAAGGTATCGCCCCGGCGTACGGTGTAACGTACCTTGTTGCCGCTGCGCTTACGTTCCTGCGTTCGCTCCAGTCGCTGGGCCTGGCTTAGCGCATAGGCGTCAGAACCCTTGGTGGCGGAAGGAATGAGCAGTTGCTGGCCTATCCGGATCAGATCGCTGTTGAGCTTGTTGACCTGTTGAATCACCGACGGCGTAGTGGAGAACTTGCGGGCGATGGTGTTCAGGCTGTCACCCTTGCGGACTTTATAGTTCTGCCAGGAAACACGCTGTTCCCTGGGGAACTCTGCCAGTGCCGTCCGGAAAGCCTCGGCCTGTTGCTTGGGCACCAGCAAACGGTGGGGACCGTCCGGATTGGTTGCCCAGCGATTGTAGGACGGGTTCAGCAGATAGATTTCATCAATATCCACGCCGGCTAATTCTGCGGCCTGGGCCAGATCCAGCTGGGAGCCGGTATTCACCACCTCAAAGTAAGGTTCGTCTTTCAGTGGTGGCAGGTCGATACCGTAGGCTTTCGGGTCGTCGAAGATTTTGGCCAGGGCAATCAGTTTGGGCACATAATGGCGGGTCTCGGTCGGTAGTGTCAGAGACCAGTAATCTGTGGATTTTCCGGCATTGCGGTTGCGACGCATGGCGCTGGAGACGGTTCCGCCGCCCGAGTTGTAGGCGGCCAGGGCCAGGGTGTAATCGCCGTCAAACCGGTTGGCAAGACGCTCCAGGTACGTAAGGGCTGCGTCGGTAGCGGCAATAACATCCCGTCGGTCGTCATGCCACCAGCTCTGGGTGAGCCCGAAGTATTTGCCGGTAGAAGGAATGAACTGCCATAACCCGGCGGCGCGGCCGTGAGAATAGGCAAAAGGGTCGAACGCACTTTCTACCACTGGTAGAAGCGCCAGTTCGCTGGGCAGGCCGCGCTTTTCGGTTTCGTCGATAATGTAATGCAGGTAACGGGAGCCTCTTTCCACCACGCGGTCGATGTACCGGGGATGTCGCACGTACCAGTCCAACTGGGCCTGTACTCGGGCGTTGTCGACGGAATGGTCCATGGTGAAACCGGCCCGGAGTCTTGACCACAGATCGTCTGTTCTGGTGGAGGCGTCAGCCTGCCGGGCGGGATTGTCCAGTTTTTCCCGGGCTTGCTGGGCCTTGGCCTGGAGTTCCGGGGAGATGGCGTCATCTAATGGAGCCCCGCTGGCACTGTCCTCGCCATTGCCGGCGGCGACGTCAGCCTTGAGGTCTTCATCGCCTTTGGCAACAACCACCTGCTCGGAGTCCAGCGGGTCTGATTGGTGATGCTCCTCCCCGGTCCCGAACCAGGCTGAGGGTGTGTGCCAGTTTTCGGCGATCTGGCTGGTACTGCAGCCGCTGAAAAGAGTCGAAGCGAGAATGATGAAGGGCAGTCGTTTAACCGGCATAAACACAGGGTTCCGGGTGGTGCCGGCAGGTATCTGTAAAAATAGCCGGCAGATTTAACAAGTTACGTTCGAGAATTGTTCGAAATTCTATGGGAGCGTTTTCCGGGCGGTCAAGCTGCGCCATGTTACGGCTGTGAGATAAATTGTTAAGCAGTGACCGCCCGCACGCTCAGAAGTGGTCCTTACCGTGCCGCACCGCTGCAAAAACCGCACAATCCGAGCCCGTGGCCAGGCGATGTCTGGTGCTATAGTTCTCGGCGGCTTCTACAACCATGGCGTCGTCCCATCGAAGGAATGGGTTCAGCTGCTTTTCCTGGCCGATGGTGGTCGGTACGGTTGGCTCACCCCGCTCCCGAAGGGCTTTACAGGCGCTCTCGAACTCGGCCAGTGCCCGGTCCTCGGGTAGCCAATGACGGGCGAAGCGGAGGTTAGCCAGCGTATATTCATGGGCGCAGTAAACCGCAGTGTCATCGGGTAGGTCCCGCAGGGTCTGGAGCGAGGTGTGCATCTGTTCCGGCGTACCTTCGAACAACCGCCCGCAGCCGCAGACAAATAGAGTGTCGCCGCAGAACAGAACGGGTTTGCCACTCACCTGGGCGTCGGTGTAATAGGCAATATGGTCCAGTGTGTGGCCGGGAACAGCCAGGACATTGAACGTGACGCCCTCCCATACGACCTCGTCGCCGGCATGAACCGTGTTTGTGGCACCCTTGAAGGGCGAATCCGCCGGGCCAACAATACGGATGTCCGGAAACTGTTGCTGAATCTCTTTCACGCCACCGGTGTGATCCGGGTGGTGATGGGTGATCAGGATGGTGTCTGCTGAAAAACCGCTGTCACTGAGATAGTCCAGCACCGGTCTTGCCTGGCCGGGATCGACGATCAGGGTCTTGCCGGATTCAGGGTTGGTAAGGCACCAGATATAGTTGTCTGAGAACGCCGGAACCGGATGAATTCGCAATGTGGCCACCCCATGTGTTCAATGAATGTGCCTGTTATGATAATGCAACAAAGAGAGCAGCCCAAGGAACGGCAGGTTGCGAGAGCAATCAAACCACTAGTGGATCGGATAGGGGAGCCAGCGTGACAGCCAGCGGCGTGATTGACTATTCAGCACGACATGAGAGTTTTGAGCGTTGGGTGCAGACCCCCCTTGGCCGTTCTCTGCTGGCCAGCCAGAGGGCGGTCCTTGATAAGGAGCTGCAGGGGCTGACCGGGGCGAGGCAGCTCCAGGTCGGCCTGAGCCACCGATTGCCTTTGGCCAGTGGTACCGATTTCGCCCAGAAGATTATTACCTGCCCGGCCTGGCATGCGCATATGCCAGAGGGCGTGGCGGTTTGTGATGCCGATGAGCTGCCATTTCCCGGTGATTCCATGGATCTCGTGATTCTTCACCACACTGCGGACTTCTCGCCCGATCCACACCAGGCACTTCGCGAATCCGCCCGCGTCCTGCGAGGCGAGGGGCGTATCGCTCTGGTGGGCTTTAATCCCCTCAGCCTCTGGGGCGCGCGCAGGCTGGTCTCCCGCCATCGCTTTGGTCCCTGGGGTGGCCGCTTCCTGATGCGATCACGAATGGAGGACTGGCTCAGGTTGCTGGGGTTCGAACTGGAAAACAGTGGCACCTATTTCTGTACACTTCCGTTGCAGAGAAAAAACGGCGCTTCCGGGAGGAGGCAGCGTTTGGCCGCCAGCAGTCGCCCACATATACTGCCCACCGGAGCCTATTACTGTATCCTTGCCCGCAAACGGGAATACGCGCGAATCCGGCCCAGGGCATCCTGGCGCAAGAGCAAGGTGATATCTTTGCCCGGAACCGTGGGTGTATCCAGCGGCTGTGCCAGTCATAGCCCAGGCAGGGTGGACAGGCATGGAACAGAACAGGAGAAGTAATGGCTGGTAAGGTGGTGATGTATACCGACGGGGCCTGTAAAGGTAATCCTGGCCCCGGGGGATGGGGTGTTGTTTTGCGCTACGGCGATGCGTTCAAGACCATGCACGGGGGTGAGTTGCAAACCACCAACAACCGAATGGAGCTGATGGCGGCCATTCGGGGTTTGAGGGAGCTCAAGCGCGCTTGCCAGGTGGAGCTTTATACGGACTCGCAGTATGTCCGCAAGGGCATTACCGAGTGGATGAGCGGCTGGAAACGCAATGGCTGGAAAACCTCGGCGAAGAAACCGGTCAAGAATGCGGATCTCTGGCAGGAACTCGATGCTGAAACCGCCAGGCACACCGTCAACTGGCACTGGGTGAAGGGCCATTCCGGGCACCCTGATAACGAGTTGGCAGATGAGTTGGCCAACCGGGGTGTCAGTGAGCTGAACGGTGCCTGAAAGCCAGACCTATAGAAAGCCGATTAATGAGCAGGTAGTGAGAGCGTAGTTGCCATGAGACAGATCGTACTGGATACCGAAACCACGGGTATTGATCCGAACGAAGGTCACCGTATTATCGAAATCGGTTGCGTGGAAGTGATTGAGCGCGAGCTGACCGGTCGCAACTATCACGTGTACATTAACCCTGAGCGTGAGGTGGAAGCCGAAGCGATCACCGTTCACGGTATCACCAACGAATTTCTGGCCGACAAGCCGAAGTTTGCAGAGGTTGCCGACGAGTTCTTCGAGTTCATCAAGGGCGCAGAGCTGGTCATCCACAACGCCGCGTTCGACGTTGGCTTTATAGACTCTGAATTCGCCCGCCTGAAACCGGTTCGAAAAACCGCGGACCATTGCGGCATCGTAGATTCCCTGGCCATTGCCCGGAAAAAGCACCCAGGCCAGAAAAACAACCTCGATGCTTTGTGCAAGCGGTATGGCGTAGACAACTCCAACCGGGACCTTCATGGCGCCTTGCTGGACGCCGAGATTCTGGCAGACGTCTATCTGCTGATGACCGGCGGGCAGACGGCGCTTTCGCTGGATGCCGGCTCCGGCGATGAGGGTGGCGATGGCGGTATCCGCCGGATATCCGGTGAGCGCGCGCCTTTGGCGGTGGTCCGGGCCACTGAGGATGAAGCCAGTGCCCATGAGGAATTCATGGCGATGATGGAGAAGCAGGCCGGCGAAACGGTGTGGTCCAGGTTGCAGGGAGCAGAATGAGAACCACGTCCAGCTGTACCATTTGTTACATTCCGGCTTTCTTGAGCTACTTGAGTTTTGTGTTATAAGTAATGATAAGTTCGCCAGTTTTTTGCGAACCGTTCAGGTAAGGGCAAGGGGTGCCCGGCTGAACAGGAAGGCCCTGCCCGTATTGCAGGCTGCAGTTCACGAACAGGATGCGGTAGTCTCCGCAAATTAACAGGAAGCGTTTATGGTTCAATCGTCTCTGGCGACGAAATCGCAGTCGTTTGATCTGGTCAAAAGTGAAATCGAACAGACCATCAAGCAGGCAGAATCCAGCCTTGAGCGCTTTCAGGAAAACCGCGAGAGCGGGGAAGATCTGCAGAACTGTGTTGATTATCTGAATCAGCTTCGGGGTATTTTCATTCTGGTGGAGCTACGGGGCGGAACCCTGCTTTGCCAGGAAGCCGTTAATCTCGCCAACGATGTGCCGGTTGGTGCCAACGATGACAAGAATATACTGCTGACGGCGCTTAACAGTGCGCTGTTCATTCTCCGGCGTTACGTTGAATACTATCACCAGCAACGGGAAGATCATCCCGAGCTTCTGCTTCCCGTGATCAATGACCTGCGGGAAGCCCGTCGTGAGAAACCCTATCCCGAATCCTGCTTCTTTGATATCGACACCAAGGAGCGCCCGGACTTTTGCAGCGATCTGGGGCTGCGGCCCATGGACGATGCAGAGTCTGAATATGAAATCCTGGCCCGGCGCATGCGCCTGACCTTCCAGGTAGCGCTGCTTGGTATCCTCCGCGAACGCAACGAAACGGTTAGCAAGAAACTCATTGCCAGAGCCGCCCGCGGCCTTGCCCGGCTGTGCCAGGGTGCCCCGATGGGGCAGATGTGGTGCCTGCTGGCGCTGGTATCCGATACCATGCTGGATCGGGCCATGGGCTTTAACAAGGCTCGCAAGCGGCTGCTGATGCGAATTGAAAAATATGCCCGGGAAGTGGTGTATGTCGGCAAGGTAGCCACCGCCAAGGATGCCCCCGAGTCACTGATTAAAGACCTCGTCTACCTGCTTTACCGGAGTGGCTCCGCCAACCCTGAGGTTACCCGGGTACTTTCTGCGTACCAGCTTGGCCCCGCGGAATTCCCCGACGCACTCCTCGAGGCGCATTCACGGCGCCTCTACGGCCCGGGCGCGGACGTACTCAAATCCCTGTCTGAAGCCTTGCAGGAAGAGCTCAATCAGCTGAAAGACAAGCTGGATATTATCGAACGTGGAATAGAGCCGGATCTGGCCGAGCTTGCTTCCATTGCCGATACCCTGGAGCGCCTGGCCAATACGCTGGTGATGCTGGATCTTAACCGCCTGGCCGGTATTTCCCGTGACGAGGCCGCCAAGCTGCGGAAATGGGAAGAGGAAAACCGTCTGCCGGCGGAAGAGGAGCTCTATCGTCTGGCGGACTCCGTGCTGGGGGTGGAAGATGCCGTCATGCAGATTGTCACCCGCGGCATCACCTCAGAGACCGACGCCCTTGCCGGCGCAGAACGGAGCCGGGACGAATCGGTGTACCTGCAGGAAGCCATCTGGGTAGTGGCGGACGAGGCGCGCAGTGCGTTGACCCTGGCCAAGCGGGCGATCACAGCGTTTATCGAATCGGATTACGACAAACTCCATCTGGCCAATCTCCCGGGTACGCTGCGCAGTATCTGGGGTGGTCTGCAAATGGTGGACGACCCCATGGCCGCCGAGGTTATTGCCAGGGTGGCGACGTCTATTCAGGAGCGCCTGCTGGATGCGCGCGAAGCCCCTGCGTCACAAGTGCTGGAAGCGCTGGCGGATGCTCTAACATCGCTCGAGTACTACATTGAAGGCGTCGGGCGTCGGGAAGACCGGAATGTAGACCTGCTTAAGCTGGCTCAGAGTTCGCTTGATGACGTTGGTCTGTAGGCACCTGGGTGGTTCTGGGTTTCTGGAAGGCATAAAAAAAACCTGCGGTTTGCGCAGGTTTTTTTATCGCTGGTGTTTAACCGGGCTTAGCCCATGTTGAACAGTTCACCCAGCTTGGTTGCCAGCATCATGTCGCCTTCGGCGCGCAGCTGACCAGCCATGAACGCCTGCATGCCGTCAGTCTCGCCAGAGACAATACCCTGCAGGGTTTCAGAGTTCATGATCAGGGTAACAGAAGGATCGTCGTGTGCGCCTTCGTGCAGCTTGCAGGTGCCGTCATTGATCACGAGGTGGTAAGTCTTGTCGTCTTCGATGTCGAACTGGAATACCAGGTCCAGGCCCTGTGCTGCGTCTGCGTTGAAGTTCTGTTCGAGTTTTTCAAATACCTGAGCTACAGACATTATTTTACCCTTTTTGATGGTTGTCTTGTCATGGTGGTGACGACTAGTGATCCCTGGCATTGGCAGCCTGTAAAGCGGCCGGGGTAGCGCCAACCTCGCAATCCGACTTTATGGTTAGAGCCGGTTCGTGTCAAGCTTGATCGAACGCTTGTTTTAATTTTATCGCGGGCTTATCAGGCCTGTGCCGAGGCGGTACACTTCGGGGTTTGCAAATACGTGTGGAGACTGCATTTTGGAATTTCTGACCGAATACGGCCTGTTCCTCGCCAAGGTGGCGACTTTCGTGGTGGCGGCGATTGTGCTCGTGTCCATCATTGTCTCGGCAACCCAGAAAGACCGGGACGATCACGAAGGTGAGGGTGAGCTGAAAATACGCAAGCTGAATGATCAGTATCGCCGACTCAAGGAGTCAATCCAGGCCAGATTGATGACAGATCAGGAGCGCAAAGCCTGGCAGAAGAAAAAGAAGAAAGAGGACAAGGCTGAAAAGAAAGCAGCGAAGAAGCAGCCAGAATCTGACGCTACCGAAGAGAAAACCGCCCGTGTTTACGTCCTCGATTTTGACGGCGACATTAAAGCCAGCGATACCGATACCCTGCGGCGTTCAGTGTCGGCTGTTCTGAGTGTCGCCAATCCGGAAACGGACGAAGTGGTTATCCGCCTTGAGAGCGGTGGCGGTCTGGTTCACGCCTATGGTCTGGCCGCAGCCCAGCTGGATAGGGTTCGCAGCAAAGGTATCAAGTTGACTGCTTGTGTCGACAAGGTTGCGGCCAGCGGCGGCTATATGATGGCCTGCGTGGCTGATCGCATTATTGCCTCGCCGTTCGCAGTACTCGGTTCTATCGGGGTGGTGGCGCAACTGCCGAACTTCCACCGGTTCCTGAAAAAGAACGACGTGGACTTCGAGGTACTCACGGCCGGCGAGCACAAGCGCACGCTGACAGTCTTTGGTGAGAACACCGATAAGGGGCGCCAGAAATTCCTTGAGGATCTGGAAGATACTCACGTCCTGTTCAAAGAATATGTGGGTGAGCGGCGTCCGGATCTGGATATTCAGGCGGTTGCCAATGGAGATATCTGGTTCGGCAAGCGCGCACTGGATGTGAAGCTGATCGATGAGATCAAAACGTCTGACGAGTACCTGATTGAGGCCTGTGAGCGAGGGGATGTGATCTCAGTGTCTTTCCAGCGCAAACGGACACTGCCGGAGAAGCTGGGTCTGGCCACCAGCATGGCGCTCGAGCATACCGTCTGGAAAGTGTTGAGTGCGTTCCGGAATCAGAAAATCCAGTAAGCCAGAACTGAACACCAGCGCATGAAGGATCATGCGCTGGCGCTTGCTCTCAGGAGGCCCGACGGCGGAACAGAGGTTGATCCGTGTCGGTGGCAGCCTGGTAAGTCTGGGTGAAGAAGGTCAGACACTTCGGTGCCTTCGCAATATCCTTGTCAGCGCGCAGCACGTAGCTGTCAAAACCACAGCGCTTCATGAACTGAAGCTGGTCAAGCAGTACATCGCCGATGGCTCGCAGCTCACCGCGGTACCCGAACCGTTCACGCAGCAAACGGCCAATGCTGTAACCACGGCCATCGACAAAGCGCGGGAAATTCACCGCGATCAGTGGCAATTCATTCACTTTCTCGCCAAGCAATTCCGGCTCATCGTGGCTGTCAAACCAGACACCCACGGAGGGCTTTCCGGCAAAGTGCTCATGGCCGGCCAGCCACAGATCTGCCGGAATCAAGACCGGCTTATCTTCAGGAATATCCATGGATTCACCCGCCGCAGGGCGGGGCACCACAACCCAGTCGTCATTACGAATCGTGCCGTCAGCGGCAATTACATCAGGCATATACCCGCTCCTTGAAAGGATCCAGACCGACCCGGCGATAGGTGTCCAGAAAGGTTTCCTCTTCCGTCCGGTTTTCCACGTAAACATTGATCAGCTTGGCGATGACCTCTGGCATTTCCTCACGAGCGAAGGACGGCCCCAGAATCTTGCCGATGGTGGCGTCGTGGTGCGACGATCCACCCAGGCTGATCTGATAGAACTCTTCGCCTTTCTTGTCGACACCCAGAACACCGATGTTGCCCACGTGATGGTGGCCACAGGCGTTCATGCAGCCAGAAATGTTGAGGTCGATGGGGCCAAGGTCGTACAGGAAGTCCAGGTCATCAAAACGACGCTGGATTGCTTCGGCCACAGGAATCGACTTGGCGTTGGCCAGGGCGCAGAAATCGCCGCCAGGGCAGCAGATCACGTCGTTCAGTGTGTTCAGGTTCGCGGTTGCGAAGCCCAGAGGCACAAGCTTTTGCCAGAGCTCAAACAGCCGATCCTGGCGAACGTCTGCCAACACCACATTCTGTTCGTGGGTGGCCCGGGCTTCGCCGTAGCTGTACTCATCCGCAAGGTCTGCAATCTGTTCCAGCTGGAAGTCGGTGACATCCCCCGGGGGCGTGCCGGTTTTCTTGAGTGTCAGGGTCACAATGGCGTAGCCGGGCTTTTTGTGACTGTTGACGTTGTGGGTCAGCCACTTGTCGAACTCACGGTTCTCGAAGCGCTGTGTCGCCAGCAGGTCGGTGGCATTGTCCAGTGCATCATACGCCGGCTCGGTAAAGTAGCCCTGGAATTTGGTCACCACCTCAGGAGTCAGCCGGGAAGGCGAGTCCTTGATGTGGGCCCACTCTGCTTCCACCTTTTCGGCAAAGCCCTCGGGGCTCAGCGCCTTGACCAGAATCTTGATGCGCGCCTTGAACTTGTTGTCCCGGCGGCCGTAACGGTTGTAAACCCGGACGATGGCTTCCAGGTAAGTCAGCAGATCCAGTTCCGGCAGGAAGTCGCGGATGACCGGGCCAACCATGGGGGTGCGACCAAGTCCGCCACCGACGTGCACCCGGAAGCCGAGTTCGCCCTGGTCATTGCGCACCAGCTGCAAGCCAATGTCATGGACCCGGATAGCCGCGCGATCCGTGTGTTCAGAGGCATTCACGGCAATCTTGAACTTGCGTGGCAGAAACGCGAATTCCGGGTGGAATGTCGACCACTGGCGAATAATCTCGCAATAGGGGCGAGGGTCCGCGATTTCGTCTACCTGGACGCCGGAGAACGGGTCCGTGGTGGTGTTCCGGATGCAGTTACCGCTGGTCTGATTTGCGTGCATTTCCACTTCAGCCAGCTCTGCCAGAATATCCGGCACGTCTTCCAGATTCGGCCAGTTCAGCTGAATATTGGTGCGGGTAGTAAAATGGGCATAGCCCTTGTCATAGTCCCGGGTGATGCGCGCCAACCGCCGAAGCTGCTCGGAGCGCAGCATACCGTAGGGTACGCAGATGCGAAGCATTGGGGCATGACGCTGAACATAAAGGCCGTTCTGGAGGCGAAGGGGAAGAAACTCCTCTTCGGAAAGCTCACCGGCCAGTGCG
>Ga0079224_100000278_pt1 | contig 46312 bp, 47 predicted proteins | sample Stecom2015_FD_80414 | JGI IMG/M metagenome (GOLD analysis project Ga0079224, IMG submission 80414) | Agricultural soil microbial communities from Utah to study Nitrogen management - Steer compost 2015 | ecosystem: Environmental > Terrestrial > Soil > Agricultural land | place: USA: Utah... | reverse complement strand
CCTGCTGCCCGACACCAGCCAGCCGATGGCCCTACCCGCACTGGCTGAAACTCAGGCCGACGACCCCGCGGTACGGCAGCGCGCCGCTCGCATCACCCGCCGCCACACGGACGCGATTATTGAAGCTGTCCGGGAACTTGGCGACCTCGGCCTGGTCAAAGAGGCGAGAGCAGAAGTCCGGGTCCACCGGGCCGCGCCGCTGTTCAAGCTCTACATCCTCAACGGCGAGGAAGTGTTCTTCGGCTTCTACCCCGTCGTTGAACACACCGTCACCATCGACGGGAAGCCAGTGGCGATCTACGACCCGATGGGCAAAGACGCGATCCTGTTCCACCGCGCGCTCAGCGACGATGAGACATCCGACGCAGCGCAGTACGTGCACCAGGCCCGCACCTGGTTCGACTCAATGTGGTCGACCATCGCCTACGACTACACGCCATGAACCCGCCCTACACCGTCGCACAGGTCCTCGCCGACACCGGCCCGATCCTGCTCGACTTCGACGGCCCAATCTGCGCGGTCTTCGCTACCATCCCGGACCACACCGTTGCCGCGAAGTTGCGCCGCATACTCGCAGCCTACAGCGTTGACATCCCGACCCATATCCAGGCCGAGCGTGACCCCCTCGCCGTCCTCCGGTTCACCGCCACCATCGGATGCCCGAAGCTGACCAGGCAGGTCGAGGACGAACTGTGCGCAGCCGAGCTGATCGCAGTCGACGGAGCCGCACCCACGCCCTACGCCCGCGAGGTCATCGTCGCCGCCCACGAAGCTGGCCGACCACTTGCCATCGTCAGCAACAACTCAGCCAACGCCATCAGACGGTACCTCGATGCCCACCGCCTCACCCGCTACATACCGACAATCATCGGACGAGCCCACGCCGACCCAGCGCGCATGAAACCAGACCCAGAACCGATCAAGCAGGCTGTCCGGGCCGTCAACGCCGAACCGGCCATGTGCGTCCTCGTCGGCGATTCAGTCTCCGATGTCAATGGCGGCCGAGCCGCCAGCGTTCGCACAATCGGATTCGCCAACAAGCCGGGTAAGCGCCGGCTCCTTGCCGCAGCAGGAGCTGACGCCATCATCGAGGGCACCGACGGCATGGCCGAACTAGCTGTAACGCTTATGCGTGCGTAGCAATAGCCGGCATACCTGGAGAACCCATGCGGCAACGTGTACGCGATTTCCCGACTGTCGTGAAAGGGCAGTAATGGCGGGCAATCCCTCTGGTTATGTGCTTGTCCTTGGCACGCGCGCAGGCCACCGAGTGCGGTGATCGCTCACGGCTCGGCGAAGAAGTTCTCGTCGACCCGCTTGAGGGTGTAGGTCTCCTCGGTGACCACGCCGCAGTCGTGTTTGATCATGAGGTTCGCGAGGTCGGCCCCGTCGATGAGGATGATCCGTGCGTTGACACGTTCTGCGTAGTCGATGGCTTCGGAGCTGAATCGGCTGGTGGTGATAAAGATGCCGCGGCTGGCTTGCGCGCCGTGGAGGGCGCCCACAAACGCTTGGATCTCCGGTCGCCCTACGGTCTTGTCGGTGTAGCGCTTGGCCTGTACGTAGACCACGTCTAAGCCGAGCGGGTCGAGGCGAACGAGCCCGTCCAGCCCTGCGTCTCCGGTGCCACCGAGGTGCTGGGTGGCTCGTTCCAGGTCGCCGTAGCCCATCTTGACGAGCAGCCTCAGCACGAGGTGTTCGAGGAAGTCGGGCGGCTGGGCGAGGATGCGCTCGAGGAGCTCGGCGGCGACCGCGGAGTGCGCGGCTTCGATCATCTCGACGATGGCTTCGCGCGGGGTCAGTGAAACCGCGTTGAGCTCGCTGGGCGCCTGTTCAGAGGGTGTGTGGCCGCGGCGCTGGCGCGTTCGGTTGCGGAACTCGACGTACTCGGGAAACTCGCTTAGGACGGTGACGTCGATCCGCCCAGGATGCTCGTGCAGCACCTGACGGCCCCGGTCAGTGATCTGGGTAATCCCGCGCGCTGTCCGTGCGAGCAGTGCCGCCTGTGCCAGATGAGTCACGGCCCAGGCCACGCGGTTTGCAAACAAGAATCCGTTGCCGCTGGGAAGCGGCACCATCAGGTCGTCTGCAGTGACCCCGACAAGCTTGGCAACCTGCTCGCGGACCTCAGATGTCGAGTGAGGCAGGCCGTCGGCGTGCACTTCCAGCACCGGCCGCATGAGCGTCTGAAAGTCGGGAATAGCCATTACGCCCCTTTAGTTTGCCTCGTCTCTAATGACTGCCAGTTGGCCAACCGACCAAGGTGAGGTTCACGGGCTGCCCATCGTGGAGGAAGCTCACGGCAACATCTCGGGCCTCAGCCGGTCCATGGTTCTTCACAACAAACCGAGCGGCGGAATCGGCGCGATCCCCCTGGATCCGGCGGTACTGCTCGCTGCGTACCTCAAGGTCGGCCTTCCGCCCGCTCCACCATGGACGTAGCAACGTCCATAGGCTAAGGCCGAGAGCAGCGAGTGCGATCAAGTCGCCGAAATCGACGTTGCCAACGAAGTTAACTTTGAGGGCAGATGCCACACGACAACGATACCGGTCAACACACGGGAGGCAGGCCCAGCGGGCGCCAAGGCAACACAACGACTGCCGAATTGTTCTCTACAGGATCAAGGCGCCGCGCAAGCGCGGCGCACCGGGCGCGCTCGCGGCTGCGCTGCTGGCGGCCCACCGGCCGGCATCGCGCGCCGCGGCGCGCCGCACCAACCGCGGGCTTGTTGATTCTGGGGGCGCTGCCCCCAGACCCCCGGCCCTCCCTCGGAGATCAGCTGACAAGGCCGCTGCGGGATCTCCTCGGTCGGGCACCGGGACGGCTGCCCGAGAACCCCGACCGCGCCAAGGCCAAGCCGCTTCGCGGTCGCCTACGGCGAGCCTTGGCCCGGCCGGGAACCTCGGGCAGGGACGGGCCTGCCCGACCGAGGAGATCTCCCTAGAGGCCCAGCGCGAAGGAACCTGTTGCAAGCCCTCGCGTGCCCGTTGCGTGCCCGATTATGGGGAAGATCACGGCAAACAACGGTCAACACCAGCAGGAGACGACGAAGGCCCCTGACCGGCGTTTCCGCTGGTCAGGGGCTGTTTCTGGAGGTGGTGGCGGGTGTTGGATTCGAACCAACGTAGCTTTCGCGACGGTTTTACAGACCGCTCCCTTTGGCCGCTCGGGCAACCCGCCTGGTCCCCATCGCGTGGCGTGGGGATCGGTAGCAAGGATAGCGGGAACTCCCACCCCCGTGGCAACCGGGTATGGAATAGCGTCGGGTGCCTCCTGTCCGGTCCAGGCCGTGAGCTACCGAGATCGCCAGAGGTGGGGCGGTAAGGTCAGCGTCGGTACCTGACCCGGTAGGAGTAGATGACCATGGCAGCCATTCCGTCGTTCGACATCGTCAGCAAGGTCGACCGGCAGGAGGTGGACAACGCGCTGCAGCAGGCGGCCCGGGAGCTGTCCACCCGGTTCGACTTCCGGGGCACCGGCGCCCAGATCGCGTGGGCCGGTGACGAGGCGGTGACGTTGGAGGCGGAGACCGAGGATCGGGTGAAGGCCGCGCTCGACGTGTTCAAGGACAAACTCGTCAAGCGGGGAGTCTCGCTCAAGGCATTGGACGCGGGCGAGCCGCGCGCCTCCGGCAAGGTTTACAAGATCGACTGCAAGCTCGTGCAGGGGATCAGTCAGGAGAAGGCGAAGGCGATCAGCAAGAAGATCCGGGAAGACGGGCCGAAGGGAGTCCAGGCCCAGATCCAGGGCGACCAGCTGCGGGTCAGTAGCAAGAAGAAGGACGACCTGCAGGCGGTGATCGCCATGCTGAAGCAGGAGGACTTCGGGATCGCCCTCCAGTTCACCAACTTCCGCTGACAGGGCGGGGCGGCTCCGCAGCGAAGGGGTTTCAAGGTCGCCGCGGAGCCGCCCCGTTGACCCACTGGGTCGACCCCGATCGAGTCACCCAGCTATCGCGTAGTCCGGTTCTTCCTGCCGCTCACTGACGGTTACCGGCGGCGGTGCCAGCGGCCCCGCTCGTCCTCCGCCTTGATGTCGATCTCTTCTCGCCGCAGCTCGCCGTCGGTGAGGGTCTCCTCTTCGGTGATCCGTTCCTTGCCCTTCTGGATCTTCTCCGTCGGGGTGTGCTCGTCCTGGACCACTGGCCGGTCGGACTGCGGCATCTCAGGCTGCGCGGCCGCGCTGCTGAGGGAGGCCTGCGCGCCCTCTTCCTCCGGCGGCGTCATGCCCGGTCGGTGCATGTCTTCCATCGGCAGCCCGTAGTGCCGGTAGAGCTCCGCGACCTGGGCGTCGGAGAGGGGTTCTTCCTCACCGATGTCCACCGCCGGCGCGTCTTTGACCACGTTCTTTTCGTACGGGATCTGGACCTGGTCGCCGACGATCTCCGCGGTCTCCATCGGCACAAGATTCTCTTTTCGGCCAAACCAGCCGGTTTTCACGCTCATCCAGGTCAGCGTGCCGGCGTCGTCCACGTACGCGTGCCCCACCGTTCCGACCTTCTGATCGGTCCGGTCTCGGACGTCAGCGCCGATCAGATTCGGTAGTTGCTCGCGAGTAATCATGGGTGCCTCCCCTGTTGTCCCACGTGATCTGATACCCATTCGGGTGAGTGGGACAACCGCGCGGGGCGGTTAAACCTGTTTCGCCGCCGGGGTACGGACCGCTTCGCCGTCCTCACCCGTACGTGGGGCGGGGGCGTGGGCGGCGGTCTGGGTGGCCACCCAGAATCGGTAGATCAGGGCGGCCTCAAACAGCAGCAGCAGGCTGGCGGCGACCACGGCGATCCACACCAGCGCGTACGGCCCGGTCAACGCCATCGCTACCGGCGCGATCACCAGCACCGCCATCTCGAACTCGATCCCGCTGACCAGATTGAGGCGGATCCGGCGTCGGTGGAGGGCGTGACGGATCCGGCCCAGTGGTCCCGCAGCCCGGCCGGTGGCCGCGCGCAGCAGCGCGTCCTCGCCGGCGGTGTCACCGATGGTGGCGTCGGCGGGGGCGGGACGGGGAACCCCGGTCAGTTTTGCCCACGCTTTGTCGATCTCGGCACCGTTGACGTATCCGAACAGCGCCAGAAAAACAATCCCAATGGCGACGAAGAGGAATACCGCGTCCCCGGTGGCGAGGAACGCGCCGGTGGTCAGCGCCACCACACACGCCAACACCCGCACGCGGTCCAGGACAAAGTCCAGCCAGCTACCGAAGATCGAACCGGAGTGGTTCAGCCGGGCGATCTTGCCGTCCATGCAGTCGAGCAGGAAGCCCAGGTGGTAGCTGAGCGCCCCGGCCAGCAGCCAGGCCGGCGAGCCGGTCGCATAGGCTGCGGCGGCGGCCAGCCCCAGAAGGAAGGCGGTGACAGTGAGCCGGTTCGGAGTGATCCACCGGTAACTAGCGGCGAGGCGCACCAGTGGCCCTGCGACCGGGTCCACGAGGAGCACGGTCCACCAGGAGTCACGTACCTTGTAGGTGGCACGGACCTGCTCCATGGTGACGTGGGTGGCGCGACTCACCAGGCACCTCTCATCCAGCAAACTGTCACGGTGGTCCACACCTTAACCGGCGCCCCCGTGATGTGAAGAGGGCGCCAGGCCGTGGGTGTAGCAGCGGGAACGGAAGGCGGGCAGCGTGAAGGTCCTCATTTCGGGTGGAGCAGGGTTCATCGGCAGCACCGTGGCCTCTGCGTGCCTCGACAACGGCATCGAGCCGGTCATCCTGGACAATCTCGTCACCGGGCGGCGCGAGTTCACCCAGGGGCGCCACTTCTATCAGGGCGACATCGCCGACGGTGACCTGGTGGACCGGATCTTCGCCGAGCACCCGGAGATCGAGGCGACTGTCCACTGCGCGGCGTTGATCGTGGTGCCGGAGTCGGTCACCGATCCGCTGCGGTACTGGCACGACAACGTGGGTAAGACCATCCAGTTCGTGGGCCACCTGCTGCGTAACGGCCGGCCCCGACTGTTGTTCAGCTCCACCGCGGCCATGTACGGGGTGGGCGAGGATTTCGCCGTCGACGAGGATTCCGCGCTGGCACCGGCCAGCCCGTACGCCCGGACCAAGGTCGCGGTGGAGCAGATGCTGGCCGATGTGGCCGCCACGACCGAGCTGCGGGCGCTGTCGCTGCGATACTTCAATCCGATCGGGGCCGACCCGCAGTTGCGCACCGGCTTGCAGGTGAAGCACCCGACTCACCTGTTGGGCAAGTTGATTGAGGCGGCCACCACCGACACCGAGTTTCTGATCACCGGAACTGACTGGCCGACCCGGGACGGCAGCGGTATCCGGGACTTCATCCACGTCTGGGACCTGGCCGCCGCCCACGTGGCGGGGCTGCGCCGGTTCGATGAGGTGGTGCCCAAGGACGGCCCCGGCTACCAGGTGATCAACCTAGGCACCGGCACCGGGACCACGGTGTGGGAGATGGTGGCGGCGTTCGAGCAGGTGACCGGGCGGGTGCTGCGGAAGCGGGAGACCGGTCCGCGCCCAGGGGACGTGGCCGGGGCGTACACCCGCAGCGACCGGGCACGGCGGTTGCTGGATTGGCAGCCGCAGTACAGCATCGCCGACGGTATCCGGGATTCACTGCGGTGGGCGGAGGTCCGGGACCAGCGGTTGCGGGACTGAGCTGGCCCGTCGATTTTCGGCCTCGCCACCCGCGGGGCGCGTAATCTCGAGGTCAGCTGGTGGTCGGTGCCGGCACTAGGGTGCCGCCGATAGCCCACCGCTGACGAGGAGGAGCGACGTGACCGGGACCGGGACCGGAGCCCGTTCCGCTGTCCGGACGCTGGTCGAGGCGGCGCGCCGCCGGGTCCGGTTGCGCACTCGGCTGCGTCGGCTTCGGCACGCCTGGCGGTCCCGGTTCCCCCGCCGGCTGCCGACGTGGCCGGACGACCTCCCTCCCACCCAGCCGCCAGCCACCCGGCAGGTGGACGGCCGGATCCGGGTGGCGCCGGCCGGTGGCAACCCGCAGGGGCGGCAGCGGTATACCCCCCAGGTGCTGGTCGGGGAGCTGACGCTCGAGCCCGGCCAGACCGGTCCGGGGCGCTGGCGGATTCGGTTGACGGACGGTCGGGTGGTGGCGGCCGGCTGGGTCGGGCAGCCGTTGGAGTCATCGCTGGCGGCGGCCCTGACCCGGATCGGGGGAGTCACCTGCCGCCCCGCCCCGCACGACCCACCCGGGGCGTGGGCCCGGTTGGTCGCCCAGCTGGCCACGACCGGGCTGGTGCTGCACGTCGATCCGGTGGCAGCCGCCCCATGGCAGTCCTGGTTGGCGCCGTCGTTGATGTCGCTGCTGGTGGAGCCGTTGCCGCCGACCGAGGCGGATCCGATGAATTGGGAGCTCCGCAGCGTCCGGCAGCGGCGGGTGGCGCTGCGGGAGCATGGGGACGGGCCGACACCGCCGTCGGTGTCCGCGCTGTTGGTGACCAAGCGGCCGGAGCTGGTGCCGGGGGTGCTGACCACCCTGGCCGGCCAGACCTACCCCCAGTTGGAGATCGTGGTAGCGGTCCATGGCGGACCGGAGCCGGAGCTGCCCGCGTCGCTGGACCGGCCCGTGACGACTTTGACCGTTTCGGCGGAGCAGACGCTGGGGGAGGCGCTATCGGCGGCGACCGCGGCCGCCAGCGGCACCGTGGTGACCAAGGTGGACGATGATGACCGGTACGGCCCGGAGCACATCTGGGACCTGGTGCTGGCCCGCCAGTTCAGCGGAGCCACCGTGGTGGGTAAGGGGGCCGAGTTCGTCTACCTGGAGCCGAAGGATCTGACGGTACGCCGACGGATGGGGGCGGAGACGTTCACCGACACGGTCGCTGGCGGCACGATCGCGATCGACCAGGATGCGCTCGCGGAGGTGGACGGGTGGCCGCCGGTGCCCCGGTCAGTGGACCGGGCGTTGCTGGACCGGGTGATCGACGCGAGCGGCACCATCTACCGCACCCATCCGTTCGGGTTCATCTACGTGCGGCACGGCAACGGGCACACCTGGGATCCCGGCATGGAGTATTTCCTGCGGGACCCGGTCCGCACCTGGCCGGGGCTGCCCTGGTACGACGAGTTCGGCACCCAATGATTCCGCGGGTGGTCCGCAATGACTGGTCCACCATCGCGGTACCGCAGCTGGGCCGGTGGCGGCCGGAGCTGACCGTCAGCGTGGTGATTCCGGCGTATCAGTGCCAGGACAGCCTGGACCTGACCCTGGCCGCGTTGGCGGGCCAGACCTACCCCGCCGAGCTGCTGGAAGTGGTGGTGGTGGACGACAACTCCGATCCACCGCTGCGGTTGCCGCCGGTGCGGCCGGCCCGGTGCCGGATCGTCCGCCCACCGTCCGGTTGGGGGCGCGCCAATGCGCTGCACTACGGCGCTGAACAGGCCACCGGGCAGATCCTGCACTGGCTGGACGCGGACATGGTGGTCTATCCGGAGCATGTGGAGGCCCAAGCCCGTTGGCATCACCGGTTGCCGTACGCGGTGACCCTGGGTTGGAAGCGGTTCGTCGACGTGGCGCCAGGTCATCCCCGGTGGCCGACCCCGGAGCAGGTGCTGGCGGCGGCCCGGACCGCCGGCACCGCGGCGTTGTTCGCCGGCCTGCCGAGCACCGGGCACGACTATGTGGAGCGGAGGATCGCCCGGACCCGCCAGTTGCGGGACGCGGACGAGACCGGTTTCCTCGCCCACGTGGGCGCCACCGCCGCGCTGCGGCGGGAGCTCTACCAGGCCACCGGGGGATTGGACACCACGCTGCGACTAGGGGAGGACACCGAGTTCGGATACCGGCTGGCCCAGGCCGGGGCGGTGTTCGTGCCGGAACCACAGGCACGCAGCTGGCACCTGGGTCCGACCCACATGATGCGGCACCAGGCCCGGCTGCAGCGTTACAACCAGCCGTTTCTGGCTGATCGGATGCCGCAGCCGCGGTGGCTGCGACAGGCCGGTGGTTCCGGTTGGGCGGTGCCGCTGGTGACCGCGGTGGTGGAGGTGGCCGGCCAACCGCTGGAGTGGGTCCGCACCGTGGTGGACACCCTGTTGGCCGGGGAGGAGCCGGATCTGCGGGTGGTGCTGGTCGGGCCCTGGCCCAGCGATTCGGAACGCCAGGCACCGCTGGCTGATCCCGCGTTGGAGCTGCGGTTGATCGCCGCCACGTACCGGGGCGATCCCCGGGTGAACCTGGCGGACAGGCCACCTAAGACGGTGTATCCGTCGCCGTTTCGGTTGGAGCTGCCGCCCGGGTACGGGTTGGCCCGGCCGGGAGTGCGGCGACTGGTCGAGTACGCCGACCGCCACCGACTCGGGCTGTTGCAGGTTTCCGGGGTGCGGCTGTGGCGTACCGCCGCGGTCCATCGCGCGTGGTGGGTTGCGGGCACCGAGGCGCCGTTGGCGGAGTCGGTGGCCGAGGTGTGGGGGGCGGGTGAGCTGCCGGCGCACACGATCGGGGTGGTGGATGTGGCGACGCGGGCGCCGGCGGAGTTGCGCGACGGGCGGGTGTTCGCCGGCGCTGTTACCGGCCGGTGGCTGCCCAACGTGGTCGAGGTGGCCGGGGTGCGGTCGTTGGCGCGCGCCGCCTGGGTGGTGGCGGGGTTGGCCGGGGCAAGGGTCACCCGCCGGCTGCGGTCACACCGGAGGCCGACCCGGTGAGGGCGCGCACGCCCCGATGGCAGGTGGCGGGAATGGGGGCGGTCGGGCTGGTGGCCGCCGGTGCGGCGGTGGCCGCGCTCGCGGGCGGGTATCGGATCGCGTTGGCCTTGCTGGCGGTGCTGCTCGGGGGAGTGGGGCTGATGCTGATGCCACTGTGGGGGCAACTGGCGGCCCGGGAGCAGGAGCTAGGGGCGCAGATCGATCGATTGCGGCGCGGGCAGAGCCGGTTGCGGATTCAATGGCAGCAACGCACCCGGGCGATCGTGCAGGAGCTGTCCGAACAGGAACAGCGGGTCAGTGACCTGGTACGGCAGGCGCGCAACGAGGTGTTTCGGGGCCAGCGGGAGCAAGGGGCGCAGACGGAGGCGTTGCTGCAGCTGTACCGCCGGGTCGATCCAGTAGCGCCGATGCCGCCGGCGGGGGGATGGGCCCTCAACCCGACCGAACTGTTGGAACTGTGGTACGTGCTGGAGCGCCGGCGGCCACGGCTGGCGCTGGAGTTGGGCAGCGGCACCTCCTCCATCTGGATCGGGTATGCGCTGCAGCGCCACGGCGGCCGGTTGGTGTCGGTCGACCATGATCCGGACTACGCGCAGCGGACCCGGACCCAGCTGCGCCGGCATGGGTTGACCGAGACGGTGGAACTCCGCCACGCCCCGCTGGTGCCGGTGACGGTGGGCGACGCCACCTACCAGTGGTACGACCCGGAGCAGTTCGGTGACTTGACGGAGGTGGAGCTGCTGGTGGTGGACGGGCCGCCGGGCGGCACCGGGGAGCGGGCGCGTTATCCGGCGTTGCCGCTGCTGGCGGATCGGTTGGCGGCCGGCGCCACAGTGATCTTGGATGACCTGGACCGGGCCGATGAACAGGAGATCGCCCGCCGCTGGGGGGCGGAGTGGGGGCTACGCCGGGAGAGTGGTACCGGTGGGCGCCTGGCGGTGTTCCGCTATCCCGGGGAGGAGCGGCCACCGACCATCGATGCGGGGCACTGAGCCGCCAGGAGCGGAGGCGCCTCCTGCCCGTTCCGGCTCCCGAAGCTGTGGATCACCACTAGCCTGAGGGGGATGACCCACGCCGCGCCCTTGCTATCGGTGATCGTGCCGGTTCATGGGGTGGAGCAGTACCTACCCCGTTGCCTCAACTCGGTGCTGACCGGTTCGTCGACCGCCGATCTGGAGGTGGTGGTGGTGGACGACCACTCCCCGGATCGCTGTGGTCGGATCGCCGCCCAGGTGGCTCGGCAGGATCCCCGGGTCCGGGTGGTGCCGCTGGAGCGTAATGTCGGCCTGAGCCAGGCGCGGAACGTCGGGATCGACCACGCCCAGGGCCGGTACCTGTGGTTTGTCGACGGGGACGACTGGCTGGCGCCGGGGGCGGTGGCGGCGGTGTTGACGCGGCTGACCGAGACCGCGGCGGTGGACGTGCTGGTGGTGGACCACGCAGAGGTGTTTCCGGACGGGCGGGTACGGCCGGGAACACCGCCGGGAGCACTGGCCGGGGATCCGGGGCCGCTGCTGCGGCGTCCCCGGTTGATGGAGCTGGCCCAGTCGGCGTGCACCAAGGTGGTGCGGCGGGAGTTCCTGGACGAGCTCGGGTTGCGGTTCGCCGACGGCTGGTACGAGGACACGTCGTTCAGCCATCCGCTGCTGTTCGCCGCGGAGCGGATCGACACCCTGGAGCGGGTCTGCTACCTGTACCGGCAGCGGCCCGAGGGAGCGATCACCAAGACGGTCAGCGACCGCCACTTCGAGGTGTTCCCGCAGTACGAGCGGATGTGGCAGGCGGTGGCGAAGACCGGGGAGACGTACCGCCGGTTCCGGGGTCAGCTGTTCCGGTTCATGATCGACCACCTGCTGGTGATCGTGGGCAGTGAGTTTCGGGTGCCGCCGCAGCGGCGGCGGGAGTTTTTCGCGCAGGTGACCCAGGCGTACTGGCGGTGGTTGCCGCCGGAGGGTTACCCGGTGCCGGCGGGGGCGGCCGGGGTGAAGCATCGGTTGGTGCGCCAGGGGCGGTACGGGGTGTACGCGCTGCTGCGGTCCGCGTGGCGTTCTGGGGAGCGGATGAGGCGCAGCCCCGCCCGCTCCCCAGAACTGGATGCGACGCCCCACTCGCCTTACCGGTGGGACGGTCTCGAACCGTCTGCGGCGCAGGTGCGGCGGATCAGGCCGACTGCCGGACCGCCTTGAGCGCCCGGCTCCACGCCACCAGCTGATCCAGCATGGTGGTGAGGGTCTCCTCGTGGTGCGAGGCCGGGGTGAAGTGCTGGAAGTTTTCGAAGTCGGTGAACAGGGACAGCGCTACCTGCGCCCGCACGTCCGCGACCTGCAGCTCACCCATGATCAGCCGCAGGTGCTCCACGGCGCGCACCCCGCCGGCCGAGCCGTAGCTCACAAACCCGGCCGCCTTGTTGTTCCACTCGTTGTAGACGAAGTCGAGCGCGTTCTTGAGGGCGCCGGTGGTGGAGTGGTTGTACTCGGGGGTGACGAACACGTACCCATCGAGCTCGGCCACCTTGGCAGCCCACCGCTTGGTGTGCTCGTTGGCGTACTGCCCCATGGAGGCGGGGACGGCTTCGTCGAGCAGCGGCAGCTGATAGTCCTGGAGGTCTACCAGCTCAAACTCGGCGTCGTCGCGCTTGCTGGCGTGGGTGTGGACCCACTGCGCCACCTCGAGAGCCCGGCGGCCCGGGCGGGTGCTGCCGACGATGATGCCGATCTTCGTCACAGTCTTCTCCTCCGATCAGGAATGTGCGTCACCCCTGGAGTTTAGTTGAGAGGTCAATATTCCTCACATCAGGGAGTCTGTGGGTTGCCGCACATCCTCTGTCGGAGCGTCGGTCGTCGGCCGCTGCAAGGTGGTGGCCACCTGGCGGATGGCGTCGCTCCACCGGGTCGGGCGCAGGGTCACCGGATCCAGCCGGACGATCGTGCGTGTGCCCTCCGCGTACACCCGCTCCCTGTCCGGGGACAGGAACCGGAACCCGTACTGGGCGCTGCTGCCGCCGAAGTAGTTGAACCAGAAATGCACCTCGACCCGCCCCGTACCGCGGATCGGGGCCAGGTAGGAGATGTTCAAGGAACGCACCGCGTGTATCAGATCCGGCTGGCTGGGGCGGCCATCGTCATAGGAGTAACCCCGCTCTGCCCAGTACGTGGTCAGCGCCCGCTCCAACAGGATCGGATAGCGCGCATTGTGTACGAACCCGAGCGCGTCTAGGTCGTCGAAGAACACGGTCACGGGCTCCACGTGTCCGTACTCCACGCGAGGTGGCGCAGCCGCGGTCATGTCACTCCTCAGGTAGCAGGGATGGGTCATTGCACAGTGGGCGGATCCGGTCGAGCGCCGCCTGGCGGGCCAGGTCGTACATCTGATCCGGATTCCGAAGTCGGGCTTGGTAGACCGCCGCCACCGCCAACGCGTCGATTTCGAACGCGAACTGTGCGGCCGGGACCGACGCCAGCTCCCCGGAGGCCACCGCCTCGGTCACGGTGCGCACCAGCAGCTGGTGCCACTCGTCCAGGATCTCCACGATCCGGTCCCGCACCGGGCCGGGGCGCAACCCGTACTCGAAGCCGACCTTGGCGAAGAAGCAGCCGCCCGGTAGTTCGGCCCGGCGGTAGTAGGCGAGCCGGCGCGTGTGCAGCGCCCACAGTCGCCGTACGCCCGGTGGGTGCGCCAGCGCCGGCGTCACGATCTCGCTCACCCACTGGTCGCGAGCCCGCTCCACAGTCGCCAACTGCAACGCCTGCTTGTCAGGCCAGTGCGCGAACAGCGCCGACTTACTGATCCCGAGTCGCTGGGCCAACTGGCTGAGAGACAACCCATCCAGCCCCACCTCGGTGGCCAGGACCATGGCGGCGTCCAGGGCCGCGGCCCGGGTGCGCTCCCCACGCTGCAGCCGACGGTCGGTGACGGTCACGGCGGGCAGCGTACCATATAAAAGACCGACCGGTCGGTTACTTAGTTGGGGGATCAGCCCCACGCCACCATCCAGTTAGTGATCAGTCAATGCGCAGGTCACGAGGTACGGTGAATCCGGCACCCACACCCACTCCCAGGACCAGGGCAGATGCAGGACTATCGCCACGACATCAGGTTCGGCACGTTCATCACCCCCACCGCACAGCCGCCGCAGCACGCGGTCGAGTTGGCCCGAGTCACTGAGCAGGCCGGGTTGGACCTGGTCACGTTCCAGGACCATCCGTACCAGCCGGCGTTTCTCGACACCTGGACCCTGCTGTCGTACGTCGCGGCCGTCACCGAGCGGGTCCACCTGGCCGCCAACGTCACCAACCTGCCGCTGCGGCCCCCGGCGGTGCTGGCCCGCGCCGCCGCCAGCCTGGATCTGCTCAGTGGGGGCCGGGCCGCGCTCGGGCTGGGGGCCGGGGCGTTCTGGGAGGCGATCGTGGCGATGGGCGGCCCCCGCCGCACCGGTGGGGAGGCGGTGGCGGCGCTGCGGGAAGCCATCGAGATCATCCGGGCGGTGTGGGACACCGACACCCGGGGCGGGGTCCGGGTCCGGGGCGAGCACTACCAGGTGGTGGGAGCCAAACGGGGACCGGCGCCGGCCCAGCCGATCCCGATCTGGGTGGGCGGGTACAAACCCCGGATGCTGCGACTGATCGGCCGGTACGCCGACGGTTGGTTGCCCAGCCTGTTCTACCTGGACGGCCCGGAGGCGTTGGCGGAAGGAAACGCGGTCATCGACGAGGCGGCGGCCGCCGCCGGGCGGGACCCGGCCGAGATCCGGCGGCTGCTCAACCTCGGTCCGCAGGACGCCGACCCGGACACGCTGACGGAGCTGGCGCTGCGGTACGGCATCGACACCTTCATCCTGGCCAGCGACGATCCGGCCGAGATCGAACGGTTCGGGCGCCGGACCGCCCCGGCGGTACGGCAGCGGGTGGAAGCCGGCCGACGGTCCGCCCCCGCCGCGGGTGGCGCGACCGGAGGAGCCGATGCGCCCGCCCGGGCCAGCGGACCCGGCGATGCCGCCCGCGACGCGGGTGCGGTCGGGGAAGCCGACCCCACGGCGAAGGGTGAGCCCGAGGGGGTTCCGTGGGACGAGCTGGGGGTACGGCCGACCCCGGACGACGGGACCCGGCTGTCGAGCATCAAACCGTGGGACGAGTCCGAGCGGCCGGAGGCGCCGCCCCCACCGCCGGGATACCGCTACAGCCAGCGGGGCCGGCTGGTCAGCCAGCATCTGGTGGAGGTGCACGACGCGCTGCGGGCCGAGCTGCGGCAACTCCGCGAGATGGTGGCGCAGGTCCGGGCCGGGGCGATGGACATCGGGCAGGCCCGGACGGCGCTCAACCAGCTGGCGCTGCGGCAGAACGCCTGGACTTTGGGCGCCTACTGCGAGTCGTACTGTCGGGTGGTCACCCAGCACCACACCATCGAGGATCAGGGCATCTTCCCCCACCTGCGCCGCCGTGAGCCGGGGTTGGCGCCGGTGCTGGACCGGTTGCTGGCCGAACACCAGGTGATCCATGAAGCGGTGGAGGGGGTGGACAAGGCGCTGATCGCGCTGGCCGCCGAGCCGGGGGACGTCAGCCGGCTGTCGGAGGCGGTCGACCTGCTCACCGATACGTTGCTGTCCCACCTGGCGTACGAGGAGCGGGTGCTGCTGGAGCCGCTGGCGCGGCACGGGATGTACGCCGGCCAGCTCTGACCCGGCGCGATGCTGCCGCGTGATCATGGGCGGAAAGCGCTGGGGCGTCACCACCTGGCCTGGCCGGGCGGGTAGCCTAGGTGGTCGCGGCCCCCGTAGCTCAGGGGATAGAGCACCGCTCTCCTAAAGCGGGTGTCGTAGGTTCGAATCCTACCGGGGGCGCCCCGCTCACCGCCTTGGTCACCAGGCTGGCGCAACCAGTAACGCCATCCGCGCTCGAGCGAGCGTGCCCCAGCTCATGACGAGCATCTGGCGGTCCAGCGCATCGACGAATCGACCCCGGTGCGGGTAAGTGGCGGCCAGCGTGCGGGTGTCGGCAGCCCCCGCACGCCGCCTGGGTGTCGCTGAGTGATAGTTAACTACCCACATGGGTAGAGCGTTCGGCAGGCCATGCGGCTGATGCGGAAACGCGATCCACAGTTGAGGGAAGACGGCTTCCAGATGATGCGCCGGATCGCAGGTCAACATGTAGATGAGTTGATCGAAGAGTTCCACGTTGAGCGTGATCATGGCCTGCGCTGTTGGCTACTGGAACTCATCGGGGAGGCCCGGTCGGACCGCGCGTTCGACCTGCTGACGACCCAGTTGTACCGCGACGACGAGATGTTACGCGTGTGGGCGGTCCGGGGCCTGGAATTGTTGGACACCCGGGAGGCGCGGCGGGTGCTGTGGCAGTAGCGCCACAGATGATCAGGAGTGCTGGGGACCGCTGGCCGGGGACGACGCCGTCCAGGCCAGTGGTGCGGAGTGGACGGACAGTACGGATCCGTAGCTAGGGCGAACCAGGTTCGGCGAACCCATGGCGCTTTTCTCGGCGCAGATAGTTGAACGATAGTTCTACTTGAACTAGAGTTCAACTAGTTTCTCCGAGGAGGCGGCATGGGGCAGGAGGGCAGCCCGCGGGCAGGAGTGCGGCAGTGGCTGGGGCTAGGGCTGTTGGCGTTGCCAACCGTGCTGCTCGGGCTGGATGTGACGGTGCTGTACCTGGTGGTGCCGAACTTGATGGATGATCTGGCGCCATCGAGGACCCAGGTCTTGTGGATCATGGACGTCTACGGGTTCTTCATCGCCGGGTTCCTCATCACCATGGGCACGCTGGGGGACCGGATCGGGCGGCGTCGTCTGCTCATCATCGGCACGCTGGCGTTCGCGGCCCTGTCCGTAGGGGCGGCCTTCGCGCCGAGCGCGGAGCTGCTGATCCTCGCCCGGGCGCTGCTGGGCATCGCCGGCGCTACGCTCATGCCCTCGACGCTGTCGCTGATCTCGAACATGTTTCCCGACGTCCGGGAGCGGGCCGTAGCCATCGGCGTATGGGCGACGATGTTCGCCCTGGGAATGGCCGCTGGCCCCGTGATCGGCGGAGGGCTGGTGGACGCGTTCTGGTGGGGTGCGGCGTTCCTGCTCGCGGTACCCATCGCGGCCGTGGTCGTGGTCGGAGCGAGGCCCCTGCTGCCCGAGTACGCCGACCCGGCGGCGGGCCGGCCGGATCTGATCAGCGTGATCTTGTCGCTGCTGGCGATCCTGCCGATCATCTATGCCGTCAAACACACCGCCGCCTACGGTCCTGAACCACAGGCGTTGGGGTTCACCGCGGTAGGTGGACTGGCGGGCGTGATGTTTCTGCATCGGCAACGCCGCCTGGTCGATCCCTTGTTGGACGTGACCCTGTTCCGCAGTCGGGCCTTCGTGGTAGCGCTGACCGTGCTGCTCATCGGGCTGGTCGGGGTCGGTGGCGCGATGTATCTGGTCACTCAGTACTTTCAGCTGGTCGAAGGGTTGCAACCCCTCGTAGCCGGGCTGTGGATGGGGCCGCCGGCGCTCGCGATGTTCGCCGCCGCGGTAGGCGCACCCCTCATCGCCCGGCGCATCCGTCCCGGTCAGGTCATGGGCGCCGCCCTCGGCGGGTCATTGACCGGGTACGTGCTGCTGGCCACGGCGGAGACCGGTGACCGGATGCTGGTGGCCGTGGGCTTCGCCTTCGTCTATCTCGGCCTCGGCGCGATCGCTGCCCTGGGCACCGACATGGTGGTAGGGGCCGCTCCCGTGGCCAAGTCCGGTTCCGCCGCCTCGATGTCCGAGACCGTCCAGGAGCTGGGCATCGCGGTCGGGGTGGCTCTGCTCGGCAGCCTCACCACGGCGATCTACCGCAGCCAGGTGCTGGTGCCCGATGGGCTGGCGCCCGATGCCGTGGACGCTCTTACCGACAGTCTCAACGCGACCGTCGCCATCGCAGAAGATCTACCGACCGGAGCTGCCGAGGCGGCCCAGCGTGCCTTCACCCATGGGTTGAACACCGCCGCCCTCGTCTCGGCGGTCGCCATCGCCGCCGCCGCGACGCTGTGTCTGGTGGCACTGCGCCATGTGCCTCCGCTCGGGCAGGATCAGAGCGCCCAGACGAAGAGGTGAACGAGGGTGCAGCTACCCTGGGCGATGTCGAGGAGGAGGCATGGGCCGCGAGGGTGGCGGGCATATCGATGGGCGTCGGGCACGGGGCGAGAAGCGGCGTGCCGAGATCATCGAAGCCACTCTCGCTGTGGTCACCCGGGACGGCGCCGCTGGCGTGACCCATCGCGCCGTCGCCAAACAGGCAGGTATCACCACCAGCCTGACGCTCTACTACTTCGCGACCCTCGACGATCTCCTCGTCGCCGCGCTGACCAGCGTCGCCGACGTCTACACCGCGCGTATCCGTGACATCATCGATCGGCCTGGTGACAAGCTGGCAGGCCTCGCTGAGCTCATCGCCGAGTCCGCCGGCCCCGGGCGGGAACGCGCCCTGGCCGAACGCGAACTGGCCACCCTCGCGGCCCGTCGCCCCGCCCTGCGCCCGGTCGCGCGCCGGTGGCGAGAGAACGTGGCCGAGCTCGCAGCCACCCTGACCGACGATCCCCAGGCCATCGCTGCGCTCGTCGCCGCCTCAGACGGTCTGTGCACCGCCATCCTCCTTGACAACGCTCCCGCTGATACGGCGCACATCCGGGCCATCCTGGAACGCGCTCTCGGCCGATAGCAGCAATGACTGCCCGATGGCGGGGCCGGGCGTAGGCCTCCTTCCCACACTTCAGGTGAGCTAGCTCACATACTGTCACAGTGGTGGCTCGACCGGTGTCTGGTGATCGACCCCAAGCGTCGAGGGAGGACACCATGGCGGGAACCACTCAAGTGATCGTGGTCGGCGGCGGGTACGCCGGGGTTATGGCGGCCAACCGCCTGACCCAGCGGGGCGATCTGGCCGTGACGTTGATCAATCCACGCCCACAATTCGTCGAGCGGATCCGGCTGCACCAACTCGTGGGCGGCTCCCACCCTGCGGTCGTCGACTACCGTGAGGTCCTGGCCGACGGGGTCCAGCTACGGAACGACACCGTGACCCGGATCGACCCGACTCCGTGCCGTGTGGTGTTGGCGAGCGGCGACACCGTCACCTATGACTATCTGATCTACGCGGTGGGGAGCGGCAGCGCCGCCGCGAGCGTGCCGGGGGTGGCCGAGTTCGCTCATCCGGTCGCCACTCTGGAGGGGGCGCGGCGGTTGCGGCGCGCGCTCGACACCGCTCCCGCGACCGCCCCGGTGACCGTGGTGGGAGGCGGCGCGACCGGGATCGAAGTCGCCGCCGAACTGGCGGAGGCGGGGTGGACCGTGACCCTGGTCTGCGGCGAGGTGCTCGGCCCGTACCTGCATCCACGTGGCCGGCGGGTGGTGGCCAAGCGGCTGGCCGCTCTCGGGGTGACCGTGCTCGACGGTCCCGACGCCAAGGTGACGGCGGTGACCGGTGACAAGGTGCGGCTCCGTGGGGGACGCACGCTGCCGAGCACGGTGACCGCGTGGGCCACGGGATTCGGTGTCCCGGACCTGGCGGTGCGCAGCGGGCTGACCACCGACCCCCTGGGACGGTTGCTCACCGACGAAACCTTGACCAGTGTGGATGATCCACGCATCGTCGCGGCTGGGGATGCGGCGGCACCGTCCGGCCTGCCGTTGCGGATGAGCTGCCAGGCCGCGCATCCGCTGGGCGCGCACGCGGCGGACACGGTGCTGGCCCGGATCGCGGGCGAGCAGCCCGCCACTATCGACATAGGATTCTTCGGCCAGTGCCTCGCCCTGGGGCGTCGGGCCGCCATCGACCAGTTCGCCACCAGGGACGACACCGCGAACCGGTTCTTCGTCAGCGGCCGGCTCATCGCAGTGGTCAAAGAGCGCGCGTGCCGGCTCGCCGTCGGGGTGCTGGTGAAGGAGGCCCGTAAGCCCGGCGCGTTCGTCTGGCGGTTCAAGGATCGCACGCGCCAGCGGTTGCTCCAGGTCCGATCGGGCGAGAAACTGGCGACTCACTGACCGTGCCGGCCTGAACGACCGACCGTGGGACAGTGCGGGCGTGGGGGTGAGGGCCTCGGCCACGGGAATCCGGCGACGAAGGGGGCGGAATGAGTGACCACGCCACCACCGCGGCGACCGACGCCTTCGTCGCTCACCGCAACCTGCTCTTCACGGTCGCCTACGAGTTGCTCGGGTCGGCCGCCGACGCCGAGGACGTCCTCCAGGAGACCTGGCTGCGGTGGGTCAAGGTCGATCTGGCGCAGGTACGTGATCCGCGGGCCTACCTGGTGCGGATCACGGCCCGACAGTCGCTCAACCGGCTGCGGACCATGGCGCGCCGCAAGGAGGCGTACGTCGGCCCCTGGCTACCGGAGCCGCTGCTCACCGCGCCGGACGTGGCCGAGGATGTGGAGTTGGCCGAGAGCGTGTCGCTGGCGCTGCTGCTCGTCCTCGAGACGCTGTCGCCGACCGAGCGGGCGGTCTTCGTGCTTCGAGACGTCTTTGACCTCAGCTATGACGAGATCGCCGCGGCGATCGAGAAAAGCTCCGCCGCCGTCCGTCAGATCGCCCACCGGGCCCGTCAGCACATCGAGGACCGCCGTCCGCGCCGGGCAGTCTCCGCCCGCCAGGCGCGGGCGGTGGTGGACGCTTTCCAGCGGGCGGTGGCAACCAGTGATCTGCAGGGCCTGCTCGACGTGCTCGCCCCGGATGTCGTGCTGGTGGGTGACGGGGGTGGGGTCAAGCAGGCCCCGTTGCGGCAGGTCACGGGCGCGGACAAGGTGGCTCGCTTGTTCTTCGGCGGCCTCCGCAGGGTCGACGCTGCCATCACCGCGGACTTCACGGTGGTCAACGGCAACCCGGCACTCCTGGTGCACCTGGACGGTGAGCTCGACGGTGTGCTGGCGTTTCAGATCGAGGATGCGTACATCACCGGCCTCTACTACGTCCGCAATCCGGCGAAGCTTTCCCGCATCGGCACGGAAACACTGCTCACCCGGCGTTGAGCTCTTCTCCCGCGGTCAGGGGTGGCACCCATCGCGAGGTGCCGTCAGTGGGACCGATCCGACGCCGCCGGTTGCCGCCGGTCGGCCAGGAAAGCGGTGACGGTGGGGAGGTAGGCAGGGGCGAGTTGATCACGACGAGGCACCTCCGGATCGGGGTCGGCGGTGAAGAGGCCGTGGTTCGCACCCGGGAAGACCGCGAACCCGTGCTGGGGATGTGGGGGAAGGTGCTCGGCGAATGTCCGCAGGCTGGTGTGGACGGGGATGACATTGTCGGCGCCGCCGAACAGGGCCAGCACGGGGCAGCGCACCCGCGGCAGGACGGTGGTGGGGTCGAAGTCGAGGATGTGACGTACGAACCGTAGGTTGGCCGGCGTGTCGTAGGAGAACGCCACGGTCTGGTACCAGGGTTTGGTCACGTAGCGGGCCTGCTCGGCCAGAATCGCCTCGACCGGGTCGCCGCGACGGATCAGCTCGACCCGGGTGTCCACCCAGGCCATGGCTTCCGCCACCGTCTCCTCATCGTGGCCTTCGGCGCGCACCCAGGCTTCCAGTCGCTCACGCTCCTGCTGTGCCGGGGTGGTACCGGGGCCGGAGTGGCAGATGACGAAGTCGACCGACTCCGGTTCGAGGGCGGCGGCCAACAGCGAGACCCAGCCGCCCTGGCTGATGCCGTACAGACCGACCGGCTGGCCGGCGGTGGCCGGGTGGGCGCGCAGCACCCGCACCGCGGCGAGCGACTCGCGGGCACGGTCCTCAATGGTTTGATCGGTCCAGTGTCCCGGTGATCCGCCACAGCCGGGCTTGTCGTGGCGCAGCACGACCGAGCCGGCGTCGGCGAGCCATTCCGGCCAGCCACCCCAGTCGAACCGATCTCCGTCGCCGGAGCCGTCGACGAGGACGATGCCCGGCAGGGGGCCGGTGGCGCCGGCGGGGATGCGGATGATCGCACCGAGGTCACCGACGGCGGTGGGGACGACTGTTTCGGTTTCTACCGCGGTCGGGGGTGAGGTGGTGGGTGGGACGGTCATGTCAGGTCTCCTCGGGGTCGGTGTTGGCGGGGGTGCCGGCCAGCAGGATGCGGACGAACCGGTAGTGCGCCGGTCGGGCGGAGCGATCAGTGATCCGGGCGAGGTACGGCTCGATCACGGCGGCCAGTTGGGTGCGGATGGAGGCCAGCTCGGCGGCGGTCAGCGGCAGCGTCGCCCCGCCGAGGAATCCGGCCTCCCGCCACGGCTCCGGTTGCTGGTCACGGGAGGCCTGCCAGCAGAGGATCCGGTCCGCTTCCCGCTGGACGAACACCTGCTCCAGCTGCTTCGCGGCGGGGTTTTCGCTGGTCCAGCTCTGCTCGATGTCGACGAGTCGCCACGGTCGTTCACGACCGTCATCGCGCGGATCGGCCCGCTCCACCAGCCCGTACTTCGCCAGTTGGCGCAGATGGTAGGAGCAGCTGGCCTGAGTGGAGTCAAGGTGGCGCGCGCACTCGGCCGCGGTGGCCGGCCCTGCGGTAGCCAGTAGCTCGATCAGGTCCAGCCGCAGCGAATGGGCCATCGCCCGTAGTGCGCGGGGGTCGGTGATCCGCATGATGTCAAAGATATCTTTGATATAGGGAGATGTCAGATATACCTTTGGGATATGGCGGCGGTGTGGTCACGACCGCATAAAGGAGATGCAGCGTCACCGGTAGCGTGCTGGGATCTGCGGCATGGCGTTTGAGCTTGTCCACCCGCCGAAGGCGCAACCGGGAGACCGGATCGCGGTGTTGTCGCCGTCGCTTGCGGCGCCGGGCGTCTACCCCGAGGTGCATGAGCAGGCGATGCGGCGGCTCACCGAGGTGACCGGCCTCATCCCGGTGGAGTACCCGACCACCCGCCAGGTAGGGGCCTCCCCGGAGGCGCGCGCCGCCGACATCCACGCCGCCTTCGCCGACCCCCAGATCCGGGCCATTCTCACCACCCTCGGTGGCGAGGACCAGATCACGGTGATCCCGCATCTGGACGCCGACCTGGTCCGGGCCAACCCCAAGCCGTTCTTGGGAACCAGCGACAACACCAACCTGCACCACTGGCTCTGGAGCAACGGCGTCGCCAGTTTCTACGGTGGCTCGTCACAGGTCCACCTCGGCCCGGGACCGGCGGTGGACGACATTCATGCCCGGTCCCTACGCGCCGCACTGCTGACCGGTGAACAGCTGGAGATCACCGATCCCGGTGAGTCGGAGGACTTCGGCATCGACTGGGCGGATCCGCGGGCACTGGAGTCCTTCGGGGAGCGGGAGCCCACCGAGCCGTGGACGTGGCACGGGCCGGCCCGGTCGGTGACCGGTCGCACCTGGGGTGGCTGCCTCGAGGTGATCCAATGGATCCTGGCCGCGGACCGGTTCCCGTTCCCACCGCAGGTCCTGCGCGGTGGCGTACTCCTGCTGGAGACCTCGGAAGAACTGTTGCCGGCGCGCCACGTCGGCTGGATCGTCCGCATACTCGGCGAACGCGGCTTTCTCCAGGAAGTAGGCGCGGTCCTGGTCGCCCGGCCGCCGGTCTCCGATCACGCCCGGCGTCCACCCGCCCACGAGCGGGCCCGGCTCCGCGCCGAGCAGCGGGAGGTGGTCATCGACATGGTGAGTCGCTACAACCCGGAGGCGGTCATCTGCGTCGGTATCCCGTTCGGGCACACCCGACCGCAGTGGATCCTTCCGCACGGCGGCACCATCACCGTCGATGGCGCGGCCCGCCGGGTCTACGCCGACTACGCGTAGCGTCCGCGCCGCGCCCGCTTAGCGGGTGAACCGCCTCTCCGGGAATATGGTCGTGGCCAGGGGGACGTGGCCAACGGGAGGGCGCGGGCGGACCTCGCTTCGGTGGCGGGCAGAGCCAGGAACGGCGCTGATCGAGGGCTGGCGCTGTGCAGGCGCTGCGCTGCCAGCCGGTCGGATCCCCGGCCCAGACGGTGAGCGAGAAATGAAGTCCTATGTAGGTGGATAAGAGGCGAGCCGGAGCGAGGCACGGAGACCTTCGCCGAGGTGCTACACAACCTCGACCCACCCGCGTTGGTCACACACCCGTTCCGTTGCCCCTGACCGCCGGTCAGCCCAGCTCGGAACCGCTACTCGGAACCGTTAGGAGCCGCGGCCGGGCACCCCCTCGACCGAGGCGACCGCAGCCTGGACGACCTCGAGGAAGTCGTCGATGATGCCCGGCGCCGCGGCAACCGTGGCGGACGAGTCGATGGTGTGGTCGGTGCCGTCCAGGTCGGCCACGACCGCCCCCGCCTCCCGGGCGATGATCACCCCGGCCGCGGTGTCCCAGGGCTTGTTCGACAGGAAGATGGTGGCGTCGGTGATCCCCGCGGCGAGCCAGGCCAGGTCCACCGCGGCCGAGCCGAGCAGCCGCAGCCGGAGGGCGACCTTGGCCAGCGCGGAGGTCAGGGCCAACCGGGTCGGGTTACGGGCGGCCGCTTCCCCCACGCCGTAGTCGCCGATGGAGATGACCGCGTCCCGGAGCCGGGTGGTGCTGCTGGCCCGGATCGGGTGACGGTCCAGGTAGGCGCATCGGCCCTGCACCGCGGTGTACAGGTTGCCGAGAACCGGTAGCTCGATCACCCCGATCACCGGCTTACCCGCCTCCACCAGCGCCAGCGACACCCCGCAGAGGGGTAGCGCGCGGGTGAAGTTCACCGTGCCGTCAATGGGGTCGAGGATCCACTGTCGCTCCGCTTCCGACCGGGTGCTGCCCTCTTCTTCCCCGAGGAACCCGATGTCGGGCGTCTCCGCGGTCAGGAATGAGCGAAGCGCCCGCTCCACGTCGAGATCCACCTCGGAGGCGAAGTCCCGATCCCCCTTAGGGGTGAGGGCACCAGGCCCCTGTTGCCGCATGAGGCGGCTGGCGATCGCGGTGGCCCGGACTGCGATCGGCAGCAGCGCATCGAGCGAGTCCATGACCTGGTGCACTCCCTTGCGCCGAACCCGTCACCCGTGTGGAACACCCTGACCCTATCGCCTGCCACGTACGCCCCGCGTCGGGTCGAGGACGCGCCAAAACCGGCCGCTCGGCGGACCGGTCACCCCTGGGGGCGGGAGGGGAGCTCTTGGACCGACCAGCTGTTGCCGTCCGGATCCCGGAAGTAGACGAAGGTGCCCCACGACTGCTGGTCCACGTCACTGGCTTCGACCCCGGCGGTGAGGAGGTGCTGCCGGGCCGCCTCCGCGTCCGCCACCACCACCTGGATCTCCTGAGAGCCGGGTGGCTTGTCGGTGATGCCTTCCCCGATCGCGATGGAGCAGGCGGAACCGGGCGGCGTCAATTGGACGAACCGAAGCCCCTCTCGCACCTGGTGGTCGTGGTCAGCGTGGAAACCGATCCGCTGGTAGAAGGCTTTGGCCCGGTCGACGTCCGTCACCGGGACCGGGATGAGTTCGATCTTCCAGTCCACAACCTGACCTTAGGCGGTGAATGTGACATTTCATCACAGAACTGGTCCAACTGCTTCGGTCGGGTCACCGGTGGCGGGCAGAATAGGACAGATGGAAGCCGAGGACTGGGATGCCCGCTACGCTGCCAGCCCCGAGCTGCAGTGGGGGACCGCGCCAAACCGCTGGCTGGTACAGGAGGTGGCGACGCTGCCGGCGGGGACCGCGCTCGACCTCGGGGCGGGGGAGGGGCGGAATGCGATCTGGTTGGCGCGCCACGGGTGGCGGGTGACCGCGGTGGACTTTTCCCGGGTCGGGCTGGCGACCGGCCGCCGGCTGGCGGAGGAGGCCGCGCAGTCGACCGGTCAGCAACTCGCCATCGAGTGGGTGGTAGCGGACGTGCGCGCCTATCAACCGGCACCAGCGCGGTACGACCTGGTGCTGCTGGCGTACCTCCACCTTCCGGAGGCGCAGCGACCGGCGGTGATGCGGGCGGCGGCGGCCGGGGTGGCCCCCGGCGGCATCCTGCTGGTGATCGGCCACGACCGCACCAACCTCACCGAGGGGTACGGCGGACCGCCGGACCCCTCCGTTCTGTTCACCGCGGAGGACATCCTGGCCGACCTGGCCGAGTGGCGCCGGACCGGGCGACTCCAGGTGGAGCGCGCCGAGCGGGTCGACCGCCCGGTCGACACCGCCGAAGGGCTGCGGGTAGCGCGGGACGCCTTGGTCCGGCTGGTCCGGCGCTGACGTGAGCAGCGCCGGAGCACTAGGCGTCGTCCGGGGCGTGGGTGGCCCACTGGGCACAGGTGTGGTGCCAGGTCGAGACGTCGTCCGGGAACCAGTCCTGTTCGTGCATCGGGTTGATCGCCGACCGCTGCACTCGCCAGCGCTCCACCCCGTCCGGGGCGGGGCGCCGCACCACCTGGTAGGCGTACACATCGGCCCGGTCCGGTGACCGCGGCTCTCCCGCCACACCGGCTTCGGTGTACCAGCCGGTGTCGACACACATCACCACCAAGGCCTCTCCCGCCCGCTCCGACTCGACCGCCAGCAGTCTGATCCAGCGGGGGCCAGTCAACTGCGTGGACGACGGGAGCGAGGCGGTGAGCAGGTCCCGCTGGCGGTCCGCCTCCTCCGGCAGACTGAACCAGTCCAGCAGCGACAACTGTTCAGCCGACACCGCGGTCGGTTGAGCGAGCAGCCACTGCCAGGTGGCCTCGTAGTGCTGCACGGCGGTGACCGCGGCGGCGAGCTCCGGATCCGCGGGTAGGTCGAGCTCCCAGTGCAGTGGACGTTCCGCACTGCCGTCGATCGGGACGAGCTCCACCGCCTGCGCGTACGGCACCGGCGAGGGCACCGGGGCCGAGCCGTGCCCCGGCCCCGAACCGTCCTCGGCCCCACACCCAGCGGTGACCAGGAGCGCCACCGCCAGGCTGAGCCAGCGGTAGCGGCGACCACCCGGGCTGGTCACCAGTAGCCCTCCAGATCCTGACGGGCCTGGTCGTAGCCTTCGTTGTACCGCTTCGCGGCGTCGGCGACGGCGTCAAGCTCCGACCCCCGCCGACTGACGTGCCGCTCCCAGGCGTCCCACTGTTCAGAGGACCACTCCTCGAGCGGGACCGGCTTACCGTCCACGGTCAGCGCGGAGGGCAGCTCCGCAATCTGTGCCGGGGTGAGGTTGCGGTAGAGCGCGGCGTTGGCCATCGTCTTCAGGTTCTCCCGGCCTGCTTCGCGGATCTCCCCGATCTGGTAGTTCACGTCTCCGGTGCGGTTGGCCTGAGCGGCTTCCTCGGCCCGGCTCATCATCTCACCGACGATCGAGCCGACCGGGCCCGGCACCTTCGGAATATTGTCCACCACCAAGCCGGCCAGGAAGTACTTGTTCCGCAACGCCTTGTTGTAGTCGCTGTCCTCGTTACTCTGCTCACTCATCGTCGAGCTGGCGTGGCCGAAGTCCAGCGCCCCGAACAACCGTCCCGCGGCATCGCTGACCCACCGGTCAGCCTCCTCCAGCCGCTCCGCCACCGTGGGCGCTCCCTCCGGGGAGAGGTAGTAGTCGTAGGCGATGGAGGCGTAGATCGTGGCGGCCGTGGCGACCTGGTCCCGAGCCTCCGGGTTCTTGGCGAGGTCGGCGAGGAACATCTGGGCCTGCCGGGGACTGACTTTGACATCCCAGTCGGCCGGCATGTCCTCCGGCGGAGCGAAGTCCTTCAGGTTGAAGAACATGTCGTCGATGTAGTACGTGGTGATCTGCGCCATCGCCCCACGGAGCTCCGGTGGGATCACGTCGATCTCCCGGAACGTGCCGGCCTTTTCGCCCAAGTGCCGCCCCTGCCCGGTCGGGTCGTTCCGGTAGCCGTACGCCTGCTCGTCGGTGGTCAACTCGTAGATGATGGACTGCGCGATCCGGTGTGCTCGTGGGTCCGGGTCCTCGGTGGTGGCCTTGACCAGCACATCCCCGAGCAGTCTCAGCCCGGGGAGACCCTCCACCCGCTCGTGGGTGTCGGGGATCCACATCCGGTCGGTGAGCAGGTAATCCACCCGGGGCAGCCGGCCCCCCTCCGTCCCGTCGTACAGGATCTGGTTGGTGAAGAACGTCCGGGCCGCGTCCGGGTTGCGTTCCAACGCGCTCAGCAGTCCGATCATCGGGTCGAACCCGTTGTTGCCCTGGCCGCCTTCGATCCAGTTCAGCTTCAGCGGGAGGGTGCCCCAGACCGCCTTGTTCTGGACGTCGTACCAGCGCGGAATCCCTTCCCCGTGCGCTGACCAGCCCTCGTTGAGTTCGAAGTGGAGCATGTCCCCGCCGACCAGCGCGAGGAAGTCGCTGTCGAAGTTCGCCTTCGGCGACTGCAACAGCACCCCGAGCAGCTGGTAGCCGTACACGTCGAGGGTGATGTCCGCGGCCCCGGGATGCGGCATGACCAGGTAGTGCTGCTGCTGGCCCGCCTGCAGCAGCTCGATTTTCCAGGTGGAGGGCAGCTCGTACTGGCCCGGCTGGTAGTACTCGCCGGGATAGGCCGGAGGGGTCCCGCGGCGGGCAGTGGCGGTGGCCAGCGCGACTCCCAGTCCCGCCTGGATGGTGCCGACCAGCTTGGCCAGATCGCCGTCGACATAGTCCTTGAAGCCCGACTGCATGAGGGCCACGTTGCCGGTCAGCTTGAGCAGCCCCTCCGGGCCGATCTCCGTCAGGAAGTAGTAGGCGAACGCCTCGTCGTCGGCGTACTGCTCCAGCATTTCGGCCAGCCGGGTCAACTCCTCCTCGGTTGGCCGGTAGTTCGGGTCGTTGATCTTGTCGACCAGCGTGCTCAGCTCGTCGGCGAGGCGCGCCATCGCCTGATCGTGCCAGGTGGGCATGAACACCGCTACGCTGAGCGGCACGTCATCCAATAGCCCGGCGTCGCGCAGTAGGCGCAGGTGCTCCTCGGTCGGGCCGTTGCGCATCATGCTGGCGGTGGTGGCGGAACCCTCCTCGATGTAGGTGCGGTACGCCTTCCACCAGCGATTCCGCTGTTCACGTTCGAAGCGCATCCGGGCGACGTACAACTCTGTGTTGGTGAACTCGCCGGTCAGCCCCCAGTTGCTCGCCCGGGCATTGGCCAGACCTTCCTGAAGCTCCGCCACCTGGCTGTTGAACTGCTGAATCTGCTCCCGCCAGTACGCCAACGGGCGGCTCATCCACGACAGCGCGCTCGTCGTCTCCTGCGCCTGATCCCGGATCGCTTTGGGGGCGGCGCGTAGTTCGGGCGCGGCCAGCCCGTCCCAGTTGGCCTCTGCCAGGCGCGCCCGCTGGCTGGTTACCGCCTCCTGATCGATACCGCGCTCGGCAAGCCGGGTGAACCGGTTAGCCAGCTCCTCCAGTTCGGACGGGGACGCCGGATGTTTGTCGAACGGCGCCAGTCCCGAGTCCGATACCGCACCACCGCCTCCACCGACATCGTGCACGTTCAGGTCCCCCTCGCCCTCAACCCAGGTTGGTGATACCCGACTATCGGGCGGTCACCTTAACAAGATCGCGCCACTTCACCCGGCGGTGATCAATCGACCACGGTCGGCTAGAGGCGGGGCTGAAGTTGGCCGGTGGCCAGCCCCGCCAACGCCTGCTGGATCAGCGTGTCCACCAGCGACGCCGCCTGCCGCGCTTGCGCTTCGAACGCCGCCAACTGCCGGAACGCCTCCCCGTAGCGGCGCTGCTCGGCCAAAGGCAGTCGAGGCAGGCTGACCCGGCTGAGATCAGAGCGACTGCTGGTGGCCCCTACTCGGTGAGTGGGGTGAGCGTGCCGGATCCGTAGAAAACCGGCGAGGAAGTATGGATCCAGCCGCTCCGGGTCAGTCCGTAGTAGATAGAGCTGTGGCCCCAGCACCGCCCCGGTCGAGTCGGTGAGCACCAACGGCACCGAGTCGCGGGCGGTGGTCGGGAGCACTATGTCCCCGGCAGTCACCCGCACCATCCCCGGCTCCGCGGTCGTCCGCCCGGACGGTGGCCGGATATGCCGCACATCGGCGGCGGTCAGCACCGGGGTGTCACCGGCGTCGGTGACCATCCGCAGTGGGGCCTGGTGCAGGGTGACGACCCCGGCTCGGAGCAGTTCCCCGATGGTCATCTCCGGTCGCTGGCCGCCCCGGCCATCAGCGACGGGACGCTGATCACGGGGACCGTCGGTGGTGAGGTCAGGCAGGGCGGACAGCAGCGAGTCCAGGCGGGTGGTCAACGCCTCACGGGTGGCCTGGAACCCACGGCCGTCCCCGGGGAGCGGCCGGGTGACGTACCGTAGCGGGCTGATGTCCACCTCGTCGTCCAGCAGGTCGATCACCGGGACCAGGCGGGCCTCCGGCGGCAGAGTGCCGGCTGGCCGACTGGTGAACGCCCGCCAGGCCGCCTCCGCCACCGCCGGATCTCGACTGGCATCGATCATCAGTACCTGGCTGGGCAGCGGCTGGTCGCCGGTCGGCCGCGTGAGTAACCACAGGTCCGGAGAGACCGCGTTGCCGGGGCCGGCGGGCGGCAGCGTGACGACTGCCCGCAGCACCCCCGCCCGTAACAGGTTGCTACGGATCCGGCGGCCGGAGCGGCGGGACGCGGCCGCGGCCGGCATCAGCACCGCGGCCCGGCCCCCTGGGGCCAGATGGCTCACGCAGTGCTGGGCCCACGCAAGTTCCGGTTCGCCCCGGGACGGTAGACCGTACTCCCACCGGGGATCGCTGGTCAGCTCGTCGTACCTCCAGGCCCGGTCATGGAACGGCGGATCGCAGACCACCGCCTCAACGGTGTGCTGGGCAAAGGCGTCCGCGGTCAGCGAGTCCCCTACCCGGATCTCCACATCGGCGCCGTGCAGCAGTAGCCGCACCGTGGCCAGCTGGCCGGCGATGGGGTCGAGCTCCTGGCCGAGTAGTCGGGCCGCTCCCTGCTGGTGGGTCGCGAGCAGGACCGTGCCGATGCTGCAGGCGGGGTCGAGCACCGTCCCGCCCTCCGGCGCAACCAACGTCGCCATCAGAGTCGCCACCGGTGCCGGGGTGACCGGCCGTCGCCGCGAATAGATCTCCACGTACCGCTGGTGCAGGAACTCAAAGATTTCCCGGTCGTCCTGCTCCTGGGTGGCGTCAGCGGCAGCGCGGAGGATGCTGAGCCACTCCGATGGCAGCGACTCCAGCGGGGCGGGCAGCTCCGGCACGGCGGCCAGAATCGCCTCCGGCAGCATCTCCTGCAGCTTCCGATCGTCCTGCTGGCGCAGGCGCTGCCAGTGGTCGCCAGCCCGGCGGAGGAATACCAGGAATGTGCCCAGGTTCGCCAGCAGCTCCCCCAGCTGGAGGTCATCCACTGTGCCTCGGACCAGGTGCCAGACCCGGTCGGCGGGGAGCAATTGGAATCGCTTTCGGTGCCGGATCAGCCAGGCCTCGACATCGGACAAGGCATAGAGCGGGCTGGCGGCGGTCCCCCCGACCGGTTGCGGGAAGTCCGGATAGCGGCGCCGCCAGTTGCTCACCGCGGCCCGCCCCACCCCGGCCAAGCGGGCGATGTCGTACGCCGCGACTGTGGCGGTATCGGGAGCGGTCAGCCCCTCGGTCGCCGCCATCCGCACCTCCATTGCCGCAGGATCTTCGTAGTCAACCTATCGCGCCCAGTAAGTGGGAGGTAAGGGCATACGCCCAGGTGTACGTCAGCGATCAGACGGGCTGGGGAGCCCCAGCGTGGATCGGGCGGGCCAGCACCCCACTCTGGCCATCCACCTGCTGATGGGCGGCGACCACCGTGCTGGCGGCCTCCGCGTCGGCATGGTCCACCACCTTTGCGGCGGTGGTCATGTTGTTACCAAGCGTGTCCACTTGCGAGGCCAGCCGCTGGATCTTCGGGTTCCAGCGGCTCCCGTAGTCCTGAGCCGCGGAGGACACCTTGCTGTTGCGGACCCAACTGGCCGAGTCCTGCAGCGCGGTCCGGGCCTGCTCCGCCCATTCTTGCCAGTTGCCGGCGGTAGCGCTGACCTGATGCCCGGCGTTGGCTACTGCGCCCGGATTGACATCAAGATGGGAGGCACCGTTTCCCATGAAGTCTCCTTCCCGCCGGTTGATCAGGGGTCAACCTACCAATCGGCGGCAACCGTGCCGGCCTGCCTGCTCGGGCGCGCGGTGCCCCCTGACCCGGTCGGGGTTCACCCGGCCGAAGGCGAAATCCGCGGAACCGGCCTTGACCTGGGCTGACTTCGGCATCCTGGAGGGGATGGTACGGATCAAGCGGGTCTACGACGAACCGGAATCCGCTGACGGACGGCGGGTGCTGGTCGACCGGGTCTGGCCCCGAGGGCTTCGGAAGGACCAGGTCGACTACGACGAATGGTTGCGTGAGGTCGCGCCCAGTCCGGAACTGCGGCGGTGGTTCAGGCACGATCCGGACCGGTTCGAGGAGTTCACCGTCCGCTATCGGGCGGAGCTGGCCGACGGTCCGCCGGCCGAAGCCCTGGCCCAGCTCCGGGAGTGGAGCCGCGCGGGGCCGGTCACCTTGCTGACCTCCACGCAGGATCCGATGGTGGCGCACACCGCGGTGTTGGCCGACCTGCTAGCCGAGTGAGGTCTGGTCGGGGCGGTACCGGGCCGGGGAACCGCCGTACCGGTTCGCCGCGCGCGCCCGGGCCTTGGCCGCCTCCACCTCCCGGTTCCGGGGTGGGGCCTTGGTGACCAGGGAGTCGAGCAGAGTGCGGGTGGCGTCCGCGACCGCCGCTACCGCCGCGTCGAACGCCTGTTGGTTGGCGGCCGAGGGGCGGGTGGTGCCACTGACCTTCCGGACGTACTGCAGCGCCGCCGCCTGGATTTCCTGGTCGGTGGCGGGTGGGTCGAAGTTGTGAAGGACCCGGATGTTGCGGCACATATCTCCAGCATCGCACGGCCGCGGGGTGGGATCATCCGGTGTCAGGCCGTTTGTCTGATCCAGGAGCACAGGCCGACGCTCCCCGCGTGGATCTGGCCGACCACGTGGACCTGGTCCGGGTCGGTGGGGGAGACCAGCCCCAGCGTCTGATCACGGGCTACCAGCACGCTGTGCCCGGACGGGTCCGGGCACAGCCCGACCCAGCCGGGTGGCATCGGTGCCCACTCACCGGTGCCGGTGTGCAGGAAGCCGGTCGCAGCCTGTCGGGGGTTGACCACCGTCAGGTACGGGCTGTCGGGGTGGCCCACCAGGTAGATCGATGACCAGTCCGGGTAACCGCGGAGCGGAGTGGTGTCGGTGGTCTCCGGGTCCACCAACAGCAGCCGGGACGGTCCGTCCGGCTGTTCCCGCCCCGGCAGGACCGCCACCGCTATCCGTCCATCCGGTCCCCAGGTGGCGGACAGATGGGTCGTGCTCTGGTACACCACCCGAGCCGGGGCGGTGGGATGCGCCCGTACCACCACCTCGAACGTCCGGTCGGCGTGGGGCGGCTCGGCGTGGGCGACCAGCTGGAGGTGGAGCAGCCGGCCGTCCGGGTGGAGCCCGGGAGCGAAGCCGCGGCTACCGGCCGCCATGGGCAGGGCGGTCCGGCGGTCTGCTTCCCACGTGACCAGCTCGTCCTGGCCGGTGCGGGCATCCGCGAGTACGACCTGATCGTCGGTGGCTGAGACGTGGGAGATCCCGAATCCCGGCGGGTTCCAGGTGAGGCGCTCCACCTGGCCGGTCTCCGGAATCACTCGGTAGACGTCGTACGACAGGGGGGCCGGGCCGGCCAGGATGTACAGAGCCGTATCGGGGTGGTCCGGTAGACGGAGGTCGAACGTGACGTCGGCGTTCGCGGTCGGTTCCGGAGCGTGTGGCGTCGGCCCGGATGGTGGGGGGCTGCCGGTGGTGCAGCCGGCCACCAGCAGCCCCATCAGGCTCACCATGACCCCGACCTGTGCGGATCGGTGGCGTGTGGTCACCTGATACTCCCGATCGGCTGTCAGTTGAAGTCGTCACAGAGCCCGAGCGACCGACCACAGTGGGCCCAGACGTTGGCCATGCCCCAGATGCTCGCGGCCGGAGGCTCGTCCCAATACCATTCATACAGCACCTGGGCCACGTTGCCCTGGAAGTCCGGTGAACCATCCCAGATGAAGTTGGAGGGTGCGGCGTAGAACGCGTTCACCCGGTTGATGTTCCAGGACGTGTTGGGCGGGTCCCCGAGCCGGTTCTCCGGGCCGACGTTCCCGGTGTAGGTGTCGCCCGTGGGCTGTACCTTCACGGATCCGCCGATGCCCAGGACCCCGACCGAGAGCTGGAAGTTGAGGCTGGCCTCGACCAGGCCGGTCGCTGGGGCGACGCCCTGTCCCCAACTGTTGCCGATGCGGTAGTTGGTCGGCGTGCCGAGCAGGACCGCCGTGCCTTGGAAGTTCTGTCGCCAGCCGTTCCAGGTGTGTCCGCCCCCGGTGGCGCAGACCTCAAGCTGGTCCGTCCAGCGGCCGGACACCATCCGGGCGTCCCACTTCAGGTACGGGTGGTAGGTGTAGCTCAGGAACCAGGAGTTCCCCTGGCCGCTGACGTGGAACGGCTCCAGGGGGAAGAAGTATTCGTCTGGGTTCCCCTGCACCACACAGGTGTAGTCGCCGACCTGCTGAATGCCGGTGGCGTCGCTCGGGGCCGCCGGCTCGACCGTGAACGAGGCATCCGTGACGGTGTCGCCGTCCGGAGTGCTGCCCAGAGGGTGGACCCCGGCGACCTCGAAGCGGAGGTCGCGTGCATCGAACGAGAATTCGACCGCGGCGCCGATCGAGTCGACCTGACGTACCCGCCAGGTGGTGTTCTCCGTGACCGTTGGCGGTGCGGCCCCGGAGGGGGATGCTCCAACGTCGGCACTAGCGGAGGCCGCTGGGGAGAGGGCCAGGGTGGTGGCCACCGCTGTTACGGAGGCCGCCGTCATGAGCTTGCGAAGAGAAGACATCGATCCTCCTTCGGGGATTACGACGCTCCCCAGCATCTTTCGTGCGCGGTGCTGCGACATCGGCGTATCGACCACCTATGAAGGTGGCGATGTCGCCATGGGGGTACCGGTCATAACACCAGGCCCTGCCGATAGGCATGGATCACCGCCTGGAGTCTGTTCTGGACTCGCAGTTTCCGGTAGATCTGCTCCAGGTGGTGGCGCACCGTCCGTTCGGTGGTGCGGAGCGTGGCAGCGATCTCCCGGTGGGTTAGGCCATGGGCAAGGTGCGTGAGTACCTCATATTCGCGCGGGGTCAGCCCGAATTCTCGAGCCGTTCGGTTGAAGGAAGGTCGACTGAGGTGGGACAGTAACGGATCGAGGAGGGAGCCTGACAAGTACGATCGCCGAATCGAGGCGCGGTAGCAGGCTTCCGGCAGGCCGCGGAGATCGTCGGTCAAGGACACAATCGCGCAGGCACCCTGTCGGAATACCGAGAGGATCGTGGCGCCATCGAGCTTTTGATCTTCCGCGACCGCAACGACCTCCAGGGGTGAAGAGCGGGCGGCTACCGGAAGCACACTTTGGTCGTCGTTCAGATGCCAGACGACGACCGTAGGGGAGTGCCGGGGGACCGCGGTTTCGAACTCTTCCTGGGTGCAGGCCATCGTTACGGAGACGTCGCTGTCGCGGTATCTGGCTTTGAGTGTGCTGGCGATCCCGGACCGTACGATCGCATGTGGCGAGCAGATCAGGACATGCAACGGTTGCCTCCGGCAAGATATTCACCATTCCCGTCTGTGACGCCCCTGATGAGACACTCACAGGCCGCCGGAGGCGATTCTATCGTTAGACATCGATACGTACACGGCGTGCGGCGGTGGGGCGCTGGTGAGCGCCGATGCGATGGATATGTGATTCACATCACACAAAAAAGCCGTGCGGGGAGGTCGAATCCGGGGTTGGTCAGGCGACGCATGAGCGAGACGGGAACAGACACTCGGCGGATGGTCCGCCGGACCCACCTCACTCAGTCAAGGAGGCTGTCATGCGCGTCATGGTGTTCATGCTCACCACCCCGCAGCAGGAGGCGTCCGGGGCGGCGCCCGCGCCGGAGTACTTCACCGAGATGGCCAAGTTCAACGAGGAACTGGTCAACGCGGGGGTGCTACTCGACGGGGACGGGCTACGCCCCAGCGCCGACGGCGCCCGGCTGCACTTCCACCGCGGTGAGACCACGGTGATCGACGGCCCGTTCACCGAGTCCAAGGAATTGGTGGCCGGCTACTGGATCCTGCAGGTCGGCTCGAAGGAGGAGGCGCTGGCGTGGGCCAAGCGGATCCCGACTCCCGGGCCGGACATTCCGATGCAGGTGGAGGTGCGGCCCATGGTCGAGCCCGAGGACTTCGAAGGAATCGCTCCGCCGGAGGTGCTGGAGCAGGAGGAACGGCTGCGGAAGCAGATGACCCAGCAGTCACAGAACTGACCCGGTCGGGACTCGTCCCCGGGCGCCGGTGAGCACCGGTGTCCGGGGACGGCTGTTTCCACCGATTGGCGTTACGCTGACCCGGTGGGTGGTGATACGCGCCGTACCGTCGAAGCGGTGTGGCGGATTGAGTCCCCGCGGCTGATCGGTGCGCTGGCCCGGATGACCCATGACCTCGGGCTGGCGGAGGACTTCGCCCAGGATGCGCTGCTCGCCGCGCTCGAACAGTGGCCAGCCGAGGGGATACCCGACAACCCCGGGGCCTGGCTGATGACGGTGGCCAAACGCCGGGCGGTGGACCATTTTCGCCGAAAAGACCAGCAGGCCCGCGGCCAGACGTCGCTCAGCGACGACCTGGCGGCGATGCCGGCACCGGAGCCGGATCTGGCGGCGCTGGCCGACGACCCGATCCGAGACGACCTGCTCGGACTGGTCTTCACCGCCTGCCACCCGTCCCTACCCACCGACGCCCGGGTAGCGCTCACCCTCAAGGTGGTGGGTGGGTTGAGCACGGACGAGATCGCCCGCGCGTTCCTGGTATCCCGGCAGACCATGGCCCAGCGGATCGTGCGCGCCAAGCGGTTGCTGCGCGAACGAGGGGTGCGGTTTGAGGTGCCCACCGCCGCGGAACTACCGGACCGCCTACCTTCGGTGCTGGAGGTGGTCTACCTCATTTTCAACGAGGGTTACACCGCCACCAGTGGAGAGCGCTGGCTGCGGGCGGAGCTGTGCCAGGACGCGCAGCGGCTGGCCCGGGTGCTGGCCGCCCGACTGCCGCGGGAGCCGGAGGTACAAGGGCTGCTGGCGTTGCTGGAGTTGCAAGCCTCCCGCAATCGGGCGCGGACCGGGCCGGACGGTACGCCGGTGCGGCTGCTGGAACAGGACCGCGCCCGATGGGATCAGCTGTTGATCCGGCGGGGTTTGACGGCGCTCGCGCGCGCCGACCAGTTGACCACCGCTCCCGGCCCCTACCACCTCCAGGCGGCGATCGCCGCCTGCCACGCCCGGGCGCGGAGTCCTAAGGAGACTGACTGGGCCCGGATCGCCGACCTGTACGGACAGTTGGCTGCCCAGACCTCCTCGCCGGTGGTGGAGCTGAATCGGGCCGTGGCGGTCGCCATGGCCGCGGGCCCCGCCGCAGGGCTGGCTATCGTGGACGCCTTGCGGGAAGAGCCCCGGCTGCACGGCTATCACCTACTGCCGGCGGTACGGGGGGACCTGCTCGCCCGACTGGGCCGCTGGCAGGAGGCGGGGGCGGAGTTCCGGCGAGCCGCCGAGTTGACCCACAACGATCAGGAACGCGCCCTGCTGCTGGCCCGGGCCGAGCGTCCGCACGTGTGACCCACCGAAATATTCGCTCGCGCAGGGAGCGGAAACAGTGGTTCGCTGACGGTATGGAGATCAGTTGGCTTGATCCGGAGCACCCAGACCAGATTGATCTCGCCGAGGCGGTCGCGGTACGGGAGGCCGTCCGGGCCGCGGACCTGCCGGAGCGGCCGGTGACGACCACCAGCCGGCTCCTCACCCAGCTGCGGTACGGCTGGGATGCCGATCCGCCGCGGATGGCGGTGGCACGACCGGAACCAGGGGCTCCGGCGATTGGGGTGCTCCAGGTGCACATGCCGCGTTGGGACAACACCCATCTGGGGCATGTCTGGGTGGGTATCGACCCGGCCCATCGACGGCGGGGCTGGGGGCGGGCTCTGTTCGAGGCGGGGGTGGAGACCGTACGCGCGGCTGGGCGCCGGGTGTTGCTGTCGACCGCACCCGAGGGGGGAGCAGGGGCGGAGTTTCTCGCGGCCATGGGGCTGACCCTGGTCTTCCGGGAGGCCTACCGTCGGCTCGACCTGACCACCATGGATCGAGAGAAGTGCGAAGCCGCCCGGGAAGAGGCGTGGCAGCGCGCCCAGGACTATCGGCTGATCCGGATGCCGGCGCCTTCGCCGGAGGAGTTACTGCCGGCGGTGGCCACCATCACCAACGCGATCAATGACGCGCCCACCGGGGAACTCGAGATCGAGGACGAGCTCTACACCGTGGACCGGATCCGGGCGTACGAGCGGACCCAGCTGCGTGATCACCGGCTGTACCACTTGCTGGCGGTCACCCGGGACGGGGAGGAGCCGGCCGGGCACACCGTGGTGGTGGTGGACCGGGAACGCCCGTGGTACGGCGACCAGCACGACACCAGCGTGGCTCGGGCCCACCGGGGACGCCGGCTCGGTCTGCTGTTGAAGGCGGAGATGCTGCGCTGGCTGGCGGAGGAGGAGCCGCAGCTGCGGATCATCGACACCAGCAACGCGGCCGACAACCACCACATGATCGCCATCAACGAGCGGCTGGGATACCGGCTCATCCGGTACGAGCAGGATTGGCAGCGTTCGCTGACCTAGCCGGCGGCTGATCAGGCGGGGCAGGTGGGGGTGGGAGGCTCACTCCCGGATGGGGGATCTGTCACGATCAGGGCGTGGCCCAGTTCTGGCTGATTCTGGCGGTCGCCCTGACCGTGGGTGCGATCCTGTTCGGCGTCACGCTGTTGATCAGCGGTAAGGACCCGGGATTGCGGCCGGTGGAACCGGATGGGCGGTCAGTGCCGCTGCCCGGCCACCGGCCGCTGACCGAGGCCGACCTGAGTGAGGTGCGGTTCGAGGTCACGGTCCGCGGCTATCGGATGACCGAGGTGGACGCGGCGCTGCGCCGGGCGGCCTATGACATCGGTTACAAGGACGAACTGATCGGCGTCCTGGAGGCGGAGGTCCGGGCGCTGCGAGCGGGGCGGATCGCCGAGGCGGAGTCGCTGCGCCGCGCCCGGGAGGCGGCCCTCGCCCCGGTGCGGCAGGCGGTGGCGCAACCCACCGAAGCAGCGCGCGCCCGGGAAGACACGGACCGCGCCCGGGAGGACCCGGATCCGGGTGAAGCCGCCGACCGTACCGGCGCCGGTGAGGATGACGCCCGGGAAGCATCCTCTGCCCCGGAGGACACACCGCGGCCGGACGGCCCAGCACGGGCGGGCGGAGCAGCGTGAGCAGCACCCCGGAGCAGCCCAGCACGGTCGAGGTCACCGCGTCGGTGGTCGTGAACGCCCCCGCCCCGACGGTGTTCGCCGCCCTCCGGGCATGGGAACGCCAGAGCGAATGGATTCCGTTCACCACCGTGCGGGTGCTCAGCGGCGACGGGGGTGAAGGCAGCGAGCTCGAGGCGGTGACCGCGGTGGGGCCGGCGGTGCTCCGAGATCGGATGCGGGTCATCCGGCTGGACCCCCCGTACGAGATCCAGGTCATCCACACCGGGCCGGTGCTGCGGGGACCGGGCGTGATGCGCTGCACCCCGCTGGCGAAACAGCAGAGTCAGGTGGTCTGGCACGAGTGGTTCCGCCTACCGAGCGGCTGGGCCGGAAAGCTGGCCGGGACGGTGATGTGGTCCGGCTCGAAGGCGGGGCTGACCCGGGCACTGCACCGGTTCGCGCGGCTGGTGGAGAGCGGGAGACTGCCGTGAGCGAGGTGATCACCGGAGCGGACGGTCGTCCCCGCTGCCCGTGGGCGATCAGCGCCCCGGACTATCTCGCCTACCACGACCAGGAGTGGGGGCGCCCGGTCACTGACGACGACGGATTGTTCGAGCGGCTGACCTTAGAGGCGTTCCAATCCGGGTTGTCCTGGTTGACCATCCTGCGGAAGCGGTCCGCGTTCCGGGCCGCGTTCGACGGTTTCCGGATCAGTGCGGTGGCCCGCTACGGGGAGGCGGACGTGGCGCGGCTGTTGGCCAACCCCGGCATAGTCCGTAACCGCGCCAAGATCGAAGCGGCCATCCACAATGCCCGGGCGGCGTTGGCGCTGCCCGACGGCCTGGCCACGCTGCTGTGGTCGTTCGCCCCGCCACCTCGGTCCACCCGACCCGCCACCTCGGCGGAGGTGCCGACGGCCATCCCGGAGTCGCGGGCGATGGCCGCCACGCTCAAGCGCCACGGATTCCGGTTCGTCGGCCCCACCACCGCGTACGCGCTGATGCAGGCCACCGGGATGGTGGACGACCACTTGGCCGGCTGCCACGTGACCATCGGCCCTGCTCCGCCGGTGGCCACGTGACCGCCGGCGGAGCAGGGCCGGCCGGTCGTACCCCGGATATCCGGGGCGTGATGAGATAGCCGTATGGCCCTGCAGCAGACCTGGTTGGTGAGCGTAGACCTGCCGATCGAGGCGGCCAGCCCGGCGGAGGCGGTCGCCCAGTTCTGGAGCTACCTACAGGAGCTGGGACCTTCCCAGCTACCGACGTTCGTGGCTCCGACGGAGAACGAACTGGCGCTGCAGGCGTACCTGGGCGACCAGCCGCACGAGATGGACCCGGAAGAGGAGGACTGACCGCCGCCGGTAGGGCGCTCGCCCTACCGGCCCTGGAAGGTGGGCCGCTGCTTGCTGAGGAAGGCGGCGGTGGCATCCCGGTGGTCGGCGGTGTCGCCGCAGGTCTCCTGCGCCTGCGCCTCCCGCTCCAGCGCCGCCGCCAAGCCGTCGCCGGCCAGTTCCCGCTTGATCTGGCCGTACGCCACGGTCGGGCCGGCCGCCAGCCGGGTAGCGAGCGCCATCGCCTCCGGCAGCACCCGGGCATCATCGTCGGTCAGCCGGGTCAACAGGCCGAGCTGGTAGGCCTGCGCCGCCGAGACCGGCTCGGCCAGCATCAGCAGCTCGGTGGCTCGGGCGTGCCCGACCAGTCGGGGCAGCGACCACGAGATCCCGGTGTCGGCGGCCAGTCCCACGTTGGCGAAGGCCATCAGGAATTTCGTCGACGGTCCACCGATCCGGAAGTCGGCCAGCAGCGCCAGCCCCGCCCCGGCTCCGGCCGCGGTTCCGTTGACCGCGGCCACCACCGGCTTGGGCAGCTCCGCCAGGGCGAGCACCAGCGGGTTGTAGTGGCGCCGCACGGTGTCCAGCGGAGTGTCGCTGGTGGCCAGGGCGTCCGCGTGTTCCCGCAGATCCTGCCCGGCGCTGAAGGCCCGCCCGGCCCCGGTCAACACCACCGCGCGTACCTGTGGATCAGCGCCGAGCTCGGTCAGGCGCGCGGCCAGCCCCTCCTTGAGCGCGACGTTGAGCGAATTGAGGGAGTCGGGACGGTTGAGGGTCACGGTGGCCACCGCGCCGTCACGGGTGACTAGCAGGGGTTCAGTCATGGCAACTCCAGGCGGTAACAACTACGGGTCAGGACAGGCACAGGTCAACGAATCGGTCCGCAGCCGGGCGTAGCCGCGAGGCGTGCTGGTCGAAGAAGCGGGCGGCGGCGTGCCCTGGCCAGTCTGTCGGGAGCAGGGTGGGGGGCAGGTGCGGGTCGCGGAACAGGAACGTCCGCCACGCGTGTACCAGTTGGAACCGGGCCCGGTAGGCCGCCTCGTCGTCCCCCTCGGCCGCCACCCCCGCCACCACCGGGGTCAATTCCGCCATGAACTGCTCGTACGCCCCGGCCAGCCCCTTGAGGTCCCACGCCCGCTCGAGCAGGGAGGCCGCGGTTTCCCCATCCTCGGTGAGAGTGGCGCGGAATCGGTCGTACCGGACACCGGCCTCGGCCAGCGGCCCGGCCACCTCCGCACTGGGGTGTGGGGAGATCCAGACCCGATCATTGAGCATGCCGTAGCCGAGAAAGGCCAGGTTGGCGGCTAACCGGGAGCGGGCCGAGCGGGTGGTCGGCGGATCCACCACCATGATCAGGTCAAATTGTCCGTCCCAGGCGGGTTGGCCGGTTCGGTAGATCCGGGCGGCAGCCTCGTCCAACCGCCGCACCGCCTTCGGGGTGAGCGCGTATCCGGGACCGGCGGGCAGTCGTACCGGAGTCAACCACCCCTGGCGCACCATCCGAGACACCGCGGTCCGCACCGCGGGAGCGGCGATACCCAACGGGGCCAGCAGCTTTACCAACGCGGCGACTGGCGCCTGCCCACCCCGGGCACGTAGATAGTCCCCGTACAGGTCGAACAGGGCGGACCGGGCCTGCATAGCCGGTCATTGTGACATGGGTTCGAGGATCGTCCCAGCCCGGTGTCATAGTTTTCCTGGGCCGGTTTGAGCTTGGCGGATCGCATCAGGGAAAATCATGTGTCTGTGCTGCGCGCACAGCGCGGCCACCTGGCAGGTAGGGGCGTGGGAGGACCCGCCCCGCGACCCGGAGGGAGACGAAATGGCGGCGATGAAGCCGCGGACGGGTGACGGTCCGCTGGAGGTCACCAAGGAGGGCCGGGGCATCGTCATGCGGGTCCCGTTGGAGGGAGGCGGCCGACTGGTCGTGGAGATGACTCCGGACGAGGCGAGCGCGCTAGGCGAGGCCCTCAAGTCCGCGGTCGGCTGATTCCACGTGCTGTCGGTACGTGTCGCGGCGACCTCGGAGCTACCCGCGGTTGTCGCGTTACCCGTGTCCCCGGGGGAGAACAACTCCGGGGTTGAGTTGACGACCACGGCCGTACCGGTCCCGAACGGGCTGGCAACGGAGTGCACCGGTCTGCTTGCGCAGACCGCGCACACCGGCCGGGCCGGGGCAGTGCAGGCACTGCCCCGGCCCGGCAGCCGCCCCCACCACGTACTCCTGGTGGGGATCGGGGCCGGGACCGAGGCCGACTGGCGGGCCGCCGGCGCCGCGTTGGCGCGGGCGGCGGTCCGGCAGCCAGAGCTGACCGTGGCGCTTCCCCTCGACGCGGACCCCGCGGCGATCCGCGGCGTGGCCGAGGGGCTGCGGCTGGCCTCGTACCGGTTCCGGCTTGGTGCCGACGCGCCGGAGCAGGCCCCCCGGTTGGCTGAGGTCACGCTGGCGGTGGACGACCCGAGTCGGTACGAATCGGTGCTGGCGGTGGCCACGGCGGTGACGGAGGCGACCGCGTTGGCGCGGGAGCTGACCAACCAGCCGTCGAACCGGAAGAACCCCGCCTGGTTCGTTGACCGGATTGCGCAGGCCGCAGGCGCGCTGCCGGGGGTCCGGCTGCGGGTCTGGGACGAGACCGCGCTGCAGCGGGACGGCTTCGGCGGGATCATGGCGGTGGGTGGCGGCTCGGCCCAACCACCTCGGCTGCTGCAGATCTCCTGGGAGCCGCCAGCAGCGGATCGGCACGTGGTGCTGGTCGGCAAGGGCATCACGTTCGACACCGGTGGGGTGTCGATCAAGCCGGTCTCGGGCATGAAGCTGATGCGTAAGGACATGGCAGGGGCGGCGGCGGTGTGCGCGGCCGCGCTGGGCGCGGCGGAACTGCGCCTGCCGGTCCGGGTGACGGCGCTGGTCGCGCTGGCGGAGAACATGCCGAGCGGATCCGCCCAGCGGCCCGGAGACGTGGTGCGGCACTGGGACGGCCGCACGAGTGAGGTCCGCAACACCGATGCCGAAGGTCGGCTGGTGCTCGCCGATGCCCTGGCCTACGCCGCCGCCGAGCTGGCCCCCGACACCTTGGTGGACTTGGCCACCCTCACCGGCGCGAATGCGGTGGCGCTGGGGGCGCGGACCGCTGCCTTGTACACCGAGGACGACGCGTTGGCGGAGGCCCTGATCGGAGCGGCTACCGAGGCCGGAGAGCGGGTCTGGCGGATGCCGCTGGTCGAGGACTACACCGAAGCAGTCCACAGCGACATCGCGGACCTGAACAACTCCCCGGAGATCGGGGCCGGATCGGTCACCGCCGCGCTGTATCTGCGGGAGTTCACCGGTGCCGCCCGGGGTCGGTGGGTGCACCTGGACATGTCCGCCCCCTCCTGGATCGACCGGGACGAGGGCGAACTCACCCGGGGCGCTACCGGATGGGGGGTACGGACGCTGCTGCGATGGCTAGCGGCGCTCCCGACGTGATCTGAATTATCCCGAAAAATTCTCGCTTGCCCGTGTCATGCTGAAGTGGTGAGCGACCACGGGCGTGCTGAGGAGTACGGGAAGGGGAGGTCCGCCCCGGCCGGGTCGCCCGAGCCCCACTCCCGGGTGGTCGGGCCGGCCGGGGCCGGGGCGGCCAACCACCCCATCTGGTGGTCGGATGCGCCCCATGACCCGTGGCGGAATCCGACCACCCCTACCGAGGTGGTGCTACCGGTGCCGCCGTCGCACCCCGCCATCCCGCCGCTGGAGCCGGTCAGCGCACCGGAGCCGGCCCCAGGTCGGCCCCGGCTGCTGCCGGTGGTGCTGCTGACCGCGCTGGTGACTGGACTGGTCGCGGGCGGACTCGGGGGCACGCTCGGCTACCGGTTCGCGGCCGCCAATCCGGTCGGTACGGTGCTGGGCGCCGACCCGGTCAACGAGCCGGCGGCACAGGCGCAACGCCCACCGGACAGTTTGGCCGGGGTGGCGGCCCGGTTACTGCCGAGCGTGGTGACGGTGCGCGCCACCGGCCGGCAGGGCACCAACGTCGGTTCCGGGTTCCTGATCACCCACGAGGGGCACGTCCTCACCAACGACCATGTGGTGGGCGCCAGCAGCAGCCCGCCGGTGGTCACGTTCCATGATGGGGAGACCGCCACCGCCGAATTGGTGGGTCGGGAACCGGAGTCGGACCTGGCGGTACTGCGGGTGGATCGGCCCGGCCTCCGCCCGGTCTCACTCGGCGACTCCGACCAGGTCGCGGTGGGAGACCCGGTGCTGGCGTTCGGCTCCCCGCTGTCGCTGGCCAACACCGTCACCTCCGGGATCGTCAGCGCGGTGGATCGCCCCATCCAGGCCGGGGATCCCGGGGGACAGGTGCGGTACTACGCGGCGATCCAGACCGACGCAGCGGTCAATCAGGGCAACTCCGGCGGTCCACTGGTGGACGCGGCCGGCCGGGTGATCGGCGTCAACTCGGTCATCAAATCGGTGGCACCCCAGGCCGAGCAGGCCGCCAACATCGGGCTGGCGTTCGCCATCCCGATCAGCCAGGCCAAGCGGATCGCGCAGGAAATCATCGACCAGGGCAAGGCTCGGCGAACGGTGGTCGGGGTGCAGGTGGACCGGACCGACCGATCATCCAGTCCCGGAGTCCGGGTAGTAGCGGTGGTCGAGGGAAGCCCCGCCGCCAAGAGCGGGATCGAGCCCGGGGATGTCCTGCTCCGGCTGAACGGCCAGCTTCTGGAGCAGCCGTACGACCTGACCGCGCTGGTCCGGAAACATCCCCCGGGCGCGAAGGTGAAGCTCACCTATCGGCGCGGGGGAGAGGAGCGATCGGTCACGGTCACCCTGGCCGCCGACCGGGATTGACCGCCCTTGCGGCTAATCTGGAGGTCACCGGGGTCGGCGGCCGACAGGAGGCGGTGTGTTCAACCTCAACTGGTACAACGTCGTCATCCTGCTGCTGCTCGCGCTGTTCATCTTCGGCGACAAGCTGCCCAAGGTGGTCAGCGACGGGCTCCGGATCCTCCGGCAGCTACGCCAGATGGCGCAGAACGCCACCAACGACCTCAATCGGGAACTCGGCACCGATCTGCGGCTGGAAGATCTGCATCCGAAGACGTTCGTCCGGCGCCACCTGTTGAGCGAACAGGAGCAGGAACGGCTGCTGGCGCCGATCCGGCAGGTGACCGACGAAGTGGTACAGCAGACCCGCGCCGTGCAGGAGGAGATCCGGGAGGTCGGCCAGCGCGCCCAGTCCGTTGCCGGCGGCGCCGCCTCGGCAGCGGGGCGGGCCGCCTCCCACCGGGGGCGTGCGACGGAGGCGCTGGCGGCTGCGGATGAGCCATCGGGGGGGAATGACCCGGAGTCCGCTCCTGGCCAAGCGGCGCCGATCCGTCCCCGGGTCAACTACGACGACGTGATCTGATCCAGCCCAGGGGCCTATCCCTGTCGCTCCGGTGCCTCACGGACAGGTTGTTCGTGCCCCCGGTGAGCTCGAGGGGCGGCTCCCGCCGCGCACCGGCGGGCCCGGAGGCGTTCGCTCCTCACCGGCCGGCCGGGCGTAGCCCCAGCGGCTTGCCGATCAGCGACTCCCGTCGGACCGCCAGCTGGTCCGCGATCGTGATGAGCGCCTTGGCGGCCGGGCTGTCCGGCTGGGCGAGTACGAGCGGGATCCCTTCGTCCCCGGTCTCCCGGAGGGCGGTGTCCAGCGGCACCTGCCCGAGCAGCGGCACCGGGCTTCCGATCAGCCGGGTCAGCGACTCGGATACGGTCGCGCCCCCGCCGGAGCCGAACACCTCCATCCGTTCCCCGGACGGCAGCTCCAGCCAGGACATGTTCTCCACCACCCCCACCAGGCGCTGGTGGGTCTGCACCGCGATCCCGCCGGCCCGCTCCGCCACCTCGGCCGCGGCCACCTGCGGGGTGGTCACCACCACGATCTCCGCGGTCGGCAGCAGCTGCGCCACGGAGATGGCGACGTCGCCGGTGCCTGGCGGCAGGTCCAGCAGCAGCACGTCCAACTCGCCCCACCACACGTCGGCGAGGAACTGCTGCAGCGCCCGGTGCAGCATCGGCCCGCGCCAGACCACGGCGGCGTTGTTGGCGGTGAACATCCCGATGGAGAT
>Ga0079224_100000277_pt1 | contig 46323 bp, 44 predicted proteins | sample Stecom2015_FD_80414 | JGI IMG/M metagenome (GOLD analysis project Ga0079224, IMG submission 80414) | Agricultural soil microbial communities from Utah to study Nitrogen management - Steer compost 2015 | ecosystem: Environmental > Terrestrial > Soil > Agricultural land | place: USA: Utah... | reverse complement strand
CGGCAAGCTGTTTCCTGGTATTGACGCGATACCAGGTAGTATTTTAGCGCCGTTCGTTGGTCTGCCGGTCTGGCCAGTTTTCGTTCACTGCTACGTTAAATGCACATACCGCCGCGCCGCTGGGCAAATATCGCAGTTCCGGGTCGCTGCCCAGATTGCCGACAATGATGGTCTGATGCCATGTCATCTAGTTAACACTCCTCACTGTACACTCTGTTCCAGAATGATGCGCTCAGTTATAACACACCACCATTCTTTCTGCTGTTCTGAGGTATTCTGGTGAATGGTTTTAGAACATAAATTCTAAATCAAATAGGCACAAAATGCTATCCCCAATGTTGTGGGGGACACAGCGAGATAGAACCTTTCTCTGCGCCTGCGCCTCTCTGCTGTTATCCGTGATTAGCTATCGCATCCCATCCAGCGCCTGTTGCAGCGTTTCGCGGACGACCTGCGGGTTGCCCTGCCCCTTGAGCGCCCGCATTGTTTCGCCCATCAGCGCGCCGAACAGCTTGTGCTCGCCGCCCAGATACCGCTGCACCATCGCCTCATTGTCGGCCAGCACCTGACGAATGGTGGTCTCAATCACATCCGAATCGGAGACCTGAGCCAGACCTTTTTCCTCGACGATCTGCGCAGGATCAGCGCCGCTGGCCCACATTTCTTCGAGCACGGCTGCCGCTGTGCCCCGGTTGATCGTGCCATCTTCGACCAGTCTGACCAGCGCGCCAAACTTTTCCGGCGTGATCTGGATGTGGTCGATGTCCTCGCGGCTGACGTTGTTGGCATTCATCAGCGCGAACAGGCTGCCCAGAATCCAGTTGGCGGCGGCTTTGGCATCGACGCCGGTAGCCAGCACCCCTTCATAATATTCAGCGATAGAGCGTTCGGCCACAAGCTGCGCCGCATCGTAAGCATTCAGGCCCAGTTCAGCCGTAAATCGCTGCTGCTTGGCGTCTGGCAGTTCGGGAATTTTGGCGCGCACGGCTTCCACCCATTCGCGGCTGACCTCGACGATGGGCAGGTCGGGTTCCGGGAAATAGCGGTATTCGTCGGCGCGTTCCTTGTACCGCTGGATGACGATTTTCTGTCCGGTTTCATCCCAGCCGAGCGTCGCCTGTTTGACCGTTTCGCCTTTTTCGTACAGGCGAATCTGACGTTTAACTTCGTATTCGATGGCCCGGCTCATGTTGCGGACGCTGTTAAGATTCTTGATCTCGGTGCGGGTGCGAAAATCGGTGTCGTTGCGGTGCATGACGCTGACATTGGCCTCGAAGCGCAGGATGCCTTTGGACATATCGCCGTTGTTGACGCCGAGATAGCGCAGGATGGCGCGCAGTTTGCTGGCGTAGGCTTCGGCTTCTTCGGCGCTAAAAATATCCGGCTCGGACACAATTTCCAGCAGCGGCACACCCGCCCGGTTGTAATCCACCAGACTCACGCCGCCGCCGATGTGGGTCAGTTTGCCGGTATCTTCTTCCATGTGCGCCCGCCGGATACGGATGCGCTTGCTGTGACCATCAGCCAGTTCGATTTCGACCCAGCCGTTGATCGCCAGCGGACGGTCATACTGGCTGATCTGATAGCCTTTGGGCAGATCAGGGTAGAAGTAACTTTTGCGGGCGAACTGGTTGAGCGGCGGAATCTCGCAGTTGAGCGCCAGCCCGACCATCAGGCCGTACTCCATCGCCCGCTGGTTGATGACCGGCAGCGTTCCCGGCAGACCGAGCGACACAGGATCGACGGCGCTGTTGGGCGGCGCTTCGACACTATCGACCACCGGACAGGCGCTAAACATCTTGCTTTGCGTTTGCATTTCGGCGTGAACTTCCAGACCGATGATGGGTTTCCATTCGCTCATGAACGGCTGTCCTGTTTGCTGCGGATATGAACATGGCGATTGTACCACAATCAGACCATTCCATTGGGCCGCGGCGATGAGGAAAGTTATACTCGCCTCATCCGCTATGAATTCCAGATTCTTGAGGAATCGTATATCTATGATCGATGCCGCACACCCGAAAACGGCTGCCCGCTGGCTGCCCTATGCTGCGCTCGCGCTTGGTCTCTGTGTGTTTGCTACCGGCGCGGTATTCGTGCGCATGGCGCAGGCGGAGCAGATTCCATCGCTGGCGATTGCGGTGCTGCGCTATTTCTTTGCCGTGATGATTCTATCCCCGCAGTTGCTGACCCGGCACGGGGCTGAAATCCGGCGGCTGGCTGCGCGCGATTTCCTTCTGATCGCCCTGACCGGGACGACCTTCGCCATCGCCCTGTTTTGTTTTTTCACTGCACTGGAACATACCACCATCCTGATCGCCAACCTGTTCAGCAACACCCATCCGTTGTGGGTCGGGCTGATCGAGGCACTGGTGCTGAAGGCGCTGCTTGACCGGCGTGTGTGGCTGGGGTTGCTTCTGGCGCTGGGCGGCGGCGCGTTGTTCTCGTTATCCGGGCTGGCGGGCGGCGCGGACATGGGGGCGAATCCGCCGCTGGGGATGCTGTTCGCGCTTGGCTCGGCGCTGCTGTCAACGACGTACTTTATCCTTATCCGCACTCTGCGTGCCCGAATTTCGACTCTGGCGCTGCTCTGGCTGAGCCTAATGTTCGGGTTGGCGCTGCTGCTGGTCATGGCGCTGCTGACGGGAACCGCGCTGACCGGCTATTCGGTGCAGGGGTATCTGTGGATTCTGCTGGTGTCCATTACCGGGCAGGTGGCCGGACAGTATCTGCTGACGTACACGCTGGCGCATCTGCCGGCGACTTTCGTGTCGGTGTCGATGCTGGCACAGGTGATCCTCAGCGCGGTGCTGGCGTTCTTTGCCTTTGGGGAGCAGCCCGGCGCGGTGCAGGTGGTCGCCAGCGGCGTCATTCTGACGGGCGTGGTCGTGGTGATGACGGCCCGAACACGAGCCTGATTCGGGGCGTAGTTAAGCGGTATAATGAGGAATAATAAAAGGTGAACATGGTCGAATACATAACCGGAACATGAACTGAGGCATCCTGATATGTAGATGGCGAGGTGATTCCGGAGTGCGCCGCTATCTGGCTGATGGTGTGGCACTGGTCTGGGTGATGGATCAGACGGAGAAAACCATTCAGGCGCACCAGCCCGGCAGCAGCCAGATCATGGCCTACAGTGGCGACAGCACCATCAGCGCCCATCCGGTCGTAGCTGATTTTGCGCTGGCGCTCACGGCCCTTTTTGTGCCACCCCTGCATACATCGTGACGCCGGAGGACGGCGACACACGCTCGCCGATACGCCGCACATCGCGCAGTCCTGCTGCCTGGGCCAGCGCCTCGAAGCGAGCATACGGCACAGGATACGGAATATAGCTGCGCGGCCCTGTCACATCGTATTCCACCACAATCAAGCGCCCACCGGGTTGCAGATAGCCCACCAACTGCGCCATCACCCGCGCCTGATCGTTTACCCAGTGGAGCGCATTCGCCATCAGGATGCCATCCAGCGGCGGCAGATCGAGCGGCTGGGTGAAATCGCCCGCGACAGGAATGGCATCGCGCTGGCTGCGCAGGGCGTGCCGGTCCCGGTCGATGGCGTAGATCACAGCTTCGGGGCCAACCAGTTCTCGCAGTGCGCGGGTGAAGTTCCCCGCGCCAGCGCCAAAATCCGCCCACAGCCCCCGGGACGATTCCACCCCGGCGCGGATAAGCGCCACCATTTCCGCGTGGTTCATGCGTACTCGATCATCTTTTCCACCATCAGATGCGCCACCTTCAGGCGGTATTCCCAGCGGCGCGGGTCGTCATCCAGCGAATCCAGCCAGCGGGCGTAATCGCCCCCGGCGCGCTGGTGGCCGTAGCCATCACCGGTCTCGAATTCCAGCCCTTCGACCAGCCGGTAGCCGAGCGAAAGGCCGTCCAGCCGGCGCAGACACATCGGCCAGGTCACATCCACGCCGATGGTGTCATCCGGGCAGTGGTCATTGAGCGCCGCAATCGCCCGGCGCGAGAGGCCGCGCGACCCTGACCCCATATCCCACGCCAGGCCGCTCACGCGGGCGAACACCGTATTGATGATGCCTTCAGTATCGCGCTGCACACCGGGATGCGAAGCGAAGGCGCGCGGAGTGCGCCCCAGCACAGTGAAATCGTACTGCTGAATCGCCCCGGCGACCTGCCGCAGTTCGTCCGGGTAGTGTTCGATCCAGTGGACGATGCGGTCTCCATCGCAGTACAGCACATGATCGAGGCCCCATTGCAGCGCCAGTGTGACCGCTGTGCGCCGGGCCAGACCCAGCCGGTACATGGCCGGTTCGCTGCGCCGCGCTTCGACTTCGACCTGCGCCCCGGCGGATCGCCACAAATCCAACGCGCGCTGGTTGGCCTGCGGGCTGGCGCAGACCGCGATGCCGCCGAAAATATCCGTTAACCGGGAGAGGGCGCGGCCCACCTGATCGTAGAGCCGCCCTTCCGGGTCATGATACAGAATCGCCAGCGCAGTCTTCAATCGGCAAGCCTCTCAACTGTCGAGCTGCCTGAGCAGCTCAGCCTGTGAAGCAGCCCGCAGATCGGCCAGCAGCCGGGCGCGCAGAGATTCGCTGGCGGCAGCGAGGGCTGTCCGGCACATGCGCACTGCTGCGTCATGATCGCCGCGCTCCCAGGCCAGCAGGCCCCGGTTGAAGTTGATGGTTGGGTCGTCGGGGATAATCTGCCCGGCTGCTTCGTAGTGCGCATCTGCCTGGTCGAGCAGATTCAGCCGGTGGTAAGCGGCAGCCCGCGCCAGCAGCAGCCGCGCCTTGATCGGGCCAAAGTAGCGGGCGTTGTCCGGCTGGATAAGTTCTTCAAGCTGTGCCAGCGCCAGCCCATAGCGAGCCGTCGCAGTCGCGTCATCGCCCAATGCCACCAGCACGTCGCCTTCCCATTGCAGCCAGCCCCACGTCTGCGCCTGCTTCCGAACAATCGCCAGCGCCGTTTGCGCCTCATTTTGCGCCAGCAGCAGACTGAGAAACCGTTCGGTCAGGCGTTCGTCATCCGGCCAGCGGGCATGAGCCTGCGCCAGTATCGTCTGCGCGCCGGCGGGGTCGCCGGTCTGTTCCCGCAGAATGGACTGCTGTATGGCGTCGCCGGCTGTCGGGTTGGTCAGTTGCTCAAGATCGGCCAGCGCCGCCCGCAGTTGATCGTCGCCGCCCAGATGCTTCAGAACACCCGCGCGCAGCCGGCGGGCACGGTCATCCTGCGGCTGCTGGGCCAGGTGCTGGTTGAGCGCCGCCAGCGCGTCGGCCAGTTCGCCCGCCTGGATCAACGCGGCGGCAAGATCGAGGGGGGTGTAGGACATAAGTTATTCCGGCGCTGGACTCTAGATCGTGCGCCTACACCTCATCTCCCGGCAGGCCGAAATTATAGGCGCGCTTGCGGGCGTCCATCGCCACATTGAGGGTGGTATCGCGGCGGGGCCGCCAGGTGACAAAAATGTCCTTGACAAAACTGTTCAGCAGCGCGTACGCCAGCAGGGTGAAATCGGTGTCCTCAATTGTCGAATCCTGCCGGGGCCAGCCATAACCCCAGGCAAACCACGAGCCATCGGGCAGAATGATGAAATCGTAGAAGGACTCTTCCGCCGGGTCGCTGCCGATAAATACGGCGATGCGCCCGCAAAGCTGCTTGAACGCTGCGCCGGGAATCTGCGCTTCGTCGCGGATGTTGGGGCGCGCCGTGCCTACCAGCGGCACAAAAATAATGGCCCAATCCTCAATCGGGATTTGCAGCGCCCGCCGTCCGCCGCCTGCCGGATGGTCGATCAGGCGTGGCTCTCCAAGTTCGGTCAGGCCGCGCTCGCGTAAATCCAGCACGGCAGATTGCAGCGCCGCGAACAGCCTGTCTGTGAAGTTTCTGGTCAGTTCATTCAGATGATTGCGTTGTTTGCGCCGTTCCAGCAGCAGTTGCTGAAGTTCGGCAATCGTATTGTCGAGTTCCTTCTTCTGACGATCTTCCAGGCCGAAATCCATCATAGCCACACTGCACCTCGCTTATGCCAGCACCGGCAGCAGCTTGAGCATGACCGTAAACCGGCTGCCTTTACCGGGTTCGCTGGTCACGCCGATACTGCCCCCGTGCAGTTCGACAATTTCCTTGGCGATGCTTAGTCCCAGACCTGTACCCTTCACCCGATCATTGACCCGCACGAATGGCTCAAAGATGTGTGCGATATACGCCGGGTCGATGCCGATACCGGTGTCCTCCACGCTGATAATGGCATCATCAGCATTGGTTGTCAACCCTACCGTTACGCTACCGCCGGGGAGCGTGTAAGTCAGGCTGTTGGTGATGAGATTGGTAATCACCTGAGCCAGCCGTTCGGAGTCGGCGTAGACATACTGCGGTGTCGGTGTAAGGCTGATTTTGAGGCTGATGTCTTTGGCCTGGGCTTCGGCATACTGCACGCGCACCACATCACTGAGAAGCTGCTGGAGTTCGATTCGTTCCCGTTCCAGCCGGATCACCCCCCGCTCGAACCGGGACATATCCAGCAGGTCCTCAACCAGCCGCTGCATCCGCCGCGATACATCGTCGAGCACCTGCATATGTTCGCTCAGTTTTTCCGGCTGGTGCTTCATCAGGTACAGGCGGGTGAGGATATTGGTGATCGGTGTGCGCAGCTCGTGCGAGGCTGTGGCAATAAAACGCGCCTTCTGAGCTTCGAGCTGTTTTTCCCGGCTGATGTCGCGCACGACCGTCACCGTCCGCACCGGACGAGCGCCCGGCTGGCTGCTGAGCGAAACGGTGATACCGGCATCAAATTCGCTGCCGTCTTTGCGCCGCAGCCGAATCTCGTCGCGCCATGTTTCGCCACGCTCAAAGACATCGCGCATATCCTGCCAGCGATCCCGCAACTGATGCTCCGGGTCGAGGATGTCGATCTTCTGGCTGACAAGTTCTTCCGAGGTGTAACCCATCATCGCCGTAAACGCCTGATTGACATACTCGATATGATCGGCCTCGGCATAGACGATACCCTCGCCGGTGGCTTCCAGAATGGCGCGCAGGTGATTACGTTCGAGGTTCAACTGTGCGGTGCGCCGGGCCACCCGTTTTTCCAGTTCGCTGGCGTAACGCTGGGTTGAATCAAAGAGTCGGGCGTTACGGATGGCGATGCCGGCATGATGCGCGAAGGTTGCTAGCCGTTCGGCGTGCTGTCGGGTAAATGCGTTGCGCGTGCCGCTGTTGAGCGTCACATAGCCGATCACCCGGCCATCTTCGATGATGGGCGCGCCCACAAATGATCGAATCCAGGCGGACTGCGGCAGATCAACCCAGTCGGGATACTCGCGGGTGTCCGGGATCGCCAGCGGCAGGATATTTTCCAGCATCCAGCGCAGGGTTGGGGTGCTGGCAATATTGAACGATGCCGTCGGCACTTTGATTTCGCGGTCTGGTTCGCTGGCGCGCTGGTTGCGTACAATGCGGGCGCGGCTGCCCTCGATCAGCATGATAATGCCGGTATCGTAGGGCACAACCCGGGCCACATTGGCGAGGATACGATCCAGCACCTCGTCAAAATTCAGCGTGCTGTTGAGTACGGCGCTGGTATCGCGCAGGGCTTCGGCAAGCTGGCGCTGCTCCCGTTCTGCCTGTTCCACCCGGATATGCTCGGTGATGTTCTGCATCGTGCCGATGGCAAACTGCTGGCCGGAGGGCTGGGTGACCAGATTGACATGCATCAGCACATCGATGATGGACCCATCCTTGTGGCATAACCGGTGCGGAGCCGCTTCGATCTGGCCGGTTTCCCAGAGCTTGTTCAGGCAGTAATCGGTCAGGCGCAGCGCCGATTCCGGGGTCATGAAGGTGGACAGCGGTCTGCCGGCCATAGCTTCTGGCTCGTAGCCCAGTTCGGAAGCAAAGCGAACGTTCACATCAAGCAGGATGCCAGCCCGATCAAAAAGGTTCATCATGACCGGCGCATTCCGACAGATGAGGTCGAACTGCGGATTATGGGCGGCAGGTGGGTTCATCACAAATCCGGGTCGGTGCAGGACGTGGCGCTTAAACGCCTGTCAGAAGTATCAAATAAACTATACTTCAAATGTCAATACTATCTCTATGGTCCTTTCATTATCCGAAAATCAAAGTGGCCCTGCAAGCGGGCCACCCATTTCTAACCACGAATTTCGGAATTCTTCATGCGCCTGATGCTGCCAGCGCGGGGGCAGCGCAGCGTTGGACGAAACGCCCGATACGTTCCAGCGCCTTTTCGATACTGGCGGCGCTGGTGGCATAGCTGGCGCGGACGAAACCTTCGCCGCTGCGGCCAAAGGCGCTGCCGGGTACGACAGCCACCCGTTCCTCCAGCAGCAGCCGCTCGCAGAATTCGGCAGCCGATAGCCCCGTCACGCTGATATTCGGGAAGGCGTAGAACGCCCCGCCCGGCTCGAAGCAGGGCAGCCCCAGCGCGTTGAAGCCATCGACAATCAGCCGCCGCCGCCGGTCATATTCTGCGCGCATGGCAGCTACGTCATCCTCACCATAAAGCAGGGCTTCCACCGCAGCGACCTGGCCCATTGTCGGCGCGGACATAATCAGGTACTGGTGCAGCTTGCGCATGGCATCCAGCAGGTCTGGCGGCGCGGTGACATAACCGATGCGCCAGCCCGTCATGGCGAACGACTTGCTCATACCGCTGAGGACGATGGTGCGTTCGTACATACCGGGCAGAGTCGCAAAATTGATATGCGGTTCCGTGTAAACCAGCCGCTCGTAAATCTCGTCAGAAATAACCGCCAGATCATATTTTTCCGCCACCGCCGCGATTTCCAGCATGTGCTGCCGCGAAAGCACCGCGCCGGTCGGGTTGTTAGGGTAGCTGATGAGGATGGCTTTGGTGCGCGGTGTTACCTTCGCTTCGAGGCTTGCGCCTGTTACCTGAAAACCGTCCTCAACAAATGTATCCACCGGCACGGCTACGCCCCCGGCCATCTCGACAGCGGCGGCATTCGACACAAAACACGGTTCAACCACCAGCACTTCCTCGCCGGGGTTGAGGATCGCCTTGAGCGCCAGGAACATCGCTTCGCTGACGCCGACGGTCACCAGAATCTGGTCATTGGGGTCGTAGTGCAGGCCGTACAGCCGCTTAACATACTGCCCGATAGCCTGCCGCAGCTCAAACAGACCGGCGTTAGCGGTATAACCGGTGTGCCCGCTGGTCAGGCACTCGACACCCTTGCGGGTGATGTGGGCCGGGGTAGCGAAATCCGGTTCTCCGATTCCCAGGCTGATGACATCATCCATCGTCGCGGCAATATCGAAGTAGCGGCGGATACCGGACGGGCGTAAATTCTGGACGCTCCGGGAAACGAAACTGCGCATGTGTACCTCGCTGTGTTCTGGCACAAGACAACAAGACTATCATGTCGGAAATTGGGGTTCGCGCGGTAGGCCAGTGTTCACCAATTTGTGAAGGATTTCTCCGACAGACTGTACGAAAGGTGCTACAATGGAGGCAATCGAACGGGTGTACGAGGTGTGCGATGAATGAGGGACTGCTGCTGATACTGGCGTTATGTGCGGTGGTGCTGGTGGGGCTTGGCCTGCTGGCGCTGCTGGTCTTCGGTGTGCTGCGGTGGCAAGCGCCCAAACTGCTGAAAATTCTGGGCGGCGCGGGGGCTGTTTTCGCCAGCGAAGAACCGGCCAACAAGGTTGATGCCAGACTGAACCGCCGGCGTCGGGCCAATTTACGGAATCGGGCTGAATCGCTGGATTTTGATGCAGCACTGGCCCGTCACCGGTCAGGTGATTTTCGCCCACAGGGTCAGGCCAGCAGCGCAAACCCGGCCGGCCAGCGGACGAATCACCGGGTTCAGCCGGCCGAATCCCCGTTTGGCGATACGCCGCCGCCGCTGCGTCGCCGCCGCCGGGAGCGCAATCAGGATGAAATTTTCGGCGGGATGCTGGACGAGGATGGCGACGGCGATCTCGATTTCTGACAGCCCGGCCAGGCTGTGCGGTAACCTGGCAGCGGTTAAGGCAGCGCCAGCACAGCCACCAGCGGCAGATGATCGGAGTCAAGCTCAGGGCCAAGCTGAGTAGACAGCGCCCGCAGGTGATCGCTGTGCCAGATATAATCAATCCGCAGCAGCGGCGGGATGATGTCCATCAGTGGATCGTTATCTCCTGCGGAAGCCGGCCATGTCGCGCCGAGTCCGGTACTGGTCTCCCGGAACGAATCGCGCATCGTGGCCGCTATTTCTTGATAGATCAGGGCGTTATCGCTGGTGTTGAAATCTCCCGCCACAATGAAAGGCAAGTCTTCCCGCTTGACTTTATCCAGCAGTGCGCGAATCAGGGAATTGCGGTAGGTTTCGTCGTACTGCATGGCAAGCTGCAACATCTCATTGGGGATGATTAGCGGCAGACGCGGCTCCCGCAGTCGTGGCATATCCATATGCACGTTGTACACCGCCAGCGCCACGCCGTTGACATCCAGCACGAAGCGATCCGCGAACCAGTTGCCCAGATCGACCAGTGCCATATCGGTCACCGGATAGCGCGATACAGCTAGTTGCGTCGTCCCCTCCAGATTGACGGCATAAGGGTACGCATCCTCAAGCGTGTTGATGATCGCTTCCGGTTCCAGCCCGCTGACCTCTTGCAACAGAATGACATCGGCATCGGCTGTTCGCAGCCAGTCAGCCATCTGCTCAAAGTGGTGGGTCAGCACCATGATGTTGAAGGTGACCACCTTGATCGACTGGCCGCCGGGGTTGGCTGCAACCGTGCGGGGCAGCCATAACGGGCCATACAGCAGCAGGCCGATCAGCGCCAGCGGCAGCAGCCGCACCGCCATCCGCCGCGCCCCGGCAACCAGCAGCAGCGGGATCAGCACCGGCAGCGGAGCAAAATAATAGGGTGTGAAGGTGTGCAGGAACGCCAGCCACCACAGCGAATCGGCCAGTGCAAAACGCAGCGCCAGATAGACAACGAGCGCCAGCCCGTAGCACCCGGCCAGAAACGCCAGAATGCGGGCCGGGGCCGGCAGACGATAGGCCCGAACTTCCGGGGTCGCTGTAGCAAGGGTGGTTGCGGTATTCATCGGTGGCTGCGGTCTCCTGATAGACAGCGATCATTTATACCACTAGCGGCAAAGCGGCAGAAGAGTGTTTTTAGACTAACCTTAACACACCGCAGCGACCTGACATCTTAAGATAGTAGAGAATGGCTCAGCTACAGGCAGCCGGGAATACACAACTTCGGCCCACCATTTTTTGCACTGTCTGGGGTGAGCCGAAATCGTTGTCCTGGAAAGGCAGGATACATCCGATGGCCGGTATCATGCAAAACACCCTGGAATCAGACCGTACCGTCGAATACGAAATCGAATTGCAGCGGGAAAATGTCGCGCAAATTTACAGCCGGGTCGTCCGCACGATTGCGCCCATTTTCATCGTCGTCCTGACCGTGATCTGGCTGATTGTGCCCCAGTACAGCCAGATGCTGTTTTTTGCTGCGGCTATTGTCCCCACCTTTTTGAGTGGCGCGCTCTGGCCTTTTCTGTACCGGCAGGGCAAGGTGAATCTTGGCATCGCCAGCCTGATCGCCGGCAGCCTGCCGATGTTTATTGCGGCTCCGCTGGTGATCCCGGAACTGCTGGCCGCATCAGGAGTCGGCTGTCTGATGTTGGTGATTGTCGGCAGCCGGCTGGTGGCTGATCGCTATCGAATCTGGGTGATTGTGGCGAGTGTGCTGGCGCTGACGATCAGTTTGCTGCTCCACTATGCCACTGACTGGTTTTCGCCCCTGAACCCCACCCTGACGCTGCTGATTGTTGTGCTGGACAGCGGCGCGACTCTGCTGGGCAGCGGTCTGGTCGTGCGCAGCGTGATCGCCGGGCAGGAAGATCAGTTCCGGCAGGCACGGCAGGCTCAGATCGAAATTGTCCGGCTGGCCGCTGCTGAACGAACCCGCAAAGAACAGCTTGAAAAAACCATTGCGGAATACATGGCCTTTGTCCAGCAGGTGACCAGCGGTGATCTCACCACGCGGCTGCAGGTGGACGAAGAAGCCAATACCGTCAGCAGCGATCTTTACCAACTGGGCGTCAGCCTCAACACGATGGTTGAAAGCCTGAGCCATATGGCACAGCAGATTCGGGCGGCGGCGACTGCCGTGCTGAACGCCTCGCTCGAAATTCAGGCTGCCACCCGCCAGCAGGCCGCCAGCGCCACCGAGCAGAGCGCCGCTGTGACGCAGACGGTAACCACCGTAGAGGAAGTCGAAACAACTGTCGAGCAGACTGCGGAACGGGCGCGCGCGGTCGCGGATTCATCCCGCGCTTCCCGCGATGTGTCTTATCACGGCCAGAGCGCCATCGCGGATATTATTCAGGGGATGCAGGTGATTCAGCAGCGCGTCGAGAATATCGCCGGGACAATCCTGAAACTTTCCGAACATACGCAGCAGATTGAGGAAATTATCGGGACAGTCAACGAAATTGCTGACCAGTCCAAGCTGCTGGCGCTGAATGCCAGTATCGAAGCGGCGCGGGCTGGCGAAAATGGACGCGGCTTCTCGGTCGTGGCACTGGAAGTGCGCAAACTGGCCGAACAATCACGCGAGGCCACCGCCCGCGTGCAGAGCATCCTCAACGAGATTCAGCAGGCCACCAACACCGCCGTCATGGTCACCGAGGAGGGCAGCAAAAGTGCCGCCGCCGGCATGTTGCTGGTCGAGCGTGCCGGCAGCGCGATTCAAACGCTGACCGCCAAGCTGGAAGAAGCTTCGCAGGCGGCGGTGCAGATTGCCGCCAGCACTCAGCAGCAAACCAACGGGATGCAGCAGTTGGCCGCCGCCATGATGCAGATTCGGCAGGCCAGCATACAGGCCGCCGCCAGCACCCAGCAGACGGAACAGAGCGCCCACAACATCATCGAAACGGCGCACCAGCTTGAACAGGCCGCCGCGCGCTACAAATTGGAGGTATAGGCCGGGCTGCACCTACCGTTCATCCCCATGAGGCGGTTATCAGCAGGCAGGCGTCACAGCCTGCCTTTTGTTTTGCCCCGGATTCTGGATTTGCGTTATCATGGTGGTGGCAGCAACAGGAGGCAATCTCATGGATACCACAGTGCCGGAAAAGGTGGGGCTGGATTCAGGGCGGCTCAAGCGATTGGATGCCCTGGTACATCGCTATATTGATGCCGGCGAAGTGCCGGGCGTGCTCATGCTGGTGGCAAGGCGCGGGCAGGTGGCGTACTGGAAATGTTTCGGTATGATGGACATCGAACAGCAGCGTCCGACTCAGGCAGACACCATCTACCGCATCTACTCGATGACCAAGCCTATCGTCAGCGTGGCGCTGCTGATGCTGTATGAAGAAGGATACTTCTTCCTTGATGAGCCGGTGGATGCCTATATCCCTGAATTCAGGGACCTGAGAGTCTATATCGAAGGCGGCGAACCGCAGCCGCTGCAACGCCCCATCACCTTCCATCATCTGCTGACCCACACCGCCGGGCTGACTTACGATTTTTTAAAAACGTCGCCGGTGGATACGCTGTACGAGCAGGCCAATCTGCGGGATCGGGATGTGCCGCTGCGCGATTGGATCAAGAAGCTGGCGGCGCTGCCGCTGGTCAATCAGCCGGGGACGGTCTGGCGCTACAGCATGGCGACGGATGTCGTGGGCTATCTGGTTGAGGTGCTGTCGGGTATGCCGCTGGATGCCTTTCTGCAAACGCGCATCTTCGAGCCGCTGGGGATGATCGATACCAGCTTTTATGTCCCGCCCGAAAAAGCAGACCGGCTGGCGACTCTGTATGGCTCTGGCCTGTGGGTGATCGGCCCAGAATACGCGGGTGATTACACGCAGCCGCCTCGCTGGCTTTCGGGCGGGGGCGGGCTGGTTTCGACAGCGGCGGATTATCTGCGTTTCTGCCAGATGCTGCTTGGGGGTGGCGCATTAAACGGCGTGCGGCTGCTGGGGCGCAAAACAGTTGCCTACATGACGACGAATCATCTCAGACCGGATATGCCGGTGGTGGATCACCCCGGCTATGGTTTCGGGCTGGGGGTGGATGTGCTGCTCGACCCGGTGGCCGCCGGCCGGCTGGCTTCTGTCGGTGAATTCGGCTGGGGCGGCGCGGCTTACACTCACTTCTGGATCGACCCTGCCGAAGACCTGATCGCCATCAAAATGTCCCAGATCATGCACCGTGATCCTGAGGGGGTGGCAGTTCCCTTCCGCGATATGCATACCGAACTGCGCACCGCCGTCTACCAGGCGCTGGTGGATTAGGCGTGTTCTGGGACCTATATGCCGCATGTAACCTTTCTTTCGGACCGGTTTTCCAATACCCCCACGCCCGACTCCATCAACGACATGCTGGGCAAGGACGTGGCCGAATGGCTGCGGGCCGGGCTGGTCGCGGCGGGGTTTGATGCCGGCGAGGTGATTGCGGAAGATTATGGCTATGGCTTCTGGCTGGAGCGCAGCCGTTCCCATTACTGGATAACGAGCGCGCAGTACGAGCCGCCTGAAGGCGCTGCGCCGCCCAAGTGGCTGGTCGGTATCGATTATGATCCCGGCTGCCTGTGGATATGGCGGCTGCGCGCTCGCCCACAACCGGGCGATCAGGTGGCGATAGCCCGCGCGGTCCACAACCTTCTGCAAGCGGAGGCTGCGATCCGCCAGATCGAATGGTGGTCGGACAGCCGGCAGCGTAACGCGCCGACCCCGGAACCGCCCGAAACCCCGTGAACGCCGATTCAAAATAAGCGACTGCGCCCTGAATCGTGCGTTGCGACAAATGTTGCTATACTACACAACAGGCAGGGTGAAATTGCCCCGGCGATGCACGCTTCGCACCACTGAGGAGGGTATTCCATGCGCAGGATGGCATTCTGGTTCAGCATCGGGCTGGCGCTGCTGGCCGGTGGGCTGGTCAGTGCACAGTCTGGCGGCGCGGAAATTCTCGTGAACCGGGATGGAGTCAATGTGCGCCTGTTTCCCGCTATTGGTGCGGAGGTGCTTGGCTTTGTCGATGCCGGGTGGCGCGCCCCGGCGACCGGACGCAGCCCGGATAACCAGTGGATTCGCATCGATTTCAACGGCGAGGAAGGCTGGATCGGGTTCCCGGTTATTAACCTGTTTGGCGACATCAACGCGCTGCCGGTGGCCGACCCGCGCACCATTCCCTACGGCGGTTTTGAAAGCCCGCGCTCCGGCCTGACCAGCGCCGACAGCCCGATCAAGGGGCGGCTGGCGGACAGCGGCCTGCGGGTGCGCGCCGGTCCGGGCCGTGCCTATCCGGTACTGGCGAATGCGCCGCGCTATACCGTCTTTCCCCTGCTGGGTCGCACCATCAACAACGCCTGGCTTCAGGTGAATTTTGAGGGCACGCTCGGCTGGGTCGCAACCCGCTATGTGCAGATTCTCGATGGCGCGAGCATCATCAGCCTGCCGGTGGATGGCATCGTGGCGGATCGCGCACCGCTTTCTGACGCTACGGCGGAGGATTTCGAGGCGACGCTGCGCTTCCTGCTGGATCGTATCGATCTGGCGCAGCCTTCGCTGGATGCTATTCGCGGCATCTGGACGACAGTCGCGCTTGGCGAGCGGGCCGCGTGCGGGCCATTCCCGGCGCGCCCGACCGATTACAATATTCCCAACCCGCTGCTGGCCGCCTTCTACCCGACTCTGAACCCGATTCAGGTGCTGTTCAATGACGCGATGGCGAACGTGCGCCTGTCAATCGAGCTGTGGCTGGAAGCCTGTGGTCGTCCGCAGCCGCCGTTGAGTGCGGTGGTCGGCCAGCCTTCCGTGATCGCCGCGCTGGAAGCGGTGAATCTGGCTGACCAGCAGTTTGCCGAACTGCGGGCGCGCATCAACGAACTGCTGCCACCGCCGTTTGAACTCGGCCCGGATCAATGCCTGTTCACCTTTATGGGAGCCAGTGACGTGCTGCCGGTGATCCCCATCGGCCAGATCGCGCGCAGCACCTTCGACCCGACCACGTCGGTAGTCGGCTTTTGCTTCGATGCCAGCGCCGGGCAGTCGCTGCGTTTCGAGTATCTGGAGCTAACCGGCAACGCCACACCGCGCATTTCGGTGACCTTGTTCGATAACCCAACGGCGTTTGTCGCCAATGGTCAGGCCGTCAGCGGCGAAAATTACCTGAGCGTAGGGCCGGTTATCCTCAGCGCCACCGGACGTTACCTGCTGATCGTCAGCCACCGGGATGAGTTTCTCAATGAACCGCTGACTGCCGATTTTGCCGTGCTGATTAACGACGTGACCGGCGCAACCATCACCGGGCCGACTCTGGTTATCAACCCGGAAACCGGCCAGCTCGAACGTCGTGATCCATTCGTGCCGCCGGTTGTCACGCCCATACCGGGTACGGCCTTCTGTCCGTACACACCGGGAGCCGGTATCACGCCGACCTGTGGGAATATGCTTTCCTGCGAAATGGCGACGGCGTGTTATCAGGCTGGCTTCGTTAACCTCGATGAAAATGCCGATGGTATCCCCTGCAATACCACCGGCTTGGTTTGTGCGGTGGGACAATAGGAGCAATTCCTTCATATAGCGACAGGCAGAGCAGGTGAGCAGCCAGACGGTTGCTCACCTTTTTTGTACCGCCTCGAATAACCGCTTGCCGGCCTCAAACCCTCCATAAGCTCACCAACCCCTTATGATAGGGACAGATGGCAGCCCGAATGCCATCATTTCTTGTCAGTTCTGGGAGGAAAAAGCAGTGAGCAATCCGCAACACAATCCAGCACAGATGCAGATAACAGAGGCCACCCTGGTGGATGGAAGCCGCATCGAGATCGAGACCTGTGGCGAGGGGCTAACGCTGCTGCTGCCGGTTAACCCCCGGCCAATTGAAGGGCCGCAAGCCGAGGCGTTGCGTCAATACGGCGCTGACCCGGCTCTGGGGCGAAATTTGATAGAGGGTTTGAGCGACGTGGTGCGTGTGGCTGCCTTTGACTACGAGGGCCATCTCAGGCGCAAACCGAGACCAGACACGCTCACGCCGGCCAATGTCGTCAGAGACCTGCTGGCCGTAGCCGATGCTGTCGGGGCAAATCGCTTCGCCTATTACGGCTATTCCTGGCTCGGCATGATCGGGCTTCAACTCGCCATCCGCACTGACCGCCTCGCTGCGCTCATTGTGGGCGGCTTTCCGCCGCTTGAGGGTCCCTATGCGGAAATGCTGTGCGTCACCACCGCTGCCTACGAGATGGCAGGTGGCGGCCAATCGTCCGCACACGCTTCGGATGATGAGTGGTCGGCAGCGGCCCTGTCAAAGGAGCAGACCCGGCAGTACGTCACCCTGTATCAGGCCCTGCAAGATTTTGACGACAGGGCTGTTCAGGCGCAGCTTACCTGTCCGCGCCTGTGCTTCGTCGGTTCGGCAGATGAGCTTCAGTATGGGGAAAACTGGGGCGGTGTCTTCGTGAGTCTGGCGGGACCGGTGGTGCGCCGACAGGCTGAACTGGAAGCACTGGGTTGGGATGTGCGCGTGCTGGAAGGTCTGGATCACATGCAGGCGATGCAGGCTGCCCACATTTTTCCGTTCCTGCGTTCGTGGCTGGTCGATTCTCTGGCCTGAACGTGCGCGACCTGACGGGCTTAGCCGCCCATACCTGAGGCGGGACGAAATCCTATGGCTGGCTGTAGAGCATCAAATCCTGCGCGACGGTTTTGCCGCCGACCTGATGGATCAGCGCGAGGGTCTGGGCGCGGTGGTCGGTGCTGTGATTGAGAATGTGCGCCAGAATCAGCCACAGCGGCGTTTGCAGCGTTTCCCCGCTGCTGAGGGTTCTGTAGGTGATTGTCGTGTCGAGATCCGTATCGTTCAGGCGCTCGACAAAGGTGCGCCACTCGCCTTCCAGCGCATCCCATGCCACCCCAGCGCCGCGCGATCCGGGAAATCCTCGCTGGATGGAAAGATCGGCGCGGTATCCTGCCGGGCACGGCCCAGCCATAATCGTTCCGCCGCCAGTGTATGGGCTAGCTGCTCATGCACCGAACCAATGGAATAATCGCAGGGCTGGCGATACTGTGCTTCGTTAAGCTGCATCACGCAGTCCCATACCCGGCGGTGTGCCCAGAAGTTGTAATCAAAGAGCGTGCGGAAATGTTCAGCGGTCATGCTTTCCCCCTGATGCCGAAGGCTCCGGTCTGTGGGACAGGGGCCGGGTTTAAGCGCCATTTCTCGAACAGTATATGCTAACTTATCCTGGTAATGCTATAGTTGTAATGGGGAGTGGCGCAGCAGTGGACGGTAGTGATGGACGGCACGTATGTTGAAATCCATTTGATTAACCAGACAACCCACAAAGATACGGTGGTGCAGCTTGGCGATCCACTGGAACATGGTCAGGCCGAATGGGTGCTGGATCAGACGGGAGTCGATTACAGCCGGTTCCGCTTCATGGAAACCGCCGAAGGGATCAGACTGGAATATCTGGAAGGCGACAGCGTCGTGGCAGTCGATGGTACGGCGGTCAGCGATACGGCGCTGATTCAGGACGGTTCGATCCTGCGGATTGACGACGAGGAATTCCGCTGCGAACTGCGCCGCCAGAGCTTTTCGGCAGCGCCGCCGCACATCGACGCGGGCTGGCTGACGATCACCGGCTCGGTGCGTGAACACAACGAGGACGCCATCGGCATCTTCCAGCAGCCGCCCTATTATCTGTTTGCGGTGGCGGATGGTGTTGGCGGGGCCGAAGCCGGAGAGATCATCAGCGACTTTGCGATCAGGTATCTGCTGTATACCTTCAGCCAGTACCTCAGGCCAGATACTGATTGGGAGAGCGTCTTTCGCACAGCCATCAATGCGATCAACGACGAAGCCCGCCGCTATGCCCGCCATTTGACTGAACAGAGGCAGCGGCAGGTGCAGGCCGGCTGTACCCTGACGGCGGTTGCCCTGATCGGCTGGGATGCCCATATTGTCCACGTGGGCGATTCGCGCCTGTATCTCCAGCAGGATGGCGTCCTGCAGCAGGCGACAGTCGATCACTCGACCTTTCCTGCTGCCAACATAAACCCCAATACGACCATGGCCGGCGGCGCGATGAACACCACCAAACGCAACGTGCTCATCAAGGGGATTGGGAAGAGCGATCAGATCGAGCCGGACCTGAAGCGTCTGCGTCTGAAACCGGGCGATAAGCTGCTGCTGTGTTCGGACGGCATGAGTGATCGAATCAGCGAAGCGGAATTGGGCGGCCTGATCGGGGGGATGCCGCCGCAAAGGCTGGCCGCTTACCTGAGCCAGACAGCCGATGAGCGCCGCAGCGGGGATAATGTCAGCGTCATTGTGGTGCATGTCAGCACACCGGGGCAGAGCGCACCGGTTTCGCAGCCTGTGCCGCAGCCGCGTGTCTACATCGGGCCGCAGCCGCGCCCGCGCCTCATTACTGTCCCCGATGTTGTAACCGACATGTCCACGGATACCGGCGAAAGGCAACTGCCGCTGACCATCATCATTCCGGTCATTATTCTGGTGTTGATTGTGTTAATCGTGGGCTTGCTGCTGGTGCGGGGCGCCGGCTAGCATCGACGAAGGAGTACCCATGTTGTCGAAGCGAATTATGGCATTATTATTTCTCTTATTCGCATCTATGATCGCGCCCGCCGCCGCGCAGGACGGGGCCGAGCCGGGCATTTATACCTATGGCTGTGCCTTTGACGAAGCGACGGAGATGGTGCAGATTCGCGCCGCGCTGATGGACGAGACCGGCGCGCCCCTCTTTGTCGATGGTGTGAATATCCGCAACCTGGAACTGCCGGAAGGCAGCGCCACGATCCAGCGGGTCGAACAGCGCCTGCCGGTGCGGATCATCGCGGTGATCGATACCACGCGCTCTTATCCGGTGACAGACATGCGCGACGTGCTGCAAGACAAAATGGCGACTTTCCCGGTGCTGGATGAACTGGCGCTGGTGACATTTAATGACCGGGTATCGCCGCTGCTGGGGCCGCCGACAATCGAAAAAATCAAGATCATTGATGACTACCGGGATCGAATTGTGCCCGGTGGCGACCCGCAGGCCGGCATTGCCGTGCTGTATGATGGCATCCTGACTGCTCTGCGCGATGGTTTCGACGCGACCAGTGACCTGCGCCGCGTGGTGCTGGTGCTGACCGATTCGCCGCATCGCAACGAACGATCTGACACGACGCAGCGTGATGTCATCGAGCGGGCAGAGGCGGTCAATGCGCAGGTGTTCATTATTGCCTTCGACACCATTCAGGATGAGCCGGATTTCGATATTCTGGCCGAGATCGCTGCGGAAACCAACGGCTTCCTGTGGACCTATGGGCGGCGCGAGGGCGACGACAAGGCCGTTGCGACCCTGAGTGCGCGCATGGGCGATCTGCTCGATAATTTCCGGCAGGCGCTCGACAGCGAGTATCTGATTACGATTGACCCTGACGTGCTGGAACCCGACCCGGATACGCTGACGGTCTCGCTGGATGTGGCCGTAACCAGCGGCAGCCGCGAGATTGCGCTGGGCACGTTCGACTGTGTAGTGCCGGTGACCGACTACACCATCACCTTTGCCAACCTGACGGACAATATGTTCGTGCCGCTCGATCAGCAGCCGCTGGTCATCAGCACGGTGATCGACCCGCCGCTGCCGGAAGCTGACCGGGATGTCCGCCTGTTCCTCAACGGCAGCACGCGCATCTTTGGCAACACGATCAGCCTGGACGACCCGACGGTGCAGGGCGCGCTGCTGCCCACCAATAACAGCGTGCGTGCTGCGCTGCATCAGGTGGGTGACGGCGAAGGCACACCGCTGGCGGTGGTCGAAGTGACGGGTATCAGTTTCCAGCGCCGCCTGAATCTGGAAGTCGAGAGCGAAACAGGTACGGTCAGCGGGGAAACTACTTTTATCGCCACGACCGATGGCAGTTTTGCCGTGCCGGATAGTCAGGTAGTGCGTTTCGGCATTCGGGCTGATGGCGGCGAATATCAGCGGCTGCTGCCGACCAGCCCGGACCTGATCGACGGCGAAGCCCGGCTGGTTGTCCCTGACATCAATGCCCGCGTGGCTGAATTGTTTGACGAAGAACCTGCCAATCTGGAAGTCATCGCCTATCTGGGAGGCAGCGCTCCGGATGGTTCTGACGCCCTGTTTGTCAGCCAGCCGCTGCCGCTGGTGCTGGGCGAGGTGGCTGCCCCGCCGGTTGAAATCGAAACGACGCCAACACCGTCGGCAGAGGAACAGGCTGCCCTGCCTACTGGGCTGCTGATTCCGCTGGGGATAGCCGGGGCGCTGCTGGTCGTTGATCTGGCGCTGCTGGGGCAAATCCGCACCGCCCGAGTCAAGCGCCTGATTAATTACCCGGACAATCGCGAACTGCCGCAGAACATGCTGCGCGTGACCGTCACCCGCGATGGCCGCCACCAGACGTACACCCTCACCAAACAGACGATGAGTGTGGGACGCGGGACCTCGAATGACATCAACCTGAGCGATGACACCAATATCTCGCGCGAGCATGGAGTGATTATGTGGCGGCGGGGCCGCTGGTACTACGCCAACCGCAAGCGGCAGGCGAAAGCCAGCATCGGTGTCAAGAAACTGCACGGCTACCGGATGCACGAACTGGGCGACAACACGCAGTTGCAGATCGGCGATTACACGCTGGTGTGTCATTACGACAGCGATGCTGACCCGGACAGCCTGCTCAAGACGCAGTTTTAGTCCTTGGAGGCGCGGCGCTCACTGATAACTGACGACTGAGGGCTACGGTCCCAAGAAACGCGGCAGATAAAAACTCAGATAATGCAGGTCGGCATCCGGCGCGCTGCTGAGAGTCACCGTTTCTACCTCTGGCGTCGCCAGAATCACATCGTACTGGCCGAGGGGATAGCGTTCGCCGTTGACGGCTGTGCCAGCGCCGTCGGTGACATAGAGAAACAGGTCTTCATCGGGGCGCGGCGCTTCCAGTTGAGTCTGCCCGCCGGCAGGCACGCGCGTGGCAGTCAATCGTCCGGTCATGTGCTGTTCCATCGGCGCGTCATCGCCGATCAGGCTGAAAACAGTCGCGTCGCCGCTGCTGCGGGCCGGAAGCTGGTCGCGGCGAAGCTGCTGGTAATGCGGCGGCAGGCCGCGATGCTGGCGATCTGCGATAAACCAGATCTGGATGACTCGCACCGGGGCATCGGTGTAGTTCATCTCCATGTGTTCGATATAATCGCCGGAAAACATGCGCTGGAATTCGCCGGCGTGAATCTCGCCCTTGCCCCCGGTGGTGTCCTCGTGATAAATCGTCCCTTCCAGTACCCAGGTGTAGATTTCCAGCCCGCGATGCGGATGCCAGGTAAAGCCGTTGCGCGGCGCGATACGGGTCATGTGGGCGGTGAGCATCCCGCTCAGGCGCTGCAAGGGACTCCAGCCGCCAACCGCAAAGTGCGAATGCAGCCAGTGAATCGGGTGGATGGTGGGGAATTCGTGCGCCGAAAAGTGCTGGAAGGGCACAGGCCGCGCGAACTGGGGGTCGATTTGCGTCTCTTGCAGAAAGAACATAATGGGCCGCCTCCCGAATGTGTTTTACGACAGTCTGCCGCGTATGATAGCGCCTTGCGTCATTGAGATGCAAAAAGGGCAGCGTGGCTGCGCTGCCCCTGATAATCACCGGATGCCGGCCTGAGCGTGTTACGCCGGGGCCGCCGCCGCGACCAGCGCCGCTTCGACTTCCAGCGTAACTTTGATTTCCTTACCGACCAGCACACCGCCGCCTTCGATTGCCATGTTCCATGTCAGGCCGAAGTCCTCGCGGTTGATGGTGGTTGTGCCGGTAAAACCAGCCACCTGCCCGCCGAAGGGACTGGTTACGATACCCATCAGTTCAGCATCGATCGTCACCGGACGGGTCACGTCACGGATGGTCAGATCGCCATAAATGCGGGCGGTCTTGTCGCCGGTCTTTTCGACCTTTGTGCTTTTGAAGGTGATGGTCGGGTACTTGTCAGCATGGAGGAAATCCGGGCTTTTCAGGTGATTGTCGCGGTCCGCGACACCGGTGGAAGTCATCTCGTTGACGTTGATGGTCGCCTCGACATACGAGGCCTCGATATTGTCCGGGTCGAATATGAGCTTGCCCGTAACGTTGCGAAAACCGCCGCGCACGGTCGAGATCATCATGTGACGGACCGCGAATTCGGCGGAACTGTGACTGGGGTCGAACTGCCATTCGGCCATAGGTTTCTTCTCCTGTATTGCTTTGCCGCTGCTTAAGCGGACTGTAGTCCGTTTGTACGAAGCCATCATACAGCAGAATACGATCAATTGCTATAAGAGGATGATTAGAAAACGGACGCGAGTCCGCTGACGGGGAAAACCGATGTCGATGCCGGTGCAAACACTGAGTCAGCTAGCGAGCAGAGAAACGACGCTGTGGAGGCCATCGATAATGCGCTGGGTGTCATAGCCCAGCGTGCGTTTCTGGAATTGCAGAGTGCGGACATCCATCATGACATAAAGGATGTCGGTAAAGTAATCGATATCCACCGCCGGCTGTGGCTGGATGCGCTGGAGCAGGCCGCGGATGCTCTGCCGCCACCAGCGATGCGCCGGAATATTAAGCCCGGTCGCGCCCTTTCCGGCAGCAACACACAGCAGCGCCTCGTTACGATCCACAAAGCGGACGATCTGTTCCAGAAACCAGCGCAGGTCGTCCAGCGGGCTGCCTTGATTCTGGAAACGGCGCAGGGCGCGGGTTTGTAAGTCTCGCTGATCCTGGTCAAGCAGTTCGTAAGCCAGATCCGCCTTGTTTTTGAAGTGCCGGTAGAGCGTGCCCTTGCCCACGCCGGCCGCCTCTGCAATGGCGGACATCGACACATTTTCGAGACCCTGCTCGGCAAATAAACGCTGCGCGGTTTCCAGCAGCAGCGCACGGTTCTTCAATGCATCGGAACGTGTCGGGCGGGAATCGTCGGGGAAGCTCAGGTCGTTGATCATGTATTTCATTCTATAACAGTTGGCCGCAAAAAGACAGCGTGGCGTCCCGAAGAAGCGGCTTTCAGTTGCGGGGCGGGCTAACCGGTCCGCCCCAGCCTCATTCGATCTAGTCTACAGCACTGCGACCAGCGCCACCGGCAGCGCCAGCACTGCGCAGAAGATAATGCCCTTCAGGTAGTTTCGCAGATGCAGCCCCCAATCATGCAGCGCCGCGTAGTCGGCAGCCGCTGTGCCGGGCAGGATCATGAAACGCGGCTTGAGCAGCGTGAGGACCGCCAGATCGATGATGACCGCATCGAACAGATTGAAGATGTTCAGCAGCAGAAAGACATGCAGGTAGGCGGTCACAAACGGCAGCGATCCGCCGCTATCCGCCCGCAGACCAGCAACCGACAGATACGGCCCAACCAGCATGAGCAGCAGAAACGGAATCAGAACGATCCGCTGTGCCCGCTTTTCGGCAGGGGTCAGGGGTGGAACCTGCCGGCGGATAGCCTCCGGGTAGTCGTTGAGCCACAGGCGCGGGTTGTAGATCAGCGAACCCATGATGAGAACCCCGATTGCCAGACTGATGAGTATGCCGTCAATCACGATACGTTCCAGCGAGAGCATGGTAACCGTCCCTTGTATTTCGCCATGTATATAAAATAGTTTAGTTAAAACTAAAAATTTGTCAACGCTTTGCCGCGCTCATTGCATTTCAACGGCGAGTCCACACAAGAGTCGGCCCGACGATTTCGAGGCTGGCTTGGGCTTAGGCTATAATAATATGTGGGGATGGATGTGTCCCGGTGGATGCCCCGGTCTTCAAAATCGGTGGTGGGCTGGAAGACAGGCCACGGTGGGTTCGACTCCCATCCATTCCCGTCCCTGTTTTGGGCTGCCTCCAACCCTGGGAACAGATGGCTGATGACTGCTAAATCGAATGCAGTTCGTCAAGGAGAATGTGGCCCTCGCGCAGTGCCCGCAGCGCCGCTTCGTTGCGATCATGCGCGCCCAGCTTATCCATGACGCCGGCCAGCGTTTCGATCACCAGCGGCATTGCCAGACTGAGCCGGCGGGCGATTTCCTCATTGTCAAAGCCTCTGGCAACGTAGAGCAGCAGCCGCCGTTCCACTTCGTTCATGGAATTTTTGGGGCGGTTATCGTCCAGCAGGCCGGTGACGACCTTTTCGGTGACACCGTGCCCCAGCACCAGATGCCCCCGGTGGACGTTCAGGATGGCGTTAATCAATTCGCTTTCATCAGCCGCTTTGAGGATGTAACCATTGGCCCCGGCCCGCAGTGCGCGCACAATGTAGCCGCTTTCCTCGCGCCCGGTCAGCACCAGCACCTTGACCTCCGGCGCTCTGGCGCGGATTTCCGGCAGCACCTCAAGACCGCCTTTGCCCGGCATGTTCAGATCGAGCACCAGCACATCCGGCTTGAGTTCCAACGTTTTTTGCAGCGCGGTGTCGCCATCACTGGCCTCACCGATCACCGCGAATTCAGGTCGCGTATCCAGTTCGCTGACCAGCGCCCGGCGCAGGACATGGTGGTCATCGGCCAGCACCAGACGGATCACGGGTTGAGGACGCTGCTCGAGGGTCCCGGTCAGGCTGGCGGGCCGCTTGACCGCCGTTGGCGCGTCTGCGGGAATAGTGGCCTTGAGCGAGTCTTGCAGCGCCTCGGCCAGAATACGGCTCGACTGGAAGCGGCGTGACGGTTGTTTTTCCAGCGCCTTCAGGATCACCATTTCGAGGTTGACCGGCAGGCTGGGGACAATCAGACGCGGCGGCGGCGGTGGCTGGCGTACCTGCTGCAGCAGCAGGGCGGATATTTCATCGGCGTCGAACGGCAGTTGCCCGGTTGCCAGTTCATAAAGCACGATGCCGAGCGAGTAGATATCGGTGCGATGATCGAGCGCATGGCCCTGAGCCTGTTCCGGCGACAGGTAGGCGGGTGTGCCGATAATCATCCCCTCTGCGGTGACGCGGGTGGCTTCGCGCGGCAGCGCCAGCCCCAGGTCCATAATCTTGACCTGCTTCTGCGGCGTCACCTGAATATTGGCGGGTTTGATGTCTCGATGGATGATGTGGCGCGTGTGAGCATAATCGAGCGCCATTGCGATCTGATAGCCCAGATCAACGACCACATCCGGCATGGAAGGGATGTAATCTGCCAGCGGGACGCCTTCGACGTATTCGACCACCAGAAACGGCTGTTCGTAATCCTCCACCAGATCATAGATTGCCATGATATTGGGGTGATTAAGCTGGGCGGCAGCGCGGGCTTCCTGAAAGAAGCGGCTGCGGGTGGTGCTGCGCACATGCGGCAGCAGCACTTTGAGCGCCACCTGACGCCCCAACCGGGTATCGACGGCTTTATACACCGTCGCGGTCGAGCCATCGCCCAGATGGTCGATCACATGATATCGATTGAGCAGCGTCTTCCCAATCATTGGCAGCCTGTCCGGATGAGTGTATCAGGTGTCGTCCGCTTATTTTGACACAAACCCTGACCGCCGTCATCCCCTCGTGGTTTTGACTATTACTCTAGCGAATTCGGGAATATGACGCAAAAACCACAAGCTTTTGCGTACAACAGGTTAGTTTCTGTTTACAATAGGAACAGGCATAGCATTAGCCGGTTGTGTGACAATTGAGTATCGGAAACTGCTATGGATTCGTTATCCCCTGATACGCTGGCCGGCCTTGTGCTGCACAATCTGCCAGATACAGCAGTGCTGGTGTTCGATCACGATTTGTGCTGGCACATGGCATCCGGCGCCGGCCTCATGTCGCAGCCGCCCTATCAGGATGTGCGCGTTGGTCGGTCGCTGTACGAAACCATGTCTCCGGCCTGGATCGCCGCTTTTGAAGCGCCCTGCCGCGCTGCGCTGGCCGGACTGACACAAATGGTTGAGTTCGTGGCCGCCGGGCAGGTCTATATGACGCAGGTAGCACCGGTGCGGCACGGCCAGCAGGGCGTGATTGCCGGCGTCATCGTTTCCCGGGTCGCCGCCCAGCCAGTTTTTTCGCTGCTCATCCTGCAACGCTACCGGGCGCTGATCGACCAGACCAACGACGCCGTATTTCTGCTCGATCTGGATGGTGGCCTGCTGGAATGGAACCGCCGGGCTGCCCAGATGCTGGGTTATGACTTTGAGGACACTGCCAGCCTGTCGGAGGCTGGGGTTGGCCCGGCTGATGCGTGGGCCGCCAGTCAGGAGCACATTGCCCGTTTGAAAGCCGGTGGTTCGCTGCCGGTTTATGAACATCGTTTCCGCCATCGGAATGGGGATGAGGTAATAGCCGAAGTCAACCTGACACTGGTGAGCGATGATGAAGGCCGGCCGCTGTATATTCAGAGTGTGGCTCGTGACATCACCACGCGCAAGCAGGCCGAAGCTGCTCTGCGCACCAGCGAAGAACGCTATCGTATCATTTCCGAACTCATTTCCGATTTTGCCTATGCCTTCCGCGTTGAACCGGATGGCGCGCTGATTCAGGAGTGGATGACCGAAGACTCCTTCAGGCGGATCACCGGCTACGATTCTGAGACCCTGCTGAAGCGGGGCTATCACACGCTTTATCACCCGGATGATCGCGCCAGAGTCGATGCTGATCGGCAGCGATTGTTAGCCGGCGAACATATCTCAGAGCAGTACCGCATTATCACCAGCAGCGGCGAACTGCGCTGGCTGTTGATTGATCGTTTTCCGGTGTGGGATGACGGGCGGCAGGGGGTGATTCGTTTTTACGGCGTAGCGCGGGATATTACCGAGCAGAAAGAAGTCGAGATTGCCCTGCGTCAGAGCGAAGAACGTTTCCGGTTGGTGGCTAAGGTCATCAGCGATGGCATTTACGACTGGGATGTACTGAAGGGGCGTAACTGGCACAGCGACGGATATACGGAGACCTTCGGCGAAACGGACCCGAATATCAGCGAAATTGTCGGGTGGTTCAACCGCATTCACCCTGACGATGCCGCCGCCGTGGTGGACAGCCAGATGCGGGCTATTCACGAGGGCGCGCCGAGCTGGTCCAGCGAATACCGGATGCGCCGGCGCGATGGCCGCTACGCCACTGTGGCGGACCGCGCTTTGATCGTCCGTGACGCGCAGGGCCGGCTGACCCGGTTGATTGGGGCGATCACCGATATTACCGAGCGCAAGGCGGCGGAAAAGCAGGCGCTTGATCTGGCGCTGCAAAAAGAGAAAGTCCGCATTCTGGCCGACTTTATCACCGCAATCTCGCACGATTTCCGCACGCCATTGTCGGTTATCAACACCAGCGTGTTCCTGCTGACCAAAACGGTCCGGCCCGAAGACTGGCAGCGCCACCTGCACAAGATTGAGGCTCAGGTAAGGCATATCGAAGGGCTGGTGGAGGGCCTGCTGACCATGACCCGGCTGGATCGGGACAACGCAATCGAACCGGAACCGTTCGATCTCAATGTGCTGGTTGATGACCTCGAACACTACGAACGCGAGGTGTGTATCGAAAAGAAGCTGGCGCTGACGATTGAGCGCGGCACAGCGCCGCTGCCGGTTTTGGGGGATCGCTACTGGCTGCGGCAGGCGTTGGGCAATCTGATCGATAACGCGATCCAGTACACGCCGGACGGGAAGTCGATTGTGGTGCGTACCTACCAGCGGGGCGGCTTTGCGGTGACCGAGGTACAGGATACCGGCATCGGCATGAGCGAGGAGCAACTGCCCTATATCTTCGATCCGCTGTACCGGGCGGCGACGCATCGTCCGGCCACCAGCGGCCCCGGCCTGGGGCTGTCCATTACCCGCAAGATCGTCGAACGGCATCAGGGCCAGATCGAAGTTGTCAGCACACCGCATGTCGGCACAGTGGTTCGGGTGCTGCTGCCTTTGCACCCAGCAGAATAATCAGGTATCCGCAGGTGAACTAAGTGGCTATCGACAAACTGCGTTATACTGGTGCTATGAGAGTCATTAACACGACTCTGTACCTGTCAGGATAGCTGATGGAACGTGAAGCGATAAAAGAATCGCGTCGGGTCCTGCGGCGGATTCAGGATCATCTGTTGCAGGCACATCATAATCTGGGTGTGCAGCGGGAATCGCTGGGTCTGGTGGATGTGCTGTATCACCCGGATACCACGCTGGCGAGTCTCAACTACGTCACCCCGCGCCGCAGCACCGCCTGGGTATCCGGCGAGATGATCGAACAGGGGCTGGCCCGGCTGCGACAGCTCAGGCGTATGCCCCGCGTCCGTTATATTGAGGGGCTGTTTCTGCCACCGTTTGCCAAGGCACTGCGCGATCTGGGGCTGGAACCGGAATGGGAACTGCCGCTGATGGCCTATCTCAAGGACGGATTTGGCGGTCAGGTTCCGCCGCCGCCGGAACGCGGCCCGCTGCCGGATAACATCACCATCGAACCGGTGACGGACGAACGCGGTGTGCAGTTGTGGTGGTATGTATGGCGCAATGCCTTTTACGATGTGATGACGCTGGGCGTTGAGCCGCTGTTTGCCGGGCGCGATCTGGCGGCGCTGGAAACCGGCCAGCAGATCGACATCCTGATGAATCGCGGCGGGCTGCCCGTTGGCGTGGCCCGCCTCAGTATTCAGGATGATACCGCCCATCTGCTGGCGCTGGCGCTCATGAAGGAAGTGCGCACGCCGGAACTCACGCAGCTGCTGCAGGCGGAGGCCCTTAAGGCGGCGCTGGCGAAAGGCTGCACGCTGATCTATGCGCCCGGCGAAACCGATGCAGAACGGCAGATTGCCCGCGCGCTCGGCTTTCTGGATTTCGGCAGCATCGTTGGTTACGCTGAAACTACCTACGAAACCCGCGAGGAAGAAGATGACCGCATCCTGGGACAGCCTGTACTTGCCCTCCGATGAACACGAAGGTGTTGCTGCGATCCTGCGGCGCGCGCTGGAAAATCTGGGCTACAGTCTGTACGACCCGTTTGGTCTGCTGCCGGGCAAAAGTTATCCGCAGACCGTACGCCTGTTTGTAGCGCCGCCGGCTGCCGGCTGGGTGCGAGTCATCGGTACGCCCGACCCGCGCCTGATGACGCCGCTTTCGGCGACGATTCCCTGCCTGTACCTGCGGCTGAATGGCGCGGAAGCCAGCATCGAAGTTTTTGCGCGCGGCGACCTGCGGCAGCCCGAAACTGAGCTGCTGCCTTATCTGCGGGCAACCTTCACGGCGGAGCATCTCAGACGCATCCTGTATGACGAAATCGCGGCAGTCAGCGACGAACCGGAACTGTTTGCGCATTTGCCCGATGATGTGCGGGCCGCCGCCGGTCAGGTCGATCCCCGGCAGGCGCAGCGGATGTTTGATCGCATCAGCGGCAATCTGCTCAGAAAGGCCGGTACGGACACAACCACAGCGACAGCGGCACGCGACCTCATCAGCCCGCCGGACTGGAGCAGCCCCGGTGGACGGCGTATCGTGGCGCTTGCCGGCTGCCTGACGCTGCCGGATAACTGGCGCGAACCGGATTTTGTCACCCTGCGCGATGCCTACCAACTGCACATACGGCGGCAGCGCAAACCCGATGCCCGGCTTTACCCCGGCGATGACGAGGTGATGGCGCGCGTTGCCAACGCGCTCGATTACATCCCTGTGTACGCAGGTCGAGAGGATTGAGGATGTCTGCCGAAGATCGCAGCCGCTGGGATGCCATTTATCGCCAGCATAATCAGGGCGCTTTCCCGGAGCCGGATCCGTTTCTATTTGAGTATGTGCCTCCGGCTGCCGGGCCGGGCGAACAGCGGGCGCTTGATCTGGCCGGGGGGATGGGGCAGAATGGGCTGTGGCTGGCTTCTCAGGGCTACGTGGTTGACGTGATGGACATCAGCCGTCTGGCGCTGGTGCGGGGTCGCGCCGAAATGGTGCGCCGCAGCCTGCGTAACATCAATTTTCTGCTGTGCGATCTGGAAGAGACCGACCTCAAACAGAGCAAATATCAGGTAGTATGCGTGTTTCGCTACCTTCAGCGCGATCTGATGCCCCGGATTCGCGCCAGCATCAAACCGGGTGGCCGCATTGTCTACGAAACGTTCAATACCAACTACCTCAATGCCAAACCGCATTTCAATTCCGAATACCTGCTCATCCCCGGCGAACTGGCCGGTTATTTCGCCGACTGGAAGATTTTGCACTTCAGCGAAACCGGCCACATTTCACGGCTGGCCGCTATCAAACCGCAAGGGTAATCCGACTTGAATAGCTGGATCGTGCGCGGGCTGCTGGCCGGGCTGCTGCTGTTTGTTTCTGAAATCGTGCTGTGGACCGACCCCGCCGGACGCCCGCCGATCGAATGGCCGCTGCTGGCTGTCGGGTATCTGGCGCTGGGCGCGCTGCTGCTCGATTTTGCGGCACGCTACCGCCTGCGCGATGTGTTCAGTCTGCTGGCGCTGGCCGGCATTTACGGGCTGCTCAACAGTCTCGCGCTCAACCCGCAGACCGCGCTGGCTGATGTGCCGCGCACGTGGGCTACGCGGGTATTGGGCGCCCACACGCTGGTCGGCTTCGGGGCGCTGCTGCTGTTCCTGCTGCTCACGTCGGCGCGGGTCAATCGCCTCTGGCTGGCTGCGCCTCTGGCGGGTGCGCTGTGGGGAATCTGGGTGCGTGGCCTGCCCGCCTTTACCGACATCACGGCTGAACCGGCGACACTGCCTGTCTTGCTGATCGCAGGCGGTCTGACGCTGGCTGTCGTCATCCTGCTGAGCCGGCTGGCGGTGGGTCGCGTCCAGCGATTGCGGGACCTGACCCTGCGTCCGGTGGAATGGCTGGCGGTGAGCGGGCTGCTTGGCGTGCTGATCCTGCTCAACGGCTCGCATATCGGTATGGCGTCGCTGCTGGTGCTGCTGGCGCTGGCGGGGTACTGCTGGCTGCTGCTGTGGTTTCAGCAGCGGACGGAAGGCGCGACCCTGCTGGATGCGAGTATGCCGCCGAAAGCGCCGTCGAGCTTTGTACTGGCGGCGCTGGCCGGGCTGTACCTCGGCGCGGCAGCCATCGCGCACAGCCTGCCGTTCGCCGCTGATCCTGGCCCCTTCAGCCTGCTGATCGGCCTGTATGCGGCCTTCGGGCTGGTATGGCTGCCAACGGTATCGCTGGTGCTGGGGGTGCGCTCTTACCGCCGCCTGAGCCGCCAGCGCCGGTTGTGATTGGTGGAGTGGGGCCTTTCGCCTTCAGGCGGTGACGCTGAGCGGATGCCGGAGCGCGCCCGCCCTGCGCGAACCAAAACGCCGCGCAAACACCTGCGTAAATTCCGCGCCGAACAGCAGGATTTGCGCTGAGTAGTATATCCAGACCAGAATCACCACAAATGAGCCGGCTGCCCCATAGGTCGAACTGAGTCCGCTGTTGCCCAGATACAGACCGATCAACTGCTTGCCGACGGTAAACAGCAGAGCCGTCAGTGCGCTGCCCACCCAGACATCGCGCCAGGCAATATCCGTCTCTGGCAGGTATTTATAAATGAGGGCAAAGAGCAGGGTGATAATCCCGAAGGACACTACGAAGTTCAAAATGTGCGCCAGCAGCTGCAACTGCGGAATAAATCCTGAAACCAGGTTGTTCAAAGCAGCCAGCGCCGCGCTGAGGACCAGAGAGATCAGCAGCAGCAGGCCAACCACCAGCACCATGCCAAATGAAATCAACCGGCTGCGGATCATGACCAGCAGGCCGCCGCCAGATTGAGATGACACATCCCACGCCGTATTCAGGGCATCCTGAAGCTGTTGAAAGACCCCCATTGCGCCTAACAGAAGGGTGGCGATGCCGATCACCGTCGCCAGCAGACCTTCTCCCGGATCACTGGCGTTTTTGATAATCTCCTGAATGAAGGCGGCGCTTTCCGGGCCGACCAGACCTGCGATCTGTTCATCGAGCCGGTCACGCACCGCGTCCTGCCCGAAAGCCAGCCCGGCTACGGCAGTGACGATCACCAGCAGCGGCCCAATCGAAAAAACAGTGTAATAGGCCAGCGCCGCTGCCATGCGGGCCGCATTGTCTTCGCTCCATTCCTGAAACGTTTCCCTGAACAAATCGAACACCGTTCTGGCGAATGACATGTGAATACAACCTGACAGTATTAAATACTTGCGGAGACGATAGTTTGAGAGTAGGTGATTCAGGACAAGGACAAATCCACCACCTGTCCCATTTGGCAGGTGTCCGGTTGGGGGTTTTGGGAGGGCAGGATGCCAGCGGTATAAAAGTGTGATACCTGCCGGCTGCCAAGCTGTGGTATTCTCTGCCTGTTGCACGCCACGAGTCAACGTGAGAAAGGATACTGAGTGTATGCATCGAATCGTACTGCTCTTGCTGCTGCTTCTGCTGCCCGTTATGACTGTGTCTGCACAGGGCGCGCCCGATCAGATCAATATTGCGCTGCAACGGTTAAGCGGTGAAGTCAACCGCAATGTGACCCTCAGTGATCTGTCGAACTGGCGCTGGGCGCAGGATTTGTACCCGGACCTGAGTCTGGGCTGCCCGCAGCCGGATACCGCCTACGCACAGGTCGTCACCCAGGGTTATCGTTTCCTGCTGACTTATCAGGGCGTCGTCTACGACTATCGGGTATCGTCGGATGGCAATACCGTCATTTTGTGCAGCCAGACCAGCGAAGCCGAACTGACCCAGGCGACTGCAACGCCGGTCAGGGCCGATGCTGTCGATACCTCTGTCGGCTGCCCGGAGCCAGAACCAGGCGTCGTGTATTTGCCGCGCCGGCTGACAACCGAGATTCAGGCGCAGGTCGTGTCCGGGCCGCCAATCGTCCAGCGCAGCGAACCCAGCGATAACGGCACGGTGACGGGCGAAATCCCGGCGCAGGCGATTGTGACTATTATCGCGGGGCCGGTGTGTGCAGATGGGCAGGTATGGTGGCAGGTCGATTACGACAGCCGCACCGGTTGGACAGTCGAAGGGCGTGATGGGTCCTACTGGCTGGAGCTTGTCCCCGCGCTGCCGCTGCCGGCCAATCTCGCGCCGCTGAGTGTGGAAAATGCGGGGGAGATTGCTGAGCTTTCGCGAGCGGAAGCCAATGTGATTCCGGCGCTGGCCGTCTATCAGAACCGGGTGGCGGTGCCGGGCGGGACCGGGACAACCGGCGTGTGGCTTTATGATCTGGCGGCGCTGAGTACAGCGCCCAATCTGCTGCGGGGATCGACTCAGTTGACCAGTATCGCCAGCAGCCCGGATGGCAGTCTGCTGCTGCTGGGTGACGCGCAGGGGGGTATCCGCCTGTGGTCAACGGACCCGCAGACGGCGCTGCTGGAACGCTGGTTCGATCAGGGGCACGAGACTGTGACGACGGCTGTCGCGTTCGCGCCGGATGGCAATACGGTTGCTTCGGCGGGTGATGTCGCGGTTACCGGCGCGGCAGTCGAGAAGGCCAATGCGGTGCTGCTGTGGGATGTTGAAGCGGTGCAGCAGAGCTTCGCGCTCGGCGGCCATACAGCGATGGTCAATACGCTGGCTTTCAGCCCGGATGGTACGCTGCTGGCATCTGCCGGCGCGGACAATACGATCCGCCTGTGGAATCCTGCGGATGGTGCATCTGTCGCGGTGCTGGAAGCGCACACGGCGGCGGTCAATGCGCTGGCTTTCAGCCCCGATGGTACGCTGCTGGCTTCCGGCAGCAGCGATGGGATGGTGATTCTGTGGGACGTGGCGGCTCAGACTCAGGCTAACACGTTGCAGGAAGCCGGTTCGGCGGTGCGGGTGCTGGCCTTCAGCCCGGATGGCGCGCTGCTGGCGGCTGCCGGTGGGGACGACATCACACAGGATTACGCCATTCGCATCTGGGAGGCTGAATCCGGCGAAGAGCTTGCCAGCCTCGCCGGTCATACGGATCGGGTTGGCGGGCTGGCGTTTAATGCCGAAGGTACGGTGCTCATCTCGGTCAGCAGCGATAAGTCGATCCGTTTCTGGGGTGTGGGTTCGTAACCTTCAGGCACGAAGGGCAGTGGGCCAAGCCTACTGCCCCCAAACCTGCTGTTCAGCTCTACAGGGTAATATCCCACGCCGCCAGATCGGCCAGAAAACGATGAGCGGTGAGGTCGAGATGAATCGGTGTGAGGCTGGCATAACCGTTATGCACCGCCCACAAATCCGTGCCTTCCTCATCGGTGACGCCGGTTGGTTCCGGCCCGACGATGCGGTAGATGTCACCCTCGATTTCCAGTTCGTCGCGGTAGATGCGGATGCCCTGTCGCGTCAGCCGGATGGCGGGAGTTGGGCCGTTTGCCGGAACGTTCAGGTTAAGAATCGTGAGCGGGGGCAGCCCTTTTTCCAGCACCTTGCGCACCACCGTGACGGCGATGCGCGCCGCATTTTCGTACTCTTCGACGGTGTTTGCGCGTTGATTATCCAGCGATACAGCCACCGCCGGCACACCATGAATAGCCCCTTCCAGCGCGGCGGTCACCGTGCCGCTGTAGGTGATGTCCTGCCCCATGTTAGCGCCCCGATTGATGCCGGAAACGACAACGCTGGGCGGCCAGCGCGCCATCCCCAATGCCGTCAGCGCAATGCAGTCGGCGGGCGACCCGGCTACGGCCAGCGCCGGTGTGCCATCTTGCAGCGTCGTCCGCACTATCGGAATATCCTGGCGCAGCGTCTTTCTGTGCCCACTGGCGCTCTGGTTGGTAGCCGGGGCCACCACCTCGATGTCGCCCAGTTCCCGCATCGCCCGTGCCAGAGCAAAGAGGCCGGGGGCGTTTATGCCATCGTCGTTGGTTACCAGTAGATAAGTCACTTTGCTTCGCTCCGTTTTGCACAATAGCTCATTGTACACGAGAATCCGGCGTCCATGATTTTACAGCCTGTTAAGGTCGTATTAACACAAAATCGCTAAAATAGAAGATGGTGGTCGATCTGTTATTTACCTGCTTTAGCCGCTTCAGGGGGTAGCGTATTTGCTCATTTGTGCTATACTATCTCGCATTCGATCAGGCCCCAAGAGTGAAAAAGACCCCGCACGGGTCTGATGCGGCAGCTTAAGCACTTCAAAATAGGTAATCGTGGCGACTTGCTCGCCACGTAAAATGTGAACCGACACGCTGAGAAACCTCTGATCTACCCCATATGGTAGTGTGTCGGTGAAAGCCCGTCGAAGCCCAGGCCCCAGGGCTTGGGAACCGTCACAGAAAACTGTCCATTTCTCTTGTTCATGATGATTATTGCTTTACAACATTTGCTGTCGCACTATACTGTAGTGTGTCAGTGAAATCCCGTATGGGAGGTACCATGTCTGACAACAACCCGCTGCACTTAATGGAGGGCATCAACGCATTCCAGAGTGCGCGTTCGCGGGCTTTCTGGAAGGAAATAATCGGCCTGCTGCGCGGCAAACCGGCGGAACTGCTGAGTTTCGAGGAAATCAAGGCGCGGCTGCGGCTGCGCGAAGAAAGCTACCGAGGGCTGCAAGAGGTTCCGCTGGATCGGATTGTTGGCAGTGTGGGCCGCTACCGCGATTTTACCAGCGGCTTTCTGCCTAAAAGCTCGAAGATGCAGGAACGCTGGAGCCGGGTCTATGCTCAGGCGAACAGTCTGGAAGGGATGCCCCCAATCGAATTGTATAAGGTCGATGATGTATACTTCGTGCGCGATGGCAATCACCGCGTTTCGGTCGCCCGGCAGATGGGGCAGAAAACCATTCAGGCGCACGTCACCGAACTGCCGACGCCTGTCGACCTTGAACCGGGGATGTCACCTGAAGAACTGGACGCGGCGGAAGCCTACGCATCGTTTCTGCAAACCACCCGGCTGGCCCATACCCGCCCGCACCACCAGTCGATCAAACTCAGCGAACCACAGCGGTATGTCGATCTGCTGGGGCATGTCTATCTGCACCAGCGGGCGCTGGAACTGGAACACAACCGTACTTATTCGCTGGAGGAGGCGGCGGCGGACTGGTACGACAACGTCTATCGTCCGGCGGTGACGCTCATTCGCAAGTACGATGTGCTGCGGCATTTTCCGAAGCGCACCGAGGGCGACCTGTACCTGTGGCTGGTCGATCACCTGAGCGAAGTCAAGACCCAGCTTGGCGAAGACACGCCGATCCGCACCTTCAGCCAGGCGCTCAGCGATCTGCTGATGGAAAAGCGCAAGCCGGTTCCCGAAGACCTGCTGCGCGAACAGGATGACTCCGTAACGCTCACCCGCAGCGAGGTGCAGGCTGCGCTCGACCAGTACCGGGCGAAGGTGGCCGACGAGGGTTGACCTTCTCCTCATATCGCCGCTGGTCAGCCGGCGGTGTCGATGATACGATTCAGCCCAGCATATCAGTAGAGACACAGAAAGCAGACACATGGCTCCCCAACCGCTCACCGTCCTGCCGGTGCGAGCGCCGGTTCAGACCCGCGCCTTCGACCTGCACACCACAATCATCGACGCGCTTGCCGCCAGCGGCGACAGGCTGCAAGATGGCGACGTGTTGGCAGTTTCCAGCAAGTATGCGGCCATCAGCGAAGGGCGTGTGGTCACGATGGCCGATGTCGTGGTCACGCCGGAGGCTGAGGCGCTGGCGGCGCGCTATCACATGAATCCGGTAATGGCCCAGCTTGTGCTGCAAGAGGCCGATCATATCTTTGGCGGTATCGAACTGGGTTTCCTGCTGACGTACAAGGATGGTGTGCTGTCGCCCAATGCCGGGCTGGATCGCTCCAATATCCCCAGCGGGCAGGTTGTTCTGTTCCCGCAGTATCCCTATGCCACAGCGGAAGGCATCCGTCAGGCGCTGCGCGCGCAGTTCGGGGTGCAGATTGGGGTGGTGCTTACCGATAGCTGGCTGATGCCGGGGCGGCTGGGGACAACCGGGGTGGCGCTGGCAACGGCGGGCTTCAGGCCGGTTCAGGATGAGCGCGGCAAGGCTGATCTGTTTGGCAATCCGATGGCCGTGACTCAGCGTGGCATTGCCGATTCGATCAGCATCGCGGCGCAGCTTGTCATGGGCGAGCGTGACGAGGCGACCCCTATCGCCATTGTGCGCCATGCCGGGGTGCAGCTAACCGATGCCCCCATCAGTCAGGAAGATGTCGCCATCCCCTGGCAGATGTGCATTTACGTCGAATCGCTGACGGTGGGCTTGCTGCCCGGCGGCGCGCCAGCCGAATCCTTCTCGGCCCGCTACCAGCACACGAACAGTAAGGTGACCGGCTGATCGCGCTCTGTCCTGTAGTAGAATCGTAGCAGGCGTGAAGATGCAGGAGAACAGTAATGGAAACAGTAAAACTCAGAACTCATGTTGGCGAGGACGGCCTGCTCAAACTCGAATTGCCGGTGGGCATTTCCAATGGTGAGCTTGAGGTGCTGATTGTCCTGCAGCCGGTGGAGCAGGAACAGGTGGATGAGTTAGGCTGGCCGCTGGGTTTCTTCGAGCGCACCTACGGGACGCTGGCGGACGACCCGCTTGAACGGCCAGAACAACTGCCTCCCGACACGCGAGAAAGGATTGAATAAAATATCTGCTCGATACAAACGTCTGCATTCGCTACATCAACGGACGATCACCCCAGATCAGGGCGAAATTGCCCACATTACCACGCAGCGAGATAGCCGTTAGCTCGATCACCAAAGCTGAAATGTGGTATGGCTCTGTAAAAAGCCAGCACCCTGAAAGATCACGGCAGAAGCAGAGTGAATTTTTTGAGATAGTTCAATCGGTTCCGTTTGATGATGCAGCCGCTTTGTACTACAGTCTGATTCGTGCCAGATTGGAACTCATGGGAACGCCCATCGGGTCACATGATATGCTGATCGCTGCAATCGCTATGTCGCGCGACCTTATCCTTGTGACCCACAATGTCGGTGAATTCAGCCGGATCGATAAATTGCAGATCGAGGACTGGGAGCAGGGTTAAGCGCGTCACCAGTCCTCGCAGCCCTTGAACGGCATGTGTTCACCGGGAATGTAACGGGGCCGCTCGGCATAAAGATTGGCGACACCCGACGCTGGCTGGCCGCGAAACAGGATATTGCGGTGGCCTTCCCATTTGACCCACGTACTCGGCGGGATATAGCGTAATGTCAGGCCCACCCGCCACTGATCCGATGTGTTGGCATTGGAGCCATGAATGATGCGCGGGTTATGGATGGACACATCCCCGGCCTTCAGTTCAATGTCCACCGCAGCCGAATCGTCGATCTGCGATGGGTGGATGCCGGACGCCAGCACATTCTTGCCATCGTCCACTTCCTCAAGTTCGGCACGGGAGAGCAGCCGGTTGTGCTGGGTTCCGGGCAGCACCCGCATACAGCCGTTTTCGACCGTCGAGTCTGTCGCAGCCAGCCACAGCGTCGTCACTTCCATCGGTTCCAGCGGCCAGTAAGTGCCATCCTGATGCCACAGCACAGCCTGCCCGTCGTAAGGGCGCTTGGCGATATAATGCGCGGCAAACAGCGCAATCTCCGGCCCGATAAACTGAGCGACAATATCCAGCAGGCGGTCATCCCCGGCCAGACGATGCATGAACGGGTCATCGACCAGCAGGTTGTGATGAAACTGTTCCGGGCGTGTGTCCGGGTGCTTCTTGATGAGCCACTGGACATGCGCCGCAGTCTCGGCGGCAAGGTCCGGGTCAATCGCGTTGCGGATGATGACGTAACCCTGTTCGTCGTAGGTCTGGCGCAGATCGGCAGCGATCATGTTTTACCTCCGGTTAATTCATCAGGCTAACAGAACACTCGTGTGTACCACGCCGGCGCGCTCGTGGCGGGCAGTGAGGTGCGCTGTGCCACCTGCCGGCGCATAGATTACCCATTCGACCTTGAGCCGGTCCGCTGTCGGCTGGCCGATGCTGCGCGGGTGGGCGCTGGGGCCAATATAGGCGCGGCCTTCAAGCTGGCCCAGTTCTTCGCGCAGTTTGCCGGTTTCCAGCATGGCTGTCTCCGGCAGTTCGATCTCCGCGACCACGCCGCGCACGGCCTTGTTTTTCAGCGCCATTTTGGATGTGTACGTCGGCAGCCAGCCGGTATTTTGCAGCGCCAGTGTCACCCGGTAGCTGCCGCCGCCCAGCGGTTTGGCTTCGGCCTTGAACAATTCCAGTTTCGGCGTCGCCAGCGCCTGATAAATAATCCAGTTGCTGAAGGGGGCGATTTCACTTTCGAGAAACTGCGGCGGCGGGTTGCGCCACGCATAAAGAAAATCCCAGCCGCCCAGTTCGACTTTGCCAAGCTGCGGGTGATCGAACTCGTACCAATCGACATAGCCCCGGCCTTCCAGCTTGTCATCGCTCCACTTCAGCAGCTTGAGATCATCTTCGATAGGGTGTTCCCGATACCACTCGATAAACTTGAAGTTGTCGATGCCGGCCTGCCGCTGCGGACTCCAGATTTCTACCGCCCACATGTACATCCCCAGATGGGTGTAAATCCAGTCAAAACCGCCGGAGATGATCTGCTGCGGGTGATACTTGAAGTCGTGGAAGATGGACACATGGGGGTAGCCGATCATCTCCGTGCCCTTCGCGCCGATCTTCTGATACGTCCACAGGTCTTCGGCCGGCATTTCGCTGTCGGGTTTATCGCTGAAGGGTCGCAGCAGCACACCGCTCATGGTGTGGAAGCTGACCCCGCCGTTGATGTTGTTGTGTTTAGCCACAAAATCGACCACCGCCCGTACTTCGGGTTCGGATACCGGGTACGGTCCCGCGCCAGCCTGTTCGGATTCGCGCCGCCACGCCGCCGGAAAATTGCGGTTAAGATCGAGTCCTTCTTTTTTGCGCTGCGGCACAATATTGATGCCGTCGTAATCTTCAATCGGCCCTTCGGGTAACAGCCGGTAATATTCGCCGCCAAATTCGTCCGGTTCGCGGCGCACCATCAGGCGTGGTTCATCCGGGTGCTTTTTCCAGGGGCCATTCGGGTCCGGCACGCGCATCGTCAGAATACGCCCGTCGCCATCAATATCCTCTTCGATCAACCCGCCGATAGGGTCTTCGTCATAGGGATAGGGCCGGGTGCTGCTGCGGATGATCTTTGGAGTGTCCGCCAGTGCCCATTCGGCGCCATCGGGGTTGATGCGCGGGCAGATATACAGCGCGCGGGTATCCAGCAGGTGGGTAATGCGCCGGTCGCTGCCATAACCCGTGACCAGCCGGTTGAGCAGGTAGAGACAGGCGCTCGAAGGCGACACTTCCGAAGCATGGATATTGCCATCGACCCAGAAAGCCGGCTTGTCTTCGGCGGGGCCGGTGTCGCTGTTGGTGACCGTCATCAGCCAGATGTCGCGGCCCTCGTAGCTGGGGCCAATGCTTTCAAACTGGACCAGATTCGGATATTCTGCCGCGAAGGCGCGCAAGATACGGGTCAAATCGTCGTAACGATAGTAGCGATCAAAATAAAGCTCAGGCATGAACAACGACTCCTGCGAGAAATGTGTGGGGAGTATAACGAATCGCTCTCGCAGGGACTATAACAGTTACTTTACTGATGTGCATTATCGCGGGGATTCGGGCGCTGAAAGGACTTCTCTGTGGTGTATACTGGTGGAGTTCATCACAACACAAGCGAAAGTGACCATCATGACCGATCTTCAACCGATCATCGAAGCTGTGCGGCAGGCTGCCGTCCTGTGCCGTGCGGTGCAGGATAAGCATATCGCGCCCTACCAGCACGCTGATAACGACGCAGTAGCGCGCAAGGCCGGGGCCGAACCAGTCACCATTGCCGACTACGGCGCGCAGGCAATCATCTGCCGGGCACTGAGCCGCGCCTATCCTGAAGACGCCGTGATCGCTGAGGAAGGCAGCGAACAATTCCGCGCGCTCATCAGCGCCGGCGACCAGCAGGAAATCGTCAGCCTGATTGCCGGTGTGCTGGGCGAGCCGGTGACAATTGACCAGGTGATTGACTGGCTGGACTTCGGGCTGAACCGCGAGGCCGAACGCACGTGGGTGATCGACCCGATTGACGGCACGAAGGGGTTTATCGCTCTGCGGCAGTATGTGGTCGCTGTCGGCTTGCTCGATGCCGACAGGCGCGTGGTCGATGGCGTGATGGCAGCGCCGGGGTATCTGCACGGCGGCGCTGTGTTCTATACCCGCAGCGGCAGCGCCTTTGCCGAACCGCTGGCAGGCGGCCCGGCCCGGCAAATTCAGGCGTCGCAGCGCACCGACCCGGCAACCCTGATTGCGCTGGAAAGCTTCGAGAAATCGCACGCCAGCCAGGACCTGATGGCGCAGCTACGCGAAGCGGCAGGGATCGGCGCGGCGCGGGTCGAACGGATCGACAGTCAGGAAAAATATGCCCGTGTCGCCGCCGGCGATGCCGATCTGTATCTGCGGCTGCCCCGTATTACCAGCACGCGCTCGCACATGATCTGGGATCATGCTGCCGGGACGGCGCTGGTGCAGGCTGCTGGCGGGGTGGTCAGTGATGTCGATGGTTCGCCGCTCGATTTTTCGTTAGGTCGCACACTGGCGCACAATCGCGGCATGATTGTCGCCAACCCACGCATCCACCCCCGGCTGATCGAAGCCGCGCAGGAATTGCAGTTGGTGTGACAGCCGGGGCTGCCGCTGTTTTCCGGCTAACCACGCACTGAGGGGCTTCGGAGCGCCCCTCAGTTTCCTACGGGATCGCCCGTTCGCGCGGCGTTGATGACATCCAGCACCGCATCCGTGACCTGAAGGGCGTATTGCTCGTTGCCCACAATCGAACCATGATTCGCGCCGTCGATAATCCGTACAGTGTGGTTATCCGAAAATGCCGGCAGTCTGGCCCATATTTCTGCCAGCATGGCCCGATCCTCCGGCGCTGTAATATCGGGGTTGCTCGCCCACAGCACGACAACCGGCAGATGTCCCAGTTCAGGGATTGAGTATAACTGCTGGCCCAGTTCCCATTGGGCAAGTCGGACTTCAGCATCCCACGTATCCACCGCCTGCGCCGTAGATTTCAGGGCGACAAGTTGTGCGGTCGCTGCTGCTGGATAGCCAAAGGACCCAAATTCATTGTTGAGAATGACCCGCGTGATCCCCACATAGGTCAGCCCCTTCATCAGCAGATAGGCGCTCTCGTTCTGGGATTTGTACGCTTCATAGCCACTTCTGTCCGGCCATGTCAGCGGAACAGCCGAGTCCACCAGAACAATGCCCGCTACCATATCCGGGTACTGCGCAGCGTAAATCGGGGCAAGCACGCCGCCCAGCGAATGCCCAACGATGATATAAGGTCCCTGAACCCCGGCGCGCTCCAGCAGGTTGTGGAGTTCGCGCACCAGCACCAGGCCATCACGCGAACCGTCTGCCACCTCACTCCAGCCATTGCCGGCGCGATCATACGAGCAGACCCGATTTGTCCTTTCTAACTGCTGCTGCACCCAGTACCATTCGGACGAAAAGCTGTACGCCCCGGCCTCCAGGATCACGGATGGCTGGCCCTCTCCGGTGCAGTAAATATGCATCGGATGCCCATCCACTTCGACCATCTGGCCGGGTGGCAGGAACTGCCGCTTATCCATTTCAGCAGACATGGCCTGATTACCAACGCCCAGAACAATGAGAAGCAGCAGGCTGGCCCCTGTCCAGATAATGGCACGTTGAATATAGAACAGGCAGCCGCGCCTGGATGACCCGCTGCCCGCCACCTCGCTGTTTTGCATCATGTTTCCCCCTTGTTGTTAAGACAGCATATATTACGCGCGGCTGGGAATAAGGTTGCAGACTTGCGGTTGCGGGGTTTGTTATCTTTTGCGGCCGGCTGCATCGGTGCTCATCGTACCGGCGTGAGTTTGACTCGCTTAGTTATTTGGGGACATCAGCGGCTACGCCCCGACAGCCGGGGCCAGATCGGTAAGCGGCCACATAGCCTGTACCTCCATGTCCCAGTCGTCGCGCTGGCCGGCTATAAAACGGAAATGGCCCGCCGCCGCGATCATCGCGCCGTTATCGGTACACAGGTTCAGCGGCGGATAGCGCACCGGCAGGTCCGTTTCGCGGCGCATGGCCTGCCGCAGCGCCTGATTGGCGCTTACACCTCCGGCGATCATCACCTCGGTGACTTCGTAGGCTTTGGCCGCGCGCGCCGTCTTTTCCACCAGTGTATCCACCAGCGCCGCCTGAAAACTGGCCGCCACATCGTTGACCGAGACCCCCGCCCTGAGCTGCGCTTTTTTCTCCGCGCTGCGCTGACGCCGGGCCTCCGCGCTGGGCATAACCGTTGCTTCGCGCATGACCGCAGTTTTCAGGCCGGAGAAGCTGAAATCGTAGCTTTCGTCGCGTTTGGGGCGCGGGAACTTGTGCATCGTCGGGTTGCCCATCTGCGCCGCGCGTTCGATGTTCGGTCCGCCGGGGAAAGGCAGCCCCAGCAGGCGGCCCACTTTATCAAAGGCTTCGCCCGCCGCATCGTCCAGCGTTGTGCCGAGCCGCTGGTACTGGCCGTGCCCGGTCATCAGCACCAGTTCTGTGTGGCCGCCGGAAACAATGAGGATCAGCACCGGGAATTCGATGCTGCGATTCTGCTCCGTCAGCCACAGCGAATAGATATGGCCTTCCAGATGGTTGATGCCCAGCAGCGGTTTATTGGCCGCAAGCGCCAGCCCTTTGGCGTAATTCACCCCCACCAGCAGCGACCCGACCAGCCCTGGCCCGCGCGTTACGGCGACTGCATCGAGGTGATCGTAGGTGATGCCGGCGTCCTTAATGGCCTGCTCGACCACCGCGCTGATAGCTTCGACATGCGCCCGTGACGCCAGTTCCGGGAACACACCGCCGTATTCGGCGTGCAGGTCGATCTGTGAGGCGACGACATTGGAGGCGATGGTTTTGCCATCAATGACCACCGCTGCTGCGGTTTCGTCGCATGAAGTTTCGATTCCGAGAATATAAGTCATGATTTCAGTCTACCATTTCAGCAGGATACGAGAACGATCCGGGGCGCTCTGGCTGGCGCATCATCTGCCAGAGGTAAGCCAGTGCGATGCCCGCAAACACCCACCAGAACAGGGTTGTCGGGAAGATATAGCGCGGGATGGCATCCAGCGCCAGATGAATCAAAGGTACGTACAGCATGAACCCGGCCAGCGGCAGCACGACCGGCCAGCGGCGGCGCATCAGCCACAGACCTGCGAGACCGAGTATCAGCCCGGCGTAATGCAACAGATACAGCGCCAGCTTGGGCCAGAAACCGGGCGACTGAGCCAGCGCAGCCAGACCGGACAGCGTGCGTTCTTCGCGCAGCCAATCGCCAATCAACTCTTTGATCCCTGCGCCGCCGAACAACAGTGTGCCGTGCGGTTGTAGATGGGCGTTGGCTAGCTGGCCGATACGCCGCTGGAGGTAGCCCAACGGGTCGCTGCGTATGAGGGCCTGGGCGTTTTCCAGATAGATGGCCTGCTGGTCCTCTGTTTCCGGTGGCAGCGCGCCCTGCTCCGCCAGCGCCTCATCGGTGGCGTCTCCGCCCTGCCAGCCCTGCCCGGTTGCACCGATGTACAGAAACGCCGCGAACCCCTCGCCGGCGATGATGAAGCGGTTCCAGCGTGCCAGATTGTAAACCGTCCAACTGCCAACCACCAGGCCATACACGGCCAGCAGCAGCGCCGCCCGCCTGAGTCCGCTGCGCATGCCAGCCACCAGCAGCAGATGCAGCGCCAGCCCCAGCGGAAACAGCAGCAGCACCGCCCGCGTCAGTGTCGCCAGCCCCAGCAGCACCCCAACCAGCACCAGCGGCCAGAATGTGGAGGGTGTGGCGCTGGTGGGGTGAAAAGCACGGCGGTTTACCAGCTCCACATACAGCAGCAGCGCGGCAGCGATCAGAAAAATGTAGAGTGTCTCCGTGGTGATCTGCGCCGTTTCCAGCACAAACGCCGGGGAGACCGCCAGCACGCCCGCCGTAATCAGACCGGCGCGACGGTCGCCGGAAACCACACAGGCCAGCCGGTACGCAAAAAAACACGTGACCGCACCGAGCAGCGCCTGAATTACGCGAATGACGATGATCGCGGCTTCCGGCGCAAACAGCATCTGGGGCAGGCCGACGAACAGCAGATACAGCGGCGGAGTCGGCAGGCTGCGCAGGCGGATCGGGTAGCCATCCGGGTAGAGTTGGGGGTTGTAGCCGGGCAGGCGGCCATCATCGAAGCCGGAGGCCAGCGCGTAGCCATTCGCCAGATACCAGGTCGCATCGCCCCCGGCGTCGGCATAGACGACAGCCGCGTCCTGCGACAGCCCGGCAGCCAGCCGCAGCGCCAGCGCCAGCAGCAGAATCACGCTCAACCAGGCCCTATCTCTGCGCATCGAAATCGAATCCATATAGCTGGACATTCGTGCCCGCAACATCCGCGATGAGGACAAAACGCGGGTCGGTTTCTGCGCCCTCATAGATCGGGTCGAGCGAGGGGCGATCTGGCGGCATCATCAGGTAATCGACGCCGTAGCG
>Ga0079224_100000276_pt1 | contig 46372 bp, 38 predicted proteins | sample Stecom2015_FD_80414 | JGI IMG/M metagenome (GOLD analysis project Ga0079224, IMG submission 80414) | Agricultural soil microbial communities from Utah to study Nitrogen management - Steer compost 2015 | ecosystem: Environmental > Terrestrial > Soil > Agricultural land | place: USA: Utah... | reverse complement strand
GCAAGATCAAGGACGTGATCCTCTCGCTGTCGTGGTCGTACGGCGTGATCGCGGATCGCATCAAGCTCAAGTCCAGCAAGGCCGACTCCGACGAAGAGGTCATCCTGATGGAAGCGGGGCAGCGCAGCCCCTTCGACGTGGACAACATTACTCTCGACTACAAAGTGCTCCATAAAAACCCCGAGTCGGACGAGATGGAAGTACTGCTGGTGGCCGCCAAGCTCCAGGTGATGCAGTCCTACATCGACCTGCTCTACGAGGCCGGCCTCCGCCCGGTGGTCATCGACGTGGACGCCTTCGCGGTCACCAACGCCTACCTGCTTTCGGCCCCGGCCGAAGACGGCGACAAGGTGGTCTCCCTGATAAACGTCGGCGAGCACCTCACCAATCTGACCTTCCTCAAGAACGGCACCTATCATTCCACGCGCGACATCGCGACCGCCTGCGACTTTTTCGTGAAGACCATAATGAAGAACCTGAAGGTGGACCGCGAAGAGGCCGCGAACGTATTGCGCGGAAAGGACATCGAGAAATACAACGCGGCCACCATCAACCGCAGCCTGGAATTCTCGGCCGAGGAGCTTTCCGTCGGCATCGATCTGGCCTTCAGCTATTTCCAATCCTCCGAGAACAATCTCAAGGTCGAAAAAATGGTCCTGTGCGGCGGCGGGGCCTGCATCCACAATCTCGCATCGCTCCTTGCCAAGCGCCACAACGTCGAGGTCGAAGTCACGAACCCTCTGGCCCATATCGCCTACGACGAAAAGAAATTCAGCGGCCCCATTCCCGAAAACATTTCAACCATCCTCACGGTGGCCACCGGGCTCGCCTTGAGAAAGATATAGCATGACGCCTTCGAGCACCGCTATCAGGACGCCGGATTTCATCCACGTCAACCTGCTTCCCATCGAGTACCGGGTGGTCAGGAAGGACTATTCCTACCTGATCGACATGCGCATCCTGCTTTCCGTAAGCGCGCTGATCCTCGTTTCGGTCGCCTACCTGGTCGGCCAATCCTTCTTCAAGGCCAATCTGGAGGCCAAGAAGGCCGTCCTGGCCGAGGTGGAAAGGGAAATCGGCGAGAACGCTTACGTGGCCGCGCGCATAAAGGAGCTGGAGAACCTGCGGGACGAGAAGACCGCCAAGAACAATTCGCTCAAGAGCATAAGCGTGAGCAAGCGCAAATGGGTCCGCATCCTGGAGGGGGTGAACAAATCCCTGCCTCTCAACATGTGGGTCGAATCCATCAAGCAATCGGAGCAGAACGACAATGAGATGGAACTGCGGGGGCGGACCTACGTTTTTCCTGAAATCGCCGAATACATGATCGAGATGGAAAAGAACGAATACTTCGCCAAGGTCCTCCTCAACGGCATCGAGCTGCAAAAGGAGCAGGACCGGAGCGCTTTCCTCTTCACCATCCGCATCAACCTGAACCCCAATGTGGGCATCGATACTTTCGTGTCCGAGCCCGTCAAGAAGGAGGGCGTGTGAAAGGGACTCTTACTCTCAACGGCAAGCTCTGGCTGTTCGCCGGCGCCTGCGTCCTGCTCATAGCCTACGCGGGCTACACCTTTTACGAGAGCGAATACGTCGCCTACTCCGCGCAGGTGGAATCCCTGGACGCCGACATCCGCAAAAAAAAGGGCCAGCTCAGGCAGATTCTGGCCCAAAAGCAGAGGCTCAAGGACCTGGAGTCGGAAATCGAGTTGGCGAACCAGGAGTTCACCCGGCTCCAGGAGATGTTTCCCGACGAGGAGATTATCCCCCGCCGCCTGATCGATTTGACGGCCGTAACGCGCAAGTCCCTGACCGTGCCCACCAAGTTCCTCCCCTTGCGCGTGGAGGAAAAGGATTTCTACCGGGAGAACCACTACGCCATCACCATTTCCTCGAGCTACCACGCGCTGGGGATGCTGTTCGGCGAGGTGGCCAATTTCCGTTACCCCACCTCCATCAACAAGCTGATGATCGAAAAGGCTCCGGATCTCGAAAAAGAAGTGGACGAAGCCAAGGAGCACGGGGAGACCCCTCGTACCATCGTCGCGACCTTCCAACTAACGACCTTCACGTCCAAGCGATGAAAACCGCGCCCAAGGCCCGGCGCGGGGAAAGCGCCCAGATTGACACCATGAGAAAACCAGAACCGACCTACGCCAGTATCCGCGTGAGCGCGCTCCTTCTCGGCCTTTGGGCCGTTCTCGCGCCGGCGGGGGCCCACGAGCTCAAGGACCTGTCCATCCATTCCGCCGCGGGGCAGGCTATCCTTAGCCTTTCCTTTTCGCCCGGGCAATCGGAAGGGGAGTATCCCCTGTATTTCCAGAAAGCGGACCCTGCGAAGGGCACGGTGCTGATTTCTTTCCTGGAAACGGAAACGTCCTTTCCGCTGGGCCGGCACGCTCCGGACGGGGACAACCCGGACATCGAGGAGATTCTCCTCAAGAAAATCACCAGCCCGAGCGGAAAGAGCTTTCTGGGCGTGGAAATCAAGCCCAAGCGGCCTCTCGCCGGGGATTTCCCCATCGATGCGGCGCCCAAAAACGTGCTGAAGGTGGGACTCGGCGGGGGTGGAAACGGGAAATACGCCTGGTCGCTTTCGAAATCACTGAATGCGGGAGACGCCAATCTCCCGGCCAAGACCGATATTCCTGCGCCCGCCAAGGCGTCGGAAGCCGGGAAGACGATCGCGGCCGCACCCGCGGCCGCGGAAGTCCGGAAAGCCGCGTCGGCACCTGCCGCCGGTCGGGCGATGCTGACCGAAGTGAAATGGGTCGCCACCGCCGGCGCCGAGGATTTGATCCTGGCCTTCGATCCGCCTTCCGCTCCCGAATATGTGCCGGGAAGCGGCGGCAAAGATTCGTCCTGGCTGGAATTGACCTTCGCAGGCGCGGCCTCCGGACTGGCCAGAAAAGAGTACTCGCTTCGCGGGAGCCCGGTTTACAAGCGGTTCACCGTAGCGGAGAAAAAAGGCGGCCTGCTCGTGCGCATCCAGCTTGCCACCCGCGAACCCGTCCGCATCCTTCCCCATGCGGTCGGACTGTCCCTGTCCGGACCCGGCCGGGGCGATGCCGCACAGGCGTTCGCTTGGACCTCGGCCCGGCCCGACATACTTCCCGCCCCGGCCGCATCCGTATCCGAGGAAACGTTCCCATCGGCCCATGAGGCCGGTCTGGCGATCGAATCCCGCAAGGCTGGCAAGGGCGCCGGGCTCAGCTCAGGTAAAATCTTCTCCCTTACCGACGCAGGCAAAACCATGGTGCTGCTGAAAGACTCGGTCGCCCTGCGGACCCGTCCGGGCGCCGACGGGAAGTCGATCCGGAAAATCCCCATCGGAGAAGCCGTGATGAGAATCGGAAGCAAGGGCGCCCATCAACGCGTCGTTTCCGGAGCGGACACGGGTTACCTGCGATCCGCCGACCTGGTTTACGAAGACGAATTGACCGAAGCCCAAGGCAAAGCGATTCGCGGGCTCATCGAAGCCAAGCTGGCGAAAATCGCCGCGGCCGCCGCCCGGGAAGAGGAAAAGGCCCGCAAGGCCGCCGCTGCCCTCGCCGCTGCCGAAGACGCGGCCAGAAAAAAGGCCGAACTCGCCGAGGCGGCGGCCGTCGCCGCGGCCGAAAAGCAGGCGCTTCTGGCCGCTCAGGCCGCCCAGGCCGCCGCCGCGGCGAAAGAGGCCGCCCCCGCCATCGGTACATCGTCCTCCAATCCGGGAGCGGGAACCGGGTCCCAGAGCGGCCCCAAGCTGGCCATCGCCGACAATCCGGAATTGGCCGCCAAGCTGGCTCAGGAGAAATTGGCCGCCGAGGAGGAGAAAAAGCGCATAGAGCCGGAAAGCAACCGCATCGCGTATAACAGTTACGGGCGGAGAGATCCATTCATACCTGTGGATCAGGGCGGGGCCGACAACGGCATCGACATAGATCAAATGAAAGTAGTCGGCATCATCTGGCAATCGGAACAGCCGATGGCCATCCTGGAACATAACCGCGAGGCCGGCGTTTCCTTCACCATAAAGGAAGGGGATCCCGTGCATAACGGCCGCGTGGCTCGCATCTCCAGGGACGGGGTGAGCTTCGACATAAGCGAATACGGGATCTCGCGGTCTTACAGCCTAAAATTGGTTTCGTCCAAGGAAGGGACAAAAAAATGATTTCTTCGATTTTCAGGAGCGCATGCATTGCGGCATGTCTGGCTTCGGTTTCCCAATCCCAGGACATCGATTTCTCGTCGTCTCAACCCCAGGCCGTCCGCCCGTCGGCCATCCGGCAGAACTTCAACTTTTCCAACATGGAAATACGGTCGGCCTTCCGGGCTTTGGCCGCCGCGGGCAGGGTCGACGTGGTCGTGGCGCCCAACGTGTCCGGGCAGAACGTGAACCTGCAGCTCACCGACAAGACCTGGCAGGAAGCCATGCTCATCCTGTGCCAGATGTACAGCCTCAAGTACCTCGTCGAGGACAATTATCTGTACGTCCAGAACCTCGCGGATTTCAACAAATCCTCCGTGGAGAACGCGGCCGCTCTGCAGCAGGCCGGATCCATGGCGCCGCTCATGCGGGATATCATCAAACTGAAGAACGCCAAGGCCAAGGACCTGGAGGAATCGATCAAGGGCCTGCTTTCGCCCCGCGGCCGCATCAACGTGGTGGAACGCAACAATGCCCTGCTCGTGTTCGACACGCGCGCCAATATCAATGAAATCCGTTCCGCCGTCAGGGATCTCGACGTGGAGACCTACCAGGTCAATATCCAGGCCCAGCTGATCCAGGTGGATTCGGACGCTTTGCGCGAGATCGGGGTGGACTGGCAGTTCGGCGTGGGGAGCGGCAACCTTACCGAATTGCGGACCAATCCCGGGCAAATCGGGACCATCAAGACGGATTTCGGCATGGTGGGAACCTCGAACCATGGCTCCCAGGCGTCCGGAACCGGGAGCGAAAGCGGCGGCGGGGGCAGCGGCGAAGTCACAGGCGGCATCGTGGGAGGCGTGGCGGGCGCGACCACCCAGTTGGCCTTCGGCCTCCTGAACGGCAACCTGGCCGTGGCGGTGGCGAACCTGGTCAAGAACCTGCGCGGCGAGGTCCTGGCCAAGCCGCAGATCACGACCATCGACAATTCGGAGGCGCGCATTTTCATGGGCGAGAAAGTCCCGATCCGCGTACTCGACGCCAACGGGCGGCAGGCCATCCAATTGCAGGACGCGGGCACATCTCTTACCGTCACTCCCCATGTCACCGCCGACGGGCGCATCCTGCTGGATCTCCTTCCCGAGAAGAATTCCTTCCGCGTGGATCCGAGCGCGGGAACCATCATCCAGAACCAGAGCGCCAAGACCACGGTGGTGGTCGGCGACGGCGAAACGGTCGTCATCGCGGGCCTCACGACCAAGGAAGAGACCACCACCGAAACGGGCGTGCCCCTGCTCAAGGATATTCCCCTTATCGGCTATCTGTTCAAGCACTCGGCCACGTCGTCGCGCAAGCGCGACCTCATCATTTTCGTGACGCCGCATATCGTCGCCCAGGCCAACCGGCCCGACGGCCTGGCCCGGAAGGATAACGACTACTACGCGCCGTCAAGCGAAAGCCAGGGCGTTTACGGAGACTATTCCGCGCCGTCCAAGGCCGCCCCTTCCGCCCAGCCCAAGGCCGCTCCCGACACGCTCCGCGGCGGCCGCCAGGACTATCCGAACTGAGGTTTTCCCGTCCGGGCCCCGGCAGACCCGCTTCCCCCAGGGGACGGGTCGGGCGGGGTCCCGGACATAAGTTTCCGCCCGCGTCAGCGCGCGCTATTCCCCGGCAGCCGCAAGGCGTATCTTCCCCCGCTCTTCCCGATGCGGACGCTGCGTCCGAAAGTCTTTCCCAGGTTACCCGCCGTCAGGGTTTCCCGAACGGTTCCCTGCGCCACTATCCTGCCTTTGCGCAGCATCAGGACATGGGTGAACGACGGCAGGATCTCCTCCACATGATGGGTGACATACAGGATCACCGGGCCCGAGGGCGATTTCATCAGGGAGGCGAGCTTGCCCAGGAAGGCTTCGCGCGCCACGGGATCAAGGCCCGAGGCGGGTTCGTCCAGGATCAGCAGGCCCGGCTTGACCATCAGGGCGCGCACGATGGTGGCCACGCGGCGCTGGCCCTGGCTTAGGAAGGCGAAAGGGCGTTCGGCCAGGCGTCCCAGGCCGGCCTCGCGCAGCAGGCTCCGCGCCCTGGCCCGATCCGCGGCCGAGGGCTTGTCGAAGCGGAGGCCCACCGTGCCCACGCCGCCGGACCAGGCGATTTGCTCCACGGTCTGCCAGGCGGGGAATTCGGGCTCGATTTCATTGCCTACCCACCCGATCAGGCGGCGCAGCCTGGTCAGGTCGCTTTCGCCGAAGCGGCGGCCGAGCACGCGGATCTCTCCTTCAATGGGCCAAAGCAGGCCCTGCAGCACCCCCAACAGCGAGCTCTTCCCGCTGCCGTTGGGTCCGAGCAGCACCCAATGCTGCCCGCGCCGGATGGAAAGCTCCACGTCTTCGAGGACCAGGCGCTCCTCCCGGCGCAGTTCTATGTCTTTCAGTCCCACGACCTCTTCGCCGTACGCGCCCGAAGCGGGCTTCCCCCGCGGCTTGCTTTTCACGGTATGATTTCCCCCTGTTGCAAAGAATGCTATAATTTTCCCGACCGATAAAGGCTCCCACGCGCATGATCCCAGTCCGCACATCCCGATTCCGTCTCTTCGCGGCGGCCATGATCGCCTGCTCCGGCCTGCTCGGCGCTTCGCGCGCCGCCGATCCGCCCCTTCCGGCGCGCGCGGAAACCAAATCAGGCGCTTATGGTCTCTTATGGCTGGAGGTGGACCCCGCCGACGCGGCCATTTCCCTGAATGGCCGCTTCATGGATATGGGCGTCTGGCTCATCTCCCTGCCGCCGGGTTCGCATCACCTTTCGATCGGCAAGGAGGGTTTCGCGCCTCATCAGGCCCGGTTCGGAATCACCCCCGGCCAGAGCCTCCGACTGCATATCCGCCTCGAACCCCAGTGACGGAATCCCTGGGCCTTACCGGGGATTCTAGATATAATTGACCTCGGTATGGGATTCCCCGGGAGTGGTTTATGACCAGAGGCGCGCGCTTGCTTTTGATGATGCTCATTCTCGTCGCCGTAGTAATCGGCATGACCCAATGCATGCAGAAAACCATGAGCAAAAAGAAGTCCGTAGCGCCAGGGAGCCGCGGCTTCGGAAGCGCCCTGATCCTGGCCGGTGCGGGGCAGTGAACCGCCATTTCGCGCCGGGCCGGGAATTTTCCCTGATCGAATCCCTGTTCGACGCATCGCATTTCTCCCGGGACGGCCGGGGTCTGGGCGACGACGGATATCTGTTCCGCGCGGGAGGCGAAACCTGGGCCGTTTCCGCCGACGCCAGCGTGGAAGGAATCCACTACCGCCTCGACTGGACCAGCGCGGAAGCGGCCTTGGAAAAGGCCGTGCTATCCAACCTTTCGGACATAAACGCCATGGGCGGAAAGACGAGCCTCGCCTTTCTTTGCCTGGGCGCGCTGGAATCCTGGGACCCGGATCAAATCGCCCGCCTCGGGGAAGCCATTTCCCGGCTGGAAAAGCGTTACGGATTCCGCGTGGCCGGAGGCGATACCGTCCGTAAGGAGCGGGAAAGTTTTTTCTCCCTCACCGTGCTGGGCCGCATCGACGGGAAACCGCTTCTCCGCAGCCAGGCCCGTCCCGGACACCGCATATACTTAAGCGGACCTCTGGGATCTTCGGCGGCCGGACTGGCCCTGCTTTCCGGCGGCCATAAGCCCCCCGGCGAACCCGGATGGCAGCCCTATTTCACGGCCCATTTGCGCCCCACTCCGCCCCTGGAACTGGGCCCGTTGCTGGCCGGGTGCGCCGACCAGGCGGCCGCCATCGACATCAGCGACGGTCTTTCGTCGGAGCTTTGGCATCTTTCCCGGCAGTCGGCTTGCCGTCCGGTCGTGGAATGGGGTAAGCTAGCATACGACCCCGGATTGGCCCGTTTGCCGGGAGGGGAGAGATGGAAGGATTGGGTCCTGAACGGGGGAGAGGAATACCAATTGCTGTTCACGGGGGATTTTTCGCAAGCCGAACTGGCGCGGCTATCGGCGGCGGCGGCTATAAAGGAAATAGGCCGGGTAAGAGCGGGAGAAGGCGTGGGCATTGTGGATGAAAACGGAACCGAAAGAAACATAGAAGCGGCGGGCTGGAGCCATTAGCGCCCGAATTGGTATTTTTCCATCACCATGAATATCCAAAACGGCAAAAGGAGCAAACGCAAGGTAGGGGAGATCCTGCTTTCTCAGGGCTATATCAACCAGCAACAGCTCGAGCATGCGCTGGATCAGCACCAGAGCACGGGCATCAGCCTGGGGACCGTACTGGTCAAACTGGGCTTCATCGACGAAGACACTCTCAACGCTGTCCTGGGGAAGCAACTGGAGCTTTCCTACCGCAAGCGTATCGGCGACCTCCTCGTCGATCAAGGTTATATCACCGCGGCGCAATTGCAAGAAGGGCTCGCGAGCCAGAAGTCCATGAATCTGCCGCTCGGCAAGTGCCTGGTGAAGCTGGGCTTCATCGAAGAGAGCAAACTCCTCGACGTCCTGGCCGCGCAACTCGACTTGCAGCACATCAATCTCGAGAATTTCAAGTTCACCGGAAGCATCACCCAGCTCATCTCCGAGGAGATGGCGCGGTCCTACAAGGTAATCCCCCTCTACGAGAACAAGGGCGTGCTCACCGTGGCCATGGTGGACCCCACCAACCTCCGCTCCCTGGACCATATCAAGTTCAAGACCGGCAAGGACGTGGAGCCCGTGATCGGCACCGAGGCCGAAATCCTGGCGGCCATCGATCGGGCCTACGTGGGAGGGAAGGAGAAGCTAAGCGATCTCATCGGCGGAGACGAGGACAAGGATCTGATCCTGGAAGGAGGCAAGGATCCCAAGGAAGACGATGGCATGGTCGGCGACGAAGAAGGCCGGCAGATCATCAAGATCGTGAACTTGATCGTGAGCGAGGCCATTCGGCTGGGGGCGTCCGACGTCCACCTGGAGCCCCAGGAACGCAACATGCGCATCCGCTACCGCATCGACGGCGAGCTTTCGGAGCAGAATCCCATCCCGGCGCGCCTGATGGTGCAGATCATTTCCCGCCTCAAGGTTCTCGGAGGCATGGACATAGCCGAAAAACGCAAGCCGCTGGACGGCCGCGCCCATATCCAATACAAGGGCAAGGAAGTGGACCTGCGCCTCTCGACCTTTCCCACCTTGCTGCGCGCGCGCGGAGTGGTGGAAAAGATGGTGATCCGCATCATCGATCCCAATTCCGAGATCGCCACCATCGAAAGCATCGGCTTCTCCAAGACGGTGTATCCCTCCATCTCGGCGCTCATCGATCTGCCCGACGGGATCCTCCTCACGACCGGTCCCACCGGCAGCGGAAAGTCCAGCACTCTGTACGCCTTCATCAAGCATGTCTCCTCGCCCTCGGTGAACGTCGTGACCATGGAAGATCCCGTGGAAAAGAACATCGCGGGGATTTCCCAGGGCCAAATCAACAACCTGGCGGGCTTCACCTTCGCGGCCGGCATGCGCGCCATCCTGCGGCAGGATCCCGACGTCATCATGCTGGGCGAAATGCGCGACCGGGAGACCTCCGAAATGGCCATCCAGGCGGCCCTGACCGGCCACCTGGTCATAAGCACCCTGCACACCAACGACGCCGCCGGGGCCTTTACGCGCCTCCTGGACATGGGAGTGGAGCCGTTCCTGGTCACCTCGTGCGTGAAGGGTGTGCTGGCCCAGCGCCTGGTGCGGAAGATCTGCGGCAAATGCAAGCAACAGGTGCAGGTGCCCGACGTCGTGCTCGAAGGCATCGGAATCCGTCCGGGCACGCCTTTTTACCAGGGGAAGGGCTGCAGCAATTGCAATAATTCCGGCTACCGGGGCCGCCTCGCCCTTTTCGAACTGCTGCTTCCCGATGAAAACATCCATAAGATGATCCTGGAGCGCAAGTCCAGCGAAGAGATCAAGATGTACGCCATCCGACACCTGGGCATGGCGACCTTGCGCCGGGACGGCCTGGAAAAGGCCCTCGCCGGCCTCACCACCATCGAACAGGTGGTCGCGGTATCCCAAGCCGAGATGTGAAACCGGAAACTCCCCTTCCCGCGTCCGCGGATCCTTCCGCCCGGGCCGGCAACGCGGCGTCCCTCTCCTTTCTGGGCGGACTCCTTTTCGTTTGCGGTTTCGCCATTCTCAAGCGCGCCTTCGGCATGGTGATTTGCGACGATGCTTATATCACCCTCGCGCATTCACGGTCCTGGAACGAAGGCATCGGGCCCGTCATGTCCGCGCTCAACCCGGTATGCGCGACCAGCACGCCCCTGCACACGGCCCTGCTCGCCTTGCTCGGCAAGATTACGGGCGCAGGGTCCTATGGGGTCTTCGCCTATTGGAATAATCTGGCGTGGGATTTGGTCGGCGGGTTTTTCCTGTACCGGATCGCAGTGAGGGGTCTGCGCCTGTCCCCGCCGGCCGCCCTGGCCGCCCTCGCCGCCTATGCCTACAGCGTCAACGCCCTGGCCGTCTCGGCATACGGCATGGAAACCCCCATGTATGTCGCCCTGGCCCTGGCCGGGACGTGGGCGGCCTTGTATTCCCCCAAACCCCTGCCGCTTCTGCCCGTGGTCGCTTTCCTCGCTCCCCTTGCCCGGCCCGAGGGGGCCTTGCTGCCGGCGGCGCTGATTCTCCTCCGGTGGCGCAAGGATCGCGCGTCCAAGGATGCTCCGCTCCGGAGTTCCCGCCTTTGGGGCCTATGGAGCCGGGAAACCCTGATCGGCTCGGCCGCCGCCTTTATGGGTCTGGCCGCCTTTTTCGCCTTCTATCAATACGCCTACGGGCGCTGGCTGCCCCATTCCATCATCGCCAAACGTTTGGAAATCGACGTGGGGTACCTGGAGGGGATGCGTTCCTGGATCCAGCATGTTTTCTACAAAGGGCCCAGTTTCGGAGGCGCGACGCTGACCGCGGTGGGAAACCTGCTGGTTACTGGCGCCGCAATCGCGGGATATATCCTGGGAAGGAAGCCCGGAACTCCTGGAGGAAGGGAAGAGATACCTTGGGGCCTTCTCGTCTGGCCCGGGGCTTACTTCCTGTTTTTCACCTTCACGCGATCGAGCTATATCCTTTTCAATTGGTATTACCTGCCCGTGCTGCCGTTCCTGATTCTTTTCATCGCGGCCGGCGCGGACAGGCTGGCGGGCGGCAGGATATCCCGGAAGGCGGCCTGGGTCATGGTGCTGGCCTTTCTGGCCTATGCGCCGGTCCAGACTTTCCGGCAGCATCTCCCCCAAAAGCACCGCCTGGCCGAGGTGGCCAGGGAAGGCCGCTACCGCGAAGCCGCCGGCATCCTGGATTCGGCCGCCGCCGCCGATGCCGTCACCTCGATGGCCGCCGCAGCGATTTCCTCGGAGGCCATCGATTCCGCGGACCCCATCGCTTCCGCGGACCTCGCTCCCGAAGAGCCGGCGGAAAGGCCCGCGGCGATCCGCGCACCGGTCGTCATGATCGACGAGGTAGGCGCGATTGGGTATTTCTCCCGGGCGGAGATCCTGGATACCCATGGCCTTTTGTCTCCGGAGGCGTTGGCATACCTGGGAGGCCCGGATGGGTATTTCCTCAGGATGGCCGCGATGCAGGAACGTTTCGATCCGGAATGGATCCTCGCCATGCGCCGCGTGGAAGACGAGGGCAGCCTCCATATCGGCGAAGACGCGCTCTTTTCCGGATACGAATTGTTCCGCATCCTCCGCACTCCGCCCCATGGATTCAATCTGGAAATGTGGCGGCGCGTCCGGCCCGATTAGTCCGGCCGGACCCCCGCGTTAGAACCGGAAGCCGGCCGGACGCCTCTGAAACAGACTTCCGGAACGCCGGTTGCGGTTCAGCGATCGTCGGATCACGAAGGGAAGGAAAAGCACGGCCAAGGGAAGCAGCAGAAACGCGCCCGCCAATATGGATGCGAGACCTGCCATGGCGCTCAGGGCCACCAGCCCCGAGGCGGCCGCGGCTACGCGCCAACCGACCGCCGGTCGGCGGAATTGTCCGGTAGGCCGGCCGGCCGCGGGTCCCAGGTCTTCGGGATCGGGATATCTTCCGATTTCGGGTTTCTGGTTCATGCGGATGTTCCTCTGCGAGGCCGGCCCATCGGGAGCCTGTGGGGCGGAATGATGTTCTTGAGAAGCACGAAGGCCAGGAAAAGAGTGAGTGGGACGGTTACGATGATTCCGGCTCCGAAAGAAACCACGAAAGCCAGGATATTGATTGCGACCAGAACCGCCAGGATGGCGATGATTCCCAACCAGGACGATCTATTGCCCACCTCGGGCAGGGCGTCTTCATCCGAATCCCGTGCCGATTGCGGAATATCCTCGGCCATGGATTCTCCTTTGTAATCAGCGGACATGCCGCGGCCCCTATCCAGAAAATATCTTTTTCGGCAGGCCGGCAATACCCCGTTCGCGGCCCGGAAACGCGAGGAGATTTGACTTCCTTCAGAGTCCGTCGATCTTTATATTGCCATGAATCAACCAGGGAATCGAATCATGGCTCCGGATTTGACTTTACGGTCGGATTTGAAATTCCTCGAAAACGCTTCGCCTCCCGCCTTTTGCCTCGATGTGCTGGACGGAAAACTCCCGTTTGCCATCTGGATCGATCGGGACTGCGGCGACGATGCGCCGGAAAGCCGTTCGCCCGGGTGGACGGACCGGCTGCCTCCTGAAGAACTGGCCGCGATCGGATTGAAATGGCGCGCCTGCCGGGGCCAGGCGAAGACCTGGGATCATGAATACCGCCTGCCGTCGGGAGACGGCCGAATCCACCATATCGTGAGCCGCGGACTCCCCGTGCGCGACGCGGCCGGGGAGGTGGTGGCCTGGGTGGGCATCAACCTCGACATTACGGGAATGAAGGAATCCGAGGAGGAATTGCGACAATCCCAGGAGCGCTTCCGAGTCGCTCTCGAAAGCGGTTGCGACCTGCTTTATGAATGCGACCTGGCGGCCGGAACGCGGCAATGGTTCGGGCCGGTGGATGAAATGCTCGGCCATGGACGGGACGGTTTCTCCCGCACCGAATCCGCATGGGAACTCGCCCTGCATCCGGAAGATCGGGATCGGGTGCTCCAGGCCCGTACCGCCCATCTGGATGGCTGCGGGCCTTTCCACCTGGAATACCGGATCCTGCGCGGCGACGGCGAAATCCTGTATTGGCTGGATAGGGGCAAGGCTTTGCGGAACCGGGGTGGGGCCCCGGAATTATGGATTGGATTCGTAACGGACGTTACGGAGAAAAGGCGATCCGAGGAGAGGCTCAGGAAAAGCGAGGAGCGCAGCAGGTTGTCCCAGCGCCTCGAAGTGATAGGCCGCCTGGCCGGCGGCGTCGCCCATGATTTCAACAACCTGCTTACGGCCGTCAACGGATACAGCGAAATGGTCCTGGCCGAACTCGGAGCGGACAGTCCTTTGACCCCGCATATGCGCGAGGTCCTGAGGGCCGGGGAAAGGGCCGCCACTCTGACGCGGCAGTTGCTCGCCTTCAGCCGGCGCCAGGTCATGTCGCCCAAAGTCCTCAACCTCGACGCCGTGGTCAGGGATATGAGGAAAATGCTGGGAGAATTCATCGGTCCGGGAATCGAAATCATCTTAACCGCCGACGAGCCGCTGGCGCCCGTGAGGGCGGATCCGGCCCAGGTGGAACAGGTCATCCTCAACCTGGCTTTGAACGCCCGCGATGCCATGCCCCAGGGCGGGCGGTTCCTGATCGAAATACGCAATGTCGAAATTCGGTCCGGCGAATTCCCGGCCGATTTCCTGGAAGGAGAGCCCCGGCCCGGGCCCTACGTGCTGCTTGCGATGAAGGATTCCGGAGTGGGCATGGACGAGGAGACCAAGCATCATCTTTTCGAGCCCTTCTATTCGACCAAGGGCCGGGCCCAGGGCTTGGGCCTTTCGGCGGTATACGGGATCATGAAACAAAGCGGGGGGCACATTTCCGTCGCTTCCCAGCGCGGCGAGGGCACCGTCCTCAGCCTGTATTGGCCGAGCTACGGCGCCTTAGCGCAGTCGATAAGGCCCGATTCGGGCGTGCCTATCCCTTCCTGAGCGGCTTTTTCGTCGGGCTTTTCACCTTCGTTCCGGATCGGGATCGCGGGGGGAGCCGCCCGGCCTTGCGCCCCGCCGCCGCGGAAACGGGAATCTCGGGGCCGTAGGGCGTTTTGTCTTTTTTCCGATCCCATTCCCGGAAAGCCTTCAAGGCCTCCCTGCCCATGAAGCGAGTCATGGGCAGTTTGCGCCGGCCGGGGGGAAGCGCTATCTCCTGGTAAATGAACGCGTCTCCGAAGCCGATCGCGGCCGCGTCGCTCCGGGAGTTGGCGTAGACGATGCGATCCACCCGCGCCCAATAGGCCGCAGCCAGGCACATGGGACAGGGTTCGCAGGACGTGTACAGGACGCATCCTTCCAATTGGGCGGCGCCCAGCTTCCGGCATGCGTCGCGGATGGCCACCACTTCAGCATGAGCGGTGGGATCCGAATCGGAAAGGACCCGGTTTCCGCCCCGGCCGACGATTTCGGCCCCGCGCGCCACCACCGCCCCGAAAGGCCCTCCGCGCCCGGACCGCATGTCTTTCAGGGAATGGGCGATGGCCTGCTCCATCAAGGCCCGGGATGGGGCGGCGCTGCGTTTTTTCCTGGCGGCCATTCTGCTTCTCCATAGGTATTCCGGATCGCGCCGGTCTCTTGCCGTAATTCCGGGGCCGCAGCACTTGATCCTCGCGGACACGGATCCAGGGATTGTCGTAAATTTCCCGGCCAGATATCATGGTCCAGGGTCCGATGCCTTGCGCAGGGTCGGCCGATCCGTCCATGCACGGGAAATATACTTTCTCCGACCCGGCGGCCCGGCCTCGCCCGCTGCCGTTGGTGGATGCCGGTCGTGGACCGGTCAATCGGGCGTCCGCGGCTATACCGGGATGGATATGGTAATGCGCGAACCCTCGCCCCGATGCGTTTCCACGGACAGGGATCCACCCAGGGCCCGCACGGCATCGTTCGCGATGGACATGCCCAGGCCGCTGCCCGAAAGGGTGTCGGGCATGGCGGTGGCGCTGAGCCCCGGATGGAAAAGCAGGTTCAGCTTTTCTTTGCTCCCCAGGCCGGAAAAGGATGCGCGGGGCAGGATGCCTTTCTTCACCGCCTTTTCGGCCAAGGCATCGGTATCGACTCCCTGTCCATCGTCGCGCACCATGAAAATATGGGTGCCGGAAGCGCGCTCATAGGAAAGCTCGACCTTTCCCATTCCCTTGCCCGAGCGTAGTCGGAGTTCAGGGAGTTCGATTCCGTGGGCGACCGCATTGCGGAGAAGATGAATCAGCGCTTCATCCACCCGGAGCAGCGCCTCGGGATCCACCTCAATATTCAGAGGACTGATCGTGAATTCCACCGTTTTCCCGAGTTTGAAAGCCGCCCGGGACACCAATTCCCGGTATTTCCCGGACAAGGATTCCAGGCTGCGATAGGAAAGGCGTTTGCAGGTTTCGATCAGGTCCGACATTTCCGGGGAAAGCGTCTGCTTTCCGACCATTTCGGCCAGTTCCCGGATCCGGGCCACCTTCCTTTCGGGGAGCCTTACCGAAACCTCCTCGCTGTTGCCCGAAAGGAGTAGGTGGACCTCGTGGATCCTTTCGGTTTCCGCCGACATGGAATCCACCAGCCGGGTCATTTCGGCGAGGCCCGCTGGGTCCAGGCCGGGAGCCTTATCCGGATCCCTGGCCTCCAAAAGGGCTTCCAACTCCTGGGCGGCCTGGGTAAGGCCGTCGAAGCCGAAGGCTCCCGAATTGCCTTTGACGGTGTGGCAATCACGGAAGGATTCATCCATCGCGACCGCGTTTTTCGGATCCGTTTCCGAGGCCCGGCACTGGATCGCTTCCAACCGTTGCCGGATCGCCAGCAAGCGGCATGAGCAATCGTCCAGGAATGCCACCATGGTTTCCTGGGTATGCCGGGCCACGCCCAAGATGATCTTTACCTTGTGCTCATGGCGGATTTTTTCATCCGACAGGCGTCGTTCGACTTTCCGGCTTTCCGTCACATCGTGGATGAAAACGAGTATGCCGGAAAGGCGTTCCCGGTTGTTCAGGATTTTCCTGTATTCGAATTGAAGGAGCCGCGAGGATTCCCCTTCGCCCATCCGCAATTCCTGCAAAGGGACCAATCTGGAAAGCTTATGCCATCTGAGCCGGCTAGTGCTCTCCCGTACTATTTCCAGCCAATCGCGGAAAAGGCCTTCCTGATGGAGATCGAGCCTGAGCGCCTCGGCCAGCCTCCGGCCCTCCATCTTCTCCATCCGGAGTATAGCCATGGCCTTCCGGGAGCAATCTTCGTTTATCCGCAAATCCAGGTCGAAGGAAAAAAAACCCTGATCGATATTTTCGAGAAGAGTCCGGGCCTGCCGCCGCTTGTCTTCCGCCTGCATTTGGAGATCTTCCATTTGCTCGTTTATTTTCCGTCGCATCTTCTCGAAAGATCCGGTCAGGAGAGAGAGTTCACCCTTTCCCGCAGCCTCGATCGCGGTAGCGTAATCCCCCCTGGCGATACGGTCGGCGGACTCGGTCAGCGCGCTGATGGGCGTGGTGATTCTTCGGGCCAGGCGCCTGGAGGCAGGCACGGCCATGAAGCAGCCGATCATGGCAACGGCGGAAAAAACGAGAATGGCCGTCCCATCGGCCAGGATGGCGCTACGGCTTGAGGCCACTGCCAGAACCGAAACGGAACCGATGGCCAGCGTCGCGCCCATCATCAGGACGAATCCGACCAAGAGTCGGGCCCTGATGCTTTCCTTGAACTTCAGTGAAGAGGGCACGGACTCCCCGGATTCCGGCTGCATGCGGAAAAAACGGGAGGAGTGGGCGGCATGGATTATTTCCCGATCCGGTTATCGGAAGCAAGGGAGGAAATCTCACCCAAGGTTTCCAGGAATTCGGCCCGGAAATCCTCGTCCTCGAATCGCAAGGGCTTTTCCACATACCCCTTCGCGCCCGCCTTGAGGCATTCCAGGATAGCGGGTCCGGAAACCGCGGAAATGATCAGGACGCGTGCTTCCGGAAACCCTGCGAGGATTTCCACCAGGGACTGTTTGCCGTCCTTCTCGGGCATGGTGATATCCAAGGTGATCAGGTCGGGGCGATGCTCCCGATAAAGCGCCACGGCTTGGTTGCCGTCGGAACCGGTGGCGACGACTTCGTATTCCCCGCTTCCCTCGAAGAAGTCTTGGAGCTTCCGCAACAGAAAATTGGAATCGTCCACGATGACTACCGATTTTTTCACGTGAGGTCGTCCTTTTGGCCGGGTTTGATCATGAAATCCAGGAAAATCCGGACTCCGTTGGCTTTCAATATCCCGTGGATGCTCCAGGATTCCGGCTCCGCCTTCCTTTCCTGGAAGAACCGGGGCGGCGAGAGGTGCATATCGCCGAATGGAGCCTGGAAGGATTTGCGGCCCAGGAAGCTGCCGGCGATGACATTGGCGATTTCCCCCATTATGTCCATGATAATACCGATATCCGACTCTTCGGGCGACAATTCCTTGAGGTCCGCCTGGTTAAACCCCAAGTACAAGGCGGCCGAATACCGGGAATTGCCGGCCTGGACGGCGCATTTGAAAGTCGTCGGCGAATCCGTATGGCGCGAGACGGCGAAGCCTTTGGGCATGAAGGTGGGGATGGCCAGGATGCATTCGATGGCGCGACGGGTGCATACTTCGAAGTCCGGAACGGCATCGCGGAGAAAGCGTATGATCTCGGTTTCCCCGAATCTCGTTTCCAAGGCCGATCCGTTTTCCATCATACTTTTTGCACCGTAATGATGAAATCGAAGGCCAGGTCCTGAAATCGGAAGGTCCAGAAAAGCGTGTCTTCGCAGGGGATGGGAAGCCGGCCTTCGCCGGAAAAGTTCATGACCAGCGGGGGAGTGATGGACACATCGTTCTTCCCTTCCATTTTACCCAGGACGAAACCGATTTTGGAGCTCGTCCAATTGAGTATTTCCGCGTTCGCGGAAACGACCAGCTTAAGGTTTTCGTTGCGGGGCATTTTCGGAAAAAGCATGACCCCGGCCTTCACGAAGGAGCGCGGATCCATGACGAAAAAAGAAAGGATTTGCATGGTACCGGAGCAGACGAGTTGATGGGTCACTATGGGACAGGTCAAACTGTATTCGCGGTGGAAAGCGGGCGCGCTCTTGAACGCACCCGGATAAACGCCTCGCATTCCGGCCGAAACGATTTTGACCAGGTTATTGTCGATGAGGGTCTTCAGCGCTTCGTGTTTCATGAACCCGCGATCGGATGGGTTTTCGTATCCGTGATTATACCGACAAACCGATACGTTGTCCCTGAAAAAAATGGGCGGTTGCGGCCGCCCGATTCCCGTCGAAACGAGAAAATCGTCAGGTTACGCACAAAGTGTAATATTCCCGCGCCCGCCCTCCCTGATTGACTTCCTTCCTCTTTCAAACCTACTCTTACGGTTGTGGAACGATCCGAGAGTCCCGATAAGGCCGCCCGCCGCATCCTGCATATAAACCACCCGGCCGCATTCCTGCGCCTGGTGGAGAAGTATTGCGTGGCGGAAAAAATCGTCGTGGATTCTTTTGAATACGGCCCCGTTGGATTACACCATGCCCTGGCCAGGCGTTATCACATGATCATCCTGGGATTTCCGCTGCCCGCGATGGACACATTCCGCATCCTGAAAGGCCTGGTCCGCGCCAAGGTGCCGACCCCGGTGCTCATAATGGCCGACAACCGGGCCCGCATCCGGGAGGATTTCGGCCGTTTCCCCAATGTCATCGGATGCATAGGAAAACCTCTGGACGTCAAGGAACTCGCCCGCCATCTGGATTCGGTCCGGAAGCCGGCGGAATTGAATCCCGAGGAAAAAGCGGCTCTAGTGGCGATGCTGCGGAAATGGGAAACGGTATCCAGAAATGCGCATTGAGATCGTTCTCGCCGACGGGAGCCTGGACGCTCTCCTCAAGCTACCGGACTTTTCCCTGGAGGCCTGGAAGCGGGAATTGCCCGATGTCCAGTCCTTGCAAAGGGCATTGCAAAGGCAGGGGGTGCTTCCGGAATCCATCGATGAGGCGGCCCTGGCCGGCCTGCACCGCCTGATCTCCGGATCCGACGCGGCGAGCGAGGCGAACAACGTGCGCCGGGCCGAATCCATGGTCATCGCGCGGGGCGTGGAGCCGACGGTCGAGGAGGTCGATGGACTGCTTTTCCACAGGCCTTATCTTGCCGAGCCGGAGGATTTGGCCGCCCTGCGGACCAGACTGCTTACGGAAACCCTGGAGGAATTGGAGAAAGCGCCTCCGCCCGGGGACATCCTGGTGGACAAGGGCGAGGAAATCCTCAGTTACAAGTCGCTCGCGCCCGGGAAGCCGGGCAAGAATATTTACGGCGGAAGCGCTCCCCTGCAGCCGCGCCACAAGGCCATGCCCGCCGCCGGCTCATCCCTGCTGGAATCCGGCCGGCGGTGGCTGTCTCTGCGGAAAGGCTTCCTGGTCCTGGACGAAAACGTACTCAAGGTGTGGGCGCCCAGGAATGCGGAGACGGATTTCATCCGCGTTCCCAAGGACAAGATGACGGCGAGCCTGATCCTCCGGAAATACGATGAGGATGATCCGCTGCCCACCCTGGAAGCGATCAAATCCCTCGTCGACAAGCGCAATTTCGCCCATTCTCCTCCCGAAGCGGAAATCCGGAAATCTCTGGAAGCCTTCCTGGGGGGCGCGGGCGACCAGGATATCGTTCTCCTCACGGGAACGCCCGCCCGGCCCGGCCGCGACGGTTCCCTGGAGTTGACGGTGGATCCGGAGCCGTCGCTTCCCGATCCGGAATCCCTGGGGAACATCGATTTCAAGACGTTCACCTTTTTCCGGATCGTCAAAAAGGGAGATGTGCTCGCCCATATCCTGCCTCCGGATCCCGGATCGATGGGCATGGACGTGTTCGGCGGGCCCATTCCCGCTCCGGAGGTGTTTCCCTTTTCCCGGAATCCCGGAAGGAACACCGAAATCCAGGGGGAAGGCCCTGCCCGCATTGTCGCGCTATGCGACGGGAAATTCACCGTAGCCGACGGCGTCCCCGAAGTAGTGGAGACCCTGAAGATCGGCGGCGACGTTTCCCTGAAAACCGGGAGCGTCACCTTTCCAGGCTCGGTGGAAGTGCAAGGGGATTTGCGCGACAACCTGGAAATCCACGCTTCCGGAGCCGTCGATATAACCGGCGTGGTCGAGGACGGCTGCATAGTGAGCGAAGGCGCCGTAGTGGTGAAAGGCGGCTTTACCGGCACCGGCAAGGGCGTCATCAAGTCCAAGCTCAGTTCGGTTACCATCGGCTATATCCGCAATCAGAGGATCGAGTCCCATTCCAATATCGTGGTCTACAACGAAGTGGTCAATGCCATGCTTTTCGCCCGCAAATCCATCATCATGAAAACCTCGGAGCATTCCGTGGTGGGCGGGCATTTGCTGGCCTTCCAAAGCATCGAAATCCACAATGCGGGCAGTCCGGCCGCAATCAAGACCATCCTGGAAGTCGGCAAGGATTTCGAGGTGGAAAGGATGCTCCACGAAAAGCGCGCGGCCCTGAAAGAGATGGAGGCCGACCGGGTTTTCCTGGAAGGCATGCTCGCCAAATTGCAGGACATGGTGCGTTGGAGCCGCGACGTGAAGCCCGATACACGGCTGCTGGAGCAGCGGACCAAGGGCGTTATGCAGTTCCTGGGCCGGAGAATCGAGGAAACCGGGAAGGAGATCGGGGATTTGGAGGCCCGCCTCTACTTTCCCGGGGATTGCTTCATCCATATCCGCGGCGATGCCTATCCGGGAACCGTACTCCGGCATCGGGACAGGGCCGTATTCGTCAAGGATGTGGAAAAAGGAAAGCGGTGGCTGTTCCGCAATGGAGGAAATGCTCAGCACTCCGCGACCAAATCCGTTTCCCGGCCGCCATGACCCGCATTTTCTAAATTGATTGGCCGGGGGAGCGGCCCTTCCCGTCCCCCGTGAAACGGACGGTTCTCCCATGTCTTCGATGCCCAACCTCGTCAAATTGGACCCGGCCAGCCTGGCCTCGGCCCTCAACCCCCCCCAATTGGAGGCAGTCACCTTCAGCCCCGGGCCGCAGCTCATCCTGGCCGGCGCGGGCTCCGGCAAGACCCGGGTGCTGACCTATAAAATCGCCTGGCTCATACGCGAACGCGGCCTGCGCCCTTGGGAAATCCTCGCCGTCACCTTCACCAACAAGGCCGCCCAGGAGATGCGCCTGCGCATCTCCAACCTCATAGGCTATTCCGGCAATCTCAAATGGGTGGGCACCTTCCATTCCATTTGCGCCCGGCTATTGCGCTTCCATGCCGCCCGCCTGGGCTTCACCGCCAACTTCACCATCTTCGACACCGACGACCAGAAGCGCTTCATCAAACAGTTGCTCAAGGCCGAAAATCTCGAGGACGACCTGCGCTTCTCCGTGGACGCGGTGCGCCATTTCATCGGCCGCCACAAGAATCAGGGCTTATCCTCCGCAGAGGCCAAGCTCAACGCCGAGGACCGCTACGAAGAGCGCATGGCGCACCTGTATTTCCGCTACCAGGAAGACATGCAGAAGAACAACGGCATGGACTTCGACGACCTCATCTTCATGGCCATACGCCTCCTGGAATCCTTTCCCGAGGTGCGCCAGGCCTTCGCCTCCGGCTTCCGCTATATCCTCATCGACGAGTACCAGGACACCAACAAGGCGCAATACCGCCTCATACGCCTGCTGGTCGGGTCTCACCATAATCTGGTGGTGGTCGGCGACGATGATCAGAGTATTTACGGCTGGCGCGGCGCCGATATCGGCAACATCCTTTCCTTCCAGAAGGATTTTCCCGAGGCCCGCATCACCAAGCTGGAACAGAACTACCGGTCCACGGCCAACATCCTGGCGGTGGCCTCTTCGGTGATCCGGAACAACAAGCAGCGCATGGAAAAGACCATCTGGACCTCCAACGAACCCGGAGACAAGGTCACCATGCTGGAGCTCGACGACGAGATCCTCGAGGCCGCCTGGGTGGCGCGCCGCATCCTCGACGACGAGCGGGGCATGCAGGGAAACCCGCGCTTCAAACCCGGCGACACGGCTATTTTCTACCGCACCAACGCCCAGTCCCGGATCATCGAAGACGAATTGCGGCGGCACCGCATTCCTTACCTGATCGTGGGGGGCACCCGTTTCTACGAGCGCAAGGAAGTCAAGGATCTGATGGCCTACCTGCGCGCCATTGCCAATCCCCTGGACAGCGCGGCCCTGTCGCGCATCATAAACGTGCCCAAGCGCGGTATCGGGGAAAGAAGCATCTCGGCCGTCCAGGATCATGCCTTCGAGCGCGGCCTGCCCCTGCTCGACGCCTTGCGCCGTCCGGAATCCGCCGGCCTGTCGGCCGCGGCGGCCAAACGCATCGGCGAATTCGTCACCTTGCTCGACACCTTGCGGGCCATGGCCGCCGAAGAGCCCCTGCCGTCCCTGATCGCCGAGATCATCTCCCGCACGGGTTACCGGTCGCACCTGGAAGAAGAGGGCACCGACGAGTCCCTGGACAGGCTCGCCAACGTGGAGGAGCTCGTCTCGGCCGCCCAGGACTTTCTGCGCCGCCGATCCGATCTCGAGCTGGACCAAGTCAACGATCCGGACGCCGTCGAGGCGGAACGCTTTCAGAACGCCCTGGAACTGAAGTTCCCTCTGCCCGACCCCGGGCCCGGAGACATGGACGGGCTGGCCGACACTCCCGAGGCGCAGGGTCTTGTCCGTACGGATTCCTTCTTCGACGACGCGCCGCCGACGCTCCACTCACCCGCTCGCCTTCAGGGATCCGCTTCCCCCACTGCGGACAATTCCCGGCTGAGGGATCTGGAATTCTTCCTGCAGGAGATTTCCCTGCTCGCCGATACCGACGGCCTCAAGGCCACCCAGGAGGCGGTCACCCTCATGACCGTGCACAGCGCCAAGGGCCTGGAGTTTCCGCGCGTATTCGTAACCGGCCTGGAGGACGGCCTGTTCCCGATGATGCGCAGGGACGGCGACGACGGGGACGTGGAGGAGGAGCGCCGCCTGTTCTATGTGGCCGTGACGCGGGCGCGCGAGGAACTGAACCTGTCCTATGCCCATCGCCGCCGCCGTTACGGCATGTACCAGGAGTCCATGGGTTCGCGGTTCTTCCGGGAAATAGATAAGCAATACCTGCAAATAGCGCGGCCGGCGGCCTATTCCGGTGCGCGCGGGGGCGGGGTAACCGGAGGGGGCGGCGGCGGAGGTTATGGCGGTTACCGGGGCGGCGGCCTGGGGACCAGCGGAGGCAGGAGCAGTGACGATTTCGGATCCACCCGGACCCCGGATTACGAGGACTTCAGCCAGGAGGCGGAAATCCCCTTCCGCAAGGGACAGCGGGTGAGGCATGCCAAGTTCGGCGACGGAGCCGTGGTGGCCACGGACGGAGCCGGAGAGACGGCGCGCGTGCACGTTCAGTTCATGGACAATATCCGCCGGGTTCTGCTGATCAAGTACGCCAAGCTGGAATCGATTTAGGGAATCGATCGCGAGGGTTCGACTCTGGCAGCCGCTCCGATTTCTTCGTCCAAGGGTTTCGGTTTGGCTGCGAATGACGTATTTTTGCCCCCATACGTCTACGGGAGGCCGTGGCATCCCGTAGACGGGACCTGACAAACCCATTTCAAAGGAAACCAGATGAAAAAGTCCATGCGCGCTTTGTCCTTGATGCTAGGGGCGGCTATGTTCGTCCAATTGCAGGGATGCTACGGAAACTTTTCCCTTACCCGCAAGGTTTATGCCTGGAACGGCACCATGGGCGACAAGTGGATCAATTCCGTCGTCACTTGGGTCATGATCATCGTGCCGGTGTATGGCGCGGTCGGCTTCGTGGACTTCGTGGTCCTCAACACCATCGAATTCTGGACCGGCAAGAACCCGGTAGTCCTGAAGCCCGGAGAGAAGGACGTGCAAATGGTGCAGTGGAAGGGCGAGGCGTACAAGCTGACCGCCACCCCCAACCGCCTGGACGTCCAGAAGGTGGCCAACGGAACGCTACAGGCCCCGGTCAGCCTCGTTTACGATGCTTCCACGCAGTCCTGGTCCGCGGCCACCGCCACGGAAAGCCGCAGGATCATCGAACTGGTGGGAGAGGACGGCAATCTCGCCGACTTGATCCATCCCGACGGTACCAAGCAGCGAATGGAGTTGGCAGCCCATTGAAGTGTCCGGCGCCGTTCCGGTTCGTCCGGATCCTGGCGCTGGCCTGCGCCGTCGGTTCATCGGCCCTTGGGGCCGCCGTGCCGGCGGATTGCGATTATCTGATCGTCACCGATAGTTTACTGCTTCCCCAGGCCCGGCGCCTGGCGGAGCTGCGCGCCGCTACCCCCTTTGACCTTATCGAAAAGCCGCATGTGGCCAACATGGCCGACATCCGCCGCGACTTTCCTTCGGAATCCGCGCCTTCCCGCAGCGTCCTTTCCTTCCTGCGGGATGTGATGGACGGGAACGGCAAATTACCCGGGCACCTGGTGCTTTTCGGTGACGCTTCGGTGGATGGAAGCGCCGAATCCGATCGGGTCCCCACCCATGTCTATACGACGCCCGCCTTGTCCCATTTCGATCCCGGGAATCCCGTATTCGATACGCTGTCAACCGACGATGGCTATGCCGCGCTGCTTGACTCCCTTCCCCGGGATTCCATCCGCTTCCATACCTCCGTGGGCAGGATCCCGGCGGCTACCCTGGAACAGGCCCGCGTCTATGTGGACAAGGTGGAGGCGTACGAGACCCGTTATCCCTTCGGCCCCGGGGCCTTCACATACGGCTTCGCCAGCGACGACGATTTCCAGCGCGGCGCTTCGGGGGGGCTGGATCCCATCCACACCTTACCCGAATTCCATGAGGATCTTTGGAATCACCTGCCGATCAAACCGTTCGTCCGGCGCATGCTCTCCATCGAATTCGCCATCGGCGAGGGTTCCCGGAAACCGGCCGCGAGGGATTCCCTGGTCGGAATCCTGAACGCCTCCGCCGCGCGGTTCTACTTCGTCGGGCACGGAAGTCCGGATCGGCTCACCGACGAATGGATATTCCAGGTTCCGGAGGATCTGTCCCGGTTGCGCGCCAAGCCACTACAGCCCATCGCGTCCATGTTGGGTAGCAACACCGCCCCATTCCTATTCTCGGGGGAACCCTCCATGGGCGAACAAATGATCTTCCATCCTCTTGGCGTGATCGCCTACTTGGGGGCTGTCGGTGAGACTTATCCCGTGTCGAACAACAAATTATTCAAAGCCTGGGACGATACCGCATCCCGAGGGGGATCTTTGGGACAATCCTTCGCGTATGCCAAGGCCCGATCGGAAGGGAGCCTGGAAAACGACCTCAGATTCGTGCTGCTCGGAGATCCGGCCCTCACTCTCCGCGTTCCGGCTTTCGATCTGGTTCCCGCCGTCGGCAGCGGGCGCAGCCGCCTGTTTCTGGATGAGGCCGGAGCCCCCGGCGACTCGGTTTTTTTCCAATTGGTGCAGGTGGATCCGGTCCCTTATGCGCCCCTGCTGCATCCTGAAAACCGGGTCCTAAGGGAAAAGAAATACCTGCGTGAGAGCGTCCTCGCCGATGGCCGAATGGCGTTGGACGGCGATGGGACAGTCTCTATCGACCTTCCCTCGGTACCTGACCAGGAAGCCGCCGCTGTCAAGGTGATGGTCTGGAACGATCGGGGCATGCGCTACGGACACTTTCCCTTGCCGACGCTTGGGCCTATGGGATTTCGGGGCAGGTCCAGCCTTGGGAAGCCGCCCTCCCGCTATCGGCTGGTTTTGGACGGGAATCGTATCGAGATCCTCTGGGATTCCGGCCCCCAGGGAATGCGCCGGATCGACATCAAGGGCGTGGCACGCTGACGGGTCCACTCCACGCGCCTTTCCGAAACCCCAATAGGTACCGGAAGCCCGTGCAAAGCGCCTGATCCCGGTGAAAAGCCTCTGAATTACGCGAATTCGCCGATTTTAGGCCAGGATGGGCGCCCTTTACTAGATTGGCTTTATGCGCACCGGCTTCCCTTTCAAGCGGGTCCGGACCGTGCGCACGGGACATTTGAAGGGAGCCACATGGAAGTCAATCGCGATCAAGTACTCAGAATGGCCAAACTCTCCCGCCTGGAGCTGTCCGAAGCGGAGGTCGAAAAGATGACCCAATCGATGAACCAATTGGTCGAGTACATGACCATACTCAAGAAAATCGACCTCAAGGACGTGGAACCCATGCTTGCCGTCGATACCTCCATCCGCAACCTGCGCCCGGATGAACTCGCGCCCTCCCTGGACAAGGAGCTGGCCTTCCGGAACGCCCCGTCCATCAACATGGACCACTTTTCCATACCCAAGGTGATTGGCGGATGACAGATGTCCCCCAAGGTCAGTTGCGTCGTCCCCGCCCGTTTGGCATCCACCCGTTTCCCGGGTAAAATGCTCCACCCCCTCCTGGGGATTCCCATCGTCGTCCATACCCTCAACCGCGCCTTGGAGGCCGGCTGCTTCGACGAGATCCTTTGCCTTACCGATTCCAAGGACATCCGCGACGAAGTGACCGCCGCGGGATTCCACGCGGAATTGACCGGCCCCGCCGCCAACGGCACCGAGCGTATCGGCAAATACCACGATTTCGTGGCCCACGACCTGATCGTCAACCTCCAAGGCGACGAGCCGGCTTTCGAGCCTCGGGCCCTGCGCCTGCTCCATCGCGCCCTTACCCTCCAACCGGAGGTGGTCCACATTCTGGTCGAAGAAACTCTCGTGAGCGCCGAAGACCTGGCCAATCCCAACCGCTGCAAGGCCGGTCTGGATGCCCGGGGTTATGTCATGGACTTCTACCGCCGCGCCCCGCGCCGGCCCATTTCGGAATCGCGCCGGCAAATGGGCGCATACGGCTATGCCAAGCCTTTCCTGCGCCGCTATGCCAAAGGGGCGGCTTCCGCCGTGGAGCTTTCGGAAAGCCATGAGCTTCTGCGCGACTTGGATATGGTCTCGATCCGCGCCCATGCCGGCCCGTTCCACAGTCAGGCGGTTGATGTGCCGGGAGATGCCGGGAATGCTCTGGCCTTGTTGCGGGAACGATTTCCGGAAGCCTCCAATATGAGTATAATTGGTCGCGACGGCCGATCCGCGCGCGGCGCGGCCTAGGCTCGATCCACGATAGCGTCTCCGCTCAGGAAGGTATAGAAAGTGTCCAAGCTCCGGAAATCCAGTTGCAAGTTCATTATCGTCACCGGGGGAGTGCTCTCCGGCCTGGGCAAAGGCATCGCCGCCGCCTCCATAGGCAACCTCCTTTCCGGCCGTCTCAAGGTCATTCCCGTGAAGTGCGACGGATATCTCAATACCGATCCCGGCACCATGAACCCCATCGAGCACGGCGAGGTGTTCGTCCTGGACGACGGCGGCGAAGTGGACATGGACTTCGGCCATTACGAACGCTTCATGAACATCGAGACCAAGTTCAACTGGAATCTCACCATGGGCAAGGTCTTCAAGAATATCCTCGACAAGGAGCGCCGCGGCGACTATCTGGGCAAGACGGTCCAATTCATTCCCCATGTCACCGATTCCATCAAGGCCTGGTTCCACGAAATCGCCCGCCAGGAAAACGCCGACGTGATGCTCATCGAGGTGGGCGGCACCGTGGGCGATCTGGAAAACCAGTTCTATCTCGAGGCCATTCGCCAATTGAAGCGCGACGTGGGCGAAGACAATCTCATCTACATCCACCTGACCTATGTGCCCGTTCCCGAAGGCGTGAACGAGCAGAAATCCAAGCCCACGCAGATGTCCGTGCGTCTGCTGAATGAGAAAGGCATCGAGCCCGACATCGTCATCGGGCGCTGCCGCGACCTTCTGAATCCGTCCATCAAGGAGAAGATCGCCTCCTATTGCAATATTTCCCCCTTGGCGGTCATCTCCGGCCCGGACGTGCGTTCCGTGTACGAAATCCCCCTCATCTACGAGAAGGAGGGCCTGCCGGAGCTCCTGCATTCCGCCTTGGGCATCTATTCCCCTCCGGATCTGCGCCAATGGGATATCTGGGTCTCCAATATCAAGAACAACCAGATCAACCCCCGCAAGACCGTCACCATCGCTCTGTGCGGAAAGTACACGACCCTGGAGGACTCCTATGCCTCCGTGGTCGAGGCCCTCACCCACGTGGGCGCTCATCTCAATGTCAAGGTGGCCATCAAATGGGTGGACACATCGAAAATCGAAACCCAAGCGGATGTGGAAGTCGCCCTCAAGGGCGCCGACGGCGTCATCGTGCCCGGCGGTTTCGGGCACAGGGGTATCGAAGGCAAGATCAAGGTGATCCGTTACGTGCGCGAGCATGACATTCCCTATCTGGGCATATGCTACGGCATGCAGCTCGCCGTCGTGGAATTCGCCCGCAACGTCGCCGGCCTCAAGGACGCCAACACCACCGAGGTGCGCGAGGAAGGCGTCAGCGTGCCTCATCCCGTCATCGACATCCTCCCCGGACAGAAGAACCTGGCCAACAAGGGCGGCACTATGCGCCTGGGGGGGCATGACGTGGAGATCAAGCCCGACAGCGTGGCCTACCGGATTTTCGGCAACAAGACCATGGTGCGCCAGCGCTTCCGCCACCGGTACGAGGTGAATCCGGAATACGTCCGCCCCCTGGAGGAAAAAGGCCTGGTCTTTTCGGGCAAGCATCCCACCGAGAACATCATGCAGGTGATGGAATTGCCGGACCGCAGGTTCTTCATGGGCTCCCAGTTCCATCCCGAACTCACCAGCAACCTGCGGAAACCGAGCCCGCTCTTCTACCACTTGGTAAAGGCCGCCCTGGCGGAATAGATCGGATCTGCGGAAGCGGAAAGAGGAATTATGGGCCGCCTGGTGGTCATTGACGACGAAAGCCACATCACGGACATCGTCGCGCGCTATTTCCGCGAGAAAGGCCATGATGCAACCGGATTCACCAGCGCCGTCGAAGCATTGGAGCATATCCTTTCCAAGCCCGTCGATCTGGTGGTCACCGACATTTCCATGAAGGGGTTGTCCGGCCTCGACCTTCTCGGCAGGATGAAGGAGGCCGAGATGGACATTCCCGTCATCGTCACTACGGGGAACCCGTCCCATCACTCCGCCGTCCAGGCTTTGCGCAGCGGGGCCTTCGATTACGTGGTGAAGCCTTTCCACCTGGACGAAATCGCCGAGCGCGCGGAAAAGGCCCTGGCCTCCAAGCGCGTCAAAGACGAGAACGTGCTCTACTCCAAGCTGGTTTCCCTGCACTCCATCTCCCGGGTAACCGCCGAGGCCGGTTCCATGGACGAATTGTCGTCCAAGGTCATCAGGCTGGGAACCCGCCTCACCGGATCCGACGGAGGCTGGTACTGGGTGGCCTCTCCGGAATCCGACACTGCGATAAGATCGGCCCAGGTGCTCTATCCCGAGGCCGGAAGCCTGAATTTACACGCCTATTTGCTGCGCCGGGCGCGTTCGGCGGCCGAAAAGGTGGAGATCGAGATAACCGGCGGCCCTTCCTCCGACGACCCCGGCGAACCGAAAGGCGCCTGGTACCTTTCCCTGCCGGTGGAGGTGGGATCGGCCTTGCATGGCGTCCTCCTTTTCCGCCGGAATCCGTCTTCGCCCAAATATTCCGCCGTGGATCTGGAAGTGTTCGGCCAATTGGCCGCCACTTTCGCCCTGGGCATCCGCGCCCTCGGGCTTTTCCCCAAGGCCGAGGCCCCGGAACTCACCGCTTCCGGAAAAGCTCTGGAAGCCTGGGCGCGCCTAGTCGGGCAGAGGGTGGACGAGCATTGCCCCGGCTACGAGTCCAAGGGGGAACGCGTGGAATCCCTGGGCCGCCTGATGATGAAGTCGATGAACTGGCCCGCCGGGACGGGGGAGACGTGGCCCCTGGTATGCCGCATCTACGATATAGCCAAGGTGCGGGTGCCCCAGCGCATGCTGGCCAGCCGGGAAATCCTGGGCGACGAGGAACTCGATTTCGTGCGCTCCCAGGCGATGTGGGCCTGCGAGCGCATCAGCAGCGTGCCCGGCCTGGAAGCCGCCGCCCGGGTGATGGAGGATTTCCAGGAAAGCTTCGACGGCGGCGGCAAGCCCAGGGGGCTGGCGGGGCGGGCCATATCTCCGCTGGCGCGATTGCTGGCGGTGGCGGACGCCTACGTGTCCATGCGCAGCTCCAGGCCCTACCGCGAGGCCCTGGCCGACGCCGAGGCCATCGAGGTGGTGCGCAAAGGTAGCGGCAAGCGCTTCGACCCGGAGGTGGTGCTGGCGTTGAGCCGGGCGCTGGAGGGTTGAACGCCGGCGTACCAGGGGCGTGACCCCGGAGGCCCGGATCCGGGCCGGCCACGATGACCTTGAAAGTCAGGGGCCGAAGTCGTCTTTCATAGGATAGATTAGTACTTCACCCGTTTCCACTGAGGAGAGCACCATGCTTCCGTAGCCGACCTTTGGTTGGGCATTGTCTTCGGTGTTCGTTTTGGCGATCGCGTAAACCGGGAAGTCGGGTTCACGGGACAAATCCCAGGTGGACGCGCCGCGAAGGTAACCGACAAAGGGCGTCATGTTCATGATATGACCCAGCTCGTGCATGACGCACATGGTATGGATGGTGTTATCCGTGTCGATCACGATCAAGTTGTGCGGAGCTGAACCCCCGTCTCCACCCCATGGCCCGCTGGCCGCAGTACAATCCAGGATTACCTTGACGACCGAAGTTGCCGACGGAGCTGCATTCTTGGGTAAATCTACTTTCCAATCCTGCTCATCCAACCATGTTGCCAGTCCTATGTCATCGGAAGTCTTGGATTTATCGTCCGTAAGAGTTCCGCTCTTTTTAGTCCTGGCATTGGACCAAGTGCCGCCCAGGAAAAGTTTGGCTCCCTTTTGTACCGGCGGGTTGGGTACCTCGATAGTTTTGTCGGGTTTACCAAGGGTAAGGATTTCCGAATTGGACTGGAAATCCGCATCCGCGGAAGTTGTGATGTTTTTGCCTCCGGACAGGCCATCATATTGGAAATCGCATAAAATGATATGTGCGCATTGATCTTTTTTGCCTGAATTCAGCAAAGAGTGGAATTCGGCAGCGTTGTGGTTTCCTACGATCACCTTGCCGTTACCCAGCAGCTTATGCTTGAACGGCGGTTCGGCATCCCATTCGATGAAGACTTTCCTCAGATTCTGCATGGCCGTGTTCATGGAAGGCGGAGTCAGTGCTTCATGGTGAGTCAGTGCTTCCTGTCCCACGGTATCGCCCAGAACCTTAAGGTAGGCGGCCTGGTTCGGCCTGGGAAAACTCTTGCCGGTCGCGAAAGTTACGTCCTGAAGGATATGGGCCTGGACGAGGCGGTCGGCCATTTCATCGACGACCTTGAGGGCCTTTTCTGCCAGTGGTTGCGAAAATGGAGAAGGTATTTCCTCGACAAACGGCGAGACAAGGAAAAATGCCAACCTTGTTTCCGGGGAAATGGCAGTATCTTTCTTTCCATGAACAGACACACCTTTCTCCTCGCCGTTACCGTACTTGGGGCCGCCGCCACTGCCCAGGCCGCCCCCGTGCCTCCCGTACTCACCGGAACCACCTATGTGTTCACCTTTCCCGATAACGGTCCCCGCATGGTGGTGGACCCGGCTCCCGGCGGGCGCATCGTTTCGCTCAAGTTGGGCACACCCGAATTTCTTTATCTCAGCACCGCCAACAACAATCTCCTGTGGGGATCCGTTTTCTGGACCGCCCCCCAAAGCGACTGGAACTGGCCTCCGCCCGCGGCCCATAACCTGAACGCCTATACGGGCGGCCCGCAAGGCGATGTCCTGGTGCTGGCCGGAGGGCAGGACAATGCCTCCCGTTTCTCCATGGTGAAGCGTTTCTCCGGCGAATCGTCCGACACCTCCATCTCGCTCACCTATACCATCAAGAATGGCGGTACCGCCGCCCGATCGGCCGCCCCCTGGGCCATCACGCGCGTATTGCCCGGCGGCCTCACCTTCTGGAGCAAGGGTCCCGGGTCGATGCGGGGTAACCATGCCACCTTGGTCAAGGAACAGGGCGGATGGGTATGGTTCGACCATGCGGCCGGCTCCGGCGTTTCCGGGAACATTCCCAAATTGTTCGGCGACGGCGCCGGCTGGCTGGCGCATGTGAATGCCGGAGGACAACTCCTGCTCATGGTCTTTCCCGATATCGCCCAGGCGCAGGCCGCGCCCCAGGAAGCGGAAATCGAGATCTACACCGAACCCAGCCAGAAACTGATGGAAATCGAGCACCTGGGGGCCTATGCTTCGATCGCCGCGGGCGATTCCCTTTCCTATTCCATCCGTTGGTATTTCCGCCAACTTCCGGCCGGGGCCTTAAAGGCGGTGGGCGACCCGGGTCTGGTGGCCTATGTGCAGTCCCTGCTCAACCGGAGTTCCACCGCTTTGGCGCCGGGGGAGGGTAACCGGCAGGGAACCCGAGCCAAGCCCCTATCGCGCGCCTTCCACCTGCTCGATAAGCAGTCCCGTCCCGTGGACGCGCAGGGAAGGCGCATGGACGAGGGCATAATCGAGCGTCGTTGAAATAGGGATATGTCGGATGGGGGTTCCGCCGGGTTCCCGCTTCCGAGCGGGTACCGGCGCATCCGGACCTGAGTGAAGGTGCGGGTGCGCCGGAGGGGACTGCGGCCGGACTTATTGCCGTGGCAGGAATTCGACGCCGTCGATGCGGGCGGGGAAAACAGGTTTGGCCCGGCCGAGAGGATCCACTACGTCGGATCCGAGTGAGAAGACGGGTACCGATGACGAGAACGTGGGATTCTTTCCGGCGCGGCGGTTTACCGGACGCTGCAGCGTGCCGACTATGGTTTCCGGTCCGAGGCTGCCCGGGGGGATCGCGGCGAACGCCTTCCGCTTCGCGACGATGGCGGGATCCGCATTCTTCATGGCTTCTACCAGCGCATTTATGATTTCGGTTTTGGGCTGGGCCGAGTTGCCGCTGCCGCTATAGAGCAGGCAGCCGCCGCATCCGCTGCCCAGCCAGGAGTTGCCGTCGGCCAGGCCCCAGGCTACGAAGGATACGCAGTTGTAATTCGCCAGGCAGGCGTTCATCAGATTGACCCAATCCGAGGTCTTGGAGTTCTTGATGTCGATCTCGGTCAGGGAGACGCGCAGGCCGATATCTCCGAACCGTTTGATATTGTCCTGGATGCTTTGCTTGTTCAGGTTGGTGCTGAGATGGGCCTGCAGCCCGATGCCGTCGATAGGCACCTTATTGGTCTGCCACTTTTTCGCCAGGTTGAAAATGGCATTCGACTTGCCGTTCAATCCGTCGGCGCCGTAGTCATTGTAATACAGATATCCGCTGGTCCCGATCACCCTGCGGGATATGGCGAGTGCCGAGTCCGCGAAGTCGTTTCCGATGTTCGAAGACCAGAAGGAAGAACGCATGCCATTACCGCCGCCATCGGCCGTGATTTCGTTGAGGACGTCCCACTCGTAGATCTTTTCCTTGAAATGCGCGCCGGCCGTTTGGATATGGTCCCGCATGACCTTGAGTCCCGACGTGCGGTCGGTAATGGCCCTGTCCGCCGAGCCGGATTGGGAGTGCCATACGAAGGTGTGTCCGCGCATTTTCATCTGATTGGCCGCGGCGAAGGTGTAGACGCCGTCGCCGCCCGTGTAGCTGAACTGGCCGATGGTGCGCTGGATGCTTTCGAACTTCATCTCGTTCTCGCACACCACCATGTTGAACTGGGCCTTGGCCGCGGTCGCATAGCCCGAATTCGCATCGCGCACCTGATTGCTGTTGGTGGCGATGCCGATATGGAGGCCGGCGGCGGCTGCCGCCTCTTTCAGGGTGCTCGCGGTCGCTTGAGCCCATGCGGAGGAGGCGAGTAGTGGAAGGGCCAAGGCGGCCAATTGCAGTTTGCTGAACATAGACGCTCCTTTGATGGGACTTGGCCCGACCCTCCCGGCCACCTCCGCTGGGAGGTAAGGTTCCGGGCCTGGTAATGGGCTCGGGCTAATTTATGGGCGAACGGCGTCTCGCACGCCATAAACTTCTGGAATGAGTGGGGCTTATCGGGGGGCGGTTCAAAAAATACAAACCCATGACGAATATTTACCGGCCGGCTTTTTTGACCGCGCATCCGGGCCGGCGAACCGGTCAGGCGTCCGGAAAATCCGCTATGGCGGCGGCGAAAGCCTCCGGGTCCTCAAGAAAGGGCATATGGGCGCATCCTTCCAATTCGAGGTACCGTACCGGACCGGGTAACATGGAAGCGAAGCGGCGGGATTCCTCGGCGGGCGCATAACCGTCTTCGGCGCCGCGCAGAACCAGGCAAGGCATAGTGGCATGGGCGAGAAAGGGACCCGCATCGGCCGCGAGCAGCGAATCCAAGCTCTCCAGATAGGCTTCGGCCGGCTGCGATTCCCAAAGGCCCCCGAACATGGCCGCGAGTTCGGGCTTTTGCGAAAGTGTGGACTTGGAGAGATTGCCTTCGGCCACTCGTGAGGCGAAGCCGCGCATGCCCTGCATGCGGATAAGCGAGGCCCGTTCCGACAAACGCTTGCGGTTGGCCGGGGTTACTGCGGGCAATCCGCCCACGCTTATGATAGAACGCAGGCGCACTTGCGCGGCCAGGCGCAATCCGATGATGGCGCCCATGGAATGCCCCAGCAGGGCGACCGGTGCCTCCTGCGCGGCGAGCCATCGCGCCAAGACCTCGGTGGTCCGTTCGATGGTAAAGGGAGCATGACCATCGCGGTTGGCTCCGGTGCCGGGCAGATCGAGAGCCACGACCCGGAAGCGATCCTGCAACCGGTATGCGAGGCCCTTGAACCAATGGGCGCCGCCGCCCACTCCATGCAGGCAAAGTAAGGTAGGGCCCTTTCCCAGGGAGGCGATGTTCAGGCTGAGCAAAATTATCTATCCTCGTAACAAGACTTTCGGGCGAAAAATCCCGAAGCAAACGGAAATTTACCACCCTTTGGGCAAAATCCGGCACAATATGTCTAAATTATACAACACTTTGGCATGGTCCCGATGCATATTGGGATATTATCGGTCGGTGGAATAATCCGGAAACGGCTCGGGCGCCAAACCCCTTATGCAGCCTGGCCTCCCGGGGATCGGTTCATGGAATGGCGAAGGCGACCCGGAGACGGGGTTCTTCGGCAGCAACGCTTCAAAGGCACTTGAAAGGAGAAGGAATGGAAAAGAAAATTCTGGTCATTACGGGAGACGGCGGCGAATCGTACGAGGTACTGTATGCCTATCACCGCTTCCAGGAAGCCGGTTACGTTCCCGTAATCGCCGCTCCTTCGAAGCGTGTGCTCAACTTGGTCATGCACGATTTCGAGCCCGGTTGGGACACCTACGTGGAGCGCCCCGGCTATAAGATGCCCGCCGACATCACGATCGCGGAAGCCAAGATGGCCGACTACGAGGCCATTCTTCTCATCGGAGGCCGCGCCCCCGAATATCTTCGCAATGATCCCAAGCTCCGCGCCCTTGTCCGCGAGTTCGACAAGGCGGGCAAATGGGTTTTCGCCGTTTGCCACGGCATCCAGATCCTGACCGGCTCGGGTCTGGTCAAAGGCCGCCGCATCACCTGCTACGAGCACGTCAAGTGCGAGGTGGAGGATGCCGGGGGCACCTTCGTGGCCCGCTCCTGCGTGCGCGATGGCAACGTGGTCAGCGCCCAGACCTGGCAGGATCATCCGGCCTTTTTCCGGGAGATTTTCGCCTGCCTGGAACCCGACTCGGCGAATCAGACCCGGATGGAAACGTCCGCGGCCCAGACCGCTTGATACCCGGCCCTCCATAGACATTCTCCGTAATCGGCCATCCGGGATTCCGGATGGCCGAATTCATTTTTGGGCCGAAATCACGCTGCCCAATCAGGGGTTTCCGCCTATCTTAAGCAGAATTGCATACTCCAGAAATGAACCCCAAAGGAGCAATCGATGGCGCGCAGCATTCTCTTTCTAGGCCTCGCATTGGCTTGGCCGCTCCAGGCGCAAACCGTTTCCGAGCCGAATTGGACTCGCGTCGAGGTGAACACGCAATTCTTCGGCGAGAGCGCCCACTTCGCCGACATCGACAAGGACGGAGACATGGATGTCATTTCCACTCCCTTCTGGTACGAAGGACCGGATTGGAAGGTCTCCCACCGCTTCACCTCCGGCAATGCCATGTCGGGTAACCTGGACGTTTACGGAGGAGCCTGGCAGACGGAAGCCTACGACTTCAACGGCGACGGCTGGGTGGACATTCTCGTCAACCTGGGTCCCTGCTGCGGTAACCTTCAATGGTACCAGAATCCCGGCAATCCCAAATCGGCTACGGGGAATTGGACGGCCCGCACCATGATGACCACCAAGGGGAATGAAAGTCCCCATCTGGGCAATGTCACCGGCGACGAAAAGCCCGAGTACATCGTCATGTCCGGCAACCGCATGGGCGTGGCTGAAGCGAATCCGTCCAATCCCACGGGCGCCTGGACTTTCCGCGCCGTCGGCGAGGTGCGTTCGGGAAATGGGAGCGGGGCCTACGGCATCAATGCCCATGGCATCGGAGCCGGGGACCTGAACATGGACGGCCGCATTGACCTGATGAGCATGCACGGGTGGTACGAGCAGCCGGCCAACCTCCAGTCCGAATGGACCTTCCACGAAGCGCCCTTTTCGGCGCGTCCCTATGCCCAGGAGAACATGGGCGGCGCCCAGATGTTCGCGTACGACATCGACGGCGACGGCGACAACGATGTGGTGACGGCCGTGCAGGCCCATGCGTGGGGTTTGCAATGGCTCGAAAACGTCGACGGCAAGGGAGGCGAATGGAAGGTGAACAAGATCATGGGCACCTCCGAGGAGGTCGCCACCTACGGGGTCGCTTTCAGCCAGCCGCACAATCTCAACCTGGCCGATTTCGACGGCGACGGCATCCTGGATCTGGTGGCCGGAAAGCGCTGGGGTACCCACGGGCCGGATCAGGCGAATACGGCGCGGGCGATTTATTGGTTCGAATTGAAGCGCACGGCGACCGGGGCCAAGTTCACGCCGCGTCTGGTCGACGACTATGCCGGAGCCGGGACCCAGATCATGGCCGGGGACATGAACGGAGACAAGAAGCCAGACATCGTGGTGGCCGGCCGCAGGGGAACCTATGTGCTGCTCAACGGGCTGCCGACCACGTCCTCCTTCATTGCGGGGGATTCTCACTTCCCGCGCATTCGGGGCGGGCTGACCGTACAGCGCTCCCTGGGAGACGCCGGCGGGCGCACCTTGGTCCTGCGCGTACTTCAGCCGGGATTCCATCATGCCCTGGAATTCATCGACGCGACCGGACGCGAGCGCGTCTTCGCCCTGGGTAACCGGCGGGCCGGTGAGGTGTTCTCCTTGGATATCGGCCGGTTGCCCGCGGGGAGTTACCAGATGCGCGCGGTCAGGGACGGGCAGGCGCAGGTACTCGGGCCCTTGTCCATCACGCGCTGATCGAAAGCGGACGGTACTGGAATGCCCCAGGCCATTGCGGGTTCTCATGGCCCGCACCGGCCCCCAGGCGAGTCATCAGCATGTTACAGGTTCCCAGCCTCCGATCCCCTCAGGGTAGCGCCAGACGGCGCTGGAATGCGCCTTCGTCGCCCTGAACCTCAAGGTGATAGACCCCTGGCCTGACGGTGCCATCCAGGGTTATCGCCCGGGTCCCGGCAGGCAAGAGTCGATCCATCACCAGTTTCCCTCTTAGATCCTGCAGCCGGACACGGAGCCGCCCTTCGGGTGAGGGTAGCCGCATCCGAAGGGCGCCTTTCGTCACCGACAGCTCGGTACGGGTTGGCTCGGAGAGAACGCCGGTTGCCGCGCACATTGCCTCTATGTGGACGCGGGCGGCCGGATCGAAATTTGGGCTGGAGGGGGTGGTGCAACCATTCTGGTAATCGCCGGCCAGGTAGCGGAGGTTTTCCCAATACATCCTGGGGACGATGCTGTCCTGCTGTTCCATGATTTCGTACTGCCCGAAGCCGATGGCATTGTAGAGGAAGCGGCCTCTCCCCACTTCGCGGGCCCAGATGTAAACATTGTCCCCGCTGCGGTCCTCCATATCGAAACGGGCCACGTTGCTGCCGGGAATTCCGCGCGCGGTCGCCACTACCGTAACGCCTGGCAAAGGCCTCACCGTATTCATGAAATTGAACCAAAGGTCGTCCAGTTCGAAAAAATCCGGGAAACCTCCTACCATCCATTGCAGCTCCCTATGCGCGCCGGCAGCTTCGTCCATCACGACTTCGGCGCGGCCGATTCCGGCATGGCGACTTAACTTGGTACCCATCGTTTCGGACAGGCCGGCCCAGGAATTATAGTGGTCGCTGGCCCTGTGGATGACCATCCAACCGCCGCCCTGGTCGAGGTAGTCGAGAACGGCTTGACGGGCCGTGGCCCTTGGCATGGAACGGGCGCCATCGGTATTGTTGTTCCACACAATGACCTGGAACTGCTTGAGATATTTCAAAGTGATGACGGAGTCGTCGTCCAATTGGACAAGGTCGAAGCCTTTGGCCTCGGAGAACTTCGAAAGCACTCCTTTGACGGCCGCTATGCCGGAATCGGGCACCCACCCGCCGATCTTGTTGTACAGCAGCACCTTTTTGACCTTGCTCGTCGATTCAGCCGGCTTGGTCTGGGCGATAGCGTAATTGAAGCATAGGCTCAGGGCGATGAATAAAAAGAATACCGGCATTTTCCGGTTATTGGATCCCATGCGAGGTACCTCCACTGGCGGATGAGTAGGATTAGGCGGGACTTCTTCCGTCACGGGACGAAAACCCGTTCCCGGAGTGACTTGCCCCTTCGGTGACATCGAGAAAATAAAGCCCTGTCAGCATCCCATCGGGCAAATCAAAATCAGACAAGGACTGTGGCGCAGTGTATGTCCAAACCGTATGGCCTCGCAAATCATACAACCTTAACCGGCTCCGGGCTGAAACAGGTGAGTTGAGCAAAATGCGGCGGCCGGCCATTTCCACCTGATTCCCGGAATGGCGGAGTTTGGCTCCGATTCCCACGATTTGGCAGGAACCATCATCGACCCGGGCTTGGGGGTCGAAGTTCGGCATCTCCGGATTGATGCAGCCGTTTTGGAAATCGCCCGCGAGCCAGCGCAGACCCTGCCAATAAAGCCTGGACACAGCGCTGTTTGCTTGCACCATGAGGTCGGTTCCCCCAAACCCACCATGCCAGCCGAGGGGAATGGCAATGGCTTTACCCTGCTCATGGTTGCCCGCCCAGATGTAGTTGTCATTATAAAATTCGGGATTCGGTGTTACGGTTATCCAGGGTGTATTCTTGACTCTATAAATGGGCTTGAAGCGAGTGGAGTCTTCCGGAAACCGGATCGCGCGCAACCAATCGGTATTCAGGCTTATGGTATCCGGCAAGGCAGAGACGAAACAACGGAGATCAGGGTGGGATTTGACGACGCTATCCGCAACGAGCGTCGCCCAAACACTCGCGCCTTGGCATCCGCTTGTTCCCCTGCTGATAGTGCTATCGATGAATGCCCAGGAATTGTCATGTTCATTCGAGAGATTGACGAACATCCACCCGCTCCCTTGCCGCACATAGTCGGATACGGTTTTCCGGGCCAGTACATTCCGCACTGATATACCGTGATTGTTGTTCCAGACAATGGTCTGATAGCGCTTCAGGTTTTCCAGGGTCAAAAAGGAATCTGATGATGCGGTGTCAACGCTGAATCCTTTGGACTGCGCCAAATGGAAAAAGGACCTCTTGCGTTTTTTCGGGACAACCGGTGCAGAGGAAACCCCCATTGTAATTGTACAGGAGCACCCGTTTGACCTTACTCGTCGATTCCGGCGGCGGGGTTTGCGCACGCAAGCCTCCACGCAAAAAAATGCGACGGATAGGGATATCACGCGGGTTATGCGAAATCCGGTTCCCATGAAAGGCTCCTGACTTTCGGCGAGTAGAACAAATATAACCCCCCCCTGCACTGCCAGGTTCGGACTTTTTCAGATATTTAAGTCGAAAACCCCGACTCCGATTCGTAATCGCCGGATTTTCTAGATTAGGATTTTCGGATTCAAGCGATGGGAGACCCTATGGAAACCTTGGACCACCCCGCAGCCCACGTGGCCCGGGCCTTGCATGTCCAAGGAGGCTCTGGCCGCCCGGTTGAGGACAATCTGGTCCAGGAAGGCGCCCTGCAAATCGTCGTCAACGGTGAGCCGTATTCGATAACGATGCGGACTCCCGGCGAGGACGCCGAACTGGCGCTGGGTCTGCTTTATGCCGAGAAAGTATTCGACGCCTTGGAAGACGTATCCGCCGTGGAAGAAAAACCGGGTAGCGACTGCTCGGCTACGGTATCCCTTACCCTGAATCGCAAGCCGGCCTCCCAAGGAGCCCGGCGCCTGGCCTCCAGCGCCTCGTGCGGCGTATGCGGCCTCGTATCCATGCCATCCATGAGCGTCACGGCCCCGGACGCTTCAGCGAGCGAAGACACGGCGCTCGACCTGTCCCTGCTCGAAACCCTGGAAGGCCGCATGCGCTCTGCCCAAAGGCTTTTCCAACGCACCGGCGGTTGCCATGGCGCCGCCCTCTTCAATATCGGCGGCGACCTGCTTGTCCTGCGGGAAGACGTGGGCCGCCACAATGCCGTGGACAAGTCGGTGGGCGCCCTCCTCCGCGCGGGCCGCCTGGACGAGGCGGCCGTGTTGTTCACCAGCGGCCGGGTCTCGTACGAGATCGTCGCCAAGGCCGCCCGCGCGGGAATCCGGTTCCTGCTGGCCGTTTCCGCGCCTTCCTCGCTCGCCGTGGACATGAGCCGCGACGCAGGCATTACTTTGGTGGCCTTTTGCCGCGGGGGAAAAGGCACCGTTTACACGCACCCTGAAAGGGTGACCGGCTTCGCGGTTGCGGAGAATCCAAAGAACGCGGAGGCGAAGTCATGAACGGAGGCCAGGAGACGACCGGAAGATCCATTGCGGGCCGGGTAACGCCCGTCCCACCGGATGCGGGCCGCATTGCTGGAGGCCTGGGGGCTCTGGTCGCGAGCGCCAAGGTACTCCTGCGCGAAAAGGCCGTGCTTCCCGGCACGGCCGCCCTTTTCAAGGTCAACCAGCCCGGCGGCTTCGATTGCCCCGGCTGCGCCTGGCCTGAGGGCGAACGTCTGCGCTTCGACTTTTGCGAAAACGGGCTCAAGGCGGTGGCCGCCGAGACCACCACCAAGCGCGCCGACCCCGCCTTTTTCTCCAAGCACACGGTCGCGGAGCTCTCCGCGCAATCCGATTTCTGGCTGGAACAGCAGGGGCGCCTCACCCATCCCATGGTTTATGACCGGGCTTCGGACCGCTACCTGCCCATCGGGTGGGAAGAGGCCTTCCGGCTTGCGGGCGAGAGCCTGCGGTCCCTGGAGCATCCCGACCAGGCCGCCTTCTACACCTCCGGGCGCGCCAGCAACGAGGCCGCCTTCCTCTACCAGCTTTTCGCGCGCGAGTTCGGCACCAACAACATGCCCGACTGTTCCAATCTTTGCCACGAGAGCAGCGGCGTGGCTCTCGGCGAATCCATAGGCACCGGCAAGGGCACGGTCACTTTGGAGGATTTCGAAAAGGCCGATTGCATCTTCCTGATCGGCCAGAACCCGGGAACCAACCATCCCCGCATGCTCGCCACCCTCGAAAAGGCCCGCAAGCGCGGCGCCCACATCGTGGCGATAAATCCCCTCAAGGAGGCGGGCCTGGTGCGGTTCATCCATCCCCAGGATCCGCTGGCCATGCTCACCCGGTCGCCGACCGAGATCGCTTCTTTGTACCTGACGCCCCTGGTGGGCGGCGATCTGGCGGTGCTGAAAGGCCTGTGCAAGGCCGTGCTCGAGGCCGAGTTGAAACGGCCCGGCGCGGTGCTGGACACGGAATTCCTGCGCGACCACACGCAAGGCTACGAAGGCTTCGCGGCGTCCATCCGGAAAGAGAACTGGGAGACCATCGAACGGGAGGGCGGAGTCCCCCGGCTCGACTTGGAGGAAGTGGCCGACCTATACTGCCGATCCAAGCGGGTCATCGCCTGCTGGGCCATGGGGCTCACCCAGCACCGCAAGGCGGTGCCGACCATACAGCACGTGGTCGCTCTGCTGATGTTGCGCGGCAACCTGGGGCGGCCCGGCGCGGGCGCCTGCCCGGTGCGCGGCCACAGCAATGTGCAGGGCGATCGCACCATGGGAATCACGGAGCGGCCTGCGCCCGAGTTCCTGGACAGGCTGGAGAAGGTTTTCGGCTTCGCCCCGCCGCGCGGGCACGGCGCCGACGTGGTGCAAACCCTGGAGGCCATGGACGCCGGGCGGATCAAGGTCCTGGTGGCCCTGGGCGGGAATTTCGCGGTGGCCACTCCGGACCGGGATCTTACCGAGCGGGCCCTGCGGACCTGCGACCTCACCTTGCACATCAGCACCAAGCTCAACCGCAGCCACCTGGTCACCGGGCGCCGGGCCCTGATTATGCCTTGCCTGGGCCGATCCGAGATCGACATGCGCGGCGGACGCAACCAGGAGGTTACGGTAGAGGATTCCATGAGCGTCGTTCACGCCTCCATCGGCGGCAAGGCTCCGGCCTCGCCCCAGCTCAGATCCGAAGTCGCCATCGTGGCCGGCCTCGCCAGCGCCGCGGTGCCCTCCACGCGCGTACCCTGGGAACACCTGGCCGAGGATTATAGCCGCATCCGGGACCGCATCGCCGAGGTGATCCCGGGCTTCGAAGAGTTCAACCGCCGCATCCGGGAGCCGGGAGGCTTCTATCTGGGCAATAGCGCCGGGCGGCGGGAATGGAAGACTTCCGGCGGCAAGGCCCGTTTCCTGCCGCATCCCCTCGAACCGATCGTGCTTAGGGACGGCGAGCTGCGCCTTATGACCCTGCGCTCACATGACCAGTACAATACCACCCTGTACGGCCTGGACGATCGCTATCGTGGCGTGAAGGGCGAGCGCCGGGTAGTGTTCCTGCATCCCGCCGACATGGAGGCGCGCGGTCTCTCCGAAGGCGCGGCCGTGGACCTGGTGGGTATGGATTCCGATGGGGTGGTGCGGGTGGCGGAAGCCTTCAAAACCCGGGCCTATGACATTCCCCCGGGGTGTGCGGCCGCCTATTTCCCCGAAACCAATGTGCTGGTGCCCCTGCGCAGCGTGGCGGAAAAGAGCAACACACCCACCTCCAAATTCATACCCATCACCTTGCGGAAAAGGTAAAATTCGACATAATCTTTGTAATTTTTCATCGAATCCGGGAGTTTGAGGGGATCCATTCTCCCAGAATCGTCCGATGGGCGGAAAAACTTTCGATTTGCCCGAGACGGGCCATGCATTTTTCCGGATTTCGCTTATTATTCTTTAGATGCTATGACCTGGCAAGTAGGCCTCGTTCAGTCTTCTAAGTCCAAATAAAGAGGTAATTTCCATGAGTTCGATTAAATCCGGCGGCATAATGGCCGCCATAGTGGGCGTCATGGCCCATGTGGCTTTCTCACAGGCCGCCTGGACAACCGCTTATTCATCGGCCACTGCCACAGGTGATTGCAAAGGCTTGCCGGCGAATTTGAGCTCGGATTTCACCGTGACTCCCGTGGTCAGCAAGGCATTGTTCGGCACCGTGTCTCCCTACCGCGTCGTCAAGATGGCCTTCTTCAAGCAGCCCAGCGCCCAGAACTCCGACATCTACATCGCCGAAAAGGGATCGAGCGTGGACAAGGCGCGCATCCTCTACTATAACGGCGCCAATGCCACCCTGTCGGTGATCGGCACCCTTCAGAGCGCCAATTATGGCGGCGGCGGCGTAGAGGAGCAAGGCCTCGTCGGCATCGCCTTGAATCATAAAACCTTCGAGACCGATAATTTCCTTTATCTGTTCTACACTACGGGTAACGGCAACCTCGGCTCCGCGACCGTGGGCTTCAAACTCTCGCGTTTCACCGTGAACCCCACGACCAAGCAAATGGACATGGCCTCGGAAAAAGTCCTGCTCCACATTCCGGCCGCGACCTCGGGCCGCTGGCACACCGGCGGCGGGATGCAATTCGACGATGCGGGCAACCTTTATATCTCGGTCGCCGACAATGAGTCATTGGCCATGGGTCCCGCCAATACGGCCGACCTGCGCGGATCCATCCTGCGCATCAAGCCCGATGCAGCCAATCCCAAAGGATATACCATTCCCGCCGGCAACTTCGGCGAGCATTGGGCGCAGCAATTCCAAAGTCAAGGCAAGGCCAACCTGGCCGCCAAGTATAGCGATACCACCAAGGTCAAGCCGGAGATATACATCAAGGGCGTTCGCAATGCTTATTCCTTCAGCGTCGATAAGAAGCGTCCGGGTTGGATCGAGTGGTCGCAATGCGGACCGGATGCGCAACGCGGCGAGACGCATAATCTCGCCACCAAGCCCGCCTTCGGCGGCTGGCCTTTCTGGGTTTATGCCAATGGAAATGCGGTGCGGCAGTCGGCCAAGGCCGAATACTATGACGAGCAGGGCGAACCTACGAATTGGGCCGAATTCAATCCTCCCGGCATGAGCACCAATACTCCGGTCAACAATTGGTCGGGCAGTAAGGGCGTGGATACCCTTCCTCCCTTCCACACCCCGTTCTACGCGGCCACGTCCCCCACCTGCGCGGCCGGCGGACCCATCATCCGCTATGATGGTGCGATCACGAGTGCCGGCCAATTGCCTCCTCATCTCGATAATACCGTCATGTTCTCCGATTTCATGGTGAGCACCGGCACCAATTCCGTCTGGGCGATCAAGGTCAATCCCACCACGGGCGCGATCACGGGCAACCCGACACAGGTTTTCACCATGGCGCGTAGCGGGCGTCCCAACCTTTTCAATTCAGTCGATTTCCAACAGGGCCCCGATGGTGCTTTGTACATGGTCGATTGGGGAACTGGCTGCTGCAACGCCAGCCCTCCCGCGAACTTCAACGGCATTTCCCGCATAGCCTATACCGGTACCTGCAAGGACCCGGGCCTCGTTCCGACCACGGCGACCCCGAGATTGATGCATCGCGGACCCGTATCCTGGTTCCAGGTCAAGTCCGGCCGCTTGATTCTCACCGACGATGGATTGGGGCTGCTTGAGAAGGGCGCCCACGTCATCAGGATCATGGATGTCAATGGCAAGGTCTTGCATACCTTCCAGGGCCAGGGCGTGCGTTCCTATGATATGCCCCGACTGCCCACCGGCCAATTGTATGTGCTGCAGGCGGAAACCCCCCTCGGAATCGCGCAGCGCACCTTCAACCCGCTATGATATTCCGTTGAAGCGGCTCACGCATACGACTGCCGAAAGGCGTCGGATGCGGACCCGCTCGGCATCATAGTGAGTAGGGCTGCCTTCTCCAAGAACCAATGAGTCGGTCGAAATGAAAACGGGGCTATGAAGCCCCGTTTTCATTTCATTTTTTTGCGGAAAGCGGCTATCTGTACTTCACGTAGCACACCTTGTGCTCGGTGAAGAAATGGATCCCGCTGGAACCGGCTTCAGGCAGGCCGGAACCGGATTCCTTTACGCCGCCGAATTCCAATTGCGGCTCCTTGTACGAAGACATGATATTCACATGCGCCAGGCCCACATGGGTTTGTTCCATGAAGGTGAGCGCATGCCCCAGGTTCCGGGTGAAAATCGAAGATGCCAGTCCGAAGGGCACGTCATTGGCCAGGGCCACGGCTTCCTCGAAGGTATCCACGGTCATGATCGAAAGAACGGGTCCGAAAATCTCCTCCCGGGCGATGGTCATGCCGGCGGTGACGCCGGTGAACATGACCGGCTTGAGGAAGCAGCTTCCCTCGGCCGCAACCGACTTGATGTCCATCCCGGATTGCATCCTGGCGCCTTCTTCCAGGCCCTTGCGGATATATCCGAGTATGGTTCCTTGCTGTTCGGTCCCGCAAACGGGACCCATGCCGGTTTGGGGATCCATGCCGTCGCCGGTCCGGATCTTGGCGATTTCGGCTTCAAGGCGCGCAATCAGGGCAGGGGCGATTCCCCGGGTCGCGATGACCCGGCTCGTGGAAGTGCACCATTGGCCCGCGCAGGCGAAGGCGGCTTTGGCGATGGCGGCCACGGCCAGGTCGAGGTCGGCGTCGTCGAGGACGATGGCCGGGTTCTTGCCGCCCAGCTCGAGCTGG
>Ga0079224_100000274_pt1 | contig 46775 bp, 37 predicted proteins | sample Stecom2015_FD_80414 | JGI IMG/M metagenome (GOLD analysis project Ga0079224, IMG submission 80414) | Agricultural soil microbial communities from Utah to study Nitrogen management - Steer compost 2015 | ecosystem: Environmental > Terrestrial > Soil > Agricultural land | place: USA: Utah... | reverse complement strand
TTTTTTTTGCTTTTACTGGCACCTCGCTGAAACGAAGTTTATTTTCTATTTTAGCGTGCATAAACTAAGCCAATAGGCGGCGAGGCCCAACGCCAACGAGCCGCCCCACGACCCGAGTACGCATTATAGCAATAGCAATGAAAACCAAGGCAATGTACGGCTACATCGATTCCCGTGGCAAACTAGTCGTTGCCCCACAGTACGGCGTGGCCGAGCCCTTCTGCGAGGGCGTCGCCGTGGTGGCGATTGACGGACTATATGGGTTTATCGACCGATGGGGCGGTGCCGTGGTGTACCCGCGGTATGAAGACGCACGCAGCATGGCGTCTGGCCTGGCGGCGGTGCGTCGAGGCGGGGAATGGGGTTTCGTGGATTTGGCAGGCAGCGAGTGCATAGCGCCGCAATTTGAAGAAGTGGGCGAATTTGCCGATGGCATGGCGCCTGTCAGCATTGATGGACGGTGGGGTTATATCAATCGCCAAGGCAGGCTCCGTATTCCCTGCCGGTACCAGCACGCCTTTTCTTTCGAACACGGCTTGGCCATGGTATCCCATCGAAGCAAATGGGGCTTCGTGGACACCGCGGGCGAAGAGGTCATACCGCCGAGCTACGAAAACGTGCTCCCTTTTGTTCAGGGGTTGGCGCCCATTGCCGTAGGGGGCTGCTGGGGATGCATCGACCGGATCGGATCCGTGGTAGTGCTGCCGCATTACGACGATATCGGCCTGTATTCGGAGGGGTTATTGGCCGTGGCCAAGCACGAGCGCTGGGGGTGCATAGACCGCTATGGCAACGAGGTCATTTCCTTTCGGCACGAAGAGGAGCTTTTGTTTCGCGAGGGATTGGCCGTAGTGCAAGAAGCGAGACGCTACGGGTTTCTGCGTGCGGACGATACGTGGGAGGTCAGGCCTATATTTGACTATGCTTCACACTTCGAGCAAGGCGTTTCCTTGGTAGAGCGCGGCGGGAAGTGGGGCTTCTCCGACCGCCACGGCACACTGGTGATCCCCACGGAGTATGAAGATGGCCATGGCTTCGATAATGGCTTGGCTACGGTGAAAAAGGCAGGCTTGTGGGGATGCATCGATAAGAACGGTCGTACCTGCGTTCCATTCGCGTATGATAAGCCCGTCTTCTTCAGTGAGGGCCGCGCCCGAGTATCCGTACCCGTTGCGTTATAGTCGCCGAGCTTCCGGGATTTGCATCTGAGTTTAATGAGGTCTGCATCGGAGGACGCCCCCTCCCTAAACGCGGCGGTCGGCGCATCCCAAACGGGGTATCGGAAATCTTAGAACAGTTCTAAATTGCGTATTTTCCTTGCTTCATAACCGCCCTTATTAAATCTATTGGTAGATTTGCTTACCATAATTCACGAAAATAATCTATTACGACAATGAGTACATCCAAGCATGTGTTATCGTCTACGCTAGGGAAAAAGTTGATCATGAGCCTGACGGGGTTGTTCCTCTGTGTGTTCCTTATCGTACACCTCGTGGGCAACCTGCAGCTGTTCTATGCGGACAACGGGAAGGCGTTTAACGAGTATGCGCATACGATGACCACCTTTGCTCCTATCAAGATCGTGTCCTACCTGCTGTATGCCTCCATCGTGTTGCACGCTGTCTATGCCTTAGTGCTTACGCTTCGCAATAGAAAGGCGCGGCCCGTGCCTTACGGCATGTACCGTGGTTCGGCCAATAGCCCTTGGAGCTCCCGCAATATGGGTATTTTAGGGACGGTATTGTTGGTGTTCATCGTTACGCACATGAGCAATTTCTGGTGGAAGTTCCACAACGACCAGGTGCCGTACATCGAGTACCGGACGGATTTAAACACGGGCGAGACTACGAGCGTGGAGCTCGTGGCGGGGGAGTTTAACGGGTTTGTTTCATATATCGATAATGGGGTGGAGGTGATTCGCGCTAAGGACTTGTATAAGCAAGTAGGCTTTGCGTTCAAAAACCTGCCCCTGGTGCTGTTATACCTCGTGGGCATGGCAGCCTTGTCGTTCCACTTAATCCACGGGTTCAGGAGCGCGTTCCAGACCCTCGGTTTTGATCATAAGCGCTATGTCGGCGCCATTCGGGGCATAGGCATTTGGTTCTTCGGCGTGATCGTGCCTATTGGGTTCGCGGCCATGCCCTTGTATTTCTATTTCTTTAAGTAAGCGATTACGGACGCTTAATCAGTCGTGCGTACAAAAATAATTGACACAGTATGTTAGATTCAAAAATACCGGAAGGGCCATTGGCTGAAAAGTGGTCGAAGCATAAGTTTAACCTTAAGCTGGTAAACCCTGCTAACAAACGGAAGTATACGATCATCGTCGTGGGCACGGGCTTGGCGGGGTCATCTGCGGCGGCCTCCTTGGGTGAGCTAGGATATAATGTCAAGGCGTTTTGCTACCAGGATAGCCCGCGCCGTGCACACTCCATAGCGGCACAGGGCGGGATCAACGCAGCAAAGAATTACCAAAATGACGGCGATAGTGTCTATCGTTTGTTTTACGATACGATTAAGGGCGGGGACTACCGGGCGCGTGAGGCCAACGTGTACCGTTTGGCCGAAGTGTCTGTCAATATTATTGACCAATGCGTTGCCCAGGGCGTGCCCTTTGCCCGCGAATACGGCGGCCTGTTAGACAACCGTTCCTTCGGTGGGGCGCAAGTGTCGCGTACGTTCTACGCGCGGGGCCAGACCGGGCAGCAATTGCTATTGGGCGCCTATTCGGCCCTCAACCGGCAGATTAACAAAGGTACCGTCACGATGTACAACCGGCACGAGATGCTGGACCTCGTCACGATAGACGGGCATGCACGCGGTATCATCGCGCGCAACATGATTACCGGCGAAATCGAGTCGCACGAAGGGCATGCCGTCCTGCTTTGTACAGGGGGCTACGGCAACGTGTTTTTCCTGTCGACCAATGCGATGGGGTGTAACGTCACGGCAGCGTGGCGGGCGCACAAGCGGGGTGCTTTTTTTGCCAATCCTTGCTATACGCAGATCCACCCTACCTGTATCCCGGTAACGGGCGACCACCAGTCCAAACTGACGCTGATGTCGGAGTCGCTGCGGAACGATGGCCGTGTCTGGGTTCCCAAAACGGTGGAGCTTGCGCAAAAGCTGAGAAAAGGAGAAATCAAAATTTCCGACCTCAAGGAGGAAGATCGCGACTATTATCTGGAGCGCAAATACCCGTCGTTTGGCAACTTGGTGCCTCGCGACGTGGCCTCCCGCAATGCCAAAGAAGTGGTGGACGAGGGCCGGGGCGTAGGAGCTTCCGGCGTAGCCGTGTACCTCGACTTTGAGGACGCGATCAAGCGTTTGGGCGAAGATGCGGTACGGGCCAAGTACGGCAACCTCTTCGATATGTACTACCAGATTACCGACGAAAACCCCTATAAGCAGCCGATGCGGATTTATCCCGCGGTGCATTATACCATGGGCGGCCTGTGGGTAGACTACAACCTGATGACGACGGTACCCGGCTTGTACGCACTCGGCGAATGTAACTTCTCGGACCACGGGGCCAACCGGTTAGGCGCTTCGGCACTGATGCAAGGCCTGGCTGACGGCTACTTCGTCATCCCGTATACGGTGGGGGATTATTTAGCGGGCCTCGGATTTGACCCGGTAGACAAGAATCACCCCAATTTCGAGAAAACGCGTAAAGAAGTGGAAGATCGCGTGCACAAGCTGCTCTCGTTGAAAGGCTCGAAGACGGTGGACGATATCCATAAAAAACTCGGACACATCATGTGGGAATACTGTGGAATGGCGCGCAACGCCGAGGGGCTGAAGAAAGCCAAGGGCCTGATTCGCGAATTGCGCGAGGAGTTCTGGACGGACGTGACCGTGCTCGGCGAGAATGACGAGATGAACCAATCCCTGGAAAAGGCGGGTCGCGTGGCTGACTTCCTGGAACTGGGCGAGTTGATGGTGGACGATGCCTTGCACCGTGACGAGTCCTGTGGCGGACACTTTCGTGAGGAGAGCCAGACCGAAGACGGCGAGGCCAAGCGCGATGACGAGAACTTCCGTTACGTAGCCGCGTGGCAATTCGCGGGCGAAGAGATGCCGGCTATCCTGCATAAGGAGATGCTTGAGTTTGAAAACGTGGAACTGACACAACGGAGCTATAAGTAATTCAAGACCGAAGACTTCAGATGGGCGGACGCAGCGGGGTTGCCTGCGACACGTCGCCAGTCTGATTCCAAAATCATAATATACCATGAGCGGAAACATGAACCTGACGCTGAAAGTTTGGCGCCAAAAGAATAACAAGACAAGGGGCAAGTTTGTGACCTACGAGGCAAAAGGTATCTCGCCAGACATGTCATTCTTGGAAATGCTGGACGTGGTCAATGATGACCTTGTCAGGAAAGGCGAGGATCCGATCCATTTTGACCATGATTGCCGCGAAGGCATCTGCGGGATGTGTTCCTTGCATATCAACGGGCGACCTCACGGCCCTAAGGAGCTGACGACGACCTGCCAGCTGCACATGCGTAGCTTCCACGACGGGCAGACCATCGTCATCGAGCCTTGGCGCGCGTCGGCTTTCCCGGTCATCAAAGACCTGACCGTAGATCGTAGTTCCTTTGAGCGCATACAGCAGGCCGGCGGCTTCGTCAATGTCAACACGGGCGGCGTACCGGACGCCAACAGCATCCCGATTCCGAAAGTGGTGGCGGACGAGGCGTTCGAATCGGCAACCTGCATCGGCTGCGGTGCCTGCGTAGCGGCGTGTAAAAATGCGTCGGCTATGTTGTTCGTAGCGGCGAAAGTGTCGCAATTTGCCTTGTTGCCGCAGGGGCAGACGGAGCGCGCAAGCCGCGCACAGGCGATGGTGGCGCAGATGGACGCAGAAGGGTTTGGCAGCTGCACAAATACCGGCGCCTGCGAAGCGGAGTGCCCCGTAGGCATTAGCCTCACCAATATTGCGCGCCTCAACCGCGAATACCTCGGCGCCAAGCTATTTAAAGAAGAAGAAGCGCACTAAGCCTGGCGCTGGCCGGCAGATAATCCGACAGCCTTGCCTCAATCCTGGGCAAGGCTGTCTTTTTTTGGCGCTGTACGTCGGTGGGTGCCTCACGCCTTATTCCGTGGATTTTATTACATTTACGCGATTAATGCCATAGATAGCGTGAGCACGATTTTTAAAATACGGGTATTGTTGGTCATCCTAACGCTCGGCTTTATTGGGACCGCAACCACCATCCATCTCACGCTTTCAGAGCGCAGCCTCCTGCTGCATGAGGGGCGCACGATCGAGCGCAACCTGCAAAAAAAAGAGGCGAAAATCCGTGAATTCCTAACCGACTCCACCCGGGTAGCGAACCTCATCACCGCGGAGGATGATCCCGTCTATGCTGAACATATCATTGACGAGTTCGTCAAACGGCACAACATCGGCGTGCTCGTATATGCGAGCAATGAGTTGGTGTTCTGGACATGGGATCGTTTTGTGCCCAAGACGGACGCGGGCGTCCGTCCGGGAAGCTCCCTGATGCAGGCCGATAACGGGTGGTACCTGTTTGTCAAAGAGGTGAGGGGAACGATGTCCCTCCTGTTCCTCGTGCCGATTAAGGCAGAGTTTCAGATGAACAACACCTACCTCCGCAACGATTTTGCCTCCGACTTGATTGAGACCAACAACCTCGACATCGCCAACTACGACGACCCGGATACCTACCACGTTCGCGCGCTGGACGGGCGGTACCTGTTTTCCGTGCAGCTATCCGGAGGTCAGTATTCGAGCTTCTATGCGGGTCTCGAACTGACGATGTGGATGCTTGCGGGTTTTTGCATCTTGGTATTGGTTAACATGCTTTGCGTGTGGATTGCCAAGCGCGGGTGGGTGTGGACTTCGGTGCTGATGTTTGCGGTGCTGCTGGGCCTCAGCCGCTATATCGAGCTGTCTACCGGATGGCTATCGACCCAGTTTAACATGGGTTTATTCGATCCGAGATACTTCGCTTCCAGTTTCTTTTCTCCGCATTTGGCGGGGTTTGCGATAAACGTGTTCGTGTTCAGCTGGTTCGTGGCCTACGTCTACGCATTTCGACGCAAGCTCGACGTAAGGCGCTTTGTGGGACGGCCGATCTGGTCGGCCGTGCTCATGGTCGTCTTCGGCGCCGTTATTTATGGGGTATGCTATGGCATGGCGACGGCTTTCGAAGGGTTGGTGGGTAATTCGGATATCAATTTCGACCTGACGAACATCCTCGGCCTTACTGGTTACAGCTGGCTTGGGATTTTGACACTGTGGTTTTGCCTCGCGAGCTTGGTCTTCATTATTGACGTGCTGGTCGTTATTGCCCGCAAACTGTACCCGCGGCACCAGCGCTTGGTGTTGATCATCGCTATCGGCACATTGGCCTTGCTCATCGGCAAGATGGCGCTTGGCACCTTTACCCTGACGCTGCCGTTCGTGTGCGCGCTAATTATCTTGCGGGCGTGGTACCCCACATTCCAGGGCAAGTCGGACTTTGCCGTGCTTATCTCCACACTGTTGCTAATAGCGGGTATCTCGGCGGTCAAACATTCCGAAGTGCGCCGTGCCAAGACGCTGGAAGAGCAGAAGTTCACGATTCAAAAGGTCGTGGCGGCCGAAGACGTCAACGCTGAAATCCTTTTCTTTGACCTGGAGCGCGAAATTGCCCGCGACCCCCTGCTGATTGCGTATTTCAAAAATCCGGAAGACTTTGACGGCAACCACCTGGAGGAGCACCTTAAGAAAACCTACCTCAGCGGTTACTTGTCGAAATACGAATTCGCCGCGGCAGAGTACGATACCAACTTGCATCCCATCGGCAACAGTTCGCCGCGCCGGCTGCTAGACTATCGCGACAAGGTAATCTCCGGCGCCATCAAAGTGGCGGACAACCTTAACTTCTACCGTGCACGGGGCAGTTTTGGCAGCTTCGAGTATTTTGCCCAGCTGCCGATCGTCGACGAAGGCGAACAGTACGGTATATTGTTGATCGAATTGAAAAACCGGTCGTTTGCCCAGCGTAGGATGTCTCCCGACGTATTGATCGACGGTCGTATCGAACAACAGCAATCCGATGCGCTTTCCCAGTATGCGTATGCTTTCTATCAGGACGGCAACCTGATCAGCCAGTTTGGAAAATACCGCTATCCGCTAACCGACGGCATCTATCCGCCCGACCGAAGGCGGTACGTGCCCTTGGGCAACTACGGGGGGTTTAGCCACCTCATGTACCGGCCAAATGAATCCACCATGGTCGTGCTGAGTAAGCCCGAGCGTAATTACTGGGCACAGATCGCGTCTTTGTCGTTCTTGTTTCTGGTGTTTCTGTTGTTGTCGTTCACGGCCTATGTCATCCAGTGGGTGCTGCTGACCCTGAATAGCCACGGTTTTAGCTTGCGCAATTTGCGTTGGAGCTGGCTGATCTTCAAGAATCGAATCCTATACCGCACTCGGATACAGACTTTTATGGTGGTGGCGGTAGTGTTCACGCTGATTATCGCGGGTGTCATCACCTACCTGAATATCAGTCGGCAATTTCGCAAGCAACTCGAAGAGAGCGCCTTGCTCTACGTGGCAGACGTGGCCAAGGGGCTCGAGGCGCGGGGAGTGGTGGAGCGCGGGGGGGCTGCGGGCACTTTTACGGACGAGAGCTTTAACGTCATTGCTGAGTCGATGGCGCGCAACCTGAATCTTTATAATACCGACGGGGAGTTAATCCTCACCACGGAGCCTCGGATTTTTGACTTGAAAATGATGTCGCGTTATATGGATGCGACGGCCTATATACAGCTGGCGGAATACGAGCAAACGCAGTTTGGTATCGACAAACAGCTGGGGGACCTTCATTATTTCACGGCGTATGCCCCGATTCGCAATGAGCATTACCAAGCCTTGGCATACCTGAGCCTTCCGGTTTACGGGATACAGAAAGATTTCGACGAAAACGTAGGCATGTTGCTCAATACGCTGATCAATATTTATGCGTTGGTCATTCTCATTTTGGGGCTGTTCGCGGTGTTCGTCGCCAACAAGATTACGGCGCCCCTGACGCTGGTGCAGCGCACGCTGGCAAAGACCACTATCGGCCGGCAGAACGAGCCGATTTTTTGGAAGCGCAACGATGAAATCGGCAGCCTGATTAGGGAGTACAATCTGATGATCGTCGCGTTGGAGCAGAGCGCCAACAAGATTATGCAGGCGGAGCGTGAATCTGCCTGGCGCGAGATGGCCAAGCAGGTGGCGCATGAAATCAAGAATCCGCTAACGCCGCTGAAGCTGGGGGTGCAGTTGCTCGAGCGATCGTGGCGCGAGAAAGACCCGAATTTTGATGAAAAGTTCAAGCGCTTCAGCCAGTCATTTGTTGAGCAAATCGACAGTCTTTCCCATATCGCGTCCGAATTTTCCAACTTCGCCAAGATGCCGGACACTAAACTGGAAAATGTCAGCATCATGGAGATATTGGCGACCGTGGTCGACGTTTTCCAAAACAACAGCGGGGTTAATATTTCCCTGCGCAGCAACCCTGTAGACGACCCGTTTGTCGTCAAAGGTGACCGCGACCAGCTCCTGCGTAGCTTCAACAACCTGATTAAAAACTCCATTGAAGCGTGTGCCTCCAAACGACGGTGCCGGATCAACATTCATGTCAGCCGCGACAACGATCAGGCGGTGGCCATCATGGTTCAGGACAATGGCGAGGGCATTTCGCCCGAAATACAGAAAAAGCTGTTCCAGCCCAACTTTACGACAAGGAGTTCGGGCACGGGGCTGGGCTTGGCCTTTGTCAAGCAAGCGATTGAAGGCATGGGGGGAACGGTGCGCTATCACACCGTTATCGGACGCGGCACCACGTTTTACCTCTCCATCCCGTAGCTACAAAGGCAGAATGCGTTCGAGCCACGCGCTTAACAGGAAAGTCCGAAGAGAGGATTCAGGCAGGCAGGGATAGGGGCGGGGATTATCGCAGGACAATGCTGCTGCGGCCCATAGGTCCTTGATCCGAATAGAGCAAGACCGTATAGGTGCCTTTTTGAAATGGCTGGCTGTCGCGCCAGTCGAGGCTATAGAGCTTTCCGTCGTTGGAAAACTCGATGGTTGTCTTGTAGGTGTACTGCAGGCGATTGGTGCCGGACTGGAAAAAATCGCTTCCTGTCGGGGTGCGCAGGTTACCATTGGGGTCGATGATTCGAACATAGACGTCGACCATCCCATGCGAGGCCAGCGGGTTGTCGGCAATGGTGAAATTGATATCAAGGCGGTCGACGCGTCGGGTTCGGGTTTCGGGCTCTTCACGTCCGCGGCTACGCTCTCGGACACCCACTACGCTTATATTCGATACCTTGAGGGCCGATGCCACGCGAAGCTGCTCGGCCATCTCGAAGTTTTCTTCTTCGAGCGAGTCAGCGCGGAGCTCGGCATCAGAGACGGATTGCCGCAGGCGTCCCTGCTCGGCAAGTAGCTCGGTGTTTTCGCGTCGCAACACCTCGATTTCCCCGGCATATTGGTATACTTCGGCACGCAGCTCATCGATTTGTTGCCGCGCCTCGACGATCTCCTCCTGGCTGATGGTTTGTGCGTTAAGCTTGTCGCGTAGGTCGGCGATGACACGATGAGCGCTATCCCGACTCGATTTGAGAACTCCGCTGAGCCGCATATTTTCTGCATCCAGCCGGTTTAGCTCGATCTCAATGCGGTCAACCTCGGCCTGCAGGCTAATCTTTTCGTGGGTGATTTCGTCAACCACTTCGTTTGTCGATTTGTATTGGACATAGAAGTAGATGTTCGTGGCTAAAAGAGCCGCGATGGCAACGACGAAAAAATAAATCTTAGTAGAATCCCGCTGTACGGATTGCACTTGGGACTCATAACCTGATTCCGGCATTTCTACAGTTTAAAAAATTGTAATGGCTATGTATCAAAAATTGTTCCAACATACAATTTCGTTGGCTAATGGCCTTATGCGTAAGTTTTGCCGAAAGCCAAACCGTTCCCCTGTATGCCTAGGGATACGGTAGGTAACGTTTTACGAACAGGGAGTTTTGTTGATAAAAAGTGTAAAAATTCCCAGCTTTTTCGTCCAATGATTATTTCCGTACTTTTGCGGGACACGCTATTTACCTGTTCGATGGAAGGAATCTACTATGTCGACTTGCTGGGCACCATGGTTTTTGCCATTTCGGGTTGTTTGGCGGCCATACGGCACAATATTGACGTTTTTGGGGCGGGCTTTACCGGTTTCGTAACGGCGATTGGTGGTGGAAGCCTGCGTGACATCTTTCTCAATCTCAGGCCCGTGTGGGTGGATGACGGCAACTACTTGATTGCCATATTTCTAGGTGTCGCCATCGCTATCATCTTTACCCGTGCGCTAAATGGCCTGTCGAAGACGTTAACCTTGTTTGATGCTTTTGGTATTGGATTATTTACGGTAGTGGGCGTTCAAAAGTCGATTGATTACGAAAGCTCTGCATTGGCCACGGTGCTATTGGGCATGTTTTCGGCAGTCATGGGCGGTGTTATTCGCGATACGTTGATGAACGAGACGCCTTTGATTTTCAGGCGCGAAATTTACGCCTCGGCATGTTTTGCGGGGGCCATGCTCTTCGTCGTACTGCATTTGCTCGGCGTAGACGGCAACATCAACGCCTGGGTGAGCGCTACGTTGGTGGTTGTCATCCGGGTCGTGTCCGTCAGATACCAGTTGTCCCTGCCGGTGGTGGGGGGGTAGCTTGCGGGCCGCCGCGAGGTTTACCGTACGCGTTGGCGCTTGACGGGGAATCTCATCTTATAGTCGACTTTCACGTGGCCTTTCGCAATGGCGTCTAGCTTACCCTTAAGCATGGCTTTGCGCAGCGGGCTCAATTTCTCTATAAAGAGCTTGCCTTCGATGTGATCGTACTCGTGCTGGATGATCCGAGCGGCCAATCCTTCGTATACGTCGTCGTGGGCCACGCCCTTTTCGTCGAGGTATTGTATCCGGATCCGTGGTGGCCGGGATACGTCCTCCCGTATATCGGGGATGCTTAGGCACCCTTCGTTAAAAGCCCACTTCTCTCCATCTTCCTCGATGATCCGTGCGTTGATAAATACCTTTTTGAAGTCCTGCATCCGCTCGTCGTCCTCCGCGAAGGGCGTGGCGTCTATCACGAATAACCGGATGGACAAGCCAACTTGGGGCGCGGCCAGCCCGACGCCGTGGGCTGCGTACATCGTCTCAAACATGTTATCGATAAGCTCCGCGAGATCAGGGTAGTCCGTGTCAATATCGACGCATTTGCGTTTTAGGATGGGGTCGCCGTAAGCCAGGATGGGCAGTTTCATAAGCACCAAGGACAATTGAATTTTTATACAAAGGTAGTTTTTTTCGGTCAGTGCATAAAGCCCGAACCACGTAACCGATGTCAGTATTTCGTCCCTTACCTGCTAAATGACCTCTGGGAGAGGCTTTTTTCCGTAAAAAAAGACAGAAAGGTTAAAAACGTAAGTTTTGCCGATATTACTAGCAAGATGGGATGTTATTGCATATTTTTGGCACTTTGTCTTTTACAATCCTAACAAACAATGAAGAGCTGGTTTAACCGTAACGCGACGCATATAGCCATCGTCGGCATTTTTATCGCTATTGCTTTCTTGTATTTCCCCGAGGCGTTCCAGGGCAAGGTGCTCTATCAAAACGACGTGCTGCAGGCCCAGGCGGGGCAAAAGGAAATTTTGGATATCAAAGAGCGCGACGGGGATTTACCGCTGTGGACCAACTCCATGTTTAGCGGCATGCCTTCCTACCAAGTGCTGGTAGAGCTGCCCAGCAACATCGGTACTTATATCATGCGGGGCTATAAGGGCGTTTTCCCTCATCCCATTGATGTGCTTTTGCTGCATTTGCTCGGGGCCTATTTGCTTTTCAATGTCTTGCGGGTTAGGCCATGGCTTGCGGCGGTGGGAGCGCTGGCTTTTGCTTTTACTTCGTATAACTTTATTTATATCGAGGCCGGCCATGCCAATAAAACATATGCCTTGGCGTTTATGGCGCCCATCATCGCCGGCGTACTACTCGCCTTGCGGGGGAGATACCTGGTCGGGGGCGTGATGCTGGCGTTCGCGTTTGCCTTGCAATTGCGGGTCAACCACGTGCAAGTGACCTATTACCTTTTTCTGGCGTTGCTTGTCCTGGTTATCATTGAGCTCTACCACGCCATCAAGGAGAAGCGCATGGTGGCCTTTGCCAAATCCGCCCTGGCGATGGGAGCCGCTATTGTAATCGCCGTGGCGGTCAATGCATCGCTGCTCTGGCCCACCTACGAATACAGCAAGGAAACGATCCGCGGGCCGTCTAACCTAGCGAGCGGGAGTGCCGATCGGGCCGATGAAGGGCTCAGCAAGCAGTATGCGTACGACTGGAGCCAGGGCATAGGCGAAACCTTGACTTTTTTGGTGCCGAATGCCTACGGCGGCGGATCTAGCCCGGTGCTGGATTCCGAATCAAACATGGCGCAGGTGTTTGTCAATCGGGGCGCTACGCCCCAGCAGGCGGTAGAGATGCTTCGCGGCCTGCGCATGCCCACATACTGGGGCGACAAAGCATTTACGTCGGGCCCGTGGTACTTCGGAGCCATTGTCGTGTTTTTCTTTATCCTGGGATTGGTGTTGGTGAAAGGGCGTGTGAAGTGGTGGCTGGCCAGCGCGACGGTGTTGCTGGTGCTGCTTTCATTCGGACGGCATTTCCCTTTTGTCTCGGACCTGTTTTTCGATTACTTCCCATTATACAATAAGTTTCGTGCCGTCGAATCCATTTTGATGGTGGTGATGTTGCTCGTGCCTATCCTGGCGGTACTCGCCGTCCACGAGATCATTACCAACCGGTCGAACATCCCAAACCTAGATAAAAAACTGCTCTATACGCTCTATGGTGTGGGCGGTTTCCTCTTACTCGTTGCCATTGTGCCGGGCTTATTCCTTAGCTTCAAGACATCCGACCACCAGCAGATTGCGCAAGCACTGGGGCAACAGGCACAGGACCCCGCGTTCGGCAGCGAACTGATGCGGGCACTGGTAGACGACCGCGCCGATATGGCTCGCATGGACGCCCTTCGGTCATTGGTCTTTATTTTGATCGGCTTTGCCGCCGTCTGGCTTTTTGCCAAGGACAAGTTGCGCGCACAACCGGCCGTTATCATTCTCGGATTAGCTATTTTGGTGGACCTCTGGGCGGTAGACAAACGTTATTTGAATAGCGAGAACTTTGTCGATAAGGCGCAGCTCTCGCGGCAATTTGTCGCTGAGCGTGAGGTAGATCAACTCATTCGGATGGATACAGACCCCAACTACCGGGTGCTAGACCTGACCACCAGCCCTTTTATGGACGCCAGGACCTCTTATTTCCACAAATCACTGGGTGGGTACCATGCGGCTAAGCTGATGCGGTACCAGGAACTGATCGAACGCCAGCTCGCGGGGGGAGCCATTAATGAGGACGTGCTCGACATGCTGAACACCCGTTATCTGATCACCACAGGATCGGGCCAAGACGCGGGCAACCAGCGGATCGCTAGGCGGAATACCGCCGCGGGCAATGCTTGGTTTGTTGAACGCGTCACCTTTGTCGAGTCCAACGAAGAGGAGATGGAAGCGCTCAATAGCTTTGACGCGCGGCGCGAAGCATTTGTGCATACTGACTTCAAGGGCTTGCTTAATGAGCAGCGCCTGGGTACCGCCGAAACGGGTAGCATAGAACTCGTTTCCTATCGTCCGGATCACTTGGTGTATGACTATTCCACGCCGAACGACGCACTGGCGGTTTTTTCGGAGATGTGGTATGATCAGGGTTGGAAAGCTTACGTTGACGGCAAAGAGCTGCCGATCGTTCGGGCCAACTATGTGTTGCGTGCGGTGCAGTTGCCTGGGGGTGACCACCAAGTTGAACTCAAGTTCGAGCCGCGGGCTTACCACAGGGGTGAGCCAATTTCGCTCATCGCATCGATTATCCTGCTATTGGGCTTAGGAGCGGTCATTTGGATCGAAGCGCGGCGCAAGGACGACGGGCAAGCCGAGCAAGGTGTCAAAAAAGGGTAAGCTGGGGATCCGTCACGCGAAACGACTTCCGGTGGTGCGGCGTTAAGCCGTGGTCCACGATGGCTTGGCGGTGCCATATGGTCGGGTACCCTTTGTTTTGCGCCCATTGGTACTCCGGGAAATCGGTGGCGATGCTTTCCATGTACTCATCGCGGTAGGTTTTCGCTAGGATCGAAGCAGCTGCGATGGAAAGGAACTTGCCGTCGCCCTTGACGATGCAAGCGTGGGGCACTTCGCGATATGGGACGAAACGGTTACCGTCTACCAGCACGAATTCCACTTGGATAGCCAAGGTGTCTAACGCGCGATGCATGGCCAAATAAGAGGCGTTGTGGATATTGATGCGGTCTATTTCTTCGGGCGAGGCGCTCGCCACGGCAAACGCTACCGCTTCGTTCTCGATTACGGTCCGTAGATCGTGGCGCTTGGCCGCAGTAAGCTGTTTGGAATCATTGAGTAACTCGTGGCGGTAGTCGCGTTCGAAAATGACGGCGGCGGCGAAGACCGGCCCCGCCAGGCATCCACGTCCGGCCTCATCGCATCCGGCCTCTACCCAAACATCCTGATAAGCTGAAAGTAGCATTTTCGTTGCTTCCTTTATTAAGATAAGACAAAAATATACTTTTGGGACTAAATCCGAAACCGCTCAGTGGCGGGGCCGCGGAAGGGCGAATCGGATTTCACCCCAGATTTGTAATATTTTGCATACAATTAAACCGGATCCCCTATAGACTGTCGAAGTTCATAACATGGCGCAACTACGCGATACGATACTGATTATAACCCTAGCATGGTGCATGCTGGCTTTGCCGACCTCGTCGCACGGCCAACGTAAAAACAGCCAAGGGCCTGGCGTGACTTGGGCTGAGGGTATCGTCGTGGACGGAAATCTGGCGGACTGGGGTGACTCGCTGACAAACCGGCACGATTCGCAGGACCTACAGTATCAAATCAAAAACGACGGAACGAACTTGTACGTAGCCATGCGCGTGGTAGACCGCGACCGGCAGATGCAGGCACTCAGCCAGGGTTTTAGTTTTATGGTCAATACCGACGGTAAGCGCCGTCCGGGTCCTACGGTCGTCTATCCTATTGCTGACCGATTGTCGTTCAGGTCCATTATGTCGGCTGACAATGACGACCGGCCGGAAGACATGCGCGTGGCGGGATTGCAATCTATTCGCGCCATTTACGTGCTCCGTTTTGAGGAAATCCTCGACGGACAGATATCCCTCGATAACGATTACGGTATCCAAGCCGGTGCCAAAATTGATTCCACGGATGCCCTATGCCTCGAAGCCACGGTGCCGCTGAGGCGGCTGGGTATCGAGCGTGGATACGACAGACCGCTGGCATTTAATATAAAGATAAATGGCATGATTGCGCCGCGGGGCAACCCGAACACCCGTGCCGTGCGCCAGCCCGGTGGGTACTACGGCTATCCGTATGGGTATGGCTACGGCGGTTATGGCCAGCAAACCCCGTCCCGTCCGCGTGAGGAGCCGGGCTCGTGGCTGATTTCCGTGTTGTCGCCGCCTAATCACTAATCCAACCAAAAGACTTAACAACAAAAACCAATGAAGTCAATTCGCGCTTTGTATGGATCCCTAGTGGCCGCGTTCCCGTGGCTTGTATTGCTATGTTTTTCCACGACCAGCGCCCATGCGCAAACCTCAGGAACCGTTACGGGCGTTGTCCGCGACTATAACACCCAACCGGTAGTGGGCGCCTCAGTACGGCTGGCGGGCCCAACCGACACGCTGCAGACCAGCACGGACAACCAGGGCCGCTACTCATTTAATAATGTACGGGCCCGAGCGTTTACGCTCATCATTACCAGCTTGGGGTATGATACGACACGTCGCGAACAGGCATTTGCCGAAGGCAGCAACGCCTTGAACGTGCCAGTCGTGATCCTTATGGAGGCTTCGCAGCTGATTGATGCGGTGACGGTGCAGGGGGCCGGTGCCATCACCTTTAAGGAGGATACCCTTGAGTACGCAACGCGCAACTTGAAACTGCGCGAGGGAGCACAAGTGGAGGACGCGCTTCGCCAGCTGGACGGCGTGGAGGTAGACAAGGACGGAAATGTGACTGCCCAGGGCGAGTCTGTGACCCGGGCGCGGATTAACGGGCGAGACTATTTTGGCGGCGACATCAAGACGGCTATCCAAAACCTGCCTGCCGATATCATCGAAAAGATTCAGATCGTAGACGACTACGGAGACATGGCAAACCTGACCGGCAACCGTACGGGTGACCCCGAGCGGGTACTGAACCTGCAAATCGATCCAGCCCGCAACCGCGGACAGTTCGGTAATTTCCGCGTGGGCGGCGGTACGACCGACCGGTACCTAGCCGACGGCACCCTAAACATGATGTGGGACCGCACGGAATTGGCTTTTCGTGCCAACGGGAATAATACAAACTACCAAGCTTTTAACTTCAACATTGGGGGCAGCGGCGCGCGCCGCGGGCCGGGCGGCGGCAGTTATGGAGGCGGCCGCGGAGGCTTTGGCGGGCGCAATGGCCTGACCAATTCCCAGTCCTTTGGTTTCGACCTCAAACACAGGTTCAACGACCGGTTGGAAACGTACGGAGATTATCGCTTTGGCCGCGATGACAACAATACCTTGAGCGATCAGCTCCGGGAAGAAGCGTTGGCTACGGGCATCTTGCTCTCGAGCAGCGCAATCGACAACGGAACCATAAGCAACAGCCATCGTTTTAGCTGGAACGTAGAGTATAAACCGTCCGACGTCAGCTTCGTCAAGGTTTCGCCGACGTTCCATATCGGTAGCAATAAGGGAAATAATCTGTCGCTCAGTGATGTGCAGCGTGATGATGAACTTGTAAATTCATTGTCCAACAATCAGAACAACAAGAGTTTCAGCCCTAACTACGGCATTAGTGCCTTGTATAACCGCCGCCTCAGCGAGCGCGGACGCAACCTCTTCTTCAACTTTTCGGTCCACTCGGCTAGTACCGAGCAGGATCGCGAGAGCATCCTCAACACCGTTAACATGGAATTGCCTGTGGAAGAGCGTGACGAGGCGTATCAGCGCCACTTGGTCGACCTGCGCAATAAGAACCTGAACGGCGGGGCTTCCGTATCCTATATCGAGCCGCTGGGCGAATACACCAACCTGGAAGTGAGCTACGACTTCAATTTTGCTTCGTACGACAACGACCAGCATAATAGTGGGTTCGGGCCGGACGGCGGAATGATCGGTGGCTCGGATTTTAACTTCGACCGTGCATTTGATTATACGTTTGCTACCCACCGCGCCGGCGTGACCTACCGCCACCGCCGGGAGAATTTCAACTACTCCCTTGGGATGAGCGTACAGCCTAACACCTTGCGCGGCACATCGCTAGTAGACGGCGTCACGCGTCCTATCCGTCGAAATGGGTTCAACTTCGTGCCGGTGGCCCGGCTCGAGTATCGTCCCAGCCGCAATAAGACGTTCAACGTCAACTATACCGGTCGGGCCAACGAGCCTTCGTTCTCGCAAATCCAGCCGTTTACCGATTACTCCAACGCGAATACGACGACCGGAATCATCACCGCCGTCACCGGCAACCCGGAGCTGGACGCGCAATTTACCCATGAGCTGCGCATCAACTTCCGGAATTTCGACATGGAATCCGGAAGCAGCATTTCGGCAAGCCTGACCGGAACGGTATCCGAAGACAGGATCGTCAATAACCGCATCACGACATTCGATCCCGACCTGGGCATCGTGCAGGAAACGCGATACGTCAATGATGATGGGTACTACCAGGGCCGTGCGTTCTTTAACTACAACAAGCCGGTGTTTGATAAGAAGCTGACGCTATCCTACTTCGGTATGGGCGTTTATACCAACAACGTGTCCTTTACCAACTCGGAGCGCAACATTGGTAAAAACTGGATGCTGGCCAGCCGTTTCGGCTTGCGCTTTAATCCGAAAGAGACAGTAGAGGTGATGCCAAGCGTGGGATATAACTACAATACCACGAGCAACTCATTGGCTTCACAATCGCGGCTCAACCGCGACATCCACTCCTGGAACCTGTCGCTGTTTAGCACCGTAAACTTGTCGCCCACATGGATTTATGGGATCGATCTGACCAAGACAAGCAACAACGGCTATACAAGCAGTGTGGACGCCAACCCGCTAATCATCGATACCTATATTGAAAAGCAGTTTCTCAAGGGGCGCAACGGTGCGATCCGCTTCCAGGCGTTCGACCTGCTGAACGAACAAACCAACGTGTCGCGCGTGGTCACGGACGGCTACACGCTCGACAATCGGAGCAATCGACTGGCACGTTACTTTATGCTTACGCTTTCCTACCGTTTCCGCAATTTCGGTGGCGGCATGGCGCCACAGGAAGATACGCCTTGGGGCGGGCCGGGGCAGCGGCGTGGCCCGGGAGGTCCCGGCGGCCGTCCGTAACGATCGGCTTCTCTAGGGAGCTGGTTGGAACATGACCAGGCCATAACGCCCATTCGTAAGCCAATCTGGGTCTTCCTTCGTTAGGCGAGCAGCCTGTTGGTCGCTGATGCCGAGTACAATCTCGGATTTCAAGGTCCGGATCGACGCGCATGGCTGCTTGAAGTAGTGCAGGACGTCAGCAATGGGGGTGCTGGGCGGCCAAGCACGGTCTTCGAACAGCCGCCGGTAGTTGGCGTCACCCTTAAATAGCAAGAGCGATCCCTCGTCAAAACCGCCGGTCAAGTCGGCCGGCATTTCGGTGAAGTGAAGCGGGCTATTCCAAAAGGGGTGGCTGATAACGCGGAGTTTCCCGGCTTCTTGCCAATCTTGTACCGCGCGGGAGAAATGCGCGAGGGACTCGCTTCCGGCCTGAAGCATGATTGCCAAGTGTTCCGCCACGTCAGCTTCGGTCGCGTCCGACACGAAGATGGGATATTGCTTGACATGCAGGTTGATCCGCTGCACGCGCCCGGTACGCAGCAGGTAGTCCGCCAAGAAAAAATCCGCCATGAGTTCAATTCCAGCATTATCGACAACATAGTCCAGAGCAGTGACGTCGGCCTTATTGATCTGGTGGATTAGGGCAGGTATGTGGTCGATCACCAGCCTGCCACGCAGCCGTTCGTCGCGCAGGACGTCGTGGGCGTCTATTTGGCTCAGATCAGCGCTATTGGCCCATAGGGCGTTGTAGAGCAAGACGGTAAAATAATCTTCGTTAAAATGGTCTCCTTCGTTTTGATGCCTGCGGGCTAGGCCATCCAGGACGGCCAGATTTTCCTCCACGCCGTCTTTTTTGAGCTTACCGAAGGGATCAACCCCACTATTGGGGTAATCCACGATGCGCATAATTCGATAGTAGATGTAGGCTTCGGCCTCAAAAAAGGGAACGTCCGCGTAGGTCCGATTTCCATGTTTTTTGATGAATTTTTCCCAATATGGGCGGTCAATGGGGAGGAAGTCGTCGGGCATAGGGGCCACTACGCCGGTCTGGATTTCGGCAAGCAAGCGGACTAACTCGTCAGTTTGCGCGGGGGTGAGCTTATTATTTGAGCGGATTTGGTCGAATATGAACGGTATGCGCTTTTCGAACGTGAATGCGGCAAACGGGCTGTTCGCTGCGGCTATGGATTGGGGGATAGGTTGTTGGGTCATACGGTGTATGTTCGGCATTTGTAAGAATTTAAGAATGTGTTTGACTAACGGCTAGATTTAAATAGCACTGATCTTTCCGCCATCGACCGGGATACTAGTACCATTGACGTATGCGGCAGCGGGAGACGCCAAGAAAGCAACCATGGAGGCAATCTCAGCAGGCTGTGCGAACCGCTTGGCAGGGATCTGTGCCGCCATTTCGTGGGCAACCTGTTTCGGGCTGATCCCTCGCGTCTGGGCTTGCGCGTGAATCAAGGCGTCCAGCCGAGGCGTTTCCGTCGCGCCTGGCAGGACGTTGTTGACGGTAATGCCGTACTGAGCCACCTCATTTGACCATGTTTTTGCCCAAGAGGCCATCGCGCCGCGGACGGTGTTGCTCACGCCCAAGCCCGCTATGGGAATCCGCACCGAGGTCGACACGATATTGACAATGCGTCCGTAGCCACTGCTCTTCATCCCCGGCAGAAGAGTCTGGGCGATAGCCTGGCTGGTCAGGATGTGCTGTTGGAAGGCGGCCAGGAAATCGGTGGGATCGGCGTCAATAACAGCGCCCGGTGGAGGCCCGCCCGTATTGTTGACGAAGATGTGGATTGTCCGGTTGCGTGCCAGCTCACGGACTAACTTGGCGGTATCCTCCGAATTTTGGTAATCTGCGCGTAGGGAGAGATGGCTTTGACCTGAGGCGGCGTCCAGGGTAGCTACCGCGTCACGGAGCCGGTCCTCATCACGGGCGACCAGTATGCAGGAAGCGCCCAGCCTAGCCAGTTGCTGAGCGGAAGCTAAGCCGATGCCCTGTGTTGCACCTCCGATGAGCGCGTATTTGCCATATAGGGATAAATTCATTGCGTGGCGGTTGGTTGGTGACGAAGTTACGGGTAATTTCCGGCTTCGACCGAGAAGGCAGGCGTTTCGATGGCGTAAAAGAGTGGCAACGTTGGCGCCGGCACAACAACGCTGGCCTCCGCGGTGCGTATAATGGCGGGTGACAAAGCAGTTTCCGCGCGACGACTGCCATGAAGCCGTTCGGTTTTTTGGACGGTATGCGTTACCTTTGCGAACGACCTGCAAGGCACGACACAGGCCAGCACGGCTCGAAAGAGACTAAGATACACGTGATGAAACCATCTTTGGCAAAAGGAACTCGCGATTTCTCCCCCAGTGAAATGGAGAAACGAAACTATATTTTCGAATCGATCAAATCCGTATTCAATAAGTATGGGTATCAAGAGATACAGACCCCGGCATTTGAGAATTTGGCGACGCTGACGGGGAAATACGGCGACGAAGGCGATAGGTTGATTTTTAAGATCCTGAATTCGGGAGATTATCTGGCCAAGGCACCGGAGGATTTGTTGGCCGGGAAGGAATCGGCCAAGCTGGTGCCGCATCTGTCGGATCGCGCGCTACGCTACGATCTGACGGTACCTTTCGCACGGTACGTGGTCATGCGTCAGCACGAAATTACCCTCCCCTTTAAGCGGTTTCAGATCCAGCCAGTATGGCGGGCCGACCGTCCCCAGCGCGGGCGCTACCGGGAGTTCTACCAATGCGACGTCGATGTCGTCGGCTCCGAGAGCTTGCTCAACGAGGCGGAATTCATATTGGTGTATCACGAGGCGCTTAGCAAGCTGGGACTACGCGACTTTACGATCAAGCTGAACAACCGCAAGATCCTGACCGGTATTGCGGAAGTGCTAGGCAAGCCCGAGCTGATCATCGACATGACCGTTGCTATCGACAAATTGGATAAAATCGGACTGGACGGCGTGAACCAGGAGCTGCTGGAACGTGGTTTTACGCCTCAAGACGTCACGGCCCTGCAACCTCTCATTCAGTTACAAGGGAATACGGAAGCTAAAATCGCCCACTTGCGGGAATTGCTGGCTTCGTCGGCAACGGGCCTGCAGGGTCTCGACGAAATCGAGACCGTCTTGGGCTACCTGAGCGGACTGGCCCCCGGCGTGCCGCTGCAGGACACGGTGGTGGAGCTCGATATCACCCTCGCACGAGGGCTCAATTACTATACTGGATGTATCTTCGAGGTAAAGACCAATGAGGTGACGATGGGCAGTATTGGCGGTGGCGGGCGGTATGACGACCTGACAGGCATGTTCGGCCTCAAAGGATTGACGGGAGTAGGTATCTCGTTTGGTGCGGACCGTATTTACGACGTGTTGCAGGAGTTGGATTTGTTTCCTAAAAACAGCGGGCGTACGACGACGGTGTTGTTGAGCAACTTCGACCGGATCGCCGAGCTGTATGCATTGCCACTGTTGCATCGCTTGCGGGAAAACGGGGTAGCAGCCGAATTATATCCTGCCCAAGCGAAGCTAAAAAAGCAACTTTCATACGCGGACAGCAAGCGGATTCCGTACGTGGTGCTCATCGGGCAGGATGAAATGGAAAGCGGGCAGCTCTCGCTTAGAAACATGGAAACGGGCGAACAGCAACGATTGAGTGCGGACGACTTGATTACCTTTTTCAACGCCTAGGCCATGAACGTGCTGGGCAATCTGATCTGGTTCGTGTTTGGCGGATTCTTTGTCTTCCTGGGATACATGTTCGGAAGCCTGGCGCTTTGTATTACCCTCGTCGGCATTCCCTTTGGTATTCAGCTGTTCAAGATTGGCATCGCCTCGTTGGTCCCATTCGGTATGCAAATTGGCGAAAAGCCCTCGGGGACAGGTTGTTTGTCCACGCTGATGAATATTCTATGGCTCCTCTGTGGCGGGCTATGGGTGGCCGCTAGCCACTTGGTGTTTGGAGCGATTCTTTGCATTACCCTCATCGGTATACCGTTCGGCATGCAGCACTTCAAATTAACGGGCCTCGCGCTGACGCCCTTTGGCAAGGAGCTGCGCTAGTCACATTAATTATTCGAAAGTTACCGCCGATTTTGGCAGGAAATATAAAAACCACTTGCATGATCCTGAAACCATCAGATGCCGCAAGGCACCAAGCGATTAAGAATGTATACGTCGACCAATTCGGGGGGGAGCCCTTGCTCGTGCGTTCGCCCGGGCGGGTTAACCTGATCGGCGAACATACCGACTACAACCAAGGATTGGTTCTGCCCGCTGCGATAGACCGGGATATCGTATTGGCAATCGGTAAGCGGGACGACGATAGCATCCGCCTCTACGCGATGGACCAAGGTGAGCACCACGAGACCACCGTACACGCGGGAGAGCGGAGCCCGGCGCTATGGCCTGATTATTTGATCGGCGTGGTGCAGCAACTGCGGCAGCGGGGACACACGCTGGGCGGATTTAATGCCGTGTTCAGTGGCAATATACCGCAAGGGGCAGGGCTATCCTCGTCGGCGGCGTTGGAATGCGCGACCGCGTTTGCATTGTCAGAGCTCTTCGGGCTGGGGCTCGAAAAGCTGGAAATCGCGTTGCTGGCACAGGCTGCGGAAAATGAGTTCGTAGGGGTCAAGTGCGGCCTTATGGACCAGTTTGCGAGCGTTTTCGGGAAAGAAGCCCATCTTATTAAGCTGGATTGCCGCGATTTCAGCTACGAATATATCCCATTCAAGCAAGACGGCATCCGGGTGGTACTGTTCGATACGCAAGTGAAGCATTCCTTGGCGTCGTCCGCGTATAATACCCGTCGCGAAGAGTGCGAATACGGCGTGTCGTTGATTGCGAAAGCACATCCGGAAGTGACCAGCCTGCGTGAGGCGACATTGGAACAGGTAGAGCGGATTATCAGGCCTGTGGACGAAGTCGTCTTTCGGCGCTGCCACTACGTGGTGTCGGAAATACAGCGCTTGCAAGATGCGTGCGCGGACCTCGAAAAAGGGGATTTCGAAGCGTTTGGGAAGCGCATGTTTGAAACCCACGACGGCCTGCAGCATGATTATGAAGTGAGCTGCCAAGAACTGGACGTACTCGTCGAGCTAGTACGCCACGACCCGGCCGTGCTGGGCGCACGCATGATGGGCGGCGGATTCGGAGGCTGCACGATTAATCTCGTTAAGGAAGAGGAGGTCGAGCGCGTGGTGGCCGAGGTGAGCAAGGCCTACCAAGAGCAGACGGAAAAGTCCTTGCAGGCTTATATTGGCCGAGTGGGTGATGGAACCAGCCGCCTAGCGTAGCCGAAGTTGATATTTCGGCCGGTGCAGCGACGGATAGCCCCCTAGGATTTAGCATTAATTAACAAATGCATGTGGCGAAATCCCCCTATCTTTGTAACGTGGCGCGATGGTTGCATAAAAGCGCTTACAACTGGATTCCACGGCATACTCCTTGGGGTCGACGGCCGAAAAACCGGTGAAAACATGAAGATAAACATTATAGCTTTTGTTCTCGGCGTGGTATTGTTTCCGCTTATTGCGGGAGCGCAATCAAACACGCCGCCGCCTAATTGGTACAACCTTGACCACGCCGAAGACGGCGTGATGGGAATCAGTACGGAAAAGGCCTATCGGGAATTGCTGAAGGGCAAGGAAAGCCAAACGGTGATCGTTGCCGTTATTGACGGTGGTATCGACGTGGAGCATGAAGACTTGCGCGACGTGATGTGGATCAATGTGCTCGACAGCGCGGCCACGGGCAGTGATGAGGATGGAAACGGCTATGTAAACGACAAGTACGGTTGGAACTTTCTCGGCAATCCATCCGGTGAAAACGTCCAGTACGACAACTTGGAAATGACTCGGCTCTTGCGCGTTTTGGAACCCAAATATGCGGCGGTATTGCCGTCCACTCCGCTGGGCGAAGCCGAGCGTCGCGAGTTTAACGAATACCAACGCATGGTATCCGACTATGCCGCCAAGCTGCAACGAGCGCATTCAGGGCAATATAATTACATCGCCATGAAGCGGATGACCGATTCGGTAGTTGCACGCATCGGTGTCGAAAATCCCACGCTCGAAGATTTCAACGCGTACAAACCCGCAGACGACATGGAGCGCACTTTGTTGCGTATCATTCGCTCGGAACTCAAGGATGAGCCGGACTTCAGCAAGTTTTACGAGCAGCTTACGGACGGGGTGGAGTACTTCACTAACCAAGTTAAATACCACCTGAACAAGGATTTTGACCCCCGCCATATTGTAGGCGACGACTACGAGAACAGCTACGAACGCTACTACGGCAATGCGGACGTGACGGGTCCGGACGCGGAGCACGGTACCTATGTGGCCGGTATCATCGCGGCGGTGCGCGATAACGAGATCGGCATAAAGGGCGTCGCGGATAACGTACGGATTATGGCATTGCGCGCCGTGCCCGACGGGGACGAACACGATAAGGACATCGCCAATGCCATTCGGTACGCGGTGGAAAACGGCGCGAAGGTAATCAACATGAGCTTCGGCAAGGGGTATGTGAAGGACAAGCAGGCCGTGGACGATGCCGTGCGCTACGCTGTGGAAAATGACGTGTTGCTGGTCCATGCGGCGGGCAACGACGCCAAGGATATAGACGAAACACCTAATTTTCCGAATAAACACTATGTAGATAGCCTAGGCATCAATAAAGGTGCCGCGGACTCGTGGATAACCGTAGGTGCCACCCAATGGGAAAACGATAATGAACTCGTGGCCACGTTTTCCAATTACGGAAAGCGCTCGGTGGATGTGTTCGCACCTGGCGTCAAGATCCATTCGACGATGCCTGGTTCGACCTATAAGGACCAGCAAGGTACCAGCATGGCCGCGCCGGTGGTGTCGGGCCTGGCGGCATTGATCCGCTCGTATTACCCCGAGTTTTCGGCCGTCGAGGTGAAGGAAATCATTATGGATTCGGTAACGCCGATTTCTCAGCGCGTCAAAATCCGCGACGAGGCGGGTCGCAGCACGCGGGTTTCACTGGATAGCATCAGCGTGACGGGAGGTGTGGTCAATGCCTATCGAGCCTTGCAACTGGCCAGCCAACGCGCGAAATAGCAAAAAAGCGCGCTAACCACGACCGCGCCATACTATTGCGGTGATTGTTGCGTTTAAATCAATACACGCAAAAGTAAACCGCTTATGATAAAAATCTCTACACAGCAAAAGAAAGTACCGGTCATCATCAAACAGGTCAACCCATTCGGCTATCATCATTTGGACATATACGATCAGCAGGTCTATGACGAGCTGAAAGCGTATTTGGACGCATTAATGGTCCAGCCGAGCGCAGCGTGCGTGCAGGAAATCCTGCGCTACGGCGAGTTTGCGGAAAGCAAAGGCTAATTTTTGTTAGACCGATACAATGGGGGTTGCTAGCCCGCATCCGCCGGAAGGGAGCAGTCGGATTTGGAGCGATAAACACGTTCCGTGGAACGCATTTACCGTCCTGTACTAATTTGGGTCTTTCGGGTCGACTAGAATCGCTCGAATTGGGAGAAAAAGAAGTTCCCTTCGATGGCTGCGTTTTCGTCGGAGTCCGAACCATGTACCGCGTTAGCATCGATGGATTTTGCGTATTTGTTTCGGATGGTACCGGGAGCGGCTTTCGCGGGGTCGGTGGCGCCGATCAGTGTCCGGAAATCCTCAACCGCGTTTTCCTTCTCCAAGATAGCCGCTACGATGGGACCGGAAGTCATGAACTCCACCAAGTCGTGGTAGAAGGGACGCTCTTTGTGCACCGCGTAGAATGCACCGGCGCTTTCCTTCGTCAAGTGGATGTATTTCATCGCCACGATCTTAAAACCGTCCGCGATGATAACGTTCAAGATAGCCCCGGTATGTCCATTGTTCACCGCGTCGGGCTTGATCATTGTAAATGTTCTGTTTGTAGCCATTTTATATGCTGAAAAATTTGTGCAAAATTAGTTAATTCCGACGCAATTACCAACAGGGGCCTCCGCTGTGGTATCCCACAGTACCTAGGCTCGCGAACGGCCCGTAACACGACGGCGCAATCTAAGAAAAGAGACCGGTTTCGGCAGCTCCATTGTGGGTAGATATCGTTAACTTCGCGCTATTAATATTTATTTGCCATGTCACACATAGACAACGACGTTATTGACGCTGGCGACTCGTTTAATAAAACCCGAGCGGTTGTGCCTCCCATTTATCAGACCGCCACGTATTTTGCTTCCGACAACCTGGAAGAATACATAGAGGCTGCCACGCAACCGATGCACCCCTATTTTTATCACCGGCATGGCAACCCCGTCAGCAGCCAGGTGGCGGAAATCATTTCGGGTTTAGAAGGTACGGAAGCGGCCTTGTTGACCGCTACGGGAATGGCAGCCATCTCTACGGCAATCTTGGCTGTGGTCAAAGCCGGGGATCACGTCATTGCGCAGCAGTCGCATTATTCTGCGGCGGGAATATTCCTCAAGGAGTTTCTCCCCGCGTATGGTATCACGGTGTCCTACGCTGACCAAACGGACAATGCCTCCTTTGAACGCCTCGTGCAGGACAATACCACGCTGATTTACCTAGAAACGCCGTCAAATCCCAACCTAGCCCTCACGGATCTGGCGTTCGTCGGTAAATGGGCGCGGAGTAAAGGCATTACCACGATGTGCGACAATACTTTTGCATCGCCCATCAACCAACGACCTGGGGATTTCGGTATTGACATTATCGTGCATAGTGCCACCAAGTACCTGGGCGGGCACAGCGACCTGACGGCTGGCGCGATTTGTTCAAGTAAGACATGGATCGATAAAGCGTGGAAGCGAATGCTGTCATTGGGCGGCGCGCTGGCACCGTTTGACGCGTGGCTGCTCCTGCGGGGCATTCGCACGCTGTCGATGCGGGTAAAGCAAATCAACGCCAATGCGCTTCGGCTCGCCGAATGGTTGGAGGCACAGCCCCAAATTCGCCGGGTAATCTATTGCGGCCTGCCATCGCATCCGCAGCACGAACTGGCGAAGGCGCAGATGCACGGATTTACCGGCATGCTGAGCATTGAGGTGTCTGGCGAAAATGAAGCCATGCAATTTCGGAATGCCCAGACGGTTATCAGCAAGCTGCGCGTTTTTGGCAATGCGGCGAGCTTGGGCGGGGTCGAATCCTTGGTGGTGCATCCAGCTAGCATGTGGGGCATGCACCATTCGCCCGAGCAGAAGGCCAAAGCCGGCATCAACGACGGCATGTTGCGGGTTTCGGTAGGCATTGAGCATATTGACGACCTGATCGGCGATTTCCAGCAGGCCTTCCAACATATGGCGGAAGAGAAATAAACCGTTTCTGCTCAGGTGTACCCACTGTGCCGAGGGCCTTTAAGCCCGTGGTACAGTTGCGACTTTCTATTTTGCCGGGCATGCCTTATCTTAGCGGCTCACCAATACGCGTATGCCTAAGCACCACGTATTTTCCTTTGGCGAGTTATTGCTTCGGATCCAGAGTTCGGCCGAACGGCTTTTGTATGCCGAAGATCGGGTCACCGTCTATCCGGGAGGCTCCGAAGCCAACGTGGCCGCTTCGTTGGCGCAGTGGGGCGTACGCTGTAGCTACGTGACCCGCCTGCCCGACCATGAACTGGCGAAACAGGCGCTGGATGCGCTCGGGGTTAAGGGAGTCGATACCACGCTGAGCTTAGTCGGTGGCGACAGGATGGGCGTTTACTTCCTGCTGTCAGCGGATGGGTTGGCTAAAGGGGATGTGATCTACGACCGCAAGCATTCCTCTTTTGGCACATTGGCGCCCGGCATGGTCGACTGGGACGCCCTATTGGAAGGGCACACCTGGCTACACTGGAGCGCGCTCACACCTGCACTGAGCCAGACCCTGGCGGATACTTGCCTGGAACTGCTCGACGTCGCTTCCCGTAAAGGGCTCACCATTTCTGTCGACCTCAATTACCGGAATAAACTCTGGGCCTACGGAAAGGAACCCGTTGAGGTCATGCCCGAGCTAGTGCGCTATTGCGATGTGGTGATGGGCAACGTATGGGCGGCGAATAAGATGCTCGGCACGAACGTTAGCCATACGCTGACGCGTACGACGCCTCCCGACGTCTACTTCGAGCAGGCATGCAGGACGGCCGATGAGATATGGGATGCGTTTCCGCGTTGTAAGCACGTGGCAAACACGTTTCGTTTTATGGATCGCCCCACGCACAATCTCCTGTATGGTACCTACCACACGCGCGCTGGCAATTACCTGTCCGCGATTTTCGAAACGGATGCCGTACTCGACCGCATAGGTAGTGGCGATGCGTTTATGGCTGGGCTTATTTATGCGTTGACGGATGGGATGGCACCGCAGCAAGTAGTGGAGATGGCCACGCGCGCGGGTTTCCAGAAGCTCTTTGCCAAAGGTGATTTTGGCAACGGGGCACTGACCGATGAGGTTAGCGGGCATACCTACGAACCCCACAAATGAAAAACTATATGGAAAAGGTACTCCGACACATTCTGTCGTATCCCGTGTTGCCTGTTTATTACCATGACGACGTAAGCACCTGCTTGGCTGTGGCGGAGGCCTCCTATCAGGGTGGGATCCGCGTATTCGAATTCGTGCATCGGGGAACCAACGCGCTTGCGAATTTCCAGGCGCTATTGGCGCATCGAGAGCGAAACATGCCGGGTCTACTTTTGGGGATCGGGACAGTTAAGGACGGCACCCTCGCGCGTCATTACGTCGATTTGGGTGCTGATTTCGTTGTCAGCCCAGTCGTTAAGCCAGAAATTGCCCAAGAGACGTTGGCGAGTGGCGTGCTGTGGATTCCGGGAGTCATGACGCCCACCGAAATCAGTTTGGCCGAAGATCTGGGTGCGCCCTTAGTAAAGATTTTTCCGGCCGACGTGGTGGGGCAGGGGTTTCTTCGGGCGGTCAAGCCGTTGTTTCCGAAAATGCATTTCATGCCGACGGGCGGCGTTGTGGCAGAAGCAGGCAGTGTCGGGTCTTGGTTTGGTGCGGGGGCGAGCGCCATCGGCTTGGGGTCGAAGCTGTTTTCGCCGCCTGCAGGCGCACAAGATTGGATCTGGTTAACGGAACGCATTAGCCAACTTATGGGTTGGATACCGCAAAACCCATAAAAAGCCACCGCAGAAACATCGCTGCTCCCTCAGTGGCTTTTTCTGAAGAAGTATTGTCTGTGTTTCGTGCTACACGATAAAATTCCAGCCAAACTCGTCTTTGGATTTGCCGTATCGTAGGTCATTGAGATAGTTCATGACTTTGGCAGCAAATTCAAACTGCTCGGTAGGGGGAAGGGTAAACAGCTCGCCTTCGTAGCTGATTTCCGAGATCGCGGTCAGGGTAGCGGCCGTGCCGGCTGCAAATGCTTCCGTAATGGTACGATCGCGTATGCCTTCGATCAATTCGGCAACGGAAACCCGCCGCTCCTCTACCCTATACCCCCAGTGCTGGGCGAGCTCCATGACCGTGCGGCGAGTGACGCCATGCAAAATGGTTTCGGAAGAAGGGCTGATAATCGTGTTGCCTTTGCGGAATATCAAGTTGGCTGTGCCCGCTTCTTCCACGTAGCGATGTTCTTTGGCATCCGTCCAGATCAATTGGTCGAAACCTTCGTCCTGAGCCAACTTGGTGGGGTATAACGATAGGGCGTAGTTGCCCGCGTTTTTCGAGAAACCAACGCCTCCTTCTGCGGCGCGCGTATAGTGTGTTTCTACCTTCAGCCGGATGGGGCGGTTGTAGTACGAACCGACCGGGCTCGTGATGATCAAAAACTTGTAAGACACGGACGGGTGCACGCCCAGGGCGCTTTCCGTCGCAAACATGAACGGACGGATGTATAGCGAAGCGCCCTGCGTAGTGGGTACCCAGTCCCGATCGAGGGCGATCAGCTGCTTCATGCCTTCCAAAAAGACATGCTCGCTGACGGCCGGCATCTCCAACCGTGCGGCGGAACGGTTAAAACGTTCATGGTTGCGGTCGGGCCGGAAGATGCTGACCGTCCCATCGGCGTGTTTATAGGCTTTAATGCCTTCAAAAATCGCTTGTCCGTAGTGCAGAGACGACATAGCGGGGCTGATGGTCAAATTGCCGTATGGTACAATCTTCGCTGGCTCCCAGGCACCGTTTTCATAGTCTGCCACCAACATGTGGTCAGACATGATCTTGCCAAATTTCAAATCATTGAAATCCACTTCGGACAGCCGCGAGTGCTCTGTCCGCTCTACCGTAATCGGTGCTGCTTCTACTGCGTTCATAATATTGTTACTTATTAGCGATGCAATTTAGTCAAAAAAACGGCCAATTGGTAAGAGCGTCCACACAATTTGCTAATTTAATGGGAGATGGGCGCCTCCAGCCGTAAATTGCGCAGTTGGGTTCCCCGCTGTTGGCCGTCGTCAAAGGGCGTGTCTCGCAGCGACGCTTATCCCCGCTTGGAGAGCAGGTGCTTACGATACCGCTGTAGGAAAAAAGCGGTGACCCCGATGAGGATGGAGACCGGAATAAAGGGGTGGTTGGCGGGCAACGCCAGCAAAGCCACCACGCAGAAGACAACGGTGAATAGGTAAACGTATGGGAAATAAGGATGCAAGGCGAGCGTTCTCAAACGTTCCATAGGTTAGGGATTGGTCGCGGGGGCAATACGGATACCGACGTCCGTGACCTCGGGCAGTGGGTTCTCCCGCATATTCTGTTCGATTAAAAACACATATCGGCCTGTATCGGGGAAGGTATAATTGTCCCTGACGAGGTGTTGGTGGCTGAAGATGGCGCCAGATCCGCTGCCCAGCCAACGGCCATCGGGGGCGGCTAGCCGAATTTCTACGCGTGTCGTGTCGCGCCCTCCGTCCGGATCGTGCTGGTGCAGCAATACGAAAATGTTGGAGTAGGTGTACTTGTTGGTGTGGCGCAAGTTGAGAAAAACGTCATAGCGTTGGCTCGCATCTGCCACATCCACTTCAATGCGAGGCTTGTTTTCATAGTCCCACCTGCGGTCGTCGATGGCTACGTTGGTGTCCGTCAATGCGGTGTCGCTACATGAGGCTGCCAGCCCCGCCAATATCCACAAGAGGTAGCCTGCGGCCAGTCGGGTTAGTGTACGCGCACGGAGCCACCCCGGCCGATGCACAAATGCAACAACCACCGAGCTGGTATTAGTCATTCTTTTTCTCTCCATCCGTTCCGCCTTGTTTGGGCTTGTTGCCTCTCGAGCGTTTTTTCCTTGGCGCACGTGTTCTGCTTGTCGCATCCGCGGCAGGGCTTTCCTCGCTTTTGTTGGCGGTCCGCCCCTTGCCTTTCGCTGGGGTATTGGGGCGTTGCTGTGCGGCTTCGGCCTTGGGTTGGCCCTTGCTACCGCCACGTCGCTTGCCGCGCGGTCTCTGCTTGCGGTTTTTGTCGTCGAGCCGGGTCAGGCTGTCTTGGCCAACCACGTTTTCGTAGTCGAGGGTGGCCGGAGCTTCCACTTCCTTCTCCACCGTCGGGGCTTCGCCGATGTCTTCAGGCTTGACGCCCTCCTTATTTTGCTTTACCAGTTCGCGCACGCGCTCGGTAGTCAGGGGTATCCAGTTTTCCTCCCTAGGATAACTGAACCACATGATTTTCTTGAAGATGTCCGTTTTTTGCAGCCAAGCGGTGCCTTTTTGGGTCTCGATGCGCTCGATGTTGTTCGGGATGTCCTTCAGCGCATCCATGTAGCTATCGAGCTCATAGTTGAGGCAGCATTTCAGCTTTCCGCATTGGCCTGCGAGTTTCAGCGTGTTGAGTGATAGGTTTTGGTAGCGCGCCGCCGAAGTGGACACGGTTTTGAAGTCGGTGAGCCACGTCGAGCAGCACAATTCGCGACCGCAAGATCCGATGCCCCCCAGCCGACTGGCCTCCTGGCGCATGCCGATCTGGCGCATCTCGATGCGGATGCGAAACGCTTCTGCCATTCGCTTGATGAGCTCCCTGAAGTCTACGCGCCCTTCCGCGGTATAGTAAAACGTCGCCTTCGACTTGTCGCCTTGGTAGTCGACGTCACTGATCTTCATCGACAGGCCAAGGTCGAGGGCAAACTTCCGTGCCCGGTGCATGGTTTCCCACTCCAGGTCCTTGGCTTCTTGCCATTTCTTGATATCGGCATCCGTAGCCTTGCGGTATATCTTTTTTGTGACGCTGTCCTCAGCAACCTTGTTTTTCTTGAGTTGCAGGCGCACCAGCTCACCGGTGAGCGATACGTGTCCAATGTCATAACTGCCGGTGCCAGGCTCTACAGCCACGGGTTCCCCCATCTCTAGGTAAAGATTTCCCGTATTGACGAAAAAGTCTTTTCGCGAGCCTTTGAACCTGACTTCTACAATGTTAAAAGGGGTATAATTGGTTGGCATGTCCATGTGGCTCAGCCAATCGTAAACATCTAGCTTGTTACATCCGCTCGTCATGCAGGCGCCGTTGTTTTGGCATCCCGCCGGTGTGGTACCACACCCGCCGCCGGATGAGCAACTACTACATCCCATAGTCTTCGTTTATATTGTGTCCGCCTTTGGACGGATCGTTGCATACTTAAAAATCAACGCCAACTGCAAAGATAAATCTAAAAATAAGATTTTCGGATTTGCGTTGCGTTCCACATGGTAGTGCGCGTCTTCAAATAGCGCGATACTGGCCGTGATTTGTTCGCTCGTATAGCGCGTCACAAACTTGCCGGCAAAGTCTTGTTCGGCTTGTTGCAGGTGTACTAAGTTGGTCATCCCCAGCCGTAACAGCAACAGTTGCCGCATCATATTAAGTGCGTAAAGTAAGAAACTTTTTTGGTTTTCGCGTCCCGCGCCCGACAATTCTTCCTCACAGATGCGCAAGATATCGAGTCCCGAGTCCGTTGCGCAGGCCCGCATCCAGGTCAAAAAGAGATCGAAATGGCCCGCCCCGCCATCAGCGGCGAGTTCCAAGGCGAGTTTCACGTTGCCGTTGGCGATGAACGCGATCTCCGACGCTCGGTCGGGGTCGATGCCCGTAGTCGTTTCCAGGTGCTGGCGTATCTCTTCGTGGCTGGGCGGCTTAATCTTGACAAGTTGCGTGCGCGAGATAATCGTGTTTAGTATTTTGTCCTGGTTTTCCGACACCAGTAGGAAAAGGGTGTTGGCCGGCGGCTCTTCAATCAGCTTAAGCAAGGCATTTCCCTGCACTTCCAGGTACTCGGGAAGCCAAATGATCAATACTTTGTAATGCGCCTCAAAAGCCTTTAGGCTAAGAGCCTTGATAATTCGGTGGGCTTCCGCAATGTTGATGTTAGCTTGCTTGTTTTCGGCAACCAGGTGTTCCCGCCAGTAGTCCATGTCCATGTAAGGCTGGGAAAGCAGCGCGTTTCGCCACTGCTCGATGAACATGATCGACGTATTGGGTTCGCCTTTGTTAGTTGACGCGAAAAAGGGATAAGAGAAATGCAGGTCGGGATGGACGAGCTTATCGTATTTTCGGCAGGAAGGGCATGTCCCGCAGCTGTCGTCGGGTAGCCGGTTCTCGCAGTTGATATACTGGGCATAGGCTACGGCTAGAGGCAAGGCGCCGCTGCCGGCATCCCCTAAGAAAAGTTGGGCATGGCTTACCCGCCCGTCGTTGACGGTCCGGATGAGCTGCGCTTTGATCTGGTCCTGGCCGATTATATCCTTGAAAAGCATCGAATTTTGCTTGATATCTACCGATAAAATAAAAACAAATCTACTGTTTTTTTTGCGAGAATGAGGTAATGGTCTTCTGGGGCGTCGCCAGTCGCGGGAGCTGGATTCTCCCCAGTGGTCCATAGCACGACGCCCGATTCCCGGCTATGGATACTAAAAAAATTATCCGTAATTTTGCACCCCTTACGCCTGACATGCGTGAGATATATCATTATGAATGAAGAAGTAGGGACGCTCGATCCCAAATCACATATAATCATTAAAGGCGCGCGGGTACACAACCTGAAGAACATTGACGTGGCGATCCCTAAAAACAAGCTGGTCGTGGTGACGGGCATGTCGGGATCGGGAAAGTCCTCGCTCGCCTTCGATACGCTCTATGCCGAAGGGCAGCGGCGCTACGTGGAGAGTCTTTCTTCTTACGCTCGGCAATTCATGGGCCGGATGAACAAGCCCGACGTGGATTATATCCGCGGCATTGCGCCGGCCATCGCCATCGAACAACGCGTGATTACCAGCAATCCGCGTTCGACGGTCGGCACGTCTACCGAAATATACGACTACCTCAAGCTTTTGTTTGCCCGTATTGGCAAGACGTATTCGCCCATATCGGGCGAGGAGGTCAAAAAAGACACCGTCAGCTCGATAACGGCTTGGGCTGGCGGCCTGCCCGGAGGCACGACTATCACGGTGTCGGCGCCTCTGCATCCTACCAATGAACGCAAACTGAAGGAAGAGTTGGCCGTTCTCTTGCAGAAGGGATTCGTGCGGGTGGTCTATGGCGGATCGATACACAAAGTAGAGTCCCTGATCGCGGACACGTCCGTCGACAATAGTGACGTCAAGCCGGGCGACATACAGACGGTCATCGATCGGATTGTAATTGACCAAGAGGAAGATACGCTCAGCCGGATTGCCGACTCGGTGCAAACCGCCTTTTTTGAGGGCAAGGGCGAATGCCACATCGACGCCGAAGGCAAAACGCACTTTTTTTCGGACAAGTTTGAGCTGGATGGGATTACATTTGAGGAACCCTCGCCTAACTTCTTCTCCTTCAACAATCCCTACGGCGCGTGTAAACGCTGTGAGGGATACGGAAAGATCATCGGGATCGATCCCGATCTGGTTGTGCCCGATAAGAGCCGCTCGGTCTATGACGGTGCCATAGCGCCTTGGCGTGGCGAAAAAATGGGCGTTTGGCTACAGCAGCTGGTTCGCAACGCGATTAAGTTTGATTTTCCGGTACACCGAGCGTTCGTTGACCTGACCGATGCCCAGCAAGCACTCTTGTGGACGGGGAACGAATATTTCCAAGGGCTCAACCAATTTTTTAAGGAACTGGAGGAGCAGACTTATAAAATCCAATATCGGGTGATGCTCAGTCGTTATCGCGGCAAAACGAACTGCCCCGAGTGCAAGGGCACACGCCTTCGCAAAGACGCCGCGTACGTGAAAGTAAACGGCAGATCCATCACGGATGTCGTGCTGATGCCGCTCGACGAAGCGTTGGATTTCTTCGCGAATCTCCAGCTAGCCGAAAACGACGCTAAAATCGCCAAACGCTTACTGGCCGAGATTACCAATCGCCTGCAGTTCTTGGCAGATGTGGGCCTCAGTTATTTGACGCTCAATCGGTTGTCCAACACGCTCTCGGGCGGAGAATCGCAACGCATCAATTTGGCCACCTCACTCGGCAGCGCGCTGGTAGGATCGGTATATGTACTTGACGAACCCAGTATCGGTCTTCATCCGCGTGACACGGCGCGCCTGATCAAGGTCTTGAAGTCTCTGCGCGATGTGGGCAATACCGTGTTGGTGGTCGAGCACGAGCAGGAAATGATGCAGGCGGCCGACCATTTGATCGATATCGGGCCCGAAGCAGGCGTCAACGGCGGGCAGCTGATTTTCCAGGGCGATTATGAGCAGATTCTCCGGCACGGTGACAGCCTGACGGGAAAATACCTGAGTGGAGAGGAAACCATTCCCGTGCCGAAGACGCGGCGCAAGTGGCGGGATACGGTGACCGTCGTCGGCGCGCGCGAGAACAACCTGAAGGGCATAGACGTATCGTTTCCGCTCAATATTTTTACGGTGGTCACGGGCGTTTCGGGGTCGGGCAAAACCTCGTTGGTGAAGCGGATTTTATACCCTGCCCTGCAGAAGGCAATCGGGCAATATTCCGGCGAGCAGACGGGCGTATACGACGGCATCGCGGGCGATATCCACCAAGTCGAGAGCGTAGAACTCGTCGACCAAAATCCCATTGGGCGCTCTTCGCGTTCCAACCCCGTTACCTATGTGAAGGCTTGGGACGAAATCCGGGCGCTGTACGCGTCGCGGCCCGCCGCAAAAGCGGCCGGCCTGAAACCGGCTTCGTTTTCGTTCAACGTGGACGGGGGGCGGTGTGACAGCTGCCAGGGCGAGGGAGAAGTGAAGATCGAAATGCAGTTTATGGCCGACATCATGCTGCCCTGCGAAGCATGTGGGGGGCGCCGTTTTAAACAGCACGTACTGGAAGTCACCTGGCAAGACAAGAACGTGGCCGATATATTGGATCTCAGCATTGACGAGTCGATTGCCTTTTTTGCCGACCAGCCCAAGATCTTGGCAAAACTCCAGCCTTTGGTCGATGTGGGCTTAGGTTATGTGCGCTTAGGGCAGTCCTCGAGCACGCTGTCAGGAGGCGAAGCGCAACGCATCAAATTGGCGTCGTTCCTGATCAAGGGTAACAACAAGAATAAAACACTCTTCATCTTTGACGAGCCCACGACGGGCTTGCACTTCCACGATATAAAGAAGTTGCTGAAATCCTTTGACGCCCTCATCGGGCAGGGCAACAGCATCTTGGTTATCGAGCACAACATGGATATGATCAAAAGCGCGGATTGGGTGATTGATATCGGTCCGGAAGGTGGCGAGCGCGGTGGCGAGCTCGTGTTTGCCGGCACGCCCGAAGACTTGGTTTCGAGTGAGATTCCTTCGCATACGGGGGCGTATCTCCAGAAGCATCTAGGCCAGTAGTCCGTCTTGGCGTCGCACTCGTGCCGCTAGCTAATCTACCAAGCAGGTCGTGTTTTTGGTGGCCCGCCTGATTTGTTGTACCTTTGTGTAGAGCGAATTAGGTAGCCGCGCTGCTATAATCCGATATCGAATTTAATGCTGACCCGGGTATGTTATCAAAAAAGACGAAATATGCGATCAAGGCCTTGATGGTGTTGGGCAGGAACTACGGCAACGAGCCGATGCAGATCGTGCGCATCGCCGAGGAGGAGAATATTCCCAAGAAATTCCTGGAGCAGATTTTGTTGGAAATGCGAAACGCGGGAATCCTTTACAGTAAAAAAGGCGCGGGTGGTGGATATAGCTTGAATAAAGCGCCCGAGGACGTGCGGTTGTCGCAAGTGATGCGGCTCATTGATGGTCCCATTGCCTTATTGCCCTGTGTCAGCCTCAACTTTTACCGAAGTTGCGACGAGTGCAAGTCGGAAGAGGTATGCGGTATTCGCGATACCTTTGTCGACGTCCGCAATGCGATGCTCCAAATCCTGAACGACACCAGCGTGGCTGATTTGATCAACAAGGAAAAGCTCCTAGACCTAAACGTCGATAATTCTAGCCTGCAGTAGGAGGTAGGGGGACTGTCAATTCGGCCCCTAGCGTTTCCAGCGCACTCCAAACGGGTGCTACAAGCGGAATACCTTCGCGCTTTCTTTTGAGCGTCATCTGGTGTTCGGGCTCGCCCGGAATAATAACGGGTTGGTTTTCATGGAGCCGTTCGGCATTCTTAAAGCGTGTAATCCAATTATCGATATGGGTTTTGAATGTTTCTGCGGTGCGGAAGCCGTCCACGCGCATGGCGCCTACAAAATGGCCTAGACCTTCGCCGGGAGGGTTGGGTGCGGGGTCCAAAAACGCCACGAAGGGAGGCACCCAAGGCCCGTAATTGGCGCCCGACAAAACGCCGGATAAGATATCAACGACCGACGATAAACCGTACCCTTTGTGGCTCCCGTGTGTGTAGTCGCTTCCGAGCGGCAACAGCATGCCACCTGCCTTCAGCGCGCTGGGGTCGGTGGCCGACGCGCCTTGTGGGTCAAGCACCCATCCCTCCGGAATGGACTGGGACGCGCGCTCGGCAATTTCTAGCTTACCGTTGGCAGCCGCCGACGTGGCCATGTCCACCACCAAGGGCGGATAATCTCCCGCCGGAAAAGCATAACAGATGGGGTTAGTGCCCAACAAACGCTCGCGCGAAAATGTCGGAGCCACCAGCGGACTGGCGTTGGTGACGGCAAAGCCGATCATATCTTCTCCCACGGCCTTCAACGCGTGGTAGGCCGCTATGCCGAAGTGGTTAGAGTTGCGAATCGCTACCCACCCGCTACCGTATTCGCGGGCTTTCGCCATGGCCAGGTCCATGGCCCGTGGCGCTACCACGAGGCCCAGGCCGGCGTCGCCGTCTATCGTGGCGGTGGTCGGCGTTTCCCATACCGTCTTGATGTTAGGTATGGCGTTGATCCGCTGGCGTTGCCATAAGCGTACGTATCCGGGCAGACGGGCTACGCCGTGGGAGTCTATCCCGCGTAGATCGGCGGCGAGCAACACGTCGGCTGCCAAGGTCGCGTCGTCGTCCGGACAGCCCATGGACCGAAACACCTGCTCGGTGAATGCCCGCAACGGCTCTTCAGCAACCACCCTGTAGTTTGAGCTCATAGTAAATCAATCAGTTTTTCGAATGCCATGCCGCGCGAGGCCTTGAGCAACACCAGGGCTTCGCGCACGGGATTTTCGGCTAGGGCCAGCATGGCGGCCGCCGTGGTTTCGTAAAATTCGTCGTGGCTGTCACGATGCTCGTAAAAGGCTTTCCCGACAAAAATACGTCGTGCGAGCGGCATGCGGCGGGCTTGTTCAACTACCACGTGGTGTGCGTCAAACGTATCGTCGCCCATCTCGAACATGTCGCCGAGGATAGCCACCTTGGTCGATCCGCGTAGCAGTGCCAGGTTGTCGAGCGCGGCAGCCATGCTGCTGGCGTTGGCGTTGTAATAGTCACGGATGAGGGTGTTGGTGACGCTCTTGCTTATCTGCGAACGGTTGTTGGATGGGATATAGGTAGCGATGGCCGTCGCGATATCTGCCTCGCTTACGTCAAAATGTAAACCGACGGAAATGGCCGCGAGGATGTTTTCGACATTATAGGCACCCGTGAGCTGAGATGGGGCTTCCCGTCTGGTAGTGTCTTCCGCCGTATGCCATTGGATGCGCAGCAGAGGTTCGACGTCCAAGAGGTGCCCCACTACGTCGTTTCCCTCCGTCAGTCCGTATGACATTCGGTCCGTAGCCCGCTCGTGGCTGAGCAGTCCGCGCTCCGCCGCCATGGTTTGCAAAAGGGAGTTGTCGCCACGTATAAAGAGGAATCCGCTGTGTGACGCCAGGTAGTCATAGAGCTCTCCCTTGGCATTCTGAACACCTTCGAAACTACCGAATCCTTCGAGGTGGGCCTTGCCTATGTTGGTGATTAGCCCGTGTGTCGGTTGGGCGATTTTGCAAAGCGCTTCGATTTCGCCTTGGTGGTTGGCACCCATCTCGATGATGGCTAGTTGGCTATCCTCCCGGATGGAGAGCAGGCTTAGCGGTACGCCGATGTGATTATTGAGGTTTCCCTTTGTTGCGAAGGTGTGATAGCTTCGCGATAGCACGGCATGTAGCAGTTCCTTGGTCGTGGTTTTTCCGTTGGTGCCCGTCACCCCGATCACGGGAATGTGCAACTGGTTGCGGTGGTGGGCGGCTAGGGCCTGCAAGGTCTCAAGCACGTCGGAAACCAGCAGCATGCGCTTGTCCGTCTGGTGCTCGGGCTCGTCGATGACTGCGTAGCGCGCCCCGGATTCCAGCGCTTCGGCCGCGAAGGCGTTGCCATTAAAGCGTTCGCCCTTGAGCGCAAAAAAAATACTGTTTTCCGGGATGTTCCGCGTATCCGTGCAGACCGTAGGATACCGCCGGTAATGCGCATATAGTTCGCCCAACGTGTGCATGCGTACAAGTTTAGGAAAAAATGACGATAGTGTACGAAATATATCGGAGGTTATTGTTCGCCGTCACGTATCCATTTCGGCATCTGGGGCGGGTCGTACTGCTCCATGCGCGTCAGGAGTATGCCCATATCGTCGTCGACCAACAGCATATTCCGGTTGATGTTTTTCAATAGGCCTTTATCCACCATGCTGTTAATAAAAACAACGAGTGGGTCGTAAAAGCCGTTCACATTCAGTAGTGCGACAGGCTTGTGGTGCAGACCCAGCTGACCCCAAGTGAGCATTTCGAAGAGCTCCTCGAGCGTTCCGAAGCCCCCAGGCAGTGCGATGACGCCGTCGCAAAGGTGGTTCATCTGGGTTTTGCGCTCATGCATCGTATCCACCATAATCAATTCGGTGAGTTGGTCATGGGCAATTTCCTTGGCACCCAAGAAGTGCGGCAATACGCCGATCGCCTCGCCACCATGCTGAAGGACGGCGCTGGCGACGGCCCCCATTAGCCCAATTTTAGCACCTCCATACACTAGGCCGATGCCGCGCTCAGCCAATGTCCGGCCCAGGTTTTCCGCTGCACGGAAGAACTCGGGGTCAAAGCCTGGACTGGACGCACAGAAAACCGCTATTCGTTTCATGGTGTTAAGGTAGTTTGATTTCGGGGATGTGGAGAGGTCGCTTTTGGCGACTGGCGTAAAAAATCCCGCATAAGTTGCCTCATGCGGGATGGATATTTTATGATTGACTTGACTGCCTTGCTTACAGCTTGTCGAACAGGTTTTTCCAGCTGACTAGATCGCTGATGATGCGTTCGAGATCGGCGATCGCTACGCGCTCCTGCTCCATGCTGTCGCGGTGGCGTAACGTAACGGTTTCGTCTTCGAGCGATTGGTAATCGACCGTAATGCAGAAGGGTGTGCCGATTGCGTCCTGGCGGCGGTAACGCTTGCCGATCGAGTCCTTTTCGTCGTATTGGACGTTGTAGTCAAACTTCAGGCGGTCGAGGATTTCACGGGCCTTTTCAGGAAGTCCGTCCTTGCGGGTCAACGGCAGCACGGCGGCCTTGACAGGCGCGAGCGCCGGATGTAAGCGCATCACCGAGCGCGAGTCCTTTTTGTCTTCCGTGCTCAGATCTTGCTCCTCGAAGGAGTTGCACAGGATCGTCAGGAAAAGGCGGTCCAAACCGATGGACGTCTCAATCACGTAAGGGATGTAGTTTTGCCCCACTTCGGGATCGAAGTACTGCATTTTCTTGCCCGAGAACTTCTGGTGCTGTGCCAGGTCGAAATCTGTCCGCGAGTGGATGCCTTCCACTTCTTTAAAGCCAAATGGGAATTCATATTCCACGTCCACTGCCGCATTGGCGTAGTGGGCCAGATTGACGTGGTCGTGGAAGCGATATTTGGCCGGGTCCCCACCTAATGACAAGTGCCATTTGAGGCGAGTTTCCTTCCATTTTTCGTACCACTCCAGCTCCGTGCCAGGGCGAACGAAAAACTGCATTTCCATCTGTTCGAACTCACGCATGCGCATGATGAATTGCCTGGCGATCACTTCATTGCGGAATGCTTTTCCGATTTGGGCAATGCCGAAAGGTACCTTCATGCGGCCGCTTTTCTGTACGTTTAGAAAGTTGACGAAGATACCTTGGGCGGTCTCCGGGCGCAGGTAAACCTGCTCTGCTTCGTCGGCCATGGCGCCCATCTGCGTGGAAAACATCAGGTTGAACTGGCGCACATCCGTCCAGTTTCTGGTTCCCGATACGGGACACACGATGTTATGCTCTTCGATAAGGGCTCTGAGACGGGGCAAGTCGCTGTCGCTCATGGCCTTGTCGAGCGCTTCCTGCAATGCGGCAGCCTTGTCGGTCTTGCCGTCCTTCGTATAGCGGGCGATTTTTTCTTCGAGCAACTGATCCGCGCGATAGCGTTTTTTGGAATCCTTATTGTCGAGCATGGGGTCGTTGAATCCGTCGACGTGCCCAGATGCCTTCCATGTGGTAGGGTGCATGAAGATGGCGGCGTCAATGCCCACGATGTTTTCGTGGAGCTGCACCATCGATTTCCACCAATATTGTTTCAGGTTGTTTTTTAACTCGACACCAAGCTGGCCGTAATCGTATACCGCGCTTAAGCCGTCATATATCTCACTCGATGGGAACACGAATCCGTATTCCTTGGCGTGCGAAATCACGCTTTTGAAGTAATCGTCGTTCTGCTTGCTCATAAGTGGACAAACATAGCTAAAAAGCGGCGTATTCGGCAATACTCGCTAGGAAAATTCGTTTGGGCGAGTGCTGGCTAGGCATCCGCGCTTTTTCCTTCATCTGTGTCCGGCTTGCCGGGTGGCGCTGGTTTGAAACGGGGCTTGAAGCCAAGAGGCTTGGCTTCAGTGCTGGCGTTCCCAGCTGACTCAGGTATTTGTGAACTGTCATCCCGTTCTTCCGTGGGCTTCGTCGCTGGCGTCGCACCTGCTTTGAATCGCGGTTTGAATCCCAACGGTTTGGATGGTTTTTCTGCTGACTCCGGCGTTTGGGGCTTGTCATCCCGTTCTTCCGTGGGTTTCGTCGCCGGCGTTGCACCTGCCTTGAATCGCGGTTTGAAACCGGCTGGTGGCTTGGCCGCCTTTTCTTTCTCGGGCGTATCGGTTTCAGGGGAGGTCGCCTTGGCTTTGAACCGCGGGGTAAACCCGACAGGCTTGCTGGTTGCCGAACCACTGCCGGAGGGTGTTTCCAAAGGTTTGGGCGCTGTCGATTTTGCCAAGCGCGCGACCTTCTCCTCGCTGAGCGGAAATTCCTTGCGCAGGCGATTGAACCAGTATTTTTTGGTGTGGTCGAAACTCTTTTCGCCCATCACGGGATAATGCATGCTAAATTCTTCGAACAGTTCCGGCCGTCCCCGCTCCAAAAGCTCGAGGTCGATCCGTTTCTTCATGAAAAATTCGTCAAAGGTTAGCATGCTCATTTCCTCCTAACTAGACAGCTGTCGTCCGCACTACGCCATATTGTGGTACACGGCCTGCACGTCGTCATCCTCTTCAATTTTATCTATCAGTTTAAGTACGTCCGCTGCGTCGGCTTCGGATATTTCCGTATTCGACAGCGCAATCCGCTCCAGCTTGGCGCTCGTTACTTCGATGTCTTTTTCCTCGAGCAGACGCTGCATATTGCCGAAATCTTCAAAGGAGGTCTGGGCCACGACCATGTCATTGCCTTCTTCGTCGGCCTCCACGTACAGCTCTTCAAGGCCGCCGTCTATGAGTTCCAGCTCCAGCTCCTCGATATCCACATCGTCAGCGACCGTGAACCGAAAAACCGACTTACGCTGGAATATGAAGTCGAGAGAGCCCGTCTTGCCTAAGGTTCCGCCTGCCTTGCTAAAGTAGCTGCGGACGTTAGCCACGGTGCGGTTGGTGTTGTCGGTAGCTGTTTCGATCAGTATGGGCACGCCGTGCGGTCCGTACCCTTCATATACATGTTCCTCGTAGCCTTTTGCATCCTTTTCCGACGCACGTTTGATTGCCGCTTCGATCCGATCCTTGGGCATGTTGACCGCTTTTGCGTTTTGGATGGCGGTGCGAAGTCGGCTGTTCGAGTCGGGGTTGGGGCCGCCTTCCTTGACTGAAATGGCGATTTCCTTGCCTAAACGCGTAAATTGGACTGCCATCTTGGCCCAGCGCTTAAATTTTCGCTCTTTTCTAAATTCGAATGCTCTTCCCATTGTCGGACTGTGTCGGGTTATTTTTTCTTGAGGTTTTCGATCATGTGACGGGTAATGCTGGCCAAGTCGTACTTGGGTTTCCATCCCCAATCGGTGCGGGCAGGTGTGTCGTCAATGCTTTTTGGCCACGAGTCCGCGATGGTCTGCCGCGGGTCGTTGCCGGTGTACGAAATACGGAATCCGGGTATGTGTTTCGCGATTTCCGCTGCCAGCATGTCGGGGGTAAAGCTCACGCCCGTCAAGTTGTAACTGGATTTGATGGTGAGGGCTTCGGAAGGTGCATCCATAAGTTCCAGCGTCCCGCGGATCGCATCTTCCATATAAAGCATGGGCAACATCGTGTCTGGCGAGAGGAAGCTCTCGTATTGGCCAGTGCGCAGGGCTTCGTAGAAAATATGGACTGCATAATCCGTCGTGCCGCCCCCGGGCGCCGCCTTCCAGCTGATGATGCCTGGATAGCGTATGCTACGGATGTCCAAGCCGTAGCGCTGGCCGTAGTATTCGCATAGGCGCTCGCCGGCAAGCTTGCTGATCCCATATACCGTGTTCGGGTCCATCACCGTGTACTGTGGGGTGTCATTCTTGGGGGAGTGGGGTCCAAATACGGCAATCGAACTAGGCCAAAATACTTTTTGGACGCCGTAGTCCATCGCCGCATCCATGATGTTAAGTAGCCCTTTCATGTTTAGGTTCCACGCTTGGCGCGGATATTTTTCTCCCGTCGCCGAAAGCATGGCCGCCAATAGGTACACCTGGGTGGGCTTGTAGTTAGCGAACACCCTGCGCACCTGCTTGCGTTTCCTTACATCGACAATCTCAAAGAGCTTTTCTTGGTGGTTATGTACGGGCTCCCGGATGTCGGAAGTGATCACGGCATCAGTCCCGTATTTGCTACGTAGCGCCATAGCCAGTTCGGTGCCGATTTGCCCGTTGGATCCAAGAATAATAATTCGTTCGCTCATGGCTTACAAAACTAAAAAAAGTTTTTCCATAATCGGATGATCATACGTAAAAGCGGAACCGGTTGCTTTTAGTACTTACCCGCTCAAAAATGGCTCGCTAACACGAAGCTTTCCTTATAGATACGGCGTAGCCCCGTTGCGTTATAAATTTCGACGACCGCTACGTAAATGCCTACGGACATTTGCCTACCGCCGTCTGCAACACCGTCCCACGTCAGTTGACCCTCACGCGCCAAGCTTTGGTTGCGTATTAAGCGCCGTACCCGCATGCCTTGGTCATTATAAATGTCTACGTTGGCCATAAGTCCACCTTCGGCGAATCGGTAATTTATCACCAGCAAATCCTCGAATCCGTCCTGATCGGGCGAAAATGTGCGGGAGCTAAGAAACACGCCTTCCTGCTGGCTCCCGCTGACACTACGTGAGTTTCGATAGCCGGGGGTAGCGCCGCCTTCAGCGGTAGAAGCCGAACGAAAGTTGCCGATCGCATTGGTGGGCACATGGAACTCCTCGCGCTCCAGTGAAATGCCCTTGGGCTCGGTGATGAACTTCTGGTGCATGGAAGCCGAATAGGCCAAGCTATCTATCGTTCGGTCCTGATTGAGAAGCACGGCAGTGCCTCCTGCGTTTGGGAAAGCGGGCAGGGCGGACACGCTTATCAGGGCATCCTCCACCGCTCGGGGATAATGCGCTATGACCGTGGCAGGAGAGGTGGTCAATACCAGGTACGTGTGCGGCCGAAATAACACCTGATCGGTCGCTAACTGCCGATGCCCAGCATGTTGGCCGCTGCCGTTCGTATTCGCAAGGGCGAGCGTTTGCAAGTCGAAGGTCTTTCCCGAATGGTTGTAAAGCTCGACGAAGTCGACGCCGCCCGGCTTTGGATTAAATAGAATTTCGTTGATGAGAATATCAAAAGGTTGGGCGATGTCGGGAATGAAATACAGCAAGCTGATTGCCGTATCGGCGGACATCGTATAGCCGTCAAGATTACGGATGCCTTGAACCGTCAGGGTAAAGGACCCTTCGGGTAACGAGATCGGAAACGTCAAGGTCACCTGGTTGCTTTCAACAAACGCGTGGTCGGGATGTAGCTCGCCGGGCTGGAGGGTATAATGCGTGGTTTGCGAAGCGGGGCCGGCAGCGAGCTGCTGGTCGAAGACCAGGACGATCGACATGCTGTCTGCGATTGTCGCGGAGAGGATAGCAGGTGGGATCGTGTCAATGGATTCCGGATTGGCAGCACGTACCAGCAAATAGTCCAGCTTGAAACCTTCCCGGCGTGTGGACGTGAAGCTTGCCTGGTAGCCCAGGTGCGCGCTGCTCGCATACGTCTGGTCTACCGCCGCGGAGTCGCCGTTTGCGTTTTGTAATACGGTGAATGTCCCGCTATCGTATTCGTCCGCCCAAAGGGTCCATTGCCCGTCGGCGTCGCATGCCACGCGGACCCGCGCTCGGAACTTTCCGTCTTGGTTGGGGAGCGGCACGCTCTGGAACACGGAGGTCCGGGTTGCGCCGTTCTGCCTCCATAGGCGATAGCTGTGGTTTCCGGCACTGCCGTCTATCTGGATGTGGTAGCCCTGGTGGGGTCCGGTGGGCCCGTCCGACGCGGCCAGGTACAGCCGTACGAAGTTGCTGCCGCTCAGGGCGCCGTCTACATCGACTCCGGCTTCCCATACGGTGTTCCTCACGCGTTCGCTGGGCGCGTGTATGACGGTGGGCGAGGTGGCGGCGGTGTCGGGCCGGAGGCGTCCGGCCACGATATGGACGGTAGCCGTGTCGCCTCGCCAATGCGTGCCTATCCCGGTGCTGAAGTCGTCAAAGAAAGCGCTTCGCGCCGTGTCGTCGGGTGCGAGCTTGACCTCCGGGGCCGGCGGTGCCACGTACGAAAAGGCTATTGTGGT
>Ga0079224_100000273_pt1 | contig 46812 bp, 37 predicted proteins | sample Stecom2015_FD_80414 | JGI IMG/M metagenome (GOLD analysis project Ga0079224, IMG submission 80414) | Agricultural soil microbial communities from Utah to study Nitrogen management - Steer compost 2015 | ecosystem: Environmental > Terrestrial > Soil > Agricultural land | place: USA: Utah... | reverse complement strand
GCGGAAGCGCTGCTCGATACATCCGCGGAAGCATTGCTCGACGCTTCCGCGGAAGCGCCGTCGAAGTACTCCTCCGCCGCCCCGAAACCGTCATCCGTGACGTCCTCCGGCCGGTAGCCGCACTCCGGCACCGCACGCCCGTCCGGCCGGCGGAAGAACCAGCGGCCCCGGTAGTCCTTCTCGATCCTGAACCCGCCCTCGTGCACCGCGCTGTGGTGCGCCTCGCACAGCAACATCAGATTGGCCAGGCTCGTCTCCCCGCCCTGCGCCCAATGCTCGATGTGATGCGGCTCGACGAAGCGCTTGCGGCCGCAGCCCGGGAACCGACAGCCCCGGTCCCGCGCCCACAGCGCCCGGCGGATCGCCGTCGGCACCACGCGCGTCTTGCGCCCGACGCTGAGCGGCTCGCCGTGCCGATCCTCTACCACCACGACGAGATCGCTGGGGCAGGCGAGCCGCCGCACCGTCTCGATCGGCAGCCCCGAGCGTCCCGCGCCTCCGCCAAGGGCCGACTCCTCGACGTGCACCATCACCTGGTAATGACTCGACCCGCCCGGCCCCGCGCCCTGCTCACCGCCGAGGTACGCCTTCGCGAGCGTGACGAGCGCATCGGCCCGCTGCGCGGACCAGCTCTCGCCGGCCAGCGAGGGATCCTGGGAGGCTCCCGTCGCCTCGAGCGCCCGGTCGAGCGCCTTGTCCACGAGCTCCCCGGTCTCGACCGGCAGCTCCACCGTGATCACGACCGTGCCCCGGTGCGGATCGTGCCGCAGGCGGAGGGTGCGCCGCGCATGCGCCCGCAGCGCCTGCTCGGTCGAGCCCGCGCGCCCGTGGCGCAGCTCCCGGCAGCGCTCCTCGACCCGCGCCGCGGTGGTCGACAGCGCGAAGGCGACGAGCTCGTCCTCGTCGTGTGGCTCCGCGACGCGGGTCAACGCCCGCACCTTCCAATACGAGAGCCTGCCTTCGGCGAACGCGCGGCCGACCGCCGGCAGGGTTTTCAGCGCATGGGCGACGCGGACCTTCTCGCGGGCGGCGCAGAGCGAGATGATGATCTGGCGCGCAACAAAGCCTCGGCAGCCGCCGATGCGACGAGCGTCCTGCTACCGCTCGACGGCGAGCTCGCCGCGGTCGATCGGGTTCGCGTGCGCGCGTTCCGACACCCGCCCGGCGCACTCACGCTGAGCAACGCTTCCGCGGAAGTTTCGAGCGACGCTTCCGCGGAAGCGCCGACGCACTTGCGCTCAATGTCGGCCGAGCATCAGGGGACGGTGTTTCCGCCGCATTGACCGCCGCGCGGATCTGGCGGTTACAGGGGCCGGTTCGTCGTTGTCAACGGCGAAGCGTGGTTAAAACACCACCGAACGTCCGTGCCCACGCCGACTGCCGACGCGACGTCGACGTCGCCGTGATGGGCGCGCATGATCTGCTGCACCAGGCTGAGACCCACGCCCGTGCCTGCGCGCTTCGTCGTGTAGAACGGGACGAAGATGTTCTCGCGCACCGTCACCGCGTGCGCGGCGGCCGCAAGCCCGGTCCGGGCGCTGCGCTACGAGTAGAGCGGCTCGTCGTTCGGCACGGCTTCACCGCGCGACCCGATCTCCGTATAGTGTGCACTGTCCTCGCGAGAGGACGATACGAGAACAATCCGCCGAGCGCGCTGCGCCTCGGCAACAGCGAGGACAGGGGGAGGAACATCGAGTGCGGTGGGGCCGCGCGGCGCTTACGACAACGAGAAGAATGCGCTTGGCGGGGCTCGCAACCCTCGCCGTCCTCACGATCGGACTGATCCGCACGGCTGTCGCGGGGGAAGCCGCCGGGACGCTGACCGCAGCGTCCGAGCGCGAAAGCACGTCGGCCGAGGCGGACGCGCAGGGCGCCGATCGAAGTAAGCAAAGCGTCGCGAGGGCGCGGTTCGACCGCGACCTCGAGGCGATGCGCAAGTACCGTCCGGGCTATCGATTCTGGTCGCACGTCTTCTCCGTTCCCGACGGGCGCATCGCATTCGGCAGCGCCACCGACGGCCGCCTGCTCGCGACGTTCCCGGCCAAAGGCGATTGGGTCGAAGGGGCGCAATGGGCGGAGACCGAATACAGCGACCTGCTCGCGGCCCACCCCGTCTCCGGCTCGTTGACACAGCGGCGCGAGGACACGGCGCGCCTGCTCGCCGAGGTCGAGGGCCCCGTCGTTCACCATGCGACGCGCGGCTCGTTCATCGAGGCCGGCGTCGAGCGTTACGGCACCTTCCTCTCCGAGTGGGGCGCCATCTTCGAACGCTTCGGCGTGCCGGCCGAGATCGGGCTGGCACAGGCGCTCGTCGAGTCCGGATTGCGCGGCGACATCCGCTCCGAGGCCGGCGCGATCGGCTTTTGCCAATGGCTGCCGGCGAACTGGAAGCGCATCAAGCAGCTGTCGCCCCACGTCGTCGAAGGCTATAACCAGACCACCCAAGCCGCCTACTGCGCGGCCCACCTTGCCATTCTCGCGACGAAGTACGGCAGCTTCGTCCCCGCGCTGTCCGAGCACCATGCAGGCGGCACCAACGTCGGCAGAACGATCATCAACGGCGCCTTTGCCGGAGGCGAGGACATCCGCGAGCGCTATTTTCTCGGCGGGGAGCTCACGTTGCTGATCAGGCAGATCGGTCTGCCCGGCTACCGGGACGTGGTCGGCGGCTACGGCCCGCGTTCCTTCCGCTACGCGGAGCTCGTTTTCGGCAACATGACGACGATCGAGTCGGTGAAGGCTTCCGTCCCGCAGCAGCGCATCTTCGCCATGCGGGCGCGCCGCGCGCTCCCGCTGGACGAAGTCACGCGCCGAACGGGCCTGAGCGTGGACGAGGTGCGCCGCTTCAATCCGGCGCTCGTGAACCGCGTTCCGGCCGGCGCCAATCTCTACCTGCCGGCGTACTTCGAGGACCTCGGGACGGACGTGACGTTCTGGCATCGCCCGCCGAGCGCCGACTATGCGCGAGTGCTCGACGAGTTTCTTCGCCTCGACGAGCACTACGGGCCCGAGGACTGGGACGACCGGTCCGCCGTCAACGCCCTGCGCGAGTTCGAGGCGCGTTTCCGCGCGACGGATACCGAGGAAGGCACGGTCATGGCCGTCATGATCGCTTACGTGCTCGAGGACCTCGCACGGAGCGAGCGCTTCGAGATCCTCGCCAAATTCCGCAACAGTGACCGCGTGCGTCGTCTGCTCGAGCTCGGCGCCCGCGAGCGAGAGGCGCGCTTGCCGGCCGCGGACGAGAGGGACGGCTGGGGACGCCGCATCGCGCTGCTGTCGGCAATGACGTTCCAGGGGCGGTAGAGCCGACGAGCCGCGGCGTCTTCCGCGCTCATGGGTGCAGCGCCCGACGGCGCCGGTACGATCTGAACGTTAAGATCGTGAGGCAGGAACCGCAGTAGCAGCGCATAGCAGCGACGAGGTCGACGTCCGCCGATGAGGCCGACAACCGGCGACATCGAGATTCCCGCGGGCAACGCCACCTTGCACGGGTCGCTCGACGTGCCGGATCGCGCCGACGGCCTCGTCGTGTTCGCGCACGGCAGCGGCAGCAGCCGGTTCAGCCCCCGCAATCGTATGGTGGCGCGCACGCTCCGCGACGCCCGGCTCGGAACGCTGCTCTTCGATCTGCTGACCGAAGACGAGGAGCGCGTCGACGCCGTCACGCGCGAGCTCCGGTTCGACATCGGGCTCCTCGCCGAGCGGCTCATCGCCGTCGCCAGGTGGCTCGTCGAGGACCAGGGCATCACGACGCCGCTCGGCTACTTCGGCGCGAGCACCGGCGCCGCAGCCGCGCTGATCGCGGCCGTCGACGGCCCGAGCGTGCGCGCGGTCGTCTCGCGCGGCGGCCGGCCCGACCTCGCCGGCGACGCCCTCGAGCGGGTGCGGGCCGCCACGCTGCTGATCGTCGGCGGGAACGATCCCGTCGTGCTCGAGCTGAACCGATCGGCGCTCGAACGCCTGCGGTGCGAGAAGAAGCTCGTCGTCGTGCCGGGCGCAAGCCACCTGTTCGAGGAGCCCGGCACGCTCGAGCGGGTCGCGGCCGAGGCGCGCGACTGGTACCGTACTCACTTCGCGACCCACTAGCTAGCCGCCGCCGGAACCGAGCCCGGAGAAGAGTCGAGATGCCGACATTGCGGCTGTTCCTGGCGGGCGACGTGATGACCGGCCGCGGCATCGACCAGGTGCTTCGGCGGCCGAGCGATCCCCGGCTGCGCGAGGCCTTCGTCAGCAGCGCCCGCGGATATGTCGAGCTCGCCGAGCAGGCGTCGGGCCCGATCCCGAGACGTGTCGCTCCCGAGTACATCTGGGGCGAGGCGCTCGATGAGCTCGCACGCGAGCGGCCGGACGTCGGCGTCGTCAATCTCGAGACGAGCGTCACGACGAGCGACGCCTTCTGGCCGGGAAAAGCCGTTCACTATCGGATGCACCCGGCAAACGTCGACTGCCTCAGCGTCGCGCCCGTCGACTGCTGGGTGCTCGCGAACAACCACGTGCTCGACTTCGGACGAGAAGGCCTGATCGAAACGCTGCGGGTGCTGCGCGGAGCCGGGCTCGGCATCGCGGGCGCCGGCGAGAACGCCGAGCGCGCCGCCGCGCCGTGCGACGTCGAAGCTCCGGGCAAGGGGCGCGTGCGCGTCTACGCCTTCGGGTTCGAGACGAGCGGCATCCCGTTCGAGTGGGCCGCCGGCGACGACGTCCCGGGCGTCAACCTGCTCGGCGTGCCGACGGCGTCCGCGGGCGCCCGCGTCGGCCGCGCCATGCGCAGCGAGCGGTCCCCGGGCGACGTCGTCGTCGCCTCCGTCCACTGGGGCGGCAACTGGGGCTTCGCGATCTCGGACGGAGAGCGCGCATTCGCCCACGCCCTGATCGACTCGGGCGGCGCGGATATCGTGCACGGCCACTCGTCCCACCACCCGAAGGCCATCGAGATCTACCGCGACAAGCCGATCCTCTACGGATGCGGCGACCTGATCACCGACTACGAAGGCATCGGCGGCCACGAGGCGTATCGGCCCGACATCTCGCCGATGTATTTCGTCGACGTCGACACGGACGGCGGAGGTCTCGTCGCTTTGACGATCGTGCCGATGCGTCTCGAGCGCTTCGCCCTGCGCCGCGCGACGCCGGCGGACGTCGCCTGGCTGGTCGACATGCTGAATCGGGACGGCCGGGCGCTCGGCACTCACGCCGCGGAGGCGTCCGGCGGACGCATCGCCGTGCGGACCGCGTGATCGGCGATCGAGGCGCTACTCTTCGATCAGCGTGTGGTCCGGATTCTCCGGCCGGCAGCCGAACGGCTGGATCTCGAGACTCGAAGGCGCGTACGTGGCCGTGGCCGGAGGGAAACTGCGCGTGAAGAAAACGGGATCGTCGAACTCGATCGAGACGACGAGACGATTCGTCTCGGGATCGAAGCGCACCCGCTCGACGGACGTCAGCGCGTCCGAGTGCAGCATGCCGCGAATCGGCATTCCGGGCGTCTCCACGTACTGGCTCAACACGCCCGCGGAATAGTTTGCCGTCTCGATCACGAGCGTGTCGCCCTCGAACCGACCGATCGAATGCCCGAGCGTCGTGCGCGGGCCATCGGCCGGGTGCTCGTTCATATCGAGGTGGACGATACGCTCGACGTCCATCCACTCATGGGTCAGGACGATCTTGTCGCCCTCTCTACGGATCGACAGCGGCGTGCCGGGCGCGAACCAGACCCGGCGAATCGACACGGGCTCGCAGCGGAAGGTCGGATCATCCGTGAACGGGTCGTACGCGGCGACGGCCGCCTCGCCGGCGGGCGTCATGAAGGCGAGCATCGGCTGGTCCCCGCTCGGCGTGCTGCTCGCCGAAGCGCGTATCCAAGTGCCGTAGATGTCCGTGCGCACAGGCTCCGGCGCCGGGCTCGTGCCTCGCGGCCCGTTGACGTCGAGCACCCGGCCGTCCTCGAGCTCGACGCTCGTGAAGAAGCAGCCGTACGGATCGCGCCTCGCTTGCGACCCCCGCAACGTCACGACGGTGCCGGGCGTCAGCATCTCCGGGCGAATGCCGTTGCGGGAAAGCTGCGTGACGCCGTGCGACTCGCACCGGTACTCGCGCGTCAGCCCGTTCTCGTCGGGGGCCGCGACGTGCAGATACGCATGCGGATTGCGCCGCTCGTACTCGATCACCTTGCCGGTAATGACCACCGGCTTCGCGCTATCGAAGTGTGGCGCGAACGCGTGATGGGCACCGGCCGCGGGAGCGGCGCCGAGCGCCACGGCGGCGGCCATAGCTCGCACTCTCATCTGTTGCACCCCCCAATTCGGCCGCCCTGCACTGGCGTCAGGGCCGCCTGCAACTGCTTGGGGCCGGTATTGTCGCACGGCGGCAAGTACAGAGGGATCCACCGGGCGCCGACGAGACGCCCGCTGCCGACCGGGAGTCAGCGCACGAAAGGCCTTGGCAAGCTGCCGGTCCTTGCTCATCCGGCGGGCGCTCACGCCATGTGCTCGATGCCTTCGGGCATCCGGACCCATGAGTGCATCCGCTCCTCGTAAACGGAGAACGTCGGCGGCGGGAAAGTCGGATCCGCGAACGCGCCGACGGGAACGGCGATGCTGTCGTCTCGACCTTCTACGGTGTAGTAGACCGTCGCGCCGCAATGAGGGCAGAAGTTGAACGAGGCCCGCGCGCCCTCATCGCCGACGCGGACGAACACGCTCGACGTGCCGGTCACGGACGCGGCCTCTCTCGGGAAACGCGCCTGAGCCGCGAAGACGCTTCCCGTTCTCCGCTGGCATTCGAGGCAGTGACAGACCGATACGCGAACGGGCTCGGCGGAGAGCGAAACTTTCAGCTGCCCGCAGGAGCAAGACGCAATCCGTTCCGGCATCTCGTCCTCCCTTTGCTGCTGCTCGAGCTATGTCGCAGTCTAATTCGCCGACGCCGGCGCCGACGCGCCGCCCCGGCCCGCTCCCGAACGAGGGCCCGGCGGCACGACGCCGACCTCCTCGGCGTAGCGCTCCCATGCCGCCGCGAGCTCGGCCATCACGTCCGGGTGATCCGCGGCGAGATCGGTCGTCTCGCCCGGGTCCTCGGCGAGGTTGAACAGCTGCCAGCCGCCGATCCCGTTCGGCGGCATGATCCAGAGGGCCTTGAAGTCGCCGCGAAACACCGCGCGCTGCCCGCCGTGCTCGAGCGCGAAAACCTCATCCGGCCCTCGCGTCGCCTCGGCCTCGCCGCGCAGCAGCGGCGCGATCGACCGGCCCGTCATCGGCAACACCTCGCGGCCGCCGACCACCGTGTCGTTCGTGCCTCCCGCCAGCTCGACGAACGTCGGCGCGAGATCGAGCGCCGCGACGAGCGCATGCGTGCGTCCGGGCTTCACGCCGAGAGCCGGCGCGCTGACAATCAGGGGCACGTGGATGCCGCCCTGAGCGAGCGAGCCTTTCGTCAGGAAGTCTGCCGCCGCACCCGCCTCGCCCCAGCCGAGACCGATCAGCCGATAGCTGTTCCGCTTACCGGTATTCTCGACGCTGTTATCGAACTGGGCACGGTACTCAGCAAGGAAGGGGCCGTCGTCGGCCGTGCCTTCGGCGCCGTTATCGGACATGAACAGGACGAGCGTGTCGTCGAGCTCGCCGAGCTCGTCCAGATGTCGGAGCAGGCGGCCGATCTCCATGTCGAGACGTTCGACCATCGCGGCATAGGCCTCCATGACGGCCGCCTCGGCAGCCTGGCGCTCGGGCGTCAGCTCGTTCCATGGCTTCAGGTTCGCTGCGAGCCGCGGCGCGGGCGCGTCCTCAGGAATGAAGCCGAGCTCCTTGAGACGCTGAAAGCGCCGCTCGCGAATCACGTCGTAGCCTTCGTCGTAGCGCCCCCGGACGCGCGCCATGTCCTCGTCGAGCGCCTGGATCGGCCAGTGCGGCGCCGTGTAAGCAAGGTAGCCGAAGAACGGCCGATCGCTCGCGGCCGCCTCGTCGATGTAGCCGATCATGCGGTCCGTGTACGCGATCGTCGAGTAGAAGCCCTCCGGCAGGCTGTCCACGTCGACGCCATCGTCCTGATACGTCGCCGACGTGTTGGGCCCGTAACTGATCTTGTCGAAGTGGAACGCGCCCGGCTGCAGCAGCACGAAGGAGCGCTCGAAGCCACGATCGGCCGGCGTCTGGCCCGGTTGCTCGCCGAGGTGCCATTTGCCGGCCATGTAGGTGTGATAGCCGAGCTCGCGGAGCCGCTCGGCCATCGACGCGACCCGTTCCGTGAGGCGATTCTGGTACGCGGGATTGCCCTCGATCACCCGCCCTTGCGATCCGACCCCGGCGAGGTGGTGGTCGGTACCGGACAGCAGCATCGCCCGCGTAGGCTGACACGCCACGAGGGCATAGAAGTTCGTGAACACGAGGCCGGACGCGGCGAGCGAGTCGATGTTGGGCGTCTCGATCTCGCTGCCGAACACGCCGAGGTCCTGGTAGCCGAGATCGTCCGCGACGATCAGCAGGATACTCGGCCGCGACCCTGCCGCCAGCTGACTCCATCCCTCCGCGGGGTGGAGCACGGCGCACAAGGCCACGCTCGCCGCCAATAGAACGGAACGTGCGATCTTCATGACTCCCCCGTCGATCTCGCGCGGCCTCTACGGCGGTCGAATATACATTCTCGCCCGGTGCAGGTCATCGAGCCGGCGGCCGCGCCGCCCGGGCGGCGCGCGCGGCGACCGCGCGCATCGCATCGAGCAATGCCGGCGGACTGCGGACCTCGAAGTCGAAAGGCAGCCCCGCGAGGAGCCCCGCATACCATTCGATGTCGTCGACGCGCGTGCGCAGGATCGCGCCGTCGCGGCTCGGCTCGAGGTATCCCCACCGTGCGAGCCACTGCACGTGAGCGTTCGCCGGATCCGCCCGCAGCAGCACCTCCACCGCGTGCGCGCGCGGTATCGACGCGAAGGAGCGGGCGATGAAGTCGAGCACGTCGAAACCGTCCGGCCGCTCGAAAGGGGTTTCGAGCCGCACGACCTCGACGATTCGATCGAGCCGGAACGTGCGCATATCGTCCCGCAGATGACACATGCCGACGGCATACCAGCGGCCGCGCTGGTAACTGATGCCGTACGGATCGAAGTCCCGGGTCGTCGCGCCGCTCGCCGGAGACTCGTACCTGAGCCGGACGCGCCGCCGCGCCTGTGCCGCGGCGCACAGCGTGCCGAGCGGCACGTCCGTCGAGCTGCGATGGGGGCTCGCAATGCGCAGGCGAACCGTGCCGTCGAGGTCCCCGAGGCGGAACCGGACGCTTTCGGGCATCACGCGATCGAGCTTGGCCTGCGCGGCCGCGGCGGCCGGCACGGCCTCGGCGATGCCGAGCTCGCGCACGGCGAGGAGCCCGATCGCGAGCGCGAGCGCCTCCTCGTCCGTGAACATCATCGGCGGCAGCTTGAACCCCGCGACGAGCGTATAGGCGCCGTCGCGGCCCTGCTCGGCCGTGACCGGTATTCCGATATCCTCGAGCGCGGCGATGTAGCGGCGCACGGTGCGCACGCTCACGTCGAGGCGACGGGCGAGCTCGGCGCCGCTGATGCGCTTGTGCGTCTGCAGCAGCTCGAGCGCCGCGAGCACGCGGGTCGTCGGTCGGCGGTTCATGGCGCGACTATCGCTGGAAACTAGGACGTGTAACGTCCTATTTTGCCCTTACAGTGCGACGCATTCTCAGCCCCTTCGACCGTCAGCCCTTTCGGTTCGAAGGCCCGGTTCTTGCTACAGGGAGTCGAGCCATGCACCCGTGCCACCTCATCGTCCTGCCGCACCCTGCGCCCGGCCCAGCGGACGCGGACGGCTCGCCGCGGGCCGCCGAGGCCGGGCCCGCTCGCGAGCGCGTGCCCGCCCCGCCGCGGCTGGTGCATTCCGCGCGCGCCGGCAAAGCCGACTTCGATTTCCTGCACGGCCAGTGGCTCGTCGAGAATCGCCGAGCGACGGAGCCGTTCGATCCGGCATCGGCGTGGCTCGCGTTCGACTCGGTCCTCGGCTGCCGGCCATTCGCGGAGAGCGGACATGTGGAAGAGTCGGCCGACGACGACGGCGTATCGAGCATCCTGCGGCTCTTCGACTCGGCTCACGGCCTTTGGACGGTTCACCGAATTTCGGCGCACGGCACGCTGTGCCCGCCGATGACGGGCCGGTTCAGGGACGGCGTCGGCACGTTCGTCGGCGAGGAGACCGCGTACGGCAAGCGCGTTCTGGTCCGCGAGACCTGGAGCTTCCGCGACGGGAAGCCGCGCTGGGAACAGTCGTTCTCGCTGGACGGCGGCGAGACATGGAAGGTGCACTGGATCCGGGACCTGATCCGAGTGAACTGGCCGCAGTGATCGCCGGCTGGGCGAGGCCGAGGGTCGATTGACGGTACCATAGAACGATGCCGGCCGATCCGCATCAGCCGCTTCGCGACGACGTGCGGGTGCTCGGCGCCCTGCTCGGCGAGACGCTGAAGGCGCTCGAAGGCGACGCGCTGTTCGCCGCGGTGGAGGAGGTGCGCTCGCTGTCGAAGCGGGCGCGCGAGGGTGACCATACGGCGTTCGCGGCGCTCGAGCGGACGCTCCAGGGCCTCGAGGTGGAGCGAGCCGTGTCGGTCGCGCGCGCGTTCGCCCAGTTCCTCACGCTCGCGAACATCGCCGAGCAGCACCACCGCATTCGCCGCCGGCGGGACTATCTGCGCGATCCGGAGGCGCCCCCGCAGCGCGCCTCGTTTGCCGACACGTTCGGCCGCCTGCTCGGCGCCGGGATCCCGGCCGAGCGGCTGTGCGAGGTCGTGAGCGCGCTCGAGATCGAGCTCGTGCTCACGGCGCACCCCACCGAGATCGTGCGGCGCACGCTGCGCCGTCAGCACCGGCGCATCGCCGCGCTGCTGGCCACGCGCGATCACGTCGATCTCACGCCGTTCGAGCGGGAGGAGCTCGAAGCCGCGTTGCGGCGGGAGATCGCTACCGCCTGGCTCACGGACGAGATGCGCCACGAGCGGCCCACGCCGATCGACGAGGTGAAGGCCGGGCTCGTGGTGTTCGAGCAGACGCTCTGGAACGCCGTGCCCGCGTATCTGCGCTCGCTCGATCGCGCGCTGCAGGGCGTTTGCGGCGTGCCGCTTCCGGCGCACGCCGCGCCGATCCGCTTCGGCTCGTGGATCGGCGGCGACCGCGACGGCAATCCGAACGTGACGCCAGAGGTCACGGAGCGCGCCTGCCTGCTCGCACGCTGGATGGCCGCGGATCTCTACGAGCGCGAGGTGCGGGAGCTGCGCGCGGAGCTGCCGCTGCGTGCCGGAAGCGCCGAGCTCGCGGCGCGCACGGGCGGCGCCCGGGAACCCTACCGAGCGCTGCTTCGCGAGGTGCTCGCGCGGCTGCGCGCGACGCGCGCGAGCATCGAGCGGCAGCTCGCGGGCGAGCCGCCCGGGTCCGATGACGCCGCCGCTTACGCGGACGAGGCGGAGCTTCGCGAGCCGCTCGAGCTCTGCCACCGCTCGCTCGAGGAGACCGGCGCCGGCGAGATCGCTCGCGGCCGGCTGCTCGACTTGCGCCGACGGCTCGCGTGCTTCGGCCTCACGCTCGTGCGGCTCGACCTGCGGCAAGACGCGGCTCGGCTTCGCGCGGCCGTGGACGCGATCGCCGCCCGCCTCGGGCAGGGGTCGTACCTCGACCGCGACGAGCGGGGACGGCAGGCTTTCCTGCTCGAGCACTTGCGGGCCGGCTCGGCACGCGTAGCCGAGGTGCTCGGCGAGCGCTACGGGGACGCCGAGCGCGACGTGATCGAGACATTTCGCACGGCCGCCCGCATCCCGCGCGCATCGCTCGGCGCGTTCATCGTCTCGATGACGAAGCGGCCGTCCGACGTGCTGGCGGTGGAGCTGCTCCAGGACGCGGCCAGCATCACGCCGCCGCTGCGCGCGGTGCCGCTGTTCGAGACTCTGGACGACCTCGGCCGCGCGGGCGACACGCTGGCCGAGCTGCTCGACGTGCCGTGGTACCGCGAGCGCATCCGCGGCTGCCAGGAAGTGATGATCGGCTACTCGGACTCCGCCAAGGACGGCGGGCGCCTGGCCGCGGCGTGGGCGCTGTACCGGGCGCAAGAGGACCTCGTGCGGGTGTGCCGCGAGCGCGGTGTGCGCCTCACGCTCTTTCACGGCCGCGGCGGCAGCATCGGCCGCGGCGGCGGGCCCACGCACATGGCGATCCGCTCGCAGCCGCCGGGCTCGGTGAACGGCACGCTGCGCGTGACGGAGCAAGGCGAGATGATCGACGCGCAGTTCGGGCTCGACGGCATCGCGCACCGCACGCTCGAGCTGTACACCACGGCCGTGCTCGAGGCGAGCCTGCTCGAGCAGCCGCAGCCCGAGCCCGCGTGGCGGTCGCGCATGGAGCGGCTCGCGGAGGTGTCGCGCGCCGCCTATCGCCGCACCGTGTACGACGACCCGCGGTTCGTCGAGTACTTCCGCACGGCCACGCCCGAGCCCGAGCTCGCGCTTCTCAACGTCGGCAGCCGCCCGGCGCGCCGCGCGCCGGGCGAAGGCGTCGCCACCCTGCGCGCCATCCCGTGGGTGTTCGCGTGGACGCAGACGCGGCTGATGCTGCCCGCGTGGCTCGGGATCGCCCCGGCGTTCGCGGACGCGGAAGCGCACGGCGCGTTCGACGAGCTCGCCGCGATGTACCGCGGCTGGCCGTTCTTCCAATCCACAGTGGACCTGGTCGAGATGGTGCTCGCGAAGGCCTCGCCCGCGATTCAGGAGCAGTACGAGGCGCGGCTCGTGCCCGAGGCGCTTCGGCCGCTCGGGGCCGCGTTGCGCGCGGAGATCGAACGGGTTACGGACGCCGTGCTCCGCCTCACCGGGCACGAACGGCTGCTCGACCACAACGCGGTGCTGCGCCGCTCTATCGACGTGCGCAACCCCTACGTCGACCCCATCAACTTCGTGCAGGTGGAGTTGCTCGCGCGCCTCCGGGCGGTCGGGCCGAAGGGCGCGGATCGGCGCCTCCTCGACGGCCTGCTGGTCACGGTGAACGGCATCGCGGCGGGGATGCGCAACACCGGCTAGCGCGGCGCGTCGGCGCGCGCTTGCCGCGTGGGGACACCGATGGCGCCGGACCCGCGAAGCCGAAGTTTGATTGCCCGGCCGGAATCGGAGCGCGCGCCGTTACGCGTCCCGCTAACCTGCGAACCTCATCCCTACGGAGGCTCGAGGACGATGATCACCGAGACCAGCATGCGCGACGCGGTCCGCCGCCGCGACGCCGCATTCGACGGGCGCTTCGTCTACGCCGTCGTCACGACGGGCGTCTACTGCCGGCCGTCGTGCGCCGCGCGCTCCGCCCGGCCGGAAAACATCCGGTTCTTCGCGAGCCCTGCGGCGGCGTCGGCAGCCGGGTATCGCCCGTGCAAGCGATGCCGTCCCGACGAGCCGATTCCAGGGCTCGCCGATCTCGTCGCCGCGGCTCGGTATATCGAGGCGAACAGCGGCGAGCGCCTTTCGCTCCCGCACCTTGCGAACCGCATCGGCCAGTCGCCGTCCCGGTTTCGGCGCCGGTTCAAGGCGGCCTTCGGCGTCTCGCCGAAGGCGTACCAGGACGCCGTCCGGCTACGGCACTTCAAGGCGGCGCTGAAAGCGGGCGCGGACGTGACGGGGGCGATCCATGCCGCGGGGTTCGGCTCCGCCAGCCGCGTGTACGAGGTGCCCGCCCGCAGCCTCGGCATGACCCCGGGCGTCTACCGGGCCGGCGGCGCCGGCGAGCGCATTGCGTATGCGAGCCGGCGGACCCCGCTCGGCACGCTGCTGCTCGCGGCCACCGAGCGCGGCGTGTGCTTCGCCCAGTTCGGCGACGACGCCGACGCGCTTTTCGAGCAATTGCGCAAAGAGTTCCCGAACGCGGACCTCGAGCCCGCGCCGGGCGCCGACTCTCCGGCGCTCGATGCCTGGCTCGATGCGCTCGCCGCGCACCTCGAGTCGGGCGCACCGCGTCCCGAGCTGCCGCTCGATCTCCGAGGGACGGCCTTTCAGGTCCGGGTCTGGAGGTTCCTGCTGCGGATTCCGGACGGAGACGTGCTGAGCTACGGCGAGGTCGCCGCCGGGATCGGGGCGCCGAAGGCCGCGCGCGCGGTCGCCTCCGCTTGCGCCGCAAACCGGATCGCGGTCCTCGTGCCGTGCCACCGCGTGCTGCGCGGCGACGGCGGCGTCGGCGGCTACCGCTGGGGCGTCGATCGCAAGCGGGCACTGCTCGATCTGGAACGCCGGCGGCGCGAACGCGCGCGATGACCTCCCGTTCGGCGTGAAATTCTGCGCATTGGCGCAATTCTTTCGGCGCGCCGTCGATGCATCATGATGAAGCGTTGCGGTGCTCGTATGCGCATCGCCAGTGCAAGCGGACACAGTGCGGCGAGACGAACGGTCGCGGGCCGAACCTTGAAGATGCCGCCGCATCAATGTGTTCGGCGCGTCAGGCCCGGTCGACCTCGGCTGGCATGCGCGTTGCACCGGTGCGCCGAAGACTTCGCCATGGAGAGGAAGAACATGACGCCTAGGGATCGATGCTTGGGTCTGGTCGACGAGCTTTACGCAGAAGCCGCGGAGTTCTTGCGGCCGGCCGCGGAGTGCGTCGCGCACGAGACGGACGGCCCCGCCGACGCCGCCAGAGCGCAGGCGGATCGCGACGTCGGAGATACCGAGACGGGCGGAGAACGCCTTGCTGCGCATTGAGCCGCACGCGTCGATTGGACGCGCGCGAAAGGCCGGATTGCGCTTTCGCCCGCGCCGCACGACACTCCGACCGGATCACGTGCGGAGGGCGATGCCATGCGATTTCCGATCCTCACGGCGATGCTCGTGCCGATCGCTCTGCTGGCCGGCTGTGCGCGCGAGGAGCTTGCCGGGCCAGATCCCGCCGAGACTCTCGGGGACGCGTCGATCACCGCCAACGGCGCCGGCTCCGCAGCAGGCGATGACGCGGAGGCCATAGCCGCCGGCGAGGCGGCGGCCGCCGCATTGACCCGAGAGCTCATGGGCCGCGTAAGCGGCGCGATCGCGCAAGGCGGCCCCGCTTATGCGATCGAGTTCTGCTCGGAGGAGGCGCTGACGGTGACGTCGGCGGTGGCCGAGGAGCTCGGGGTGCGCATCAAGCGCACGTCGTCGCGCGTCCGTAACCCGCAGAACGCACCCGATCCCGACGAGCGGGAGGCCCTTGCCTACTTCGAGGGAGAGCTCGAGGACGGCAGGCCTCTTCCCGAGCATCTCATCAGGCAGACCGACGGCGAGACGCGCTATTACCGTCCGATCATCGTGGCCGAGCTGTGCACGACTTGCCATGGACCGCGCGATGCGCTCGATCCGGAAGTGCGCAACGTGCTCGACATGCGCTATCCGGAAGATCAAGCCACCGGCTATGCCCCAGGAGATTTTCGCGGCCTGATTCGAGTCAGCCTGCCGGCAACGGATGGGTGAGCGTCGGCCGACGCGAGACGGTCCGGCTCTCGAAAGGCAAGACGACTGACGCAATACGCCATTGCGTCCCGCTATCGACCAAACATTGTCCCGATACGAACACCTCGCGCGCGCTGCCGAACACGCGCTCGGCCATAAAGTATTGACCGTAAACCCTTTCCGGACGTGGCATAAAGCTTGCTATGGGCTCTTCCGCGGCGATCTGGCGCCGCGACAGAAGACCCATCAGAAGGAGACGAGAGATGAATGCCGGACGAAGGAAAGGATTGCGCGTCGGTGTGGTAGCGCTCATCGCGGGGCTCGGGCTTTCACAGGCGACGCTCGCGGATCCGGCTAAGCGGGACATTTACGCCGAGTCGGTCAGTCGGACGATCGACATCAGCGGCCTGGATCTCACGTCCCAGGCTGGTGCGGAACGGCTCTACCGGGAGATCGCGCTGACGGCGAGAAGGATCTGCTCGGGCACATCCAAAGCCTACAAGGGCGTCGCCCGCGCCAGGGAACGGCGCAATGCACAGCGCTGCTTCGATGAAGCAGTGAACGGTGCGTTCGCTCAGGTCACCGAGCGAACGGGGATCGATCTCGAGCGGGTCGCCGGATCCGATCGCTTCGATTACGCCGGCTTCGTCGCGTGGCGTTAGGCATCCGTGCGTTCGCGCCGAAGCGGCCGTCGCGCCGCTTCGGCGAAGCCCCCGCGAAGCTGCCGGGCCGCACCTCGTGCGTCCCGGCATGGTCGAGGCTTTCCTGTTGGCATGTGCGGCGGCGCGGCGGGAGTCGTCGTTGCATATTGCCGTCCGGACCACCGGAATAGTCATCTCCGAACGCGCGCTTGAACGCGGGCGTGAACGACGCCTCGGACTCATAGCCGAAGCTGCACAACTCCAGATCATCGCGCTGTCGACGCAGCACCGACTAGGAGCGCTGCAGCGTCTCCGCGTGCGCAAGTACGCGATTTTTCGAGCGGCACAAATGTTGCTGGCGCGCCTGCGAGCAGAGCATCTCGTCTCGAGGGCATCGCCGAGTGAGCGCCATCATCGACCCCATCGCCGCGGATCCCACAGAGCAATGCGGCGCAGAGCCGCTGTGCCTCAACGACGTCATCCGGCGTCACCATCACGCTCTGGTGCGCTTCCTGCGGCGCCTGGGCGCGCTCGAAGACACGCTGGACGTCGCGCAGGAAACGTACATCCGAATGATGAAATACGAAGGCTCCCGTGCGGTTTCCTCGCCGCGCTCGCTGCTGTTTCGAATCGCGGCCAACCTCGTGGCGGACTCCGGCAGAGCGGCGCAGGCCCGCCGCTCTCGCGATCATGTCGAGCTCGAGAACGCCGAAGCCGCAATCGAGCTTCCTTCGGCCGAGCGTGAGGCGTCGGCCAGACAAGAGCTCGAGATCCTCGCGGCAGCGGTGGCGGCATTGCCGCCGAGGTGTCGTGAAGTCTTTCTGCTGAGCCGCGTGGACGGCCTTACGTATCCGGAGATCGCCGTGCGCTGCGGCATCTCCGTCAAGATGGTCGAGAAACACATCAGCCGAGCGCTCGAGGCATGCATCGCGAAGCTCGGAGGTAGGGTTTCCCCGCGCCGTTTCGTCTGACGGTTGAAGGCGTACGCAGAACTTCTGCTACGAGGACGCAAAGGAGACGAAATGGGGATGGAGACCGACCGCCCGAGGCGCGTACCGCGCTGGAACCTGCCGACGCTGATCACGATGCTGCTCACGACACCCGCGGTCGCGGCGGCGCAAGACGACGAAAGGGAAGACGTCGCGGATCTCGGCGACATCCTCGTAACGGACGATCCGCGGCGCCTGCTGCCGAACGAGCCGACCGGAGCGGCCTTCGGCTTCAGCAAGCCACTGCTCGAGACGCCGAGATCGGTATCGACCGTCAGCGAGGAGACGATCGATCTGTTCGGGCTTTCCGCCGTCGAGGATCTCGTGCGCGTAGTGCCGGGCGTCTACACGACGACTCGCTTCGGCATACAGGGCTCGATCGACGTCCGCAACGTTCCGGCGGACACCTACTTCCGAGGCATGAAGCGCCTGAACCTCCAGGGCCACGGGCGCAGCGTGCTCGCGGCCATGGACAAGATCGAGGTGGTCAAAGGTCCGCCCTCGCCGATCTTCGGAATGGGCAAGATCGGCGGCTACACGAACATGGTGCCGAAGGCAGGCCGCGCGCGTGACGGCGGCTACCTGCTCGAGCCGCAGGGCTTCTTCAGCGCCATTACGGGCTCGTACGACCGCAGCGAGATCTCCTTCGGGGTCGGAGGCCCGCTGCCGCTCGACGAGAAGCAGGGCGGCTACTACGTGTACGGTCTGCTCGAGGATTCCGGCACGTTCGCCCGTCAGGTCGACGTCGGACAGAAGCTGATCCAGGCCGCGCTCAGCATCGACGACTTCGTCGGGCGCTTCACGCTCGAGACCGGCGTCAACTTTCAACGCTCGACGACGTCCGGCGCGCTGCTGAACCGCTTCACGCAAGACGTCGTCGACACGGGCCGTTACGTTCGCGGCACGCCTCTCGTCAACCTCGACATCAACGGCAACGGCAAAATCGGCTACTACGAGATGCACGCGGCGTCGCCGGTGCAGGGCAGCCTCAGCGCGGCGAATCAGCCGTTGATCCAGCGCTTCGCCTGGCCGACGGACGCCGACGGCAACTACCTGCCGATCGACCAGTTCCCGACCATCAGCGGTATCCCGCAGTCGATGTACGACTACCTGGTCGCGAATCCGGAAGCCGACCCGACCGGGCTGCTGCGGGCACAGGGCGTCGGGGGCCCGTTGCCCGTGTCGGGGTATGTGCCGGTCGGAATGGTGCTCGACCCGCGCACCGTCGGCTACGACACGCTCGATCTGCGCCGCTCGGACAGCTTCGAGCGGGAGCTTCAGGCGGACTTCCTCGTCGGCTTCTTCGACCTCGTCTACGACGAGAACCCGAACTTCACGCTGCGCAATCAGCTCTTCTTCGACAGCATGGACCAGTACAAGCTGTCGGAGCAGCCGGGCGGCGGCAAGCAGGACGTCCGGGTCGTGGAGAACAAGTTCACGGTGACGCGCCGACTGACGGGAGCGCCGCCGCGGCTGCGCGTGAACTCCCTCGGATCGCTGAACTATCGCCGCACCGTCGCCACCGGTTACCGCTACGGCGGCGACTTCGCCTCGCACCGCACGGACGTCATGCACGGCGAAGGCACGATGACGCCCAACACGACCTTCGTCCACCCGTTCGAGAACCCGGACATCGAGAATGACGGCGCGCCGTGGACGAGCAACTACAGAACCGTCTACTCGGAAGCCGGCCTCGGCCTGATGTTCGATATCGACATCTTCGACCGCACGAACGTGCTCGTCGGCGCGCGCTACGACGTCTCACATGCCGAGAACATCGACTACGGCGGCACGTTCAATCCGACGACCGGCACGTCCGCGAATCCCGGCGCCTTCCGGACGAGCGACTCGAGAGCGAGCGGATCGGACTCGGGCGGCTCGTGGAGCCTCAGCGTTTCACGGCGATTCGGCCGCAGCGTCCGACCCTACATCACGATCGCCGAATCGAGCCTCACGCTCGAATCGAACAACAACAAGATGGACAACTCCGTCATAGCACACGGTCACATCGGCTCGGCGGAGCTCAAGGAGCTCGGTGTCAAGGCCGAGTTTCTCGACGGCAGCATGTTCGTCTCGATCGCGGGGTTCGAGCAGACGCGCACGAAGGTCAGCGAGTCCGACGACTCGTCGCTGATCGGCGCAGAAGTGTCCTCCACGATCACGCGAGGCTGGGAAGCCGAGGTGAAGTGGGTGCCGCTTCCGAGCATGACGACGACGTTCTACGCGATCAACCAGGAAACCTACTTCGATCCGGTCACGGGCGGAAACATTCTGGTCGACGCGCGCACGCTCGGCTTTCAGGACGTCGTCGACGACGACGGCAACGTCATCTATCCCGCGGAGGCATTCCTGTACGGCGGCAGGGCCTTCCTCGTCCTGCCGGACGACATGCCGGGCTACGAGAAAAAGCGCGGCAACCCCGAGACGCAGCTCGGGCTCACCGCCACGTATCAGCTCCCCGTCGGGCTCGGCTTCACGTTCAGCGGCAACTACTTCTCCAGCGTCTACACCGGCCGGCTCATGCTGGTCGAGCTGCCGTCGCACATCGTGATGAATGCAGGCCTCTTCTGGGACGCCGAGCGCTTCCAGGTCAAGCTCGACGTCCAGAACCTGACGGACGAGCGCTACTTCCGAGCCCGAACGGGCGACACGCTGGCCGACGTGCTCGCATCGGCGATGCCGGACCGACGCTGGCAGCTGACCATCCGCACCCGCTTTTGACCGCTTAGGAGATCACGATGACTTCAGCCATCACTCACGCGTGCGCCGTCGCGGCGCTGGGAGGGCTCGGCCTGATGCCGACGATCACGGCCTTTGCAGCCGCTGACGAGGATCTCGCGCCCGAGGCGCACATCCCGCTGCTGCTCGAGCGCGACGACGTGTTCGTCGCGCTGCCCGAAGCGCAGTTTCTCGCCCTCGGCGCCGAGCTCACGCTGCCTGACGGGGGCCGCCTCGTCACCGAGCTCGCGAAGGCCGCTCCGGGCGGCGCGCTCGACTTTCGGATGCTCGAGCACGTCGCGCCGGAGATGCTCGGCTACGCGGCCGAATGGTGCGTCGAGCGATTCGAGCAGTACGGGCTCGACTGGGACATCACGGGCTTGAAGCTCACGAGCGCGGATCCCGAAGCCGCCGATCATCCGTGGCTCGTGATCATCAACGGCGGCGCGGCGAACGTCTACGAGTTCTTTCTCGACCTCGAGAACGAGCCGGGCTGGGCGCAGTACCTCGCCCAGAAGCTGAACGTGATGATCGTCAGCATTCCCGGCAACTTCCGCTACGGCGGCTGGACCGAGGCACTGGACGACGAGGCTCGGCAGCCGCGCTACCTGCTCGACGTCGAGCTGCCCGCCGACGAGTTGCGGGTCCGGCATGCGGTCTACACCAATCGCCTGATCATGACGGGGCTCAAGCAGCTGCTCGCGAAGCATACGACGGGGCCGTTGCTCATCATCGGTCATTCGACGTCCGGCGAGCTTGCGTTCCTTGCGAACCAGGACGAGGAGCTCGGTCCGCGTCTCGGCGGCCGCTTCCTCGGCTGGGGATCCGGCGCGCCGGCCCGGTTACGCGGCCTGCAGGAAGCGAAGCAGCCGCGCGAGGGCGGCTATGGACGGGAGATGCGCCCCGTCGACGTGCTGGCCCGCCGCAACCCGGTCGGCTACTCGCGGGACTACAGCCGCTGGCTGAACCCGCTCTACGAGCCGGGCATGTCCACGCTCGAGATCGCGGAGCGCTGGCTCGAGGCGGAGCGCTACCGCCGGCCGAACTTCAAGCAGTCGCTGCAAGACCTCGAGCACGGCACGGGCTGGATTCACAAAGGCGAGGTCGAGCGGCAGATCGAGGCGCTGCTCGACGAGACAGGCAACCCGTGGGGCATCGACATCGAGGACGTCAGCGCGGATCTCTTCAGCACGGCGTTCACGAGAATGGACGGCTTCAACCAGATGGTATGGGCGGTCGCGCGCTTCGATCGCAACCACTGGGTTGCCGAGGCGCCGCTCGACAGCTGGGAGGTGTTCATCGCGGAGGAGTTTCGCCGCCGCAATCCGGACGCGACGATTCGCCTGATGCTGTTCGACGTGCCGATGACGCATTACGGCCACGTCGAGCTGCCGCGCCAGCTCGCCGCCGCCTTCATCGAGATCGTGCGCTGGATGGACGCGGCGAAGGGGACGCGGTGAGGCGGCGCTACCGGGCATTCGACTTCGGAGGATCGAGATCGTGAGCAACCCAAAGCCCCGCGGCTTCGCCGCTTTCGCAACCGTCACGGCGGTCGCCGTCGCCTTGCCGCTCGCCCTGCCCGCCCAGACGAGCGTCGACGCCGTGCTCGACGAGCAGGCCAAAGCGGACGCCGAGGTTAGGCGCTCGCAGGAGCGCATCGACGCGCTCGACGAGGAAACGTCCCGGATGCTGACCGAGTACCGGCAGCTCGGCACCGAAGCCGAGCGGCTCGAGACCTACAACCGTCAGCTCGCCGCGCAGATCGAATCGCAGCGTGAGGAGATCGACGCGCTGCTGCGTCAGCTCGGCGAGATCGACACGACTGCACAGGAGGTGCTGCCGATGATGGAGCGGATGCTCGCCACGCTCGGCGATTTCGTCGAGCTCGATCTCCCATTTCTCCAGGAGGAGCGCCGGGCGCGCCTACGCGAGCTCGAAGCGATGATGCGTCGCGCGGACGTCACGGTGTCGGAGAAGTACCGCCGCATCGTCGAAGCCTACGGCGTCGAGATGGAGTACGGGCGAACCATCGAGACGTATCGCGGCGAGCTGACCGACGGCAGCGGCACGCGCACGGTCGATTTTCTTCGCATCGGCCGCATCGCCCTGCTCTACCAGACGCTCGACGGACGCGACACGGGCTACTGGGACGCGGGCGCGGGCCGTTGGGTAGCGGACCGCGAGCTCCGGGCCGCGGTGCGGGACGGTCTTCGCGTCGCAGCGCGCCAGGCGGCACCGAGCCTGCTGATTCTGCCGGTTCCGGCGCCGACGGAGGCATTGTGATGAGGCCGCGTGCTGCAGGACGGCGGATCATTCGCGCGGCCGCCGCGGCGGCGGCCCTGCTCGCTGCAACGGCGCCGGCGCAGCAGCTCGCGAGCCTCGATCAGCTCCTCGAGCGAACCCGGGACGCGCGGCTGCACGAGCAGGCGGAGATGAGAGCGCGCGAGCAGCGCTTTCTCGAGAGTCGGGACCGGCAGGCGCAGCTCCTCGAGGAGGCGCGAGCACGCTGGCAGAACGCGACCGACCGCAGCGCGGCGCTGACCGCCGCATTCGACGAGAACGAAAAGCGGATCACCGAGCTTGCGGAACAGCTCGAGGGCAAGAGCGGAACGCTCGGCGAGCTTTTCGGCGTCGTGCGACAGACCGCCGCCGACGTCGCGTCGGTGCTGAAGGACTCGATGATCAGCGCGCAGCTTCCAGGACGCGCGGAGCTCGTGAACGAGCTCGCGCAGAGCCGCGTGCTGCCGTCGATCGAGCAGCTGGAGCGTCTCTGGTACGAGATGCAGAGGGAGATGACGGAAACGGGCCGGGTCGCCCGCTTCAAAGCCGGCGTGATCGGTCCGGACGGCAGCGCAGGCAGACGCGAGATCGTCCGCATCGGACCGTTCACGGCGTCGTCGGGCGGCGTGTTCCTCACGTATCTCCCGGAAAGCGGACAGCTCGCGGAGCTGACCCGTCAGCCCCCGAGCCGATACCGCGCCGCGGCCGAGAAGCTGGAAGAGACCACGGGCGGCCATGCGCCCGCGGTCGTCGATCCGACGCGCGGCTCGCTGCTCGCGGTGCTCGTCCAGCGCCCGGGCTTCATGGAGATGCTCGAGGCCGGAGGCGTCGTCGGCTACATCATCATCGCGCTCGCTTGCGGCGGACTGCTGCTCGGCCTTGCGCGGCTGCTGCGCCTCACCGAGGTCAGCGCCGCGGTCGCCCGGCAGAAGAAGCAGCTCGACCGGCCGTTCGACAACAACCCGCTCGGCCGCGTGCTGCGCGTGTACTACGAGAACCCGGACGTCGGCCACGACACGCTCGAGCTCAAGCTCCAGGAAGCGGTACTGAGGGAGATACCGCGGCTCGAGGCGGGGCTCGGCGCGCTCAAGATCCTCGCGGCCGTGGGCCCGTTGCTCGGGCTTCTCGGCACCGTGACCGGGATGATCATCACGTTCCAGCAGATCACGTTGTTCGGCACCGGCGACCCGAAGCTGATGGCGGGCGGTATCTCGCAGGCGCTCGTGACCACGGTCATGGGCATCATCATGGCCGTACCGCTTCTGCTCTTGCACGGATTCCTCAGCTCGCGCAGCGGGGACCTCGTGCACATGCTCGAAGAGGAGACGGCCGGCATCATCGCCGAGCAGGTGGAACGCGGCCGGACGAGAGCGCGCGAGGACGCAGCGTGATGCTCGACGAGCTCGGCCCCTTGCTCGACATCCGCAGGTTTCTGGAGGCCGGCGGTCCGGTCGTGAAGATCCTGCTGGCAGTCGCCGTCGTGATGTGGTGGATGATCCTCGAGCGGGCGCTGTTCTACCGGCGAGAGCTGCCGAGCCTCGTCGCCGGCGCGATCGCGCAGTGGGAGGCGCGAACCGACAAGAGCTCGTGGTATGCCGAAAAGCAGCGGCGCCGCGTGCTCGCCGAGACGGAACGGCGCATCCGAGGCCCGCTGCCGGCCATTCGCGCGTTCGTTGCCGTGTGCCCGCTGCTCGGGCTTCTCGGCACGGTGACCGGCATGATCCAGGTATTCGAGGTCATGGCCGTGCTCGGCACGGGCAATGCCCGCGAGATGGCTGCCGGGGTCTCGGCATCGACGCTGCCGACCCTCGCCGGGATGGTGCTCGCGCTATCCGGCATGTACCCGATGCAGCGATTCCAGCACATCGTCGAGCGCGAGACACGCCACGTTCGCGACCGCATGACGCTGCAGTGAGCCGAGCGGAGCACGAGGAAGAAACGGACTTCAGAGGACGAGAGGACGGGAGAAATGAGCCGCATCAGGAAGAGAGCGGGCGATGACGCCGCTATCGACATGACGCCGATGCTCGACGTCGTATTCATCATGCTGATCTTCTTCATCGTCACGACGTCGTTCGTGAAGGAGGCGGGCGTCGACGTAAGCAGGCCGAGCGCGCAGACGGCCGAGACGCAGGAGCGCGGCAACATCATGATCGCGATCCGGCCGAACGGCGAGGTCTGGATGGACAATCGCGTCGTCGACCTGCGCGCGGTGCGCGCGAATGTCGAGCGGCTGCGCGCGGAGAACCCGGAAGGCACGGTCGTGATCCTGGCCGACAAATCGTCGAATACGGGCGTGCTCGTCGAGGTCATGGACCAGGTGAGGCTTGCCGGCGTCGAGAACGTCGCGATCGCCGCGGAGGAGGCCGGTTGAGGATGCGGCGCATCTTGGCGTTCGCCCTTGCGATCGGGGTATCCGCTGCGCTGTTCTGGATGATGCATTACCTGACCTCGACGGCGCAGCACGAGATCGACGCGGCTCCCGACTATCGAAGCGTCGAGTTCGTCCGGGTCGAGCGAAGCGAGGAAATCCGGACGCGTGAGCGCAGCCGCCCCGAGCCGCCGCCGCCCGAGGAGCCGCCCCCGCCTCCGCCGGAGTTGACGGTGCAGAGCACGGCACCGGCCGAGCGCCCCTCCTCCGCGGCGTCCTTCGACCTGCCGAAGCTGGACATTCCGCTCGGCATGACGGGCGGACCGTTCCTCGGCCAGCTTGCGGCGGCGGGCTCGGCGGTCGACGGCACCGGCAATGCGGAGCTGGTGCCGCTCGTTCGACTCGCGCCGCAGTACCCGCGGCAGGCGGCCCGCATGGGGATCTCCGGCTGGGTCAGGCTGCGCGTCGTCGTGAACCCCGACGGCACGGTTCGCGATGCGCGCGCGATCGATGCGGAGCCCCGCGGTCTCTTCGAGGCGGCCGCCGTCACCGCGGCGATGCGCGGGAAGTTTCGGCCGCGCATCGTCGACGGAGAAGCCGTCGAGTCCGAAGGCGAGTACACGGTCAGGTTCTCGTTGGGAGATCAGCCATGAGGCACAAAATGCCGTCCTACGCCGTTGCCGCGTGGCTCGCAGCGGCCGCGCTGGCCGCTCCCGCGGCGGCCGACGAGCCGCCCGGCTGCCCGCCGGGCGCGCCGGCCGGGGCGATGTCCGAATCCGGATACAGAGCCGTCGAGGAAGCGATCGAGCATCTCGGCAGCTCGCGATATGCCGAGGCCGAGAAGCGCCTCACGCAGGCACTCGAGAGGAGCAAGGGCTACGAGCGCGCGGTCATCCAGCAGACGCTCGGCTATGTGTACGCCGAGCAGAACGCGATCGGCAAAGCGCTCGGCGCGTTCGAGGAAGCGCTCGCGCTCGACGCATTGCCTCGCAAGCCGCAAGAGGACCTGCTGCTGAACGTCGGGCAGATTCTCGCCGCCGAAGGCCGCCACGCCGAAGCGGTGAGCGCCCTCGAACGCTATCTCGCGTTCGCGTGCACCCCGAGGCCGGAGGCCCGCCTACTGCTCGCGAGCGCGCTCGCGGAGCGCGAGGACTACGAGCGTGCGTTGGCGCAAGTCCGGCTCGTAGTCGATGCGACCGAGGCGCCCAAGGCGCCGTGGCTCGAGTTTGCGATCGCGCTCCATTACGAGCTCGGTCACCTCGCCGATTGCGCCCGGCTTCTGATGCGTTTGATCGCGCTCGTTCCGGACAACGCCGATTACTGGAAGCAGCTCTCGAGCGTGCTGCTCGAAGCCGGACGGGACAGCGACGCCGTGACGGTTCTCGCGGTCGCCGAGCGCAACGGTCTCGTGCGGACGGAGCGGGATATCCTGAACCTCACAAGTCTTTATCTCTCGCTGGAGATGCCGTATCGCGCGGGCATGCTGCTCGAGGGCGCGCTAGGCCGCGGCGTGGTCGAGCCCTCCGCCGAGCGCTTCAGACAGCTCTCGGACGCGTGGATTGCGGCCCGCGAATGGCCGCGCGCGGCTGCGGCCCTCGAGCGCGCGGCCGAGCTGGCGGACGACGGCGAGCCGTGGCTGCAGCTTGCCCGCGTCGCGATCGAGCAGGAGCAGTGGCGCGACGCGCAGTCGGCGCTCGAGAAGGCGCTCGATGCAGGCGTTGCCGATGTCGGCGAAGCCCGCTATCTGCATGGGATCGCCGCGTATTACGCGGGCGACCGGGCTGCCGCGCAGGCCTCGCTGGCCGCCGCGGCGCGCGACGGCAAGTGGCAGGACCCGGCGTCGCAGTGGCTCGATTATCTACGCTCGAACTGACGTAACCCGCGCTGCGGGAGCGGCTTGCTGCTCGGCTGAGGAGCGGCTGATCTGTCTGGCCTCGCACGCGGTCGTCCGCACCGCACGAGCCTGGCTCAGTCCCGTGCGGGCGCAGATGCAGCAGCTGCACGAGCACGTTCTGCTAGACAACGGAACAAGAATCGGTGATTGTTTCGGCCCATTATGGAAGCGCCGATCGTCTCGAGCGAGCACCGGCTCGCGCGCAGATCACGAATCGACCAGCTCGATCCCGCGGGAGAGGACGTGCCCGCAATCGAGCAGACGCATGCCGATGAGTCGAGCGTGATTCCGATTACGGGCGAGGGCGTGCTGCGCGAGCACGCGCTCGTATGGAGGACGACGGCGCCTTCTCGCAATCCGTTCAAGGAGCTCACGGCGAGGGGCAAGCAGGTCGTCCGTACGGATCTCGCCGACGTGACGCTGCCCGCAGCCTGAGGCGCTGATCTTGCCTGCCCCGCCGAGCGTGCACGCCGTCGCCGCGATCGCAGTCGCGCTGCTCGCGATCTTCCTGTTCACGCGGGAACGCTACCTCCTCGAGGCGTCGAGCCTGCTGATCCTTTGCATCGTGCTGCTCTGGTTCGAGCTCTTCCCGCTGCCCGACGGCAAGGGCATTGGGGTTCGGGACGTTTTCGCGGGCTTCGGCAACGAGGCTCTGATTGCGATCTCCGCATTGATGATTCTCGCGAAGGGACTCGAGACGACCGGAGCCCTGCAGCCGATCGCACGATCTCTCGCCGGGCTCTGGGCCGACCGTCCGCAGCTCGCGTTCCTCGTCACGCTGCTGACGGTTGCAACGTTGAGCATGTTCCTGAACAACACGCCGGTCGTCGCCGCCGTGCTGCCGCTCCTCGTTGCCGTCTCGCTTCGTGCCCGCGTGTCGCCCGCGGGTATCCTGATGCCGATCGGCTACGCCACGATCATCGGCGGCTCGGCGACGACGATCGGCACCTCGACCAACCTGCTCGTCGTAGCCATCGCGGCCGATCTCGGCATGCGCGAGCTGCAGATGTTCGATTTCGCGCTGCCGGTCCTCATCGTCGGCTCGCTGGCCGTCCTGTACCTGTGGCTCATCGCCCCGCGCCTGATCCCGGACCGCCGCCCGCCGCTGACGGACCTCGCGCCCCGCATGTTCGAGGCGAAGCTGCGAATCAACGATGACAGCTTTGCGGCCGGCAAGACGCTCGCCGAGGTGCTCGCGCATACCGGCGGCAGGATGAAGGTGCTGCGGATCGCGCGCGGCAACTTTTCGCTCGTCAAGCTCCCCTCCGTCGTGCTCAACCCCGGAGACAAGTTGCACGTCCGGGACACCGCCGAGAATCTCAAGGAGTTCGAGCGCCTCCTCGGCGCGACCCTGCTCGCGGGAGAGGCGGAAGAGTACGTTAGTCCCGAGCATCCTCTGACCAGCGACCAGCACCTCGCCGAGGTCGTCGTCACGCCGGGCTCGGCGCTCGACGGCGCATCGCTCGATTCGAGCCGAGTGCTGACGGCCTATGAGCTGCTCCCTTTGGCGCTGCACCGCTCGGGTGCCGGCCGGGGCGACATGAACGAGACGATGACCGGGCAGATCCTGGACGTCGGTGACATCGTCCTCGTCCAAGGCACGACGCAGGCGCTCGAGCGGCTGAAACGATCGGGCCAGGTGCTGGTGCTGGACGGTCGGATCAGCGTGCCGCGCACCGAGCGCGCATCCGCTGCGCTCGCGATCATGGCCGGCGTCGTCGTCTTCGCCGCGCTCGGAATTTTGCGGATCCCGGTCGCCGCGCTGCTCGGCGTCGCGCTGCTGCTCGCGACACGCTGTCTCACTTGGCGGGACGCGGTCGGCGCGCTCGACCGGCGCATCATCTTCGTGATCGTCGCCAGCCTTGCGATCGGCCTCGTGCTGACGGAAACCGGCGCCGCGGCGTATATCGCTTCCCTCTACGTCGCGCTGACGGGCGCGTTGCCGACTCCCGTCGCGCTCGCTGGCTTCATGCTGATCATGGCGCTGCTAACGGAGATCGTGACAAACAACGCAGTGGCCGTGCTCGGCACGCCGATCGCGTTCGGCGTTGCGCAGCAGCTCGGCGCGCCGGCGGAGCCGTTCGTGCTCGCCGTGCTGTTCGGCGCGAACATGAGCTTCATGATACCGATGGGTTACCAGACGAATCTGCTCGTGATGAGCGCCGGGGGCTACCAGTTCTCCGACTTCGTTCGCGTCGGGCTGCCGCTGCAGCTGATCATGTGGATCGGCCTATCGCTCGTGCTGCCCGTGCTGTACGACCTCTGAAGCTCGGCGGGCAGAGACCGGCGTCGCTCAACGTCCGATCGTCAGGCTCGGCGCGTAGGCCCTAGGGCCCGAGCCGTGCCTTGAGGTCTCTCGCGACGGCTTCCTCGACCGTCTCGTTCTCGGTCGGCGTGACCTCGAACTCTTCGTGCGGACCGTCCGTGCGGTGCCACGTGACGCGGTACGTGCCCGTGCTGTCGCTGACCTCGATCGTGACGAGCTCCTCGTAGGTCTCCTGGACCTTGATGCGCCTTTGCATGACGAATCCTCTCGTATTGATCGGATATCGCCACGATTATCGGCCTCGACGCGCTCCGTTGCACACGGTCGGAAGGCCGCCGAACACGATGGCGAGCCGAAGCCGCAGCGGCCTCTCTCCCTTTGCGCGGCGCATGATCGACTCCGCTCAGACCGGCTCGCCCCGAGCGCGCTCGTCGCCGACGACGTCCGGCTTCTCGCGGCCCTCGAGCAGCGCCTTGTAGGCGAAGCCCGCGAGCGCGCCGCCGACGATCGGCACGGCCCAGAAGAGCCATAGCTGCGCCAGCGCCCAGTCTCCGACGAAGAGCGCGGGACCGGTGCTGCGCGCCGGATTGACCGACGTGTTCGTGACCGGAATGCTGACGAGGTGGATGAGCGTGAGCGCAAGGCCGATCGCGAGCCCGGCGAACCCGACCGGCGCACTCTTGTGCGTCGCGCCGAGTATCACGATCAGGAACATGAACGTCATCACGAGCTCGGTCACGATGGCGGCGAGCATGGAGTAGCCGCCGGGAGAGTGCTCGCCGTAGCCGTTCGCAGCGAAGCCGTTCGCGACGTCGAATCCCGGCGCGCCGCTCGCGATCACATAAAGCACGGCCGCGGCGACCACGCCGCCGGCGACCTGCGCAACGATGTACGGCAAGAGCTCGGACGCCGGGAAGCGGCCTCCCGCCCATAGGCCGACGGAGACGGCGGGATTGAAGTGGGCGCCCGAAAGCGGCCCGAGGGCATATGCTCCGGTGAGCACGGTGAGACCGAAGGCGAGCGCCACGCCGGCGAACCCGATACCGAGGTCCGGAAAGGCCGCCGCAAGCACGGCGCTGCCGCATCCGCCGAAGACGAGCCAGAACGTGCCGAGAAACTCGGCGCTCAGCTTAGCGCGCATCGTGACGACCTCCCCTATGCCTGCGCGTGATTCTACTCCTGGGACGGCTCCATCACATAGATGTTTTTGAGGGAGTGACCAGACCGGGCGATGCCGCGAGTCATGCACGACGAGGTCGCGTCAGCGAGCCGTCCCCGGGTGCGCTGCGAGCGTCGGCGTGCGCCGCAGCGAGACGGCCATGATCGCGGCCGCGAGCAGGAGTCCGGCGAGGAACAGCATCCCGCCCGCAAAGCTTCCCGTCGCGTTGCGAATGAAGCCGACTGCGTAGGGACCGACGAACCCACCGAGCGAGCCGAGCGTGTTGATGACCCCGATGCCGCCGGCCGCGGCGCTGCCGGCAAGAAAGCGCGTCGGCAGGGCCCAGAACGGCCCCCGCGTGCCGAGGTCGCCGACCGCAGCGACTGTAAGCGCGATCATCGCTGGAATCGGCGAGGACAGGTATGCCGTCGCTGCGAAGCCGACCGCCGCGAACACGCTCGGCACGGCGATGTGCATGAGCCGCTCGCCGGAGCGGTCGGAGCTCATGCCGATCAAAATCATGCCGATCGACGCCGCGATGTAGGGCAGCGCCGAAATCATGCTGACCACGAGGTCGCTGAGTCCAGAAAGGTTCTGGATGATCTGCGGAATCCAGAGCGTGAGGCCGTAGCTGCCGCATTGACACGCGAAGATCACGAGTCCGAGCCTCCACACCGTCGGGTGGACGAGCGCTTGCAGCAGGCCGACGCCATGGCGCTCGGTGGCCGTGCGCTGCTCGGCCGCGAGCGTCGACGCGAGCCAAATCTTCTGCTCCGACGTCAGCCAGTGCGCGTCCTCGGGCTTGTCCGTCAGATAGAAGAGCACGACGACGCCGAGAACGACCGCCGGCAGTCCCTCGAGCAGGAACAGCCATTGCCAGCCCGTAAGTCCCATCAAGCCGTCCAGCTCGAGCAGCAGCCCGGCGAGCGGGGCGCCGATGACGGTCGAGAGCGGGATCGCGAGCATGAACCACGAAACGGCCCGCGCACGCTCGGCCTGCGGATACCACGTGCCGAGGTAGTAGATGATGCCGGGCAGGAATCCGGCTTCGGCGACGCCGAGCAGGAAGCGGAGCATATAGAAGCTCGTCGGGCCCTGCACGAACATCATCGCGACCGAGATCACGCCCCACGTGACCATGATGCGCGCGATCCAGACTCGGGCGCCGACCCGCGCGAGGATCAGGTTGCTCGGCACCTCGAAGAACGCATAGCCGATGAAAAACACGCCGGCCCCGAAGCCATAGACCGCCGAGCTGAAGCCGAGGTCCTGGTTCATCTGCAGCGCGGCGAAGCCGACATTGACGCGGTCGAGCCACGCCACCACGTAGAGCAGCAGCAGGAACGGGAGGAGCCGCCAGGCGACCTTCCGCAAGGTTGCGGTCTCGAAGTCGTTGCGCGCGAGACGCGCGAGCGGTTGCTCGATTGCGGCCACTGTCACCTCCCCGCCGTGGCGCGGGCTGCGCCGTCGTTTTCAGTGGAGTGCGGATTCTCGCATTGCGGGGGATGCTCGCGCTCCGGCCGATCGCGAGATGTGCATGTCGACGTTCGTCTTCATGACGAGCATCCAGGGTCGACGTGTGCCGCGCCGTGTCCTCGCCGCCGATCTCGATCAGCGGGACGCGAGATCGCCGTAAGCGATGCGATCGCCCCGGAACGTGCCGAGCCAGAAGCGGCCGTCGTGCGTCAGGACCATCGTCGCGTTGCTGAAGACCGGCGTCGCCGGCGTGTCGACGATGATCTCGTACTCCATCGTGGCCGGGTCGATCGCGATCCCGAGCGTGCCGCGCGGACAGGTCGACAGCCGCTCGAGGTCGTGCTGCGGCCCCGGCTTGCCGCCGCACTCCGGCACGTCGTTCTTCATGCCGGCCGTCAGCAGGCGGCCGGCGCCGTCGAGATGAAGGTTGTCCGGAGTGAACGGCAGCGGCTCCGTCGTCCGAAGCTCGCGTGCCGGATTCGTATTCGAGAACGCTACAACGGTCTGGAAGCCCGACGAGACCACGTAGATCTCCTCGCCGTCGGCCGACACCTCGATGCCGTTGTTGCCCGGCAGCTCGGTGCCTTCGATCGGCGTGAAGCCCGGGTCGCCGGGCGACCACTCGAGCACGACGCCGGTCGGCCGCATCGCCACCGAGTCCGCGAAGGTTCGCCCGGGCAGGATCAGCACGGTCGCAACGAGCGACCCGTCCGCGAACGATGCGACGCTGTTCGCGGCGAGCCCATCGGGGAGAGGCACGCAGCCCTTCCACGTCAACGCCGGCCGCTCGCCCGTCGAGTCGACGTCGAAGACCTCGATGGACTCGCGCTCGCCGTGCATGACCGCGTACAGCGCCGAGTGCCCGGCACTGACCGGCCGAAGGTGCAGACCATGCGCGTTGAATCGAGCCGGATCGGGCGGCTCGGTGCAGTCCGGGTACATCGGATCATGCAGGGCCCGCGGCCGATCGCCCGGATAGAGCGGGCTCCAGGTCGCGTCGCTGGCATCGACGAGCACGAGGCCCGCGCCCTCCGCCATCGAGCTCGCGATGATGAAATCCGTGCCCGGAACGAGCACGAGGTCTTCCGGGGCTTGCAGACCGCAGACGAACTCGAGGCCTGCCTCCGGTGCGCAATCTGCATCCGACGGTTGAGTGAAGGCCGGCAGCGATACGGCGGCCAGGATGAGCAAGAGAGCGAGCCTCGTCATACCGGATCCCCTGAGTTGGAGCGCCCGAGGCCATTATTCACGAACTGCGAGCAGCAAGCACGAGCCGGGGCCGCGCCCGGGGCGTGCCGGCTATCGAGGCGCTCGGCCGTGCGGCGGCCGTCAGGGGGCGCAACCCAACTAACCGACTGCCGGAACGCCGCTCGGTGCAGCCTCCGGCCTCCGGCGGCTCTCGATTAGGTCGACGGCGGCCCTCAACGCGTCGACGCGCCTCTCGAACCGGCAGCTCGCATCGATGCAGCAGTCCGCCTCGAGACCCGACAGGACGTTACGCACCTCGTCGCGCATCCCCGTGCAGTACACGGTCTTGCCCATTTGCTTGGCATCACACGCGATCGTCTCTACTGCCCGGGCGGCCGAAACGTCGATGAACGGCACGCGCACGAAGTCGAGAATCAGCACCTCGGTCTGATCCTTCCGGGAACGCTCACGGACGTGATGACCGAGGTCGGCCGCCGCGCCGAAGCTCAACGGACCGCCGAAATCGAATAGGTGCACGCTGCCCTTCGCGCGCTCGAGCAGCGCAGCCTCCTCTTCCGAGTCGACGGCTGGCGGCATGTCGAGGATGGCCTTGATCTGCGCGTGAGCGACCTGGCGGACGTAGGCGAGCGAGCCGAGCACCACGCCCGCCGCAACGGCCGTAATCAAGTCGACGAAAACGGTGAGCCCGAGCACCAGCGCCATCAGCAGCAGGTCCCAACGCGGTCCTCGATGCGCCCTTCTAAGGTAGCTCCAGTCGATGATGTCCCATCCAACCTTGACGAGGATGCCGGCGAGCGCCGCTTGCGGCACCTGCGCCGCAAGCGGCCCGAGGCCGATGACGATCGCAAGCAGCAGCACCGCGTGCACCATGCCGGACAGGCGCGTCCTGCCTCCACTACGGATGTTGACGAGCGTGCGCATCGTCGCGCCGGCCCCGGCGATGCCGCCGAACAGCCCGGCGACCGTGTTGCCGATCCCTTGACCGATCAGCTCGCGGTTCGACTCGTGACGCGTGCGCGTGACGCTGTCCGCGACGAGCGACGTCAGCAGGGAGTCGATCGCGCCGAGCACGGCGAGGATCAGGCCGGCCTCGAGCACGAGCAGCGCCGCCCCGGGGTCGAACACCGGCAGGTGCAGTGAAGGTATCCCCGACGGAATGTCACCGAGCACCGGAGGCCGCAGCACGAGGCCGGCGAGCGTCGCCAGGATGAGCGCAGCAAGCGGCGCGGGCAGGTAGCGGCCGAGTTCCTTCGGCCAGTAGAACACGACCGCGAGCGTCAGCGCGCCGACGGCGACCGCGGAAAGATCGATCTCAGAGATCGCGTGAGGCACATAGACCAGCGCCGAAAGCGTGTCCCCCGGCGGCTCGCCGCCGATCAGCCTGCCCACCTGCAGGATGATGATGATCGCGCCGATTCCGCTCATGAACCCGGAGATGACCGGATAGGGAACGAGCCGAATGTACTCGCCGAAGCGCATCAGCCCGAAGACGATCTGGAAGAGGCCCGCGAGCACCACGGCCGCCAGGACGAGCTCCGGCCGGTCCGGCGCACTCGCGACGATGCCGGCGATCACGACGACCATCGGCCCCGTCGGCCCCGAGATCTGCGACGGCGTGCCGCCGAACAGGGCTGCGAAGAAGCCGACGAAGATCGCGCCGTAAAGGCCCGCGATGGCGCCCATCCCCGAAGCGACGCCGAGCGCGAGCGCGAGCGGCAACGCGACTATGCCGGCCGTGATGCCTCCGAGAACGTCGCCGCGAAGGTTCGATGTGTCGATCAGCCGCATCGCAGGATTCGCTCAGTCCTGAGCCGCGGCGGCCTCGTGGACCTCGTCGAGCAGTGCAGGGTATCGATCGGCGAGCGCTCGGAAGGTGCCCGTCGACTCGTCGTGACAGTAGACGTCTCCCGTCTCGATCTCGTACACCCAGCCGTGCAGCTCCAGGCGTCCCGCGGCAAGACGCGCGGCGACCACCGGGTGCGTGCGCAGATGCTGCAGTTGGACGAGCACGTTCTGCTCGATGACTTCGCGAATGTGCTCCGCCCGAATGGCGCCGTGCCGTTCCCTCACGATCTCGACAGCCGCCCGCGAATGCTGGAGCCAGTCCCGCACGTGCGGCAGCTCCGCGATGGACTCGGGGTCGAGCGCTCCGCTCATCGCTCCGCAATGCGTATGCCCGCAGACGACGATGTGCCCCACGTTGAGCACCGCCACGCCATACTCGATCGATGCGGTGACACCGCCCGCCTGCCGCGTGTGCGGAGGCACGATGTTGCCGGCGTTGCGGATGATGAACAGATCCCCCGGCCGCGTCTGCGTGACCAGGTTCGGATCGATCCGCGAGTCGGCGCAAGTGATGAACAAGGCCTCCGGACGCTGCCCGTTGACGAGCTCGGCGAACAGCTCTCGATGCTTCGGGAAGATGCTTCGCCTGAACCTCGCAACGCCCGAGACCACTTGCTCCATTTCGGGGCTCCCTCGAATCATCCTTGGGGGCGAATGACTGTAACGGAGGTCCTGGTGATACGGCTAGACAACGAAACGAGAATCGGTGATTGTTTCTGGCTATCATGGAAACGCCACTCGACCCGTCCCAGCGCATTTCACTGCGTCAGCTCCAGTACTTCGTCGCCGTGTCGAACGCGCAGAGCTTCCGGCGTGCCGCGGAGAAGCTCGGCGTCAGTCAGCCGACTCTGACGGCGCAGATCGCAAGCCTCGAGCAGGCGCTCGGCGTGCGTTTGTTCGAGCGGGGCCGGAGCGGCACGATCCAGAGCCCGATCGGACGGGAGCTCGTCCGCGACGCGCGGCGCGTGCTGGAGGAGCTCGACGGTTTTCTCGAGCGTGCGCACGCGTTGACCCATGGCCCGGGCGGCACGTACCGGCTCGGCGTGACCCGCACCGTCGGGCCCTACCTGATGCCGCGCATCCTGCCGACGCTGCACCGCGAGTATGGCGACGTGAAGTTTTACGTGCGGGAGGACGCTCCGGCCCCGCTCGAGGAGGCGCTGCGCGACGGGCGCTACGACCTGATCGTCACGACGTTGCCGATCGCCGTGAAAGAGCTTTCGTACTCGATCCTGTGCCGGGAGCCGCTCAAGCTCGTCGTATCGAACGAGCACCGGCTCGCGCGGAGGACACGCATCGACGAGCTGGATCTCGCCGGAGAGGAAGTGCTCGCGATCGAGGAGACGCACCCCCTCCACTCGCAGATCCAGCGGCTCTGCGACCGCTTCGGCGCGACGATCCGCCGCGATTACGAGGGCACGAGCCTCGACACGCTGCGGCAGATGGTGCAGCTCGGGATGGGAGTGTGCTTCCTGCCTGCCCTTTACATCGAGTCCGAGATTCGCCCGGGCGATGACTTGAGCGTGATTCCGATCACGGGCGACGGCGTGCTGCGCGAGCACGCGCTCGTGTGGAGGACGACGGCGCCTTCTCGCAATCTGTTCAAGGAGCTCGCGGCGAGGATCAAGCAGATCATTCGAACGGACCTCGCCGACGTGACGCTGCCCGCGAGCTGAGGCTTGCCGCAAACGGATGCGGCGGCGCAGGGATCGTGCCGTATCCGACTATCGTCATGCCTGGAGCTTTTCGATCAACGCGGGTCCTCGGCGTAGCCGGAAGCGCCGGACGAGAGAGGAAGTCTCGCAGGCGGTACGAGTGATCCGTGCCCGAGAAGCCGGTGCCGCCGCCCCGGCTCCGACGGCAGCGCAACCTGCATACGTACATCAAGCAATTGAAGGGCTCTTCGACCCGCTGATACTTTCGGACGCCGCCTGCGCGGCCCGTGGGGAAGCCCCGCGGCGACGGCTTTCGTGAGAGGGAGAAGACGTAATGAGCGATGACAAGGGCGGGCTCGACCGCCGGGCCTTCCTGGGCGTGACATTCGGAGCGGCAGCCGTCGTCGGCAGCGCCGCCGGCTGGTCCCGCGCGGCGCACGCGCAGTCCGATCAGCCCCAGCCGCCGCCGCGCGCGAGACCAGGCGGGGGCGCGAACTACGCGCCGCTGCGCGCCGAGGTCGAGGTCAGGGACTGCGAGGTCGAGGGCAAGATTCCGGACGACCTGAACGGCGGCTTCTACGCGACCGGTCCCGACCCGCAGTATCCCCTCGCTCCGGGCAACATCGTGTTCGACGGCGAAGGTCACGTCCGCATGTTCCGGATCAAGAACGGCCGCGTCGATTACCGCACGCGCTACGCGAGGACCGAGCGCTACGTCGCGCAGGACAAGGCGCGAAGGATTCTCTTTCCGATGTACCGCAACCCGTCCCTTGACGATCCGAGCGTCAAAGGGTTGAGCCGCAGCACCGCGAACACGCACGTGCTGAACTTCCAGAGCCTGATACTTGCACTGAAGGAAGACAGCCCGCCGTGCGCGATGGACCTGAACACCCTCGAGACGATCGACCCCGTCTACACCTTCAACGGCGAGCTGCCCCGCGACCGCCCGTTCACGGCGCACCCGAAGATCTGCTCGACGACAGGCAACATCGTCGCATTCGGCTACGAGGCCGAGGGCTTCGGCAGCGACGTCGTCGCGGTATTCGAGATCGATCGGCAGGGCAAGAAGGTCTGGGAGGCGAAGATCAAGGTGCCTTATGTGAGCCTCCTGCACGACTTCGCCGTTACCGAGAACCACATCGTCTTCTTCGTGATTCCGCTCGCGATCGATCACGAGCAGATGGCGCGCGGAGGCATTCACTGGTCCTGGGACAAGGAGCGCAAGACGTATCTCGGCTTGATGCGCCGCTACGGCGACGGCAGGGACATCCGCTGGATCGAGGGACCGGCCCGCAGCGGCACGCATACGATGGGCGCGTTCGAGGACGGCGGCAAGCTCTACTTCGATACCGAGATCACGGAGGCGAGCCCGTTCCCGTTCGTTCCGAACAGGGACGGATCGCCGCCGAACTACGCGGGCGCGACGAGCTACATTCACCGGCTGACGGCCAACCTGGACGGACCGAACAAGGGCTACGGCATCGAGAAGATGTATCCGTTGATCGCGCCGCTGCCGCGGCAGGACGATCGCTACAACACCATGCCCTATCGTTACGGATACATGGCGTGTCCCGACCCGAACGTGCCCGACCGAGCAAGCGCCGGCGCGTGCTACGCCCGCGTCGACAACCAGACCCGCACGTTCAAGCTGTGGAACTTCGGCACGACCGTCGGGCTCGGCGAGCCGGTCTTCGCACCGAACCGCCCGGACTCGAGAGAAGGCGAAGGCTATCTGCTCGGTGTCGCATGGCACCTCGATCAGAATCTGCGCTCCGACCTCGTGATCTTCGACGCCGAGCACATCGACGAAGGACCGATCGCGACGGTGAAGCTGCCGGTGCAGGCGTCACCGCAGGTGCATGGCTGGTGGGTGAGGGAGGATCAATATCCCGTTTAGTTGCGCGTGCCGAGGGCGCACGGTGACCGTGTGCCCTCGGCTCTTTTCACTGTTGTCACATGCGTCGCCGATACCGACCGGGCGCGCTCTGCGTGGTGCATGGGGAAGAGGCCTTCTTTTCTCATTCCTGCTCGCGCAGTACTTCTGCAGGACGAAACACGGCGTATCCTTGGAGGTACTCGTACCGCACGGAACGAAACACCTCGCGAATCCCCTGCCTGCGACACCCCGACACGTACTCACCGGATCGCATCATCGACTTGAGCTCTCCGTATCCGATCGGACGATCGAAGATCGGCCATACCAGGCATGTTTGTCCGTTGATTCGGTGGAAGCCCGAGGCAGCCACCCGGCCACCCGATGCAAAGACCGTGAAGATCGGCATCGACTCGTAAGCGAGCCAGACTGCCGCCGGAACACATACCGGATTCGTTGCAGTGGGCGCCCTCGCCCTCAGCGCATACAAGCGTTCGCCAGCCGGATCCCAACCAAGACTGTGGAGCTTCGCCTCGTACGTCCATGGCCCAATCAGCGCTTCCGTAAAGCGTCGGACCGGCTCTTTCCGTAGGTCAGCCAGTATCGACCGCAGACCACCAAAAAACGTCATCTGCCCGGACGCCATGTACAGCGGCGACGGCTTGATGAGATGTTTGTTTTTGTCCACGACGCCCTCCGCCGCCATTGCTGCAAGAAAAAGCCCCTCGAGACGTGAGCCGACGTTCGAGAGCTTTTCACGAAACTGCTCCGGCGGCACGCGCACGTCTTCGGCCCATTCGAGCTCCGGCGTCTCTCGAGTCGCGATCCAGTCGCTCAGCCACTGCACAAGCTGGTCGACCGATGCAAAGTCGCTCTGTTCGAGCACTGCAATCCAGTCGTCGCGCAGCTCGAAACACAAGCGGGCGCTGCGACAGCGCTCATCCAGCACGCGCAACAACCCGTACGCCGCGAGGGCACCGAGCGGATTCGACGCGATGAGGCCACTGAGGACAAGCCGATTAGCCATGACGGACTTCCTCCTCCGAGCGCACGTGATCAGCAAGCCTCAACAACGTCTCGAGATAAGCAAGCCCCCACGCGCCGTACTTCTCGACGAGACGCCAGAACCGGTCCGCCCAGTCGCTGCCGACCGCTCCGAGCTGAGGTGCCCCTCGATGCGTAAACTCGAGCTTCCCTAGTCGCAATCTAAAGTCTCGCCCGCGATCACTGATATACGGCATCAAGGGACGCCCGCGCCCGTGATGCGTGCCCACAAGGTGCAGCACCAGGTCTGGGTCAGAAGCCTGCCGCAGCGTAGCGCCGTTCTGCTGCAGCAGTGATGCCGAATACGCTTCGTGGCGTTCGCCGCGCTCCGTGCCCCCTCCCTTTGCCGCCCTGTTCTTCGCGAGCAGATCCTTCGCGTCCTCCGCGATCGGACCGCCGAGGAAGCGTTGGAAGCGCGGCTCCGCTTTGCCGAGATCGTGCATGAGACCAGCGAGCGCTAAATCCTTCGAAAGCTCCGACCCAAGCGCCTCCCTGGCGAAACGCTCAGCCCACGCTGCAACGCCTTCGGAATGCTCGAACAACGAGACGCGAACGGTTCGGGATGAAGAATTGCCTTCATCGCTGTAGTCGTCGGGCTTCGGCTTCTCGAAACGGTAGACTAGCCCGAACGGCCGATCGTCCTCAGACAGTACCTCAACTTCAGCCGGATCGGTGCCGAGAAGGCCAGTTAGCGCAGACGACGACGTGACGGAGTGACTTACGTCGAGAAGCAACCGTTTCGCGATGTGATCAGGCGAGCCGTTCGCCGCGGCGATCTCTTCCAAAGCGACCTCGATTCTCTTCCTAAGCAGTGCGGCATCGGTATCCGTATCCGGGCAGAGCCATGGCACGCACGACACGCGCTCCGGCATGAGGACGATCCGCAAACGACGGTTCCGAGACTCATTGCAAGCGAGCGCGACCTCGGCGATGTCGGACACCGGCTCCGTCCACTCGGAATGAAACCCATACGCATCGCAACCGCCCCACTGACAAGGCACGATGACGACGGCCCCCGGACCGATTGAGGCAGCACTTTCGATTCTTACGTCGTCCCCCGTCCAAACCCATATCCTACGCCCAGGCGAGCGCGTGGACATCGCCTCAGGCACGGCACGGCCCTCTAGATCAGCGACGACTTCTTCCCCGACTTCCCGCTCACCTTCGAGCATCCGCATCCAGTGCAGAAACGCGCGACGCGGCAGCGAAAGCACTTCTGCAGCGATAGGAGGCAGCGCACTAAGAATGCTTTGAACTTTCGAGACGGACTCAGTAGTTGCCCGTTCGGGCAACCCCGAACGAAAGACAATCTGCACCTCGGGCTCGACCGGACCGAAGCCATGAAGGAAGTAGGCCGGGTCAGGATCTGGGTTCGGCAGCGGGGACGTTTGCGCGAAGAGCTCGATCATCGCTTGCGTCAGCAGCGGCCCTTGTGTGGGTTGTGAGACCGCTGCATCAGGCACGTCATCCGCCAGCTCTACCAGATTCCGCGGCGAGAAGTCGATCTCCGGGCCGACGCATTTCAGGAAGGCTGCCACGGCCGCGGGCGCGCTTCCGTAAATGGGATCTTCCGTCGGCGGGCGCACCGGCGCGACGATCACACCGCGGGCGCCATCTGTATCGCCTCTCCGGTTCAGGCGGCCAAACCTCTGACATAGGGCATCCCACGATGCGAGTTCCGACACCAGGCCGTCGAAATCAAAGTCTGCACCGACCTCGATCGTCTGCGTCGCAACCACGATGGCCGGACGCCCTTCAGCGGCTCGTTCCCTGCCCGCTTTGAGACGCGGCTCCCACTCCTTCATCAACCGTTCGCGATCGTACGGCCGCGTTCGGCCGATCAGGAGTACCGCATCCGCTTCCTCCCCGAGCCGCGAACGCACCCGCTCGAAGACGCGCCTCGCCGTCGCAACGCGGTTCGCGATGACGGCGATGATCGGAGCTTCTTGCTTCTCGCGAGCGTCATCGAGAAGCCTAAGGCCTTCGTCCGCGAGCGCGTTATCCAGTGCCTTACCCTTCGCCTCGACAACAGTTACTGCTTTCTCAGCATTGATTCGCCGCGCGAGCGTTGGGTGTGCGTGGTCGTCGGAGTCGAGCCCCAGGAGCGATTGCCGATCTCGTGAGGTCGCCGTCAGCTGAACAACTGAAAGTGGTGCCGGCAAGCAACTTGCGGCCCTAACCTTGCGCTGGTAAGCGGCGATCGATCGAATCGTCTCGACGAACGGTTCCGCGAGATGCGCCTCGTCAGCGAGAAGCAGTGTGTCGAACGCCAGTAGCCCGGCGTGGATCGGCTTCGAATAATCGCTTACGCCGTAGCCTCGGAACAACAAGCGCGATCCGACTTGATCGACGGTCGCCGTCAACACGATAGGCTGAAGTGGATCGCGCGCAAACCCGCGTTCACGGGGCAAGCCGCCGCGAAGTCTCCACACCTTCATGGGCTCGGCGCCGCCCAGACTGGCTAGTTCGCGAGCCCATCGCGTCGTTGGTGCATCCGCAGGACCATCAAGCGCCGATCGAAGTACCGCTTCGATTCGACAGGCTCGATCATAGGCCTCATCGACGATAATCCGGCGATTAACGACGAAGACGATTCTTCGCCGAAGCGCTTCCCTCAAGCCATGATGAGCGCACCACGCCAGATGGAACAGCGCTACGTCGATCGACGCGGTCTTGCCGCACCCGGTCGGCACGCCAATTACTTCAGGCCACTGCCCTGATGAACACAGCTCGGAGACTAGCCGCAGCTGCCACGGGAACGGCCGATGACCATGTATCGCCTCGAACGCGGCGCCAAAGTCGGCAATCTCCATCATGCTGCTCCGTCGTCGACGGCCATCAGTAGACCGAAACCGAAGAAGCGACCGGCACCGATCAGGACTGGTCCACGAACGGGCTCGTCAAAGATGAGCTCAACGTGACGCCAACAGCGATTGCGGAGAGCAGTCGGAACCATTGCGCCGGTCTCTTCGACCTTACGACACGCGGTCGCGTACGAGAGCGACTCAGGTGCACCTCGTACCCGCGACACGTTTCCGAGGTATCTGACACGAGGAGCCGGCAAGCCAATTCGCTCGCAGGCCTTCGCAATAATCTTCTCCTCTGTCAAAGTCCCCTTCGGATGACGGTCGAGCACGACAGGCGTCACGCTTCTCCACACGCGGCTCCACCTCGAATACCGGTGTTCGAAACGTAATGCAGCTAGCCCGCCGCGCGACGAAACCGGCTCAAGCGTCAGCAGCCCCTGCCGGCCGAGCCTGACCTCAGTCAACGCATCGAGAGCAGCATCGAGACGCTGTACCTCCTCGGTGGTTGCGTCTCTGGGCAAAATGAAGGCAAAGCCCTTGACGCTGCCGTCCGCGTACTTTGTCTCGACGTGTGCGAGCGGTGCGAACGCGAGATGCGGACGCACTGCAGGCCCGTCGGCCGCATGCCCGGAAAGGACTTCCGGTATGTCATATCCAAGAAGGCTCAGGAGTGCGTCTCGGAGCCGACGCATCACCGGGATCATTGCCTCGAGCCCGAGGGCTACACCAGGCAACGGCCCGCTAGAGATTGCAAGCACGCGGTGCCAACCGAACACGCTACGGGCGCCTCGCAGCTTGGCGTCATAGCGCTGGAAACGGCCCCGAGGAATCTCGACAGACGCGTTGTGCAGTCTTAGCGCATGAACAGCACAAAGCCTATCGAAACGTCCCTCCCCCGGCACATTCATCGCCTCGTCGCCTGTATCGTTCGGGCGCCAGACAGCGGACGGCGCATGATCAACAAGACATGCGCGCACCGGCGACGACGAGTGCCCAAGGTAGGTCATCTCGTTCAACAACCGCGCGAGCGCATCGCGGTGCGCTTTCGGGACGTCGACGTCTTCCCAGATGAACGTGCAGGTGGGCGGGCTCGGAACCACCGCCGGAAAGAACCTCGGCTGTTTAGCCCTTGAGCCACGCAACGACTGCGACTCGACCCGTTCTTCGCCCCTCCTTGTCTTCGAGGCGTCGGCAACGATGTCGTTCACGGGAACGAAGTGCGGTCGAACATCGCGTTGCGCAGGATTCTCATCAGCCGCGATCGCCGGCGGCGGCAGCTTCTCAAGCCATCGTAGAGCCGCCTCCGAGTCTGCTCCAAACTCGGCTCCGAAGTGCGTAGCGACGAGCGCCGAGAAGAGTCGCTGCGGATGCGGCGGCCACTCCGCACGAGCGCGGTCGGTCCGATCGGACGCGACCGCGCGACCCATCAAGTACTCGACCTCGATAGCGAGCATGGCTATTCTGCTCCCCGCTCGGCCAACCTGCTCAGTCGCACTAGGTCAACCAGCTTCTGCTGCGGGGTCAGATCAATCGGCGCGTCGCACCACGGCAAGTCGGCCGCTCGGGCTGCCTCAACAGCCTCGCTATACGCTTGGCGAGCCGACGGCAAATCGAGATCCAGAGACTCCACTGTGCCGTCGCTCGCGACGCGTTCCACTGCCGCAAGTCCATCGCACACTAGATCGCAGCGCGAACGCAGCGCATAGCCTGTTTCGCGGACTGCGGCGAGACCAAGCAAGCCAAGAGCGGCAAGGCAGGCACGGGCGGCCATATCGGCTTCCGTGGAAACTTGCCCCTTGATCGGGAACCGCAAACGACGCAATTGCGCAAGTGACAGCACAGCCGTTTGGAGCGCGTAGTCGATTGTCACACCGCCTCCGAGCGACACACGTTCCGTGACTAGCGCATCACCTGACCGATATACGCGGTCAACTCTGCCCTTTGCCGAGATCAGGATATTGCCGTGATTAACCGAGGACGGGCTCTGCTCTTCGCTGAGGGGCTTATCGGTCGTTTCGACGCCGACGATAGACCACTCATGCACCTTGTTCTTATCCTTAGGCTTGCTAATCTTCACTCGTCTCGACGCACCGAGGGGATCTACGCGCACACCCCCTTGAGTGTGACCCCACTCCGCGTTGAAGCCGACGATCTCAGCCGTAACGGCACGAGCGAACTTGTTGCCGAGCCCGCCCGCGCTGCCCGTCGAATCCCACGCTCCATAGAGCAAAGCGGAAGGACAATATCCAAAGAGCGCAGTAGCGTCGCGTTGACTAGAGCGCGCAAAGGACTTGTAGAGTTCCGTCTTGAAGAACGGTTCGCCATCCAGCTGTGAATCGCGAAGGATCGCATCGAAAACGCGATGGGGCGCCCTCAACGTCGACACCGTGCCGATCTCCGGAAACTCGTCGAATCGGACACGAAGCATCGGAATCGGGATTCCGCCCGCAGCTTCCTCCTCGAGCGCCTCCTCTTGCCGATTCGCTTGGTCGGCCACCGAGGCTAGGAGCACACACTCGACCGATGGTTGGTCCGGCTCAAGTCGACGACGTTCCCAGCAGTAATAGCCGCCTTCGAACGTCGGCGGGAACACTTTGCTTCCAGGCCCGCCGGCGGGAAGCAACCGCTGCCGCAACCTGAAGGCCGCGTAACCCGGCTGGATCGACTTACGAATCTCCGCGTAGCTCAACTTCATCGGCAGTCTCCTCGCGTAAGAACGCTTGACGAGAAAAGGCCGCAGGCGAAGCCGCGGCTTGAGGTTCGCCGGGCTAACCCGACATGCATCGCTTCAATGAGGCCGCCTAGCGGAGGCCACAGACTGTAACGGCCGCGCACTTCTCGAGCGTCTATCTCCCTTCCTTCCAGACGGCCTGACAGCTCGGCCCCCCGCGAACCCTTTCTCAAAAAGTCTCGCTCGCCGGACTCTCAAATCTCGCTAGCATTTCACGCTCATCGCTCAATCGCTTCTGCATCACGGCCGCTGCTGCCTTCTGGCGAGCGTCCTTGATACTGGCAAAGCGCCGCTTCCAATGCCTTCGCAACCGCTACCCTCAAAGCGGCTGGTGCAACGACCTCCACGTCCGCACCGTGGCGCAGAATGTCCATCACGAGCTCTGGATCCTCTCTATACGGGATGCGAAGCTCGTATCTGCCGTCAGTTAGAAACTGACCTGCTTGCTCCGGATGCCATACCTCATCGGCCACCCAACGCGCCCGGTGAGCCGAGAATCCCAGCACCGCCGTCTTGTTCGCCTTACCCGAGAAAATTCCGTAGCTGCTGGCGAAGTACGCATCGAGCTCGGCATCGTCGATAGAAACCGCTTTTTCGTCGAGCCGACGTGCCGCCCGTACCCGGTCCACCGAGAAGGTCCGCAAGCCGTTACGCAGGTGACAGAAGCAGTCTAGAAACCAACTGTCTCTGTAGTGAACGATACGCTGGGGCGACACCACCCGATCCGTCACACGGTCCCGCGATCGATCTTGATAGACGATTCTCAACCTCTTGCGCTGCAGAGTCGCGCTTGCGATCGTCGGGAACAACGGTCCGGCCGGACGCGACGCTATTCCAACGACCCGCACACGCCGCGCCGCCTCGGCGAGCGAGAGCCGCCTGTGCGCGAGAAGGCCGGATATACGTCGCGACAACGGCGCGAGATGCTGGCCGAGAAGGCCTGGCTCGAGACTTCGAAGTAGCCTGTCGAACACGATCAGCGCGTAAAGCTCCTTTTCGTTGAACCAAAGCCCCGGCAGCTCGTACTTCCTTCCGGAGCCCGCGTTGACCTTGTAGTAGTACCCTCGCAGCTCGTCGTTCCACTCGATCGGGGCATCGAGGTAGTCCTTCATCTCCCTTAATAGCCGATACACGGTCGCGGCCGAGCACTCCAGCTCGGCCATCAGCTCTTCCCGGGAGACGGGAGTACGCCTCTGGCTTAGCAGAGCGTGTATCGAGAATATGCGATCAAACTTGTCCAGTTGTTTCCTCGCAACGAATGCACCGGGAAACCAAAACACATATTCGCGGCTCTGTCGCGTTCGCAAACGCGAATGCGGAGCCAGTCGAATACCGAAGTGTCCTTAGGAGCGCTAAAGAATACGCTCACCCGGTCTACGGTCAAGGGATCATATTGCATTTACGATCTTTGCATCGTTTCACAGCACTGTTGCCTGCGTGTTCTTAGGCTAGCAATTCGAGCTGAGTGCCTTCGATGTCGATCATGAGCAACAAAACGCACCAAAGTGAACTTCCTCTGCCGTTCCCCGACATTGTCCAGGGGCTGCCGCTCCTACCTGCACGCATGGTGAACGAATACCAGTACTGTCCGCGATTGGCATATCTCGAATGGGTGCAAAGTGAGTGGTCAGACTCGGCAGATACGGTCGAAGGACGATACGCTCACCGGCGCGTCGACAAGCCTAGTGGCCGCCTTCCGCCCCCCTCCGACGACATTGGCAACGACTCAGGAGGCGATCAAGAGACTCTGCATGCCAGATCGATCACCCTTTCGTCCTCTCGGCTCGGGCTCATCGCGAGGATAGATTGTCTCGAAGTCGATGGAAATGTCGTCACTCCGATCGACTACAAGCGGGGCAAACGACCTCATGTCGCGCGAGGAGCATACGACCCCGAGCGCGTTCAGCTCTGCGTTCAAGGCATGATCCTAGAAGAGCACGGGTACACGTGCCCAGAGGGCATTCTGTACTTCGTCGGTTCCAAGGAACGCGTTCGCGTAGTCTTCGATGATGATTTGCGGGCAATGACACAAGCGGCAGTCGATGGTCTACGGCTCATTGCCGCGGGGGGCCAGATTCCGCCTCCACTCGAGGATAGCCCGAAATGTCCGAGGTGCTCGCTCGTCAACATATGCCTGCCTGACGAAGTGAACTTTCTAAAACAAGGCGAACCGACGCCTCGCCCGCTGTTCGCTCAGTACGACGAGGGTCTTCCTCTCTACGTGCAGGCGACCACATCCAAGGTAACCAAGAAGGGAGAAACACTCGAGATCACAATAGAAGACCAACCGGCAGCGACTACGAGGCTCTCAGACGTCTCACAGCTCGTGCTCATGGGGAATGTTTACGTAACGACTCCGTGCCTTCATGAGCTGATGCGTCGCGAGATTCCGGTAACTTGGCTTTCCTACGGGGGCTGGTTTCTCGGG
>Ga0079224_100000272_pt1 | contig 46846 bp, 36 predicted proteins | sample Stecom2015_FD_80414 | JGI IMG/M metagenome (GOLD analysis project Ga0079224, IMG submission 80414) | Agricultural soil microbial communities from Utah to study Nitrogen management - Steer compost 2015 | ecosystem: Environmental > Terrestrial > Soil > Agricultural land | place: USA: Utah... | reverse complement strand
GGGGCGTCGGGCGTCGGGACTTAGCGGATCTCCTTCAGTTCGAGCGAGATCGGCTGCCCCGCGGCAACCTGCTTGACGAGCAGGTGGGGCGCATCTCTCCGGAGGTAGAGGGTGAGGGGCACCGGCCCACCGGTCGCCTCGATCTCGTAGACGTCGAACTCGCCTGCCGGGACGGTGATGCGGGTCTCGCCGACGACCTTGTAGGTGATCGAGAGGACCCCGCCGGTCATGGCGTTGAAGACCGGGAGCCGGAGCTCCTTCTGGCTCTGGAAGTCGATGAGCTGGAGCGCGAGCTGGTCCATCCCCGGGAGGAGGGTGCCGGGCACGGCCTCGGCGTCGACCTCCTTCGTCTCGCTGCCGGGCATGGAGAGCGTCCCGAGGATCCGTCCGCCTTCCAGCCTCAGCTCCGCGCTGATCGTCTGCGGCCCCATCTGCTGGCGGCTCGTGCTGCGGATCGGCTCGAGCGTCTGGCCATCGACGACGATCTCCTCTTCGGTCCCGATCTGTCCGGTCCCGGTGCTGACCGAGCGCACGACCTCGCGGCCGCCGTCCCGTTCGCGGGTGATGACGGTCGCGATCTCGGAGATGACGTTGCCCTGGAACGCCAGCTGGTAGGCGAGCGTGCGGGGCTCGATCGCGGATGCATTGAAGGCGACCTCCGCGCCCCTGACCTCGAGGTCCTCCTTCCGCAGCGGATTGCCGTCGGTGTCGAAGATCCGGATGCTGCCGAACGGCTCGAGCCGGTCCAGGATCTGGGTCGCGTCGCCGACGATGACGACGACCGCGCGGTCCGGGCGGATGTGCTCCCGCGCGACGCGCTGGACATCGGCCGCGTCGACCTCGCCGATCAGCTCGCGGTAGCGGGTCAGCCGCTCGTCCGGCAGCCCGAGGAGCCGGTTCCTGGCGATCTGCCCCGCGATCTGCTGCGGCGTCTCGATCGAGAGCGGGAAGGAGCCGATCATGTAGTCCTTCGCCGTCCGGAGGTCCTCGGCCGGGACCGGCCGGTCGCGCAGCGCGTCGAGGAGCCGGAAGAACTCGGTCAGCGCACTGTCCACGACCTCGTTCCGGACGTCGGCCGCGGCCTGGAAGTATCCCGGCCCCGGGCGCAGCGCCACGCCCGCGTAGGCGCCGTAGGTGTAGCCCTTCTCGCCGCGCAGGATCCGGAAGAGCCACCCGGTCGTCCCGCCGCCGAGGATCTGGTTCGCGACGGCGATGGCGGTCCAGTCCTCATCGACGGCGGGCGGCATGAGGTGCCCGATCCGGATCGTCGCCTGGACCAGCCCCGGCTTGTGGACGAAGACGATCTCGCGGCCCGTCCGCTCCGGAGGGGAGGGGTGCCGGGCCTCGGCGACCTCCTCGCCCATCCAGCCGCCGAAGTGGCGATCCAGCCGGGCGACGACGTCGTCCGCCCGGACATCGCCCGCGATGACAAAGAGCGCGTTGCCGGGCCGGAAGTGCTGCTGGTGGAAGGCGACGAGGTCGTCCCTGGTGATGGCCCGGACCGATTCGGCCGTGACCGAGGCGCCGTAGGGGTGGTCGCCATAGATCTCCCGGAGGAAGCGCCGGCTGGCGAGCGGGCCGGGCTGGCTCAGCTCGACCTGGAGCGCGGAGAGCGTGCGCTGGCGCTCGATCTCGAGCTCCGCCTCCGGGAAGGTCGGGTTCAGGACCACATCGCTCATGAGGACGAGCACCGTGTCCAGGAACTCGGTCAGGACCATCGCATCGACGCTCGTGAAGTCGGCGCCCGAGCCCGCAGTGAGCGTGCCGCCGACGAAGTCGATCGACTCCGCGATGTCACGCGCCGACCGGGTGTTCGTCCCCTTGTTCAGGAGCGCTGCGGTGAACTCCGCGACGCCGGCCCGGCCCGCCGGGTCCGCGGCCGCGCCGGCCCGGATTCGGAGGCTCAGGTTGACGACCGGCTGTCTCCGGTCCTCGACGACGATGACCCGCGCGCCGTTCGAGAGCGTGCGCTCGATAAACGCGGGGAACGGGAGCGGCCGCTGCGGGAGCGGCGGCGGCGGTTGCGCCTGCGCGCCGCGGTCCGGGGCGTCCTGTGCAGCGAGCGACGGAGCGGCGACTCCGATCAGGAGGGCCGCCAGCACGAGGCGGTGGATCCGGGATCGGTTCATGGCTGCCTCCTCACTCCGTCTCGGGCCCGGCCCCGGACGCCGGAGCGGGCGGGACGACGGTGATCACGGTTCGGTTCGACGGCGTCAGGTACCGCCTCGCCACCTCGCGGACCTGCTCGGCCGTCACCGCCATGAGCCGGTCCAGGTCGACGTTGATCTCGGCCGGGTCGCCGTGCAGCCGGCGGTAGTGCTGGAGGAGTTCGGACTTGCTGTAGGCCGTCTGGCGCTGACGGATCTGGCTCATCCTCAACTGGTTCTTCGCCTTCTGCAGCTCCCGCTCCGTGACGCCGTCGGTCTGGAGCTTCTCGATCTCCTCGGCGATCAGCGCCTCCAGCCGGTCCGTCTCCACGCCCTGGTTCGGGAAGGCGTAGAAAAGGAACGAGCCCGGACCGTACCGGCTGTCGAGCGTCGAGATGACCTGGAGCGCGGCCTGCTCGTCCCGGACCAGACGCTGATGCAGCCGGCTCGACTCGCCGGCGCTGAAGATCCCGGCCAGGACCTGGAGCGCGTGCGTGTCCTCGTGCCGGTGAGGCGGGATGTTGAAGCCCATCGCGATGACCGGGAGCGACGCGAGCCGGTCCTCGATCACGAGTCGCCGTTCGCCATCCGTACGGGGCGTCGGCGACGGTTCAGGGAGCGGGTCGATCTCCGGGCCGCGCGGGATCCAGCCGAAGTACTCCTCGGCGAGCGCCCGGACCTGGGCGACGGTCACGTCGCCCGCGACCGCGATCGTCGCATTGTTCGGCACGTAGAACCGGCGGTAGAAGGCGAGGACGTCCTCCGTCGTCGCCGCGTCCAGATCCTCCATGCTGCCGATGACCGGATGCTTGTAGGGCTTCCAGTCCTGGAGCAACGTGTCCAGCGTGATCCAGAGCGCGTCCGCGTAGGGCACGTTCTCGATCCGCATCCGCCGCTCCTCCTTCACGACTTCACGCTCGCGCTGGAAGTTCTCGTCCGTGACCCGCAGCCGCGCCATTCGCTCGGCCTCGAGCCAGAGCGCGAGGTTCAGGCGGTTCGACGGCAGGATCTCGAAGTAGTTCGTCCGATCCTGGTTCGTCGTGCCGTTGAAATCCCCTCCGGCCGCGGGGATCAGCTCCATGATCGCGCCGGGCCCCAGGTTCTCCGTCTCCTGGAAGAGCATGTGCTCGAACAGGTGCGCGAAGCCGGACCGGCCCGGCGGCTCGTGCGCGCTGCCGACGTCGTACCACACGTTGACCGCCACGACGGGGACCGAGGGATCCTCGTGGACGAGGAAACGCAGCCCGTTGTCGAGGGTGAACGATTCGAACCGTATCGGCGGAGCGAGGTCCTGCGCGGCGACGGGTGCCGGGAGCGACCCGGCCAGCGCGAGCGCGAGCACGGGGGAGAACCGTTTCATGGAGAACTCCTGATCCGAGTACGAACTTTAGGATGGCTGGTGAAACGGGGTCCTTGATCCGACCGGCGCGGGAGCGCCGTCTAAGCCATTGAATATGACAGGGCCGACCTGCGGCGGCAAGGACGGACGGCGGGGAACGGTGCGGACCGCGCGGACCCCGCGGCCGCGCGGGGCTTGCCGCTGGCGGGGGCGGGGCGGCATCTTCGACGGGCCGGGTCCGTCTCGCCGCGCAGGCGGCTTCCGACGCGCGCCGTCGCCGGGCCCGGTCTGGGCCGCGGGCCGGCCGCGCGGCCCCGGCGCATCTTCCGAGCCCGATCGCTCCGGAGCGTTCTCCATGCATCGATTCCCCGTCCTGTCCGTTCTCCTGGTCCTCGCCGGTTGTGTCGGCCTTGACCCGTCGCCCGGCGTCCCGGCCGCCCGGACGTCGCCGTCCGTGGCGGCTCCTGGCGTCGCCGCCGATCCGGGCGGCGGCCGATGGTCTCGCCTCGAGGCGGCGGTCCGCGCGCGCATCGAGGAGGCCTCGCCGGGCGAGGTCGCGGTCGTGGTCCTGGACCTCGAGGACGGCGGCGGGCTCGCGGTGGACGGCGACGTCGAGATGCACGCCGCGAGCACAATGAAGGTGCCCGTCCTGCTGGAACTCTTCCGTCAGGCCGGGTCGGGGCATCTTCGGCTGGACGACTCGCTCGTGGTGAAGACGGAGTTCCGGAGCCTCGCGGACGGGAGCCTCTACGCGCTGAGCGCGGCGGACGACAGCGATCCGGAACTCTACGACCGGGTCGGGAGCCGCGTCACGCTCCGGGAGCTGGCGAGGCGGATGACGGTGCGATCGTCGAACCTGGCGACGAACCTGTTGATCGAGCGGATCACGGCAGACAGCGTCATGCGTACGCTGGACCGTCTGGGCGCGTCGGGGATGCGCGTGCTCCGCGGCGTCGAGGACGGCCCCGCGTACCGGCGGGGGTTGAACAACACGACGACGGCCGCGGGTTATGCCCGGGTCCTGGAGTCGATCGCGCGGTGCGAGCTGCTCGGCCCGTCGGCGTGCGGAGAGGTCGTCGAGATCCTGGCCGCGCAGGAGTTCCGGCGTCAGATCCCGGCGGGCGTGCCGAGCGGTGTGCGGGTTGCGAACAAGACCGGCTGGATCACGGGGATCCATCACGACGGCGCGATCATCTATCCGCCGGGCCGGGCGCCGTATGTCCTGGTCGTCCTGACGCGGGGGATCCGCGACCGGGAGGTGAGCGAGAGGGTCGCCGCGGACATCTCGCGCCTGGTGTGGGACGCGCTCGTGCCGGGCGGCGCCGGCACGGCGGCCGTCGCGTCTCCGCCCCGCCCGCAGGCGGGGCTGCCGGGCGCGACGGCGGAGCGGGTCGCCCTCCACGACCGGCACCGCTCGCCGGCGCTGACCCGGCGGAAGTTCACGCACCGGGAATACTGGTCCGTGCTCGGGCCGATCGTGGATGGCGCGGCCGGGCTGAAACGGGAGGAGATCGGCCGCTCGGCCGAGGGCCGTCCGCTCTGGCTGGTCCGCTACGGCCGGGGCCCGACGACGGTCCTGCTCTGGTCGCAGATGCACGGGGACGAGAGCACGGCGACGATGGCGCTCCTCGACCTCTTCAAGTTCCTGGCGGAGGCGCCGGACGATCCCCGCGCCCGGCTCCTGGCGGAGCGGCTCACGGTCCTGGCGATCCCGATGCTGAACCCGGACGCGGCGGGCCGCTTCCAGCGCCGGAACTCGCAGGGGATCGACGTGAACCGCGACGCCCGTTCGCTGGTCACGCCGGAGGCCCGGGCGCTGAAGTCGGTCCGGGACCGGTACCGCCCGGACTTCGGGTTCAACCTGCACGACCAGAACGTGCGGACCCGCGTCGGCTCGAGCGAACGGCTCGCCGCGATCGCGCTGCTCGCGCCGCCGCCCGACGCGACGGGGCGGGAGCCGGACGGCCTCGTACGCGCGATGCGAGTCGCGGCCACGATCCGAGAGGCGGTCGAGCCGCTCGTCGCCGGCCACATCTCGCGCTACGACGACACGTTCAACCCACGGGCCTTCGGCGACCTGATGCAGGCGTGGGGGACGAGCACGGTCCTCGTCGAGTCGGGCGGCTGGCGGGGCGATCCGGAGAAGCAGTACCTGAGGATGGTGAACTTCGTCGGGCTCCTCGCGGCGCTGGAGGCGATCGCAACGGGCGGGTACGCCGAAGCCGACCTCGCGCTCTACCGCACGCTCCCGCCCAACGGGCGCGCGGTCAACGACGTCGTCCTGGTCGGCGGGACCGTCGTCGTTCCCGGCCTGCCGCCGTACCGTGCCGACATCACGGTCAACTTCGCGGACCCGCTCGCGCGGACGGGCTCGAGCATCGTGGACATCGGCGATCTCCCGGGCGCGCTGGCGCGGGATACGATCGACGCGACCGGGCTCTTCATCCACCCATCGCCGTCCGCGCTCCGCGCCCAGGCCGACGGCCCGGCCTTTCTCGCGCCCGGGAGCCCCGCCGATTTCGTGATCCGGCGGGGCGCCGACCCGGACAGCCCGGTCGTGCAGGTCATCCGCGACGGGGTCGCGACTCCTCCGTCCCGCGTTTCTCAGTAGCCGGTGAAGGCCTCGACCCCGATGTCCTCGAACTCGACGCCGGCCTCGACGATCGCGTTCATCAGCTCCGAGACGAACGGCGTCGAGCCGGCCATGTAGTACGCCGGCCCCACGATCGAGGGGAGGTGCCGCTCGAGGAGCTCGATCCCGATGCGCCCGGTCTCCCCGTCCCACGCCCGGGCCGACTCCCCGATCCGGGTCATCGTCGCGACGAGTCGGAACCCCGGGATCTCGTCCTCGAAACGCCTCAGCTCGTCGAGTCCGACGGCGTCCTCGGGCCGCTGGTTCGAGTAGAAGAGCGTGGCCCGGAGCTCGCGCCCGTCCCGCGCGGCCTCGCGGAGCACGCTCAGGAACGGCGTGATCCCGACGCCGCCGGCGATGAAGACGAGTTCCCGCCCCGGGGCCGGGTCGAAGCCGAGGTCGTCGAACGGACCCTCGATGGCGAGTTCGCCGCCGGGCGGGAGCGTCGCCAGCGCCTGCTTGAACGCGGTGTCCCGCACCCGCATCACGAGTTCGAGGTGGTCCTCGCCCGGCGGGCTCGCGATCGACAGGCTCCGGACCGGGCCGAGCGCGTCCTGGAAGGGCAGGTCGCGGGCCATCACGTCGATGTACTGGCCGGCGCGGAACTCGAACCCGTCCGGCCGCTCGATCCGGACGGCGATCGTCGCGTGCGCGACTTCCTCCCGCTCGATGAGTCGACTCTGATAGAACATCCAGGCTCCCTTTCTCGAAGTTCGATGGCCCGCGCCGTCCATCCCTACGTCCCGCCCCCCGGCGGCACGATCAGGGGACGGGTCGGACGAGGTGGGCCTCGAGCGCCTCGCGGATGTAGCGCCCCGTGTGGCTCGCCTCGTTGCGCGCGACCTCCTCCGGGCGTCCCATCGCGACGAGGCGGCCGCCGCCGTCGCCCGCCTCGGGCCCGAGATCGATGACCCAGTCGGCCGCGAGGATCACGTCCAGGTCGTGCTCGATGACGAGGACCGTGTGTCCGACGTCGAGCAGCTTCTGCAGGACGCGGACGAGCTGGCGGACCTCGCCGCCCGAGAGCCCGGTCGTCGGCTCGTCGAGGATGTAGAGGCGCCGGCCGCGGCGCTTCCCCGCGCCGGCCAGCTCCCGCGCGATCTTGAGCCGCTGCGCCTCGCCGCCCGAGAGCGTCGGCGCGGGCTGGCCGAGGCGGAGGTAGCCGAGCCCGACCTGCTGGAGGTGCCAGAGCATCTGCCCGAGCCGGTCCTCCTTGATGAAGAGGCGGATCGCCTCGTCCACGGTGAGGTCGAGGACGTCGCGGATGTTGAGCCCCTTGTAGGTGACCTCGAGGAGCTCGGGCTTGTAGCGCGAGCCGCGGCAGACCTCGCAGGGCACGTAGACGTCGGCGAGGAAGACCATCTCGACCTGGACGACGCCGTCGCCCTGGCACGCCTCGCAGCGCCCGCCCTTCACGTTGAAGGAGAAGTGGCCGGCCGTGTAGCCGCGCTCCTTCGCGAGCGGCTGGCTCGCGAAGAGCTGGCGGATCGGGTCGAACGCCTTGATGTACGTGACCGGGTTCGAGCGCGGCGTCCGTCCGATCGGCGACTGGTCGATCATCACGACCTCATCGAGCAGGTGCGCGCCCTCGAGCCGGTCCCACCTCCCGATCGACTCGCCGAGATGCTGCTTCGCGCTCGTCTCGCCGCCCGAGAGTTCGCGCTCCAGCGCGCGGAAGAGGATGTCGTGGACGAGCGTGCTCTTCCCCGAGCCGCTGACGCCGGTCACGACGGTGAGCGCGCCGAGCGGGACGTCGACATCGACGCCCTTCAGGTTGTGGAGCCGTGCGCCTTCGACGCGGATGCGCCCCCGGTCGACCGGCCGGCGCCGCGCCGGAGTTTCGAGCCGGTCGCGGCCCGAGAGGTAGCGTCCGGTCACCGTGTCCGCCTCCCGCAGCTCGGCCGGCGTGCCCTGGAAGGTGATCTGCCCTCCGCGCTCGCCGCTCCCCGGCCCGAGTTCGACGACGACGTCCGCCGCCTCGATCGCCGCGGCGTCGTGCTCCACGACGATGACGCTGTTCCCCGCGGACCGGAGCTGCGCGATCAGGCCGAGGAGCCGGTCGGTGTCGCGGGGGTGCAGCCCGATCGTCGGCTCGTCCAGGACGTAGAGCGTTTCGACCAGGTTCGAGCCGAGCGAGTTCGCGAGCGTGATCCGCTGCGCCTCGCCGCCCGAGAGCGTCCGGGTCTGCCGGTCGAGGGTGAGGTAGCCCAGCCCGACCTCGTCCAGGAACCGGAGCCGGGCCCGCAGCTCGCGCAGGATCGGCGCCGCGATCGCCAGCTCGTGGGGCGAGAGCGCGGTCGGCTCCGGCCCGCGCACCGGCCGGCCGTTCCGCCCGGGTCCCTCGCCGTCGCCGCGCCCGGCTCTGTCGCCCTCTGCGCCCGCCAGCCTGTCGACCCACGCCCGGAGATCGCGGATCGGGAGCGCGCTCGCCTGCGCGATATCGAGCCCCGCGACCCGGACGTAGAGCGCTTCCGGGCGGAGCTTCGCGCCGCCGCACGCCGCGCACGGGAGCGCGCTCTGGTACTGGCGCAGGAAGACGCGGATGTATTGCTTGTAGCGGCGCTTCTCCCGCGATCGCAGGAACGGGAGGATGCCCCTGAACCCGCGCGTGCCGTGGAGGACGGCGTGCCGGAAGTCGTCCGGGAGTTCGCGCCACGGCCGGTCGACGGGCACGCCGCGCTCGCGGGCGAAGGCGAGGAGCTTCGCGCGCTCCCGGCCATAGCGCGGCTTCTCCCACGGGTCGACCGCGCCCTCGGCGAGGGAGCGGGCCGGGTTCGGGATGATCAGCGCCGGATCGTACTCGAGCGTCGCGCCGAATCCGGTGCACGTCGGGCACGAGCCGTACGGATTGTTGAACGAGAAGAGCCGCGGCGCAGGCTCGAGGAACTTCACCTCGGGGTGGTCCGGGCAGCGGAACCGCTCGGTGAAGCGCAGCACGTCGGGGTCCGGTGTGCCGGCGCGCGCGTCGGGCTCGCCCGGCTTCCCGCCGCTGCCGGCCTCCGCGTCGCCCCGCCTCGCGATGACGACGACGGCCTCGCCCTCGCCTTCGTGGAACGCGGTCGCCAGGGAGTCGGCGAGCCGCTCGCCGGCGTCGGGCCGGACGACGAGCCGGTCGACGACGACGAGGACTTCGCCGTCCCCGGCCAGGTCGTGCCCGAGCCCCTCGGGCGTTCTGGCCTCCGGCCCGTCGAGTTCGACGGTCTCGCCGTCGACCAGGACGCGGTGGAACCCGAGGGCGCGCAGGTTCTCGACCACGAGGCGGTGCGAAGCCCGCGCGCTGACTGGGAGCGGGAACGCGACGATGATGCGGCTCCCGTCCGGCAGCGCGAGGACCGCGTCCGTCGCGGACTGGACCGTGTCCGGCCGGACCTCGCGGTCGCAGCGCGGGCAGTAGGTGCGCCCGACCCTGGCCCAGAGGAGCCGCAGATAGTCGTAGACCTCCGTCGCGGTGCCGACCGTCGACCGGCTCGTCTTGGTCGGGTTCCGCTGCTCGATCGCGACCGCGGGGCTGATCCCCTCGACCGCATCGACCGCCGGCTTCTCCATCCGCTCGAGGAACTGCTTCGCGTAGGTCGAGAGCGACTCGACGTAGCGGCGCTGCCCCTCGGCGTAGAGGGTGTCGAAGGCGAGCGACGACTTCCCCGACCCGCTCGGGCCCGTCACGACGACCAGCGAGCGGCGGGGCACGTCCAGGTCGATGCCCTTCAGATTGTTCTGCCGCGCGTTGCGGATGATGATACGATCCTTCAAAGCTCGCGTCGTTGCCAGCGGTGGTGCCTGAACATCCGGTCCGTTGATACCCCGAACCGGGTGGGGAGGTCACCCGTTCGCGATCTCGCGCAGCGCCTCCGCCGCACGGGCGATCTCGTCCTCGGTGTTGTAGTAGTGCGGCGAGACCCGGACCGCGGACGCGGCGCCCTTGCCGTCCATGTCGAGCACGGCCTCGGCGCGGACCGCGGCGCTCGTGTTGATCCGGCGCTCGCGGAGCCGGGCGACGACCTCGCGCGCCTCGAGACCGGCGACCTCGACGGTCGCGATCGCGCAGAGCTCCGGCCCGCGGTCGAGGACGCGGAGCCCCGGCTCGCCGGCCACGAGTTCGCGGAACCGCGCCGCGAGGCCGGCGGCGCGGCGCCCGGCCTCGTCGATCCCGACGTCCAGCGCGTAGCGCGCGGCCTCGCCCATCCCGATCACGAGCGCGTAGGCGAACTCCCAGTTCTCGTAGCGGCGGGCGTCGGGCGCCACGGAGAACGCGTCGGCCGCGATCCAGCGCGCGCCGCGCAGGTCCACGTAGAGCGGGTGCCGGCCGTCCTCGAGCATCCGGTCGGAGACGTAGAGGAACCCCACGCCCCGCGGGCCGCGGAGGAACTTCCTCGCCGTGGCCGAGAGGTAATCGCAGTGCAGGCGCTCGACGTCGATCGGGATCTGGCCGACGGTCTGGCACGCATCGATCAGGTACGGCACGCCCTCTTCGGCGCAGATCTCGCCGACGGCCTCGACGGGCTGGACCAGCCCCGAGTTCGTCGGGACCCACGTCAGGGCGACGAGCTTCGGCCGCCGGCTCCGGATCAGCCGCCGGACCGATTCCGGATCGACGCCGCCCTCGGGCGCGTCCTCGGCACGGATGACCTCGATGCCGAGGCGGCCGGCGAGGGAGAGGTACATGAGCTGGTTCGAGACGTAGTCGTTGCGGGATGTCAGGATCACGTCGCCGGGCCGGAAGTCGAAGGCCGAGAGCGCCTGCGCGAAGCCGACCGTCGCGTTCTCGACGACGGCGATGTTGGGCGGCCTGGCGCCGACGAGCCGCGCGACGTCGTCGTAGGTCCGCGCGATCCGGTCGGCCGCGGCGTCCGCCGCCTCGTAGCCGCCGAGTTCGACCTCCAGGTCGAGGTGCGCGCGGATCGCGTCCACGACCGGCGTCGGCATGAGCGCCGCGCCCGCGTTGTTCAGGTGCACGAGGCCGTCCGCGGCGGCGGGCGTGTCCGCGCGCCAGCGGGTGATCTGCTGCGGCATGGAACCTCCAGCTCCGGAAAAGACTCTTGGTTGGATACAGATCCACGGGGATAGTATACTGCCGCAGCCCTCGACGAAACGGTCCGGGTCCGCTGAACCGACACGATGCGAGTTCGATGGAGAAACGCGATACGAAGTCGAGTCCCGGGGCGTGCGCCGCACGGCCCCGACGGGTGCCCGCATCTCGGGACGAACGCCGCCCCGGCCGCGCCGCCCTCCGCGGCCTCGTCCCTCTCCTGATCCTCACGCTCGCCGTCGCGTGCGGCCGGGCCGACGATGCCGGCGCGCCCGCGGGCGACGGGGCCCCGAGCGCCGGCCCGCCGACGGCGGCCGGGCCCGATGCATCGCCGCCGTCGACGGCGGGCGGAGCCGGCGGCGGCGGGGACGCCGCGGCGCCGGGCGGCGGGTCCGGAGCCGACGGCGCCGATTCCGTCGTGAGTCCTGCACCGCCCCCCGAAGCCGGGGAACGGATGACGGTGCGCGTCTTCTTCACGCGTGACGATCGCGCCGTCCCGGTCTTCCGCGAGGTCCCCCGCACGCGCGCCGTCCTCCGCGCCGCGCTCGACGCTCTCCTCGAGGGTCCGACCCCGGACGAGCGCGAGCGGGGGTTCACCTCCTTCTTCTCCGCCGAGACGGCCGGGATGGTGCGCGCCGTCGCGCTCGATCAGGACGGCCACGCGGTGGTCGACTTCGCGGACTTCTCACGGATCATCCCGAACGCGTCGTCGAGCGCCGGGAGCGCCCGGTTCCTGGCCGAACTGAACGCGACCGTCTTCCAGTTCCCGACCGTCCGGAGCGTGACGTACCGGTTCGAGGGGGACTGCGAAGCGTTCTGGGAGTGGATCCAGTACGGCGGGTGCCAGGCCATGCGACGCCCCGGGCGTTGAAGCCGCGGTCCGACGCCGCGGCGGGCAGGCGCGCGGCCCGCTGCCGCCCGCTTGCTCGATCTCCGCGGTTTCGTTTATCGTTCCGGCCATGTCGCAGATCGTGGGGACAGGGAGTCACCTGCCGTCGACGGTCCTGGACAACCGGACCCTCGAGGCGATGGCGGGCGTAACGGATGAATGGATCGTCCGTCGGACGGGGATCCGGGAGCGACGGGTCGCGTCGCCGGGCGAGGGCTCGGCCGCGCTCGGGGTCCGGGCCGCGAGGTCGGCGCTCGAGTCGGCCGGGATCGGGGCCGATGAGGTCGGGCTGATCCTCGTCGCGACCTCGACGCCGGATCACCTGACGCCGCCGACCGCGGCCGAGATCCAGGCCGAGATCGGCGCCTACGGCGCGGCGTGCTTCGACATCGAGGCCGGCTTCGCGGGCTGGATCTACGCGCTGATCACGGCGGACGCGCTCCTCGCCGCGGGCCACGCGCGGTACGCGCTCGTCGTCGGCGCGGAGACCCTGTCGACGGTGACCGATCGTGCCGACCCGCAGACCGGTCCGCTCTTCGGCGACGGCGCCGGCGCCGTCGTCCTGGCGCAGGGATCGGGGCCCCTCACGATCCGGTCGACCGCGTGGTGGGCCGACGGCCGGCTCGCCGACGCGCTGCTCCGCCCGGCCGGTGGCGCGAGGCGCCCATTCGATGCCCGGGTCCTCGAGGAACGCGCGCACCTGCTGCGGATGGAGGGGACCCGCCTCTTCCGCAAGGCGGTCCGCACGATGGCGGAGCAGGCGGACCTGGCGCTCGAACGGGCGGGGCTGAGCGTCGACGATGTCGCGCTCGTCGTGCCTCACCAGGCGAACCTGCGGATCATCGAGGCCTTCGCCCGCGAAGCCGGGTTCGCGAGGGAGCGGATCATGATCAACATCGACCGATACGGGAACACGGGCGCGGCCACGATCCCGATCGCGCTGCACGAGGCCGTCGCCGAGCGCGCCGTCCCGGCGGACGGGCCGATCCTGCTCGTCTCCTTCGGCGCCGGCGCGACCGCCGGCGCCGCCGTCCTGGGAGCCACGCCGTGATCGCAGCACTCGTCGGCGGGATCGGGCTCTACCTCCTCGGGATGGTCCTCCTGACCGATGGACTCAAGACCGCCGCCGGCGATTCGCTCCGCCGCGCGCTCGGACGTGTCGCCGACGGGCCGCTCTCGGGCGTCGTCACGGGCGCGGTCGCGACCGCGCTCGTCCAATCTTCGACCGCGACGACCGTCGCGACGATCGGGTTCGTCAGCGCCGGGCTCCTCACCGTGGCGCAGGCGACGGGGCTGATCTTCGGCGCGAACATCGGGACGACGAGCACGGGGTGGATCGTCGCCGTGCTCGGCCTCAAGTTCAGCATCGGGCTCCTCGCCTCGCCGCTGATCGGAGTCGGCTCGCTCCTCCGCCTCCTGAGCCGCGGCCGCGCCGCGTCGATCGGGCTCGCCCTCGCCGGGTTCGGACTGATCTTCGTCGGGATCGACACGCTCCAGGCCGGGATGGACGCGTTCTCCGACCACATGGACCCGGCCCGGCTCCCGGGCGCGACGCCTGCCGGCCGACTCGTCCTCGTCGCGGCCGGGACGGTCATGACGATCATCATGCAGTCGTCCGGCGCGGCCGTCGCGACGACGATGACCGCGGTGCACGCCTCCGCGCTCGACGTGGAGCAGGCGGCCGCGCTCGTGATCGGCCAGAACCTGGGCAGCACCTTCACCGCCGTGCTCGCCGCGATCGGCGCGGCGGTTCCGGCCCGGCGCACGGCGCTGACCCATATCCTCTTCAACGTGACGACCGCGGTCGTCGCCTTCTTCACCTTCCCTCTCCTCGTCGCCCTCTCCTCGAGCGTGGGCCACCTCCTCGGCGAAGGCGGCGAAGCGGCCTCGATCGCGGCGTTCCACACGCTGCTCAACGTGCTCGGCGTCGCGATCCTGCTGCCCTTGACCGGGCCGTTCACCGCGCTGATCGCCAGGCTGGTCCCGGAGCGGAGGAACGAGCTGACACAGCACCTCGATGTGTCGGTCGCGAGCGTGGGCGCCGTCGCGATCGAGGCGGCGAGGCGGACGGCGATGGAGATCGCCGGCGTGGTCCTCGGCCTCGCGCGCCGGCCGCTCGCCCGGCCGGAGACGCCGCGCGTGCCCGAACGCGAGATCGACGCGCTCGTCGCCGCGCTCGCCGAGGTCCGATCCTTCCTCGCCGAACTGCGCTCGTCGCCCGAACACGGGGACGAGTACGCGAGGCACGTCGCCGTGCTGCACGCGGTCGACCATCTGGACAGCCTCGTCGCTGCGCTGAAGGAAGCGCGCCATGCACGGCTCTTCGTGCATCACCCCGAGCTCCGCGAGCTGGCCGACGACCTCGTGCTCGGGCTCGACCCGGTCCAGGCGTGGCTCGAGGGGCGCGACGGCGGCCATGCGCCGGTCGAACGAGCGAGGACCCTCTCCGAGGCGACCGCCGAGAGCCGGCGTCGGGGCCGGAGCGCCGTACTGGAACGGACCGCGCGGGGCGGGATCACGCCCGACGACGCGCTCGCTTACCTCGATGCACTGAACTGGATCGACCGGATCGGCTATCACACCTGGCGGACCGTGCACTATCTGGGCGGCAACGGGCCGGCCGCGGCGATGGAGGCGCCGGATTCGCTGGCCTCGCCGGTCCCAGCGAGCCCGGTCCCGGAACCGGTGCTGGAGAATACGCCGTGATGGCGGCGTAACGGACGCAGAGCCGGCGCTGGCGTCCGGCGCGCCACAACGCTGCGGCGCGGATACGCGTCTTTCAGGGAGAGGGGGCGGGCGCGGCCAGAGGAAGGGGTTGCACCCGGCTGCGCCGACCTCGGGACCGACGTCCTTGCCCGCCCCTCACACCCGGGACGAGCCCCGCTGTACGCCTGCCTGCCGGCCGGCCCGAGCACTCATCTTCCAAGGAGGGCCCGATGGCGCACCCCCGACCTCTGGTCGCGGCTGCGATGGCAACCTGGATCGCGATCGCTGCCGGCTGCTCCCGTACGCCCACGCCGCCTGCACCCACCCCGATGCCCGCCGACACGCGGGCCGCCGCGACGCCTGATCCGGAATCCGACACGGCAGGCACCCCATCCACATCCCGGTCGCGGATCCGGCCGTACGGCCGCGTCATCACCGCCGAGGCCGAGACCCGGGTCGGGCTGTTCAGGACCCATCGGATCGGCGACAAGCTGTACTTCGAGATCCCCCGCGAGCGGCTGGACCAGGACATGCTGCTCCTGAGGCGGATCGCCGCGGGACGCGGCTCGCAGGGGAGCCAGGTCGTCCGCTGGACCCGGAGCGGCGAGCGGATCCTGCTCCGGCGCCAGTCGTACGAGGTCGTCGCGGACCCGAACACCGCGATCCACCGCGCGGTCGAGGCCATGGCGCTCGGCCCGATCATCGCCAGCTTCAACATCGAGGCGTGGGGCCCGGACAGCGCGGCCGTCATCGACGTGACCCGGCTCTTCACCAGCGACATCCAGGAGATGGCCGCCGTGACCCGGGTCGCCGGCGACCGGAGCTTCGTCGAGAGCGTGGCCGTCTTCCCGCTCAACATCGAGGTCGAGGCGACGCAGACCGGGACCTCGCCCGCGACGCCCTCGCCCACGGGCCCGGCCCCGGCCTCCGGGCGCCAGGAGACCGTGACCGCGCTCGTCCACTGGAGCATGCGGCTGCTGCCCGAGGAGCCGATGATGCCGCGGCTCCACGACCGCCGGGTCGGATACATCTCCGTCAGCACCATCGACTACAGCCGCCCCGAGCACCGCGCCGAGACGCGGCGCTACATCCGTCGGTTCCGGCTCGAGAAGGTGGACCCGAGCGCGGAGGTCTCGGAGCCGGTCGAGCCGATCGTCTTCTGGATCGACCCCGCGACCCCGGAGTGGCTCGTGCCCTGGGTCCGGGCCGGCGTCGAGGCCTGGCAGCCCGCCTTCGAGGAAGCCGGCTTCAGGAACGCGATCCTCGCGAAGCTCGCGCCCACGCCCGAGGAGGATCCGGAGTGGTCGATGTTCGACGCGCGCCACTCGGTCATCTACTGGCGGCCGTCGACCACCCAGAACGCGACGGGCGGTCAGCAGGTCGACCCCCGGACCGGCGAGATCCTGAAGGCCGAAGTCAACATGTACCACAACGTGATGAACCTGCTCCGGAACTGGTACTTCATCCAGGCCGCTCCGCTCGATCCACGGGCGAGGACGCTGCCGCTCCCGGACTCGCTGATGGGGCGGCTCATCGAGTACGTCGTCACGCACGAGATCGGCCACGCAATCGGACTCCCGCACAACATGAAGGCGAGTTCGACCTTCCCCGTCGACAGCATCCGGAGCGAGTCGTTCCTGCGCAGGATGGGCTCGCATACGCCCACGCTGATGGATTATTCGCGCTTCAACTACGTCGCGCAGCCGGAGGACGGGATCCCGGTCGACCTCCTCGTCCCCCGGATCGGGCCGTACGACCGCTTCGCCGTCGTCTGGGGGCACAAGCCGATCCCCGGCGCCAGGACGCCGGACGACGAGCGCGCCGTCCTCGACGAATGGGCACGGATGCAGGACACGATCCCGTGGCTCCGGTTCGAGACGCCGGGCGCACGGAACGACCCGGGCGCCCTGACCGAGGCCGTCGGCGACGCCGATGCGGTCCGCGCGACCACGCTCGCGCTCCGGAACCTCGAGCGCGTCATGGCCATGCTGATCCCCGCCACGGAGCGACCGGGCGAGGACTACACGCTCCTCGACGAACTGTACGGCCAGGCGGTCAGCCAGTGGGGCCGGTACATGGGGCACGTCGCCGCCGTCGTCGGCGGCGCCGAGTCACAGGAGCGATACGGGACCGGGCCGCGCTTCTTCCCGGTCTCGAAGGACAGGCAGCGTGAGGCGGTCCGCTTCCTGAACCGAACCGCGTTCCATGCGCCCGCCTACTTCACCGACCCCGACCTGCTCCGGAGGATCGAGGCCGAGGGCGTGATCAGCCGGATCCGGATGGCGCAGGCGAGGGTGCTGAACACGCTCCTCTCCGAGGCCCGGCTGCACCAGTTGATCGAGTACGAGGCGACACTCCCGGCCGGCCAGGCGTACACGATCGCCGACCTCCTGGCCGACCTGCGGCAGGGCGTCTGGACGGAGCTCTCCGAACCGAACGTCCGGGTCGACGTCTACCGCCGCAACCTCCAGCGCGCCTACCTCGAGTCGGTCGAGCGGCTCCTGGCACCGCCGACGGAGACCGGGCGGCCGGCGACCTCGCCCGCGTCGCAACAGCCGCCGCGTTACCCGTCGGACGTGAGGCCAACGCTCCGGGGCGAACTCGTGGAACTCGACCGCCTCGTGGAGCAGGCGACGCCGAGGGCGGCCGACGCGATGACGCGGCTGCACCTCCGGGACGTGCACCTGGAGATCCAGCGGCTGCTGCACCCGGCCCCGGCGACGGCGAGCACGACGTGATCCGGCCCCGCTCGCCCGCGTAGCGCTGGCACGGTCGTTCGTGCGACCCACACCGGGGCGAGTGCGGGCGCGGGGCCACCCCCCGCGCCCGTGCGGGTGGCCGCGACCGTCGCGCCGGCCTCACACCCGGCTCGGGGCGGCCTCCGTCGACTCCGCCGCCTCCGCGACGACCTGCACCCACCCCTCCCGCATGCACGCGCTCTGCGGCCCCCAGCCGCTCGCCTCCCGGAACCTCCGGTTCGAGACACGCTGGGACCGGGCGACCGCGTCGCCCACGGCTCCGGCGATGCGTCCGAGCCATTCGGGCGGCAGCCGCGGCGGCGCGCCCCCGATCGCCCCGGCGAGGACGTCGAAGTACCCGCGCCGCCGGAGCGGTTCGTCATCGCTCACGTTGTAGGTCCCGGCGTGCGCGTCGATCGCCGCGACGACCGCCGTCGCCGCATCGTCCGCGTGGATCGAGGCCATGAATTCGTCGGGCGAACCGAAGGTCGCGGCCCACCCCTTCTTCGCTTGCCGGATCGTGTCCCGGGTGAAGTCGCTGTCGGGGGCGTGGAAGTAGGAGAACCGGAGGATGATGCTCTCCCCGCCCTCCCGGCCGAAGCGCGTGGCCTGCACCTCGGCGGCGAGCGCCTCGCCCTCACGAGGACGAGAATGCCTCGGCGAATGTGACACGCGGGGCGGCGCCCGAGGCTCGGGCCGGCGCGGATCGATACGACGCGGCCGCTCCCCCGGACCTGTCCTGAAGTACCGGTCGGACGCTGGCAGGATGGCGGGCGGACGGTCAGCCCTGCGCACGATGTGGCGGGCCGGCGCCCCCCCAGATTCCTTTCCGTGACGGTCACGGCCCCGCGATCAGGCGAGCGGGACCGCTTCCACAGGCATGCGAGCTACCGATGATCACACGAGAATCTTCCGTGGGACCGGGGCGGAGCGGGGACCCGAACCGAGCCGTCACCCGGCTCACCCTCCTCCTGGCGAGTTCCCTCACGGTCATGTCCGGCGCGACGATCGCGCCCGCGCTGCCGGCGATGCAGGCGCACTTCGCCGGGGTGGAGAACTCCGATCTCCTGGTCCGGCTGGTCCTCACGGTCCCTGCCCTCGCGATCGTCGTCGGCGCGCCGCTGGCCGGCGTGATCGGGGATCTCCGGGGCCGGGCCCGGCTCCTCTACATGGCGATCCTCCTCTACGCCGCCGCCGGCAGCTCGGGGCTCTACCTCGATTCGCTCGGCGCGATCCTCGCCGGTCGGGTGCTGCTCGGCGCCGCCGTCGCGGGCGTGTTGACGAGCGCGACCGCGCTCGCGGCCGACTACTACTCCGGCGCGGAGCGGGCACGGTTCATGGGGTGGCAGTCCTCGTTCATGAATCTGGGCGGGGTGGTCTTCCTGATGGGCGGCGGCGCGCTCGCGGAGTTCGGCTGGCGGCTCCCGTTCCTGGTCTACCTCCTCGCGCTGCCCCTTGCCTTCCTCGCCTTGGCCACGCTCCCAGAGCCAGGGCGAGGCGACGAGGCGCCGACCCTCGCGGCGCACGACGGCGAGGCGACGCCGGCGCGTGCGGGGAGCGCGCTCGCCCCCCTCTACCTCGTCGCCGCGCTCTGTATGATCGCGTTCTACCTCGTCCCGTCGCAGCTCCCGTTCCACCTGGAATCGACGCTCGGGACGGGACCGACGGGCAGCGGCGCGGCGCTCGCGGTCTCGACCATGAGCGGGATGATCACCTCCCTCGCCTACGGCCGGATCCGCGCCCGGATCGGGTTCGCCTCGATCCTCGCGGTGACGCTCGCGCTCATGGGCGCGGGGTACCTCATGATCTCGGCCTCGAAGAGCTATACGCTGGTGCTGGCCGGGCTCACCGTCGGCGGGTTCGGACTGGGGCTGCTCATGCCCAACCTCAACCTTTGGGTGACGGCGAGGGCGCCCGCGCGCCACCGAGGCCGCGCGCTCGGCGGACTCGGGACCGCCGTCTTCCTCGGCCAGTTCCTGTCGCCGCTGGTGAGCCAGCCGATCGCCCAACGTGTCGGACTCGGCCCGGTCTTCGGGATCGCCGGGGCCCTCCTCTTCCTGGGCGCGGTCGGCGTGGCGTTCGTGTAGACGGCCGGCCATCGCCGTTCGGCTTCGTATCTTGCGGCACGGTGACGATGCATGCGATAGCGATACGGGAATACTTCCGGGACGGCGGCCCTCCCCGCCTCGAGCCGCCTCAGATCCTCGGGAACGATTTCGCGGGCGTCATCGATACGGGTGGGCGACGACGTCGACGGCTCCGCCCCGGGCGACGAGGTCCTCGGCTTCAAGACGCTCGCCTGCTACGCGGAGCTCGTGACGGTCAGCACGGATCAGATCGTCAGGAGGCAGCGGGAGATGCCGTGGGAGGAGGCCGGCGCCTTCTCGGCCCCCGGGCAGACGGCGCTGGAGGCGCTGGCGGTCGGTGCGGGCGAGACGGTGCTGATCCACGCGGCGGCGGGAGGCGTGGGGACCGTGGCGGTCCAGCTCGCCCGGGCCCGGGGCGCGACGGTCATCGGGACCGCGAGCGAGTCGAACCACGCGTACCTCCGCGCGCTCGGTGCGATCCCGACGATGTACGGCCCCGGCCTCATCGATCGGGTCCGCGCCCTCGCGCCGCAGGGCGTCGACGCGGCCCTGGACGCGGCGGGCCGCGGCGCGCTCCTCGCATCGGTCGAACGGGTCGGGGACCGGGACCGGATCGTGACGATCGTCGACTTGGACCTCGCCGAGCGGCTCGGCGTCCGCGGGATCCGCGGCCAGCGCTCGGCCGCGCGACTCGCCGAACTCATCCGGCACTATGAGCGGGGCGAGCTCCGGATCCACGTCCGGCGCGCCTTCCCGCTCCCCGAGGCCGCGGCCGCGCACCGGGAGGTCGAGCGCGGCCACGGTCGCGGGAAGGTCGTCCTCACGGTGGCGGACCCGCCGCCGCGGCCGTGACCGGCGCTCCGCCCAGGAGCGCCGTGAGCCCCGGCCCCACGTCGAGGAGCAGCCCGAGCGAGCCGTCCCATCGCCCGGCGGGGTCGCGGCCTTCAGCGCGCGGCCTCCTCCGTCGTCCGGACCCGGGCCGGGTGCGCGGCCTCGTACCGGCCGATCGCGTCCGCCTCCGCGAGGAGGAAGCCGAGCGGATCGGTGCCGTTCAGCAGGCAGTGCTTCGCGAATGGCTCGACCGGAAAGACCACCCGCTCGCCGGACGGGAGCGTCAGCGTCTGGTGCTCGAGGTCGACCGTGACCTTCGCGTCCGGCCGCTCCGCGGCGAGCCGGACGAGCCGCCCGTGGACCGGCGCCTCGACCGTGATCGGGAGGAGCCCGTTCTTCAACGCGTTGCTGCGGAAGATATCGGCGAAGTACGTGCTCACGACGGCGCGGAACCCGTGGTCGACGAGCGCCCAGGGCGCGTGCTCGCGTGAGGATCCGCACCCGAAGTTGTGGCCCGCGACCAGGACCCTCGCGCCCGCCGCCTCGGGGCGGTTCAGCGGGAAGTCCGGGACGGGACGGCCGGCCTCGTCGTAGCGCCAATCGGCGAAGAGCGCCTCGCCGAGCCCCGACCGGTCCGTGACCTTGAGGAAGCGGGCCGGGATGATCTGGTCGGTGTCGATGTTGTCCACCGGGAGCACGACGACCGTCGAGTCGAAACGTACGATGCGTTCCATCGGCCTCACCTCCCGAGGGTGCGGGGATCGGTGATGCGGCCGGCGACGGCGGACGCGGCGGCCGTCGCCGGACTCGCCAGGAAGGTGCGGCCGCCCTTCCCCTGCCGCCCCTCGAAGTTCCGGTTGCTCGTGCTGATCGCGTACTGGCCGGGGAGGAGCCGGTCGCCGTTCATCGCGATGCACATCGAACACCCGGCCTCGCGCCACTCGGCGCCGGCTTCGCGGAAGATCCGGTCGAGGCCCTCGGACTCGGCGTCCCGCTTGACCTGCTGCGAGCCGGGGACGACGAGCATGCGCACGCCGTCCGCGACGCGCCGGCCCCGGAGGACCGCAGCCGCCTCCCGCAGGTCGGTCAGGCGCGAGTTCGTGCAGCTCCCGATGAAGACGACGTCGATCGGCCGGCCCTGGATCGGGCGGCCCGGCTCGAGCTCCATGTAGCGGAGCGCCTTCTCGAGCGCGGACCGGCCGCCCGGGTCCGCGACGTCGGCCGGGTCCGGGACCACGCCGCCGATCGGGATCGCCATCCCGGGGTTCGTCCCGTACGTGATCATCGGCTCGAGCCCGCTCGCGTCGAGGGTCACCCTCGCATCGTAGCGGGCGCCGTCATCCGTCGCGAGCGATCGCCACCCGGCGACCGCGGCGTCCCACGCCTCGCCCCGCGGCGCGTGCGGACGACCGGCCAGGTACTCGAAGGTCACGTCGTCCGGCGCGATCATCCCGGCCCGTGCGCCCGCCTCGATGGACATGTTACAGACCGTCATGCGTTCCTCCATCCCGAGCGCGCGGATCGCGGGGCCGGTGTACTCGAGGACGTGCCCGGTCCCGCCGCCGACGCCGATCTCCGCGACGATGGCGAGGACCAGGTCCTTCGCCGACACGCCGGCCGGGAGCCGGCCCTCGACGCGGACCTCCATCGTCCGCGGCCGACGCTGGAGGAGGCACTGCGTCGCGAGGACGTGGCCGACCTCGGAGCTGCCGATCCCGAAGGCGAGCGCGCCGAACGCGCCGTGCGTGCTCGTGTGGCTGTCGCCGCAGACGATCGTCATCCCCGGCTGCGTGAGACCCAGCTCGGGACCGATGACGTGGACGATCCCCCGCCGCTCGCTATCGAGCCCGTAGAGCGGGATCCCGAACTCGAGGCAGTTCCGCTCGAGCGCCGCGAGCTGCGCGGTGGCCGCCGCGTCGACGACCGGCATCCCGCCGCGCGCCGCGCGGGGCGTCGTGGGCGTGGAATGGTCCATCGTCGCGAGGGTGCGGTCCGGACGCCGGACCCGGAGCCCCCGCGCCCGCAGCTCGGCGAAGGCCTGCGGCGAGGTGACCTCGTGGATCAGGTGCAGGTCGATGTAGAGCACGGCTGGCGTCTCCGCCGTCTCGGGGCGGACGACGTGCGCGTCCCACACCTTCTCGAAGAGGGTGCGCGGCGGGCGCGTCGCGACCGCGCGAGCAGGAGCCGGGCGTGCCATCAGACGCCCCACAGGTCGTTCGCCGCGTGCAGCGCGGCGGCCTCCAGCTCACGGGCGTACATCGCCTTGTTCAACGCGACGAGGTACGCCCGGACCGCGGCGTCTACGACGTCCGTCGACGCGCCGCGGCCGTTGAAGGTCTTCCCGTCGATCCGCGCCCGGAGCGTGACCTCGCCGACCGCGTCCAGGCCCGGGGTCGCGGCGTGGATCTTCAGGTCCTCGAGCTCGGTCCGGAACTCGACGAGGGCGTCGACCGCCGAGAACGCGGCCGCGATCGGGCCGTCGCCCTCCCCCGTCGCGGTCCGTTCCCGCCCCTCGATCTCGAGCCGCACCCTCGCCTGCGAAGGGCCCCTCCCGCAGACGACCTCCAGGTCGCGGAGCCGGATCGACTGCGGCGCGTCGTCGAGCGTCCCGTGGTGCAGGATCGCGAGGAGGTCCTCGTCCAGGACCGCCTTCTTCTGGTCGGCCAGGAGCTTGAAGAGGCGGTACGCCCGGTCGAGCTCCTCCGGGCCGAGCTCGTAGCCCAGCTCCCGGTACCGCGTCGAGAGCGCGTTCCGGCCCGAATGCTTCCCGAGGACGAGGCGGCTCGCAGGGACGCCCACCATCTGCGGCGTCATGATCTCGTACGTCGAACGGTTCTTCAGCATCCCGTCCTGGTGGATCCCCGCCTCGTGAGCGAACGCGTTCTTCCCGACGATCGCCTTGTTCGGCTGCGGATGGATCCCCGTCAGGCGCGTGAGCAGCTGGCTCGTCCCGTACAGCTCGGTCGTCTGGATCCCGGTGACGTAGGGGAACGCGTCCCCCCGGACGCGAAGCGCCATCACGACCTCCTCGAGCGCCGCGTTGCCCGCCCGCTCGCCGATCCCGTTGATCGTGCACTCGACCTGGCACGCACCGGCCTCGACCGCCGCGAGCGTGTTCGCGACGGCGAGCCCGAGATCGTCATGGCAGTGCACGCTCACCACCACGTCCCGGATCCCCGCCACCCTCTCGAACAACGTCTCCACGATCCGCCGCATCTCCGAAGGATGCGCGTAGCCGACCGTGTCGGGGATGTTGATCGTCGTCGCGCCCGCCGCGATCGCAGCCTCCACGATCCGGCACAGGAAATCCAGATCTGTGCGCGTCGCGTCCTCGGCGCTGAACTCGACGTCGTCGACGTGGACCCGCGCACGCTCGATCGCCGCCACGGCACGATCGACGCACTCGTCCCGGCCGATCCGCAACTTGTGAACGAGGTGGATCTCCGACGTCGCAATGAAGACATGGATCCGCGCACGCTCCGCACCGGCCAGCGCCGACGCCGCACGGTCCACGTCCTCCTGGTTCGCACGCGCCAGCCCGGCGATCACCGGACGACGGACCTCGCGGGCGATCGCACGGACCGCTCCGTAATCGTCCGGCGAACTGACCGGGAAGCCCGCCTCGATCACGTCCACGCCGAGCGCATCGAGCTGATGCGCAAGTCGTAGCTTCTCCCCCGGCGTCATCGTCGCACCCGGCGATTGCTCACCGTCCCGCAGGGTCGTGTCGAACACGAGTACACGCGCCATCCTGACATCTCCTCGATCACGGGTACGAAAAAACGGGCCCCCTCGTCTGAGAAGGCCCGTCGTGTCTCGAATTCGTGTCGCGGCTATCTCACCCGCTCCGCTCCATGGACACACGCGCCTCCTCCCTCTCGACCAAGAAGGCCGAGAAGTCGAAGGCTGAGACCGAGCTGAAGCGAAAGGTGACTCATCCCGTGCGTCCGGGGTCGATTTCCACGAGCGAGCGGGCAGCATAATCCCCCCACCCTCGCGTGTCAATAGCCCCGCCCGACCCGCCGCCCCTCCTGCCGTACCCCGCACCGCCGCGGCCCGCCCGCCACTCCCGCCGCACTCCATACCTCGTCACCCTTGACACTATACAACTATGTGGCTATATAGTATCGACTAGAGCGGGCGGGCAGCGGCGATCCTGTGGGGATGGCCCTGCCCGCATGGTGTTGTCGTACGTCGTGGATGGTTCGAAGGGGAAATCGTTCGATGGTGGAGTTCCTGTCTCGTCCCTGGCCGTGGTACGTGGCCGGGCCTCTGATCGGGCTGACCGTCCCGATCCTGCTGCTGCTGGGGAACCGTATGCTCGGGATCTCGAGCAACTTCCGGCACCTCTGTGCGGCGGTCTCGCCTGGCCGGTCGGAATTCTTCCGGTATGACTGGAAGCGCGTCGGCGGTTGGAATCTCGTGTTCGCGCTCGGGCTGGTGCTGGGCGGCTACCTTGGCGGCGTGGTCCTGGCCTCCCCGGATCCGGTCGCGATCTCGGCCGCGACGGTCGCGGATCTGCAGGCGCTCGGGGTCGAGGACTTCTCCGGTCTGGTGCCGTCGGACGTCTTCTCGTGGGCGGGCCTCTTCTCGTTGAAGGGGTTCGTCATGCTCGTGCTCGGCGGCTTCCTGGTCGGCTTCGGCACGGCGTACGCGGGCGGGTGCACGTCGGGTCATGCGATCAGCGGGCTCGCGGACCTTCAGCCTGCGTCGTTGATCGCGGTGGTCGGTTTCTTCATCGGCGGGCTGATCGGGACGTTCGTCGTTCTTCCGCTGATCTTCTGAGTGACGGTCCGGGTGGCTGGACGTGTCCGGCGCCTCGGATCGGTTCTGGTCAATGGATGGAGTGGGTGGTATGTCAGCGACGGTGATGGAACGTGCGGATCGAGGCTCGACGGCGTTGTCGAGGCTCGGCGGCTTTCTGGGGTATCTCCTGGTCGGCGCCTTCTTCGGTCTGGTCATGACGAAGTCGGAGGCGATCTCGTGGTTCCGGATCCAGGAGATGTTCCGGTTCCAGTCGTTCCACATGTACGGCCTGATCTTCACGGCGGTCGGCGTGGCGGCGCTCTCGCTTTTCGTGCTCCGCCGGACGGGTGCGCGGGCGTTGACGGGTGAGCGGATCGTGGTCCCGCCGAAGGAGCTGGGCCGGGGGTACCGGTACTGGATCGGCGGCACGATGTTCGGACTGGGCTGGGCGCTCACGGGCGCGTGCCCCGGCCCGCTCTTCGTGCACCTGGGCCGCGGCGTGAGCGTGATCCTCGTCGTGATCGCGAGCGCGGTGCTGGGGACACGGCTGTACGGGCATCTGCGTCCGAAGCTCCCGCACTACTGATCGCCCGATGGTCGCCCGAGAGAAGGGTGGACGCATGTCGAAGACGCTCGCCTCTCCGGGTCCCCGGCTCGCCCGCCTGTGGGGCCGACTCCATCGGTACCCCGGCGGGCGCTGGCTCTTCAGCCGCCTCCTCGGGCGCATGGTTCCCTACTCGGGGACGATCCGGGCCGTGGTCGTCGATCTCCGGCCGGGCTATGCCCGGCTCGAGCTCGCCGACCGCCGCCGGGTCCGGAACCATTTGGACTCGATCCATGCGATCGCCTTGCTGAACCTGGGCGAGCTCGCGACCGGCCTCGCGGTCCTGGGCGGCACGCCGGCCGAGGTGCGTGGGATCGTGGTCCACCTCTCGGCAGACTACTTGAAGAAGGCGAGGGGTCGGCTGGTCGCGGAGTGTGAGGCGGAGATCCCGGTGGTCACGGTGCCGGTCGACCACGAGGTGGTGGCCGAGATCCGGGATGGGTCGGGCGACGTCGTCGCCCGTGTCACGTCCCGGCTCCGGTTGGCGCCCGTCGCTGCCGAATGATGGACGTGCGCGGGCGCCTTCGGGCGGGTCGCGCCGCGGCCCCCGAGGCGCCCGCCGGTCGCGCGGCGAGCCCGGGCGCTAGGTCGCGAAGAGCGGCGGCCTCCGGAGGTGGAAGTCGGTCGCGTCCTGGTAGGCTTTCGCGGCGGCGAGCGCCTCGGCGTCGCCCCACAGCTTCCCGATGAAGGAGATGCTCACGGGCGTGCCGTCCTCCGTGAAGCCGTTCGGCACGACGACGGCGGGGTGGCCGGTCAGGTTTGTCATGAGGAGGACGCGGTCCGCGTAGGACGGCGTCACGAAGACGTCGATCCCGCGCATCGCCCGGTCGAGCGCCGCCATCAGCAGCGAGCGGACCCGGTTCGCCTGGATATACTCGACCGCCGGGATGAACCTCGCCTGCCGGAAGGTGTTCGGCCACGAGCTCCGCTCCTCCATGAGCCGGTCGCGGCCGCTGCGGGTCAGGTCATCGAACGCGGCCGCCGCCTCGGCGCTCAGGATGAAGCGCAGCGCTTCGACCGGGTAGTCGTCCGGCAGTTCGAAGGGGATCAGCTCGGCGCCCAGGCCTCGCAGCACGTCGAGGACGGCGTCGTCGAACTCCTTGTGGCGCCTTTCGCGTTCGAACCCGCTCGCGAGGTAGCCGATCCTGAGATCCCGGAGCCGGGTCTGCGGATCCCAGTCGAAGGGCACGTCCCTGGCCGTCAGGTCGAGCCCGTCCTCCCCGTGGATCGCGTTGAAGACGAGTGCGCAGTCCTCGACGCTCCGGCAGATCGGGCCGATCTTATCCATGCTCCAGGAGAGCGCCATCGCGCCGTGCCGGCTGACGCGGCCGAAGGTCGGGCGCAGCCCCGACGCGCCGCAGCGGGTCGACGGCGAGACGATCGAGCCGAGCGTCTCGGTCCCGATGCTGAAGCCGACGAGTCCGGCGACGGTCGCGGCCGCGGAGCCTGCCGACGAGCCGCTCGACCCCTGCTCGAGGTTCCAGGGGTTGCGCGTCCGTCCGCCGAACCAGACGTCGCCCATCGCGAGCGCGCCGAGCGTCAGCTTGGCGACGAGGATCGCGCCCGCCTCGTCCAGCCGCCGGACCACGGTCGCGTCCTCGTCGATCACCTGGTCGCGGTACGGCTCGGCGCCCCACGTCGTCGGGTACCCCTTCACGGCGAACATGTCCTTGACGCCCCAGGGGATCCCGTGCAACGGTCCCCGGTACCGGCCCGCCTGGATCTCGCGGTCCGCGGCGCGCGCCTGTTCGAGTGCGCGGTCGGCGGTCAGCGTGACGACGCACTCGAGCGTGGGGCCGTGGCGCTCGAGCCGATCGAGGTAGAGCTCGGTCAGCTCGACGGCCGAGACCTGGTAGGTCCGGACCAGCTCGGCGAGGCGTGTGACGGGCCAGAACGCGACTTCTTCGAGCGCGGCCGGCCGGGTCACGCGTTCGCGTCCCCGGCGGAGCGGGCGGCTCCGGCGCCGTGGCCGGTCCGGGGCCGCCTTGACCCCGGGAGGTACTTCGACGCCCGGGACGACGGGGTCGAAGCGGAGCGCCGGCGCGACCGAGTTCGGCAGCTCGACCTGCCGCAGCGCTTCGTACGCCTCGAGGTTGCGTTCGAGTCCCCGGATCATCCGCTCCCGCTGTTCATCGGTGAAGCGGAGCCCGGCGATCTCTTCGGCCCGCGCAATCGCCTCGCGCGTGACCTTGCCTTGCCCGATCGCCCAGAGCACGCCCGGGAAGAGCGTGCCACCCAGCCCGATCGAGGAGAAGTAGGCCATGAATTGTCGACGTTCCATCGGTCACCTCGAAGTCGGCCGCTCGACGAGCGGCGGCGTCATGGGTGGCGGACGTCGGTGCCCGGTCGCCTGTTCGTAGGCGAAGGCGATCTCGATCAGCGTCGCCTCGGACCAGGCGTCGCCCAGGATCTGGAGCCCGACCGGGAGGCTGTCGCCCCGGACCCAGCCCATGGGGACCGTGACCGCCGGGAACCCGGTCGGCGGCGCAAGGAGCGGACTGTTGTTCCCCTGCGGCGACTCGAGGTCGCCGATCCGCCGGGGCGGGTGCGTCCACGTCGGGTAGACGATCGCGTCCAGCTCGAGCTCGAACAGGGTGCGCCGGACCGCCTGGCGCAGCCGTTCCGCGTTCTCCACGACCGCCCGCCACGCGTCATCCCCGTCGGGCGGCCCATCGACCGCGAGGAAGGCCCGGAGCTGGTCCTCGATGTCGGGGAGGTACTTCCCCGATGCCACGATCGCCTCGAGGTCCGGGACCGGCGAGGCGGAGCCGAGGCCGGCGAGGTAGGCGTCGATGTCCCACCGGAACCTGGGGTACCAGAGCGGTCCGCGCGCGATCTCGTCGTATTCGGGGATCTCGACCGGGTCGACCAGGATCGCGCCCGCCCGACGGAGATCCGCGAGGGCGGCCTCGAACCGCTCGAGGACTTCGGGCTCCATGCTCTCGGGATCGGCGAACGAGCGGAGCGCGCCGATCCGTTTCGCCACGAGCCCGTCTCGCCGGAGGTGGGCGAGGTAGCCGCGCGCGGGGATCCGCTCCCGGCTCTCGAGGGTGACCGGGTCCGCCGGGTCCGGGCCGGCGATCACGTCGAGAACCCGGACGGCGTCCTCGACCGTCCGGGCCATCGGCCCGCCGACATCACGATCCCGGTAGAGCGGCACGACCCCGGCGCGGCTGGTCAGCCCCATCGTCGGCCGGATCCCAACGAGCGCCGTGTGCGCCGCCGGCCCACGGATCGAATTGCCCGTGTCGGTCCCGAGCCCGACCGCGCCGAAGCTCGCCGCGACCGCGGCCGCCGTGCCGCCGCTCGAGCCGGCCGTCGTCCGGTCCGGCGCGTACGGGTTCCGTGTCGGCCCCGGCACGACGGAACCGACCGTCTCGTAGGGGCTGAACGCGAACTCGGCCATGTTCGACTTGGCCAGGATGATCGCGCCGGCCTCGCGGAGGCGGCGGACCTGGAACGCGTCCTCGGCCGGGACCGAGCCGAGGAGCGAGAGGGAGCCCGCCGTCGTCTGGAGCCCGCGGGTGTCGTAGTTGTCCTTGACGATGATCGGGATCCCGTGCAACGGGCCGACGAACCGACCGGTGCGCCGGTAGTGGTCGTCGAGCGCGTCGGCCTCGGACAGGGCCTCGGGGTTGACGAGCAGGATCGAATTCAGCGCCGGCCCGTTCCGATCGTACGCCTCGATCCGTGCAAGGTACGCCTCGACGAGCTGACGCGCGCTCAGGCGGCCCTCGCGGATCGCAGCGTGGAGCTCGGCGATCGTCGCCTCGACGACCTCGATTCCCGTCGTCCTGAACTCAGCGCGGTGCGGCTGTGCGGCCGCGCCGACGGGGAGCGACGGCAACGCGAGCGCGGCGGCGAGGACGTGGCCGCACGAGCACAACCTCAGCTGCCGGTCTCCTCGCGCGGCGACCCGATCCGCTCCGGAGCCGTGCAAGCGTCGATGCGGCGGGTATCGGCAATCGAGATGATTCTCCATCCCTCCACCGTCCGCACGAGTTGGAACGCGTCGATCCCGCAGTGACTCAGGCGCCCCCCGGCATAGAAGGTGTAGGCGGCCCAGACGAACGCCAGGTTGTCTTCGATCCGTACCTCGGGCTCGTGGATGCGTTCGTCCCAGACCTCGGTCGCGCCGCCGACCGCCTGGATGAAGCTGTCCAGCGCGACGATGCCGACGCGGACCTCGCCGTCGCGCACCCCGGTCGTCACGAGCCGTGCGTCGGGGTGGAAGACCGAACGGACCGTGGCCGTGTCCGCGGCCCGCATCCCGTCCAGCAGCCGTTGCACGACCGCGAGCACCTCGCGCTCGCCCGGACCCTGTGCCGGGAGCGGCGCCGCGGCGAGGAGCAGACCTACGATGGCGACGGACCAGCGGATCACGGCGCGAGGTCGGCGTCCCGCTCGTCCGAGCGGATGATGACGGTCCGGAGCGCCAGTTCCCAGTAGCGGTCGGCCTCCTCGTAGCTGAGCGGCTCGATCTTCCCCTGGACCTCCTCGAAGAGCCGGGCCAGGACCGCGTTGGCCGCTTCCGGGTCGCCGAGCGTCATGAGATGGTGCGCGATCTCCTCGCGCAGCTGCGGGGCCGGCGTCGCGTCGGCCATGAGCCGGAGGTGCACCGCGGCCGTCGGCTCCTGCGCGGCACGGATCGCCGCGTCGACATACCCGGCGACCTCCTGCTCCGCCTCGCTGACCAGGTCGTCACGGATCGAGATCCACGCCAGCGTCGACCTCGCCCTCACCGCGTTGGGCGAGACCCGGAGCAGCTTCCGGCAGACCGCCCTCGCCGCCGCGAAGAGATCGCCCTCGAGGTACGCGTTGATCGACTTCCCGTAGTACCTCAGGCCTCGGTCGACATCGCCTTCCTGGACGCACAGATCGCCGGCACGGCTGTAGAGCGATGCGGCCTCCGCCGTCGTCCGCGCGCGCCGGACCTGACGTTCCAAACGCTTGAGCTCACGGTCCAGCGCGCCGTCAGCCCCGCCCCTCCAACGAAACGCGACCATAGGGCTCACTCCGTCGAAATACGGGTACGCTGCAGCCGCGGCACGGCGGGAGACGGATCCCGGCCGCCGGCCACTGCGGCTCAGCCGCTCCGACGGGCGCAGGGTGCCTGCCCCGCCCATGGAGCCGCTCTCCGGATGGTATCGCACGGCCGGCCCGGCGTCCAGACCGACGCGCCGGGATCCAGGCGGGCCGGTCGCCCCGACCCGCCCCCGGCGGCCGGTCCGCTGGACGGCCGGCCGCGTACCGCGAGACGGCCCTCGCGACCGTCGCCCGGGGCGCCCATCCCCCCGGCCCCCGGCTCGGAACACCCTCGCCACAACGCGGTAACCCTCGGTGGCATACAAGGTTAGACCCCTGTGCGCATGCTGGCGGAATCGGGGGTGACACCGGCAGGAGGCGAATCGGCATGACCCGACGCATCGTGCTGGCGCTCGCGCTGCTGGTCGCCGGGACGGCGGTGCCCGCAGATGCGCTCGAGCTGCGGGGCTCGCGTGCATCCATGGTCCAGCAGAACCGGGTCGCCAGGGAAAACGGGAACACCTTTTTCAGGACGCCGGCGGAGATCCGCGCGGGGCTCGAGGACGGGCGTCTGGTCCCGGTCGAGGGGAACGAGGACTATGAGCTCGCCCGTGTATCGCACCCGGTCGCGGCGCCGGAGGTCCGGCTCTTCGTGGAGCGGCTCGGCGCGCAGTACCGCCGTGCGACGGGTGAGAAGCTCGTCGTCACGAGTCTGACGCGGCCGACCACGCGGCAGCCGGCGAACGCGCACGCGCTCTCGGTTCACCCTGCGGGGCTCGCGGTGGATCTGCGTGTCCCGGCGAACGCCGCGGCCCGGAGGTGGCTGGAGTCCACGCTGATCGCGCTGGAGCGGCAGGGCGTGCTCGACGCGACGCGGGAGCGCAACCCGCCGCATTACCACGTCGCGATCTTCCCGCAGGCGTACCGCGCGCACGTGGACCGGCTCCTCGCCCTCGAAGCGGAGCGGGAGCGGCTGGCGAGGGAGCGGGCGGAGTTCCAGCGGCTGGAGGCCGAACGCGCCGCGGGTCTCCAAGCGAGGCCCGCGGCGGAGGTGGCGGCCCGCGCGGGCGGCGCCGAGCAGCGGGTCGCGGGCACGCCCCTCGGCGGTGCGGCGGCCACGGCCCCGGCGGCGCGGCCGGACCGGAAGACAGGCGCACCGTGGGTTCCGGTCGTGGCGGCCGGCGGCCTCGCCGCTCTCGTCATCGCCTGGCGCAGCGGTCATCTCGCCCTGGCGCGCTCCGGGATGCTGACCCGGATCAGGCCGCGGAAGTCGCCGATCCGGTAGCCGACGGCCTGGTCGTCCGGGTACCGGGCCTCGAGCTCGCGCCGGACGGCGGGGTCGAGCTCGTCGCGCGGCGCGTGGCACGTCGTACAGAACTCCGCCACGACGATCGGCTTGTAATACCGGTACTCGCCGCCTTCGTGCTGCAGCAGGTACGGCGGCAGCTCGCGGCCCGCGGCGAGTTCGGCCTCGAAGTGGTCGAGGGCCTGCCGCTCGAGCGCGTCCGGCGCGTTCCGCGGGTTGCGCAGCCGTGATGAGGTCCGCTTGATCTCGACGCCCTCATCCAGCCCGTCGGCGATTTCGTCCGTGAGGGGGAGCGCGGTCTCCGAGCAGAAGGCGACGGCGTACGCCGGGCCGCCCTCCTGTATGGCCGTGGCCACGCGGCCCATGAGACCCGTCGACAGCGCGACCGCCGCCCGTTCACCGATCTCGATCGCCTGCGCCTCGCTGATCACGGACGAAGTCTCGGTCCGCTCGGCGGCGCCGCCGGCGTCCGGCGCCCGTTCACACGCCGCGAGGATCAGAGCCGCCAGAAGCACCAGCTTCGCCCTCGGTCCCGGAGATCCGTTCATCGTCGTCCTCCTCCCGTTCCGTCCTGCGTCTCTCGATTCGAGCCACCGCCCTCCTCCAGCGGCAGGGTTGCCGCACCGTACGGCCTCGGATAGCTTTTCACGGCACCGGTCCCCACCGGCCTCACGGGTCCGGGCTCCGGTCATGCGCCGGATCGGATCCCTCTGCTCGTAGCGATCCACACCGTCGACGAACGGCGAAGACGATGTCACGACCGAGGCGCGATCGACCGAGTCCGCGCGGCCCGCGGCGGCCGGCCGTCCGCTCCCTCGCGCTGGCGGGCCTCCTCCCCGCCCTGCTCCACCTCGCCGGGTGCAGCGACGGCCCCACGGGGCCGGACCCGAAGCCGCAGCCGGTCTACTCGCTCGATGTCCTCGGCGAGTCCCCGATCTCGGCGACCGTGGCCGGCACCGTCACGATCGAGGTCCGGGTCCGCGACGGCGACGGCTCGCCCGTCGCCGGGGCCACGGTCCACTGGCGCACCGATGACGGGTCGGGCACCATCGCGCCGGCCTCGTCGACGACCGACGCCGACGGCATCGCCCGCGCCGACTGGACCCTCGGGACCGCGGCCGGCGAACAGCGGGCCTTCGCGCGGGTCGAGGAGACCGAGAAACCGATCGCGGCCGACGCGTCGCCCGCCGCGCCGGCGTCGCTCCGCATGCCGGCCGATACCCTGACGCTCCTCGCGCTCCGGGAGACGGTCATCGTCCGGCCCCGGATCCACGACGCGTACGGCAACTCCATCGCCGGGATCGACGTGGAGTGGAGCGTGACGGACGCGGGCGTCGTCGCCGTCGACCCGGACGGCCGGCTGACCAGCGGCGCACGGGGCGAAGCCCGGGCCATCGCGCGGCTGGGCGAGCTCGCGGATACGCTCCACATCGTCGTCGAGCCCCGGGGCGCCATCACGATAACCTTCGACGACGGGTGGCGCACGGTCTACACGAACGCGCTGCCGATCCTTCGCGAGCACGGCCTCCCCGCGAACGTGGCGGTGTACCCGAACGCCATCGGCTGGGACGGCTTCCTCGATGAGGACCAGCTCCAGGCGCTGCACGACGCGGGGTGGAGCATCGTCAGCCACTCCATGAGCCACCCGCAGCTCACGCTCCTCTCGGATGACGAGCTCCACGACGAGCTCCGCGAGAGCCGGGCCTGGATCGAGGAACGGGGTTTCCGGGGCAGCAACATCTTCATCGTCCCGTACCACGACTGGGGGGAGCGCGAGCGCGCCGCCATCGAGGAGTACTACGACGCCGCCCGTGGCATCTCGTACAACCAGTTCTGGCCCGACACCATCGTGGAGTGGCGGCCGACGGACCCGTACGCGCTCACGGCGGTCGAGCCCGAATTCCTGCCGTACACGACGCCGGAAGGCCGGGAAACGCTGCGGCAGCTCCTGGCGCGCGTCGCCGAGAAGGGCGAGTACATCGACGTCTTCTTCCACCAGATCCCGGATGAGGATGTGGACGACTTCCGCAAGCTGGTCGAGATCATCGCGGAGCACAAGGCGCTGGTCCGCCCGTTCCACGAACTCTTCGGCCCGCCCCGGGTTCTGGAGTGATGGCTGACCGCCCCGGGTCCGGGAACGACGACGGCCCGCCCCGACCCTCCTCGGGTACGGCCGCCGGCCGGCCGGGGGAAGCGGAGCCTCGTGCCGCGCCGCCTTGACACGCCGGCGCGACGGCGGTTAACTTCCGCGCCATGAACGCCATGCACACGCTCTGCCATCGGCATCACGCCCATCACCACGGTCCGGACGGGTCGGGGTGGCGCGCGTGCGTATGCCGCTAGTTCGAGCGTAACGCAGGCGAGAGGATGCCGCCGCGGCCCGTCCTTTTGGACGGGCCGCGGCTTTTTTTGTCTGTGGAGGGGGTCCGGATGGGCCCTGGTGAAAGGCGTGGAAGGGTGATTCGCATCGCACTGCCGAACAAGGGCCGGCTGGCCGAGGGCGCCCGCACGGTCCTCGAGCTCGCCGGGCTGGAATTCGAGCCCCGGGCCGAGCGCGCGCTCCAGGCCTCGCTGGGCGAAGAGTTCCACGCGCTCTTCGTCCGTGCGGAGGACATCCCGGAGTTCGTCGCGGACGGCGCGGCGGATGTCGGGATCACCGGCCGCGACCTGGTCGAGGAGTCCGGCCGGTCGGTCGAAACGCTCCTCGACCTGGGCTTCGGACGCTGTCGCCTCGTCTTCGCCGCCCGCGAGGAAGGCCGGATCCGGTCGGTCGATGACATCGCGCCCGGGACCCGTGTCGCGACTTCGTTCCCGCGCCTCGCCGGCCGCTTCTTCCGTGAGGCCGGTCGCGAGGTCGCCATCGTCCCGATCTCCGGCGCGGCCGAGGTCGCGCCTCACCTCGGCGTCGCCGATGCGATCGTCGACCTGGTCTCGACCGGCTCGACGCTCCGGACGAACGGGCTGCGGGAGGTCGCGACGATCCTCGACTCGACCGCGCTCCTCATCGCGCGGCGCGGACTCACGGCCGACCCCGGTGCGGCCCGTCCGGTCGGCGAACTCGCCGCCGCGCTCGAATCCGTGATCCTCGCCCAGGAGAAGCGCTACCTCATGGCGAACGTGCCGCGCGGCGCGCTCGCCGAACTGAAGCGGATCCTCCCAGGGCTGAACGGCCCGACGATCGTCGACATCCTGAACGGCGGCGACCTCGTCGCCGCGCACGCCGTCGTCGACCGCAGGGACGTCTACCGCGTCATCGCCGAGCTCCGCGAGGTCGGCGCGACGGGGATCCTCGTGACCCGAATCGAACGGCTGATGCCATGACGAAGAACGGAACGCCTCCCCGCCTCGCGGTCCAGAAGCCGGTGCGGCTCCTGACCGCCGAGGATGAAGCCCGGCTCCTGGACCGGGGCCGCGCGGCCGATCCCGCCGTGGAACGCGCCGTCGCGTCGGTCCTCGCCGACGTGCGCGCACGCGGCGACGATGCGCTCCGCGAGCAGACGCTCCGCTACGACGGCGTCCGGCTCGACGCCCTCGAGGTCCCGGCCGAGGCCGGCGTCGCCGCGCTCGAGGCCCTGGATCCCGGGGTCCGGGCCGCCCTCGAGGAGGCCGCCGCGAACATCGCCGCCTTCCACCGCGCCCAGCTCCCGCCGCCGCTGGAGGTCGAGGTCCGGCCCGGCGTCCGGCTCGGGCGCCGCAGCGAGCCGCTCCGACGGGTCGGCGTATACGCGCCGGGTGGAAGGGCCTCCTACCCGAGCAGCGTCCTGATGGGCGTCGTCCCCGCCCGGGTCGCGGGGGTCGACGAAGTCATCGTCTGCTCGCCCCCGGGCCCCGACGGGCTCCCGCCGCCCGCCGTCCTCGCGGCGTGCACGATCGCCGGCGCGGACCGCGCCTTCGCAATCGGTGGCGCCGGCGCGATCGCGGCCCTCGCCTACGGGACCGCGACCGTGCCGCGCGTCGACAAGGTCGTCGGCCCGGGGAACGCGTACGTGACCGAGGCGAAGCGCCAGTTGAACGGCATCGTCGCCATCGACTGCCCGGCCGGACCCTCCGAGGTCCTGGTCATCGCCGACGCGACGGCCGACCCGGAACTCGTCGCGCTCGAGCTGATCGCCCAGGCCGAGCACGACCCGGACGCGGCCGCGGTCCTGATCGCCGTCTCGGCGACGATCGCCGAGGCCGCGGTCGCCGCGCTCGCCCGGCTCCTCCCCGCCCAGCCCCGGCGCGAAATCACCGAGGCCGCGCTCGCCGCCCGCGGCGCCGTCCTCGTGGCCGAGTCGCTCGACGAAGCGATACGCTTCGCAAACCGCTACGCGCCCGAGCACCTGAGCCTCATGGTCGAGGACCCGCGCGGCGCGCTCGAACGGGTCCGGGCCGCCGGCACCATCTTCCTCGGCGCATCGAGTTGCGTCGCGTTCGGCGACTACACGTCGGGCGCGAACCACGTGCTCCCGACCGCCGGGCGCGCACGCGCGTACTCCGGGCTCTCGGCCGTCGATTTCCTCCGCTTCTCGACGTACCAGGAGATCAGCGCCGAGGGCGCCGCCGCGCTCGCCGGGCCGACCGCCACACTGGCCGACGCCGAAGGGCTCCCCGGCCACGCGGCGGCGGCAAGGGCGAGGGCGGGCGGACAGACGGACGAGCAGTCGGACGAACGGTGGACGGATGGACGGAGTGCCCGCCGCACGACGGCGGTCCCCTACCGCGACGCGTACCGCGACATCGAACTCTACGACCCGGGCCGCGCCCCGGTCGCCGTCGACCTGAGCGACAACACCAGCCGGTTCGGCCCGCCCCCCGCATCCAGGAGAGCGCTCGCCGGACTCGGGCCGGACGCACTGACCCGCTACCCAGCCGTCTTCGCCGATGGGCTCAAGGAGATCCTGGCCGAACTCCACGGCGTCGCGCCCGAGAACGTGACGACGGGGTGCGGATCGGACGACGTGATCGACTCCGCGTTCCGCGCCTTCTGCGAGCCGGGCGACGTCGTCGCCTACCCGGAGCCGACCTTCGGGATGGTCCCGATCTTCGCCAGGATGAACGCGGCCCGACCCCGGCCCGCGCCCCTCGGCCCCGGCCTCGAGCTCGACCCCGACGCGATCCTCGCGGCGAGAGCGCGGATCACCTACCTCTGCCGCCCGAACAACCCGACCGGCACGCTCTTCGAACGCTCGGCGATCGAGCGCATCACGGAGCTCGCCTCCGGCCTCGTCCTCGTCGACGAAGCGTACGCCGACTTCTCGGGCGATTCCATGGTGAATTGGGCCATCGACTCCGGGCGGGCGGTCGTGCTGCGGACGCTGTCCAAGGCGTGGGGGCTCGCGGGGTTGAGGATCGGGTACGCGATCGGGCCGGCGCCGCTGATCCGCGAGATCGAGAAGAGCCGGGGCCCGTACAAGGTCACCGCCGCGGCGGACGCCACCGCGCGGGCCGCCCTTGCCGAGGACCGGGACTGGGTCCGCGACGTCGTCGCCCGAACGGTCGAGCACCGGGACCGGCTCCGAGCCGAGCTGGAGCGCCGCGGCCTCCGGGTCTGGCCGTCGGCCGCGAACTTCCTGCTCTTCGCGCCGCCGGGCGCCGCGGGGGCGGTGGGCGCGGTCGAGTCGCGGGCGAGCGGGTCGTGCGCGAGCGGGTCGTGCATGTCGGCGCGCTGGCTGGCCGGTGCGCTCCGGGAGCGCGGCGTCCTGGTTCGGGCCTTCCCTGCCCTCCCCGGCCTGGGCGATGCGGTGCGGGTCAGCATCGGGCCGTGGCCGATGCTGGAGAGCTTCCTCTCCGCGCTGGACGACGTCCTGGCCGGGTCGTGCGCCCCGGGCGCTGCGGGCGCCCCGTCCATCGGGTCGGAGGGTCGTGCCGTGGAGGTGCTGCGATGATCGCGTACCCTGCCATCGATCTCAAGGCCGGCCGTGTCGTCCAGCTCGTCGGCGGGCGGCCGGAGGCCGAGCGGGTCAGCCTCCCCGACCCCGTCGCCGTTGCCCGGCGCTGGGTCGACGCGGGGTTCCGTGCGCTGCACGTCGTGGATCTGGACGCTGCGCTCGGGGCCGGGACCGGCGGGGTTGGCGGTCGATCGACCAACTTCTCCGTCGTCCGTGCGATCCTCGAAGCCGTCGACGTCCCGGTCCAGGTCGGCGGCGGCGTGCGGGACGACGATGCCGCCCGCGCCCTCTTCGATGCCGGCGCCGCGCGCGTCATCGTCGGGACCCGCGCCGTCGAGGACCCGTCGTGGCTCGAGGCCCTCGCCGCGAGGTGGCCCGGGCGCGTCGTCGTGGCCGCCGACGTGCGGGGCGGGCTCATCGTGACCCGCGGCTGGACCGCGACGTCCGCGCTCGAGGCCGGAGCGCTGCTCGAACGCCTCGACCCGCTCCCGCTCGGGGCGGTCCTCGTGACCGACGTCTCCCGGGAGGGGCGTCTCGCCGGGGCCGACATCGAGCGGTTCCGCGCCTACGCCGCGGCGACCCGGCACCCCCTCATCGCGGCCGGCGGGATCCGGGCCGCCGCCGATCTTCGCGCCCTGGAACGCGCCGGGGTCGCGGGCGCCGTCCTCGGGATGGCGCTCTACACCGGGCGGATCGAGTCGTCTGCCGAATGGGTCGCACGCAGAGACATCCCCCCAACGGAGCGCATGGTATGAGCATCATCCGCCGCGAGACCGACGAGACCCGTGTCCGGGTCGGCCTCGACCCCTTCCCCGGTGCCGAGGGGTACAAGTCGGCCATCGCCACGACCGACCCGATCCTCGACCACCTCCTGACCGCCCTCGCCCGCTACGCCGGGTGGGGCCTCGAGGTCGAGGCCGAGGGCGACCTCCGGCACCACCTCGTCGAGGACGTCGGGATCACCCTCGGCCTGGCGCTCCAGGACGAGATCCCGGAAACGTGCCGGCGCTACGGGGATGCGACGGTCGTCATGGACGACGCGATGGTCCAGGCCGCGCTCGACCTCGGCGGCCGCTCCTGGTACGAAGGTCCGATCCCGAGCCGGCTCTTCGACCACTTCCTCCGCTCCTTCGCCGAGAATGCGCGGATCACGCTCCACGTCCGCGTGATCCGCGGCCGGGACCGCCACCACGTGATCGAGGCCGCGATCAAGGCCGTCGGCCTCGCGCTCCGCGAGGCGCTCGCGCCCGGCGATACGGTGTTCAGCACGAAGGGCGCGGTCCGGGTGTACCGGGGGGAGGACGCGTGAGCCGGATCGTCGTCTGCCTGGACGTGAAGGACGGCCGGGTCGTGAAGGGCGTGAAGTTCGAAGGGCTCCGCGACGTGGGCGACCCCGTCGAGCTCGCGCTCCGCTACGCGGCCGAAGGCGCGGACGAAATCGTGGTCCTCGACATCTCCGCGACCGTCGAGGGGCGCAGGACCACGCTCGACGCGGTCCGCCTCGCGGCCGGCCGGCTCGGCGTCCCGCTGACCGTCGGCGGCGGGATCGCGGCGGTCGACGACTTCGCCCGCGCGCTCGACGCCGGCGCGACGAAGGCCGCGATCAACTCCGCCGCCGTCCGGCGACCCGGTCTGCTGGACGAGGTCGCCGCCCGCTTCGGGTCCGACGCCGTCGTCGCCAGCATCGACGCGAAGTGGGACCCGGCCGCCGGCTTCTTCCGCGTCCACACCCACGGCGGCCGGACGCCGACCTCCTACGACGCCGCCGCCTGGGCCCGTGAGTGCGAGGCCCGTGGTGCGGGCGAGATCCTGCTGACCAGCATCGACCGCGACGGCAGCCGCGACGGCTACGACCTCGAGCTCGTCCGCGCGGTGGCCGGCGCGGTCGCCGTGCCCGTCACCGCGAGCGGGGGCGGAGCCGCCGTCGCACATTTCTGCGACGCGTTCCTCGCCGGCGCCGCCGCCGTCCTCGCGGCCGGCGCGTTCCACGACGGGACCCTCTCGGTCCACGAGGTCAAGCGCGCCCTCGCCGCCGGGGGGCTCCCCAACCGTTCACCCCAGAGCACCGGACCATGAACCCGACACCCCTCCGTTCGCTCCTCGACTTCGCCGTCGAGGTCGCCTGGCGCGCCGGGCGAGTCACGCTCGCGCACTACCAGACCGGCGTCAGCGTCGAGACCAAGCCGGACGCCTCGCCCGTGACGGTCGCGGACCGCGAAGCCGAACGCACCGTCCGCGAACTCATCGAAGCCCGCTTCCCCGAGGACGGGATCCTCGGCGAGGAGTTCGGCGAGGTCCGCCCCGGCGCGCAGCGCCGCTGGGTCGTCGACCCCATCGACGGGACCCGTTCGTTCCTCCACGGCATCCCATTCTACGGCGTCCTCCTCGGACTCGAGCAGGACGACGACGTGCTCCTCGGCGTCCTCCACTTCCCCGCGCTCGACGAGACCGTCTACGCCGCCAGGGGGCTCGGCTGCTGGTGGAACGGCAGGCGAGCCCACGTCTCCGGGACCGACCGCATCGAAGACGCGCTCGTCCTCACGACCGACGCCGAGATGATCGAGCGCGAAGGCCGACGTGAGGGATGGGACCGGCTCCGGTTCGCCGCCAAGGATGTCCGGACCTGGGGCGACGCGTACGGCTACGCCCTGGTCGCGACGGGTCGCGCGGAGGCGATGCTCGACCCGATCATGGCGCCCTGGGACGCGGCGGCCGTGCGGCCGATCATCGAGGAGGCCGGCGGCGTCTTCACCGATTGGGACGGCCGCCCGGGCCACACGGGCGGGAGCGGCGTCGCGACGAACGCCGCGCTCGCGGACCGGGTCCGGGCGATGCTGCGCGGGGATGGAGGGGCGCCGTGAGGACGACGAGGCTCCACTCGCCGGCCGACCTGGACAGCATCACGTTCTCCGCGGAGGGCGGCCTCGTCCCCGTCGTCGCGCAGGATGCGTATTCGGGCGAGGTCCTGATGCTCGGGTACGCGGACCGGACGGCGCTGGCCCGGACGCTCGAGACCGGCGAGCTCTGGTTCTGGTCGCGGAGCCGCGGCCGACTCTGGAAGAAGGGCGAGACGAGCGGGAACGTCCTCCGCCCCGTGGCGCTCCACGCCGACTGCGACGGGGACGCCGTCCTCGCCCGGGTCGAGCCCGCGGGCCCCACGTGCCATGCCGGCGCCTGGAGCTGTTTCGACGCGCCGCCGACGCTCGCGGCGCTGGCGAGGGTGCTCGAGGCGCGGGCCGCGGGGACGGACGCGGCGCAGCCCACGGCCGAGCCCGGAGCCCCGGGCCGGACGAGCTACACCGCGCGGCTCCTCGCCGACCGCAACCTCCGCCTCAAGAAGCTGGGCGAGGAGGCGGTCGAACTCGCGCTCGCGTGTGCGGACGACGCCGGGGACCGGGCCGCGGAGGAGGCGGCCGACCTCATCTATCACGCACTGGTCGCCGCGCTCGCGGCCGGATCGCCGCCGGCCGCGGTCCTGGCCGCCCTCGAACGGCGTCTACCTCGTCCGGTGCCGCCAGCCGATGATGAGCCGATAGGCCGTGAGGAGGAGGATCGCGCCGGCGATCGCGATCATGAATGAGCGCAGGTCGAAGCCGGTGACCCGGCCCCAATCGAAGAGCTCGGTCCCGAGGAACCCGCCGATGAGCGCGCCCCCGATCCCCAGCAGGACGGTGACGAGACAACCGCCGGGATCCTTTCCGGGCATGATCCACTTGGCGATCCCCCCGGCGACCAGCCCGAACAGGATCCACGACAGTACTCCCATCCCCCTCCTTACGACGGATCAGACCTTGAAACCCGAGACCAGCTCCTTGAGGCGCTCCGCGGCTTCGAGGAGCTGCGTCGCCGCCGCGCTGACCTCCTCGGTCGAGGCGGACTGTTCTTGCGACGCGGCGCTGACCTGCTGCGCGCTCGCGGCGTGGTGCTCGGCTGTCTCGCCGACCGCGCGGACCGTCGCCTCGACGCTCGCGACGGCCTCGAGGTTGCCGAGCGCGGCGTCCGCGACCTGGGATGCGGCCTCGCGGATCTCGTTCACGACCGCGATGATCTCCTCGAACGCGGACTCGGCATCGATCGAGATCCGCTCGACGCCCTGCACCTTGAGCGTGCCCTGCTGCATCGTCGCGACGACGGATCGGATCTCGCGGCGGATCTGCTTGACCGTCGCCGAGACCTCGGCCGCCGCCTTGTCGCTCGCGTCGGCGAGCTTGCGGACCTCGTCCGCGACGACGGCGAAGCCCCGGCCGTGCTCGCCCGCCCTCGCCGCCTCGATCGCGGCGTTCAGCGCGAGGAGGTTCGTCTGGCTCGCGATCCCCTGGATGACCTCGACGAAGTCCGTGATCCGCTCGGACGCGTCATCCAGGTTGCGGACCTCCTGTCCGGATGCCTCGACGACCTCGCGCACCTCGAGGAGCGTCTCGAGCGCGCGGCGGATATCGCGCTGCCGGCTCTCGGCGAGCCGCCGGATCTGCTCACCCAGGTCGTTCAACCGTGTCGACGTCTCGTTCACGCCCACGGCACGGTCCCGGATGTCGTTGAGCACGTCGTTCGCGCTCTTGAGCCCTTCGGCCTGCGCCTCGGCGCCGGACGTGATCCCGATCATCGCGGTCGAGATCTCGCCGCTTGAGGCCGCGACCTCCTCGGAGATGCTCGAGAGGTCGGACGCCGAGGCGCCGATCTGCTCCGCCGTCGTGACCGTCTCGCCGACGATCGTCCGCAGGCGGTCGGTCATCGCCGTGAACGCGCCGGCCAGCATCTCGAATTCATGGAGCATGCCGCCGCCGACCCGGACCCGGAGATCGCCGCTGCCGAGCCGGTCCGCCGCCGTGACCAGCTGCGCGAGGGGCCGGCGGATGTTGCCGATCATCCGGAACACGATCAGCGAGGTCCCGCCGATGATCAGGACGAGGACCGCGTACAGGATCGGGACGAGCCGGGACGTCTCGTCACGGGCCGCGACCGCGGCGCTCGCGACCTTCCTCATCTCTCCGGCGGTGAGCGCCTGGATCTCGGACTTGAGCTGGTGGCTCAGCTCCCGGGTCGTCGAGAGGACCGCGATGGCCGCGGCCTGGCGGCCCAGGTCGCGGAGCGCGTGCGCGAGCGAATAGTACACCTCGAGCCGGGCGTGCAGATCGCCGATTCGGGCGAGCTGCATGTGCTCATCCGACGAGAGCCCGGGCAGCTTCGTCAACTGGCTGCGCAGCTCGTGGATCTGGCTGCCGAGCCGGTGGAACTCCTCCGCGTCCTCGACCGACCCGGTCACGAGGTAGTGCTCGCCCTCGGCGATCTGGTCGAGGATCGACGCCTGGAGCCCCATCCCGAGCTCGCCACTCTCGTGCAGGCCCTCGATCCGGGACGTGACTTCGTTCGAGAAACGGCTGAACGTCGTGATCCCGAAGATGAACATGCCGAGGGTGCCGATCACGGCAATGCCGTACGCGCTGAAGAGCTGTACCTGGATTCGGTTGAGGTAGTTCGCCAGCAGAGCTCTCATGGCTGTTACGGGTTGTGGGGAGCGCGCCCAAGTTAGGCCGGGCCCGCGATCCCTGTCAACGTCGGGGGCCAGCGCCGCCCGCGGGATCCGGCGCCTCCGACGGCAAGCCCGCGCACGCTCCCGGTGCGGTTCCAGACCTCGATGAGGTCCGGGGCCGGCGTTCGTCGGCCCCGGCATCCGGGCACCATCAGTCTCGGCAGCAGGCCGCGGCCACGTGACCCGCCGGCCTCCGGCGGCGGCGCAGGCCGCTGGCGTACGTCGTGCAGCGCCGCTAACTTGACGGCGCGTCCAGGCTTCGAGCCGGCCCGCGAGCGCCGGCGGTCACCCGTGAACCACACGATGCCCAACGAACCCGAGCTTCGTCCGGTCGCGAGTCCGATCCTGCGGGAACGAACGATCGCCGATCTCTGCCGTCATTTCGCGGAAGACCGCCTGACCATAGAAGAATTCGAGCGCCGCGTCGAAATCGCGCATACGGCCCGGACCGAGGTCGAACTGAAGGACCTGGTCCGGGACCTGCCCGAGCTCGCCGCGTCGCAGCCGCGGCCGGCACCGGCCGCGACCGGTTCGCTCGCGCCGGCGTCCGGGTCCGCGCGCCCGGCGCACATCGTCGCCATCATGAGCGGCGCGGAGCGCAAGGGGGGCTGGACCCCGGCGCGCCGCACCGTGGTCACCGCCATCATGGGCGGCGTCGAGCTCGACTTCCGTGAGGCCCGACTCGGGCCGGGCGTGACGGAGCTCACCGTCGTCTCGATCATGGGCGGCGTCGTGATCACGGTCCCGCCCGATCTCCAGGTCGATGCCGAGGGGGTCCCGATCATGGGCGGGTTCCAGCACATGCACCCGACCGTCGAGGCCACGGACCCGGACACGCCGGTCCTCAGGATCCGGGGCGTCAGCGTGATGGGCGGCGTCGAGGTCAGGATCCGCCACGCGCCCGCGGCCGCACGTGCCGCGTCGCCTCCGCCGTCAGAGGGTCCTCCGGCCAGAAATGCTTCGGGTAACGGCCCCTGAGGTCCTTCCTCACCTGGAAGTACGCGTTCCGCCAGAAGCTTTCCAGATCCCGCGTGACCTGGACCGGCCGGCCGGCCGGTGAGAGGAGGTGCAGCGTGAGCGGGACCCGGCCGCCGCCGAGGCGCGGCGCCTCCCGCCAGCCGAAGACCTCCTGCAGCCGGACGGCAAGGACGGGCGACTCGGGGTCGGTGTAGTCGACGGCGATCCGCGAGCCGCTCGGCACCTCGACCCGGTCCGGCGCCCATGCGTCGAGCCGGCCGCGGAGCTCCCACGGCACCAGGGACGACAGGACCGCGACGAGGTCGAGACGACGCAGCTCGTCCGCGCTCCGCACCCCGTGGAGGTGCGGTCCGAGCCACTCCTCCAGCGATGCCTCGAGCGCGGCGTCCGAAACGTCCGGCCACGCCGGATCGAGCCGGTGCAGGAAATTCAGCCGCTGCCGGAGCCGGCGGGCCGCATCGCTCCACGGCAGGAGATCGAGCCCCTCACGCCGGATCCCGTCGAGCACGGCGCCCAGCACGGCCTCGGGCGCAGGGGCCTCGAGCGCCGACTCCCGAACCACGATCGCGCCGAGGCGAACCCGCCGCACCGCCCGGACCCGCCGGGCCTCGCCGTCCCACGCGACCTCGTCCTCCGATTCGAACGGATCGTCGGCGATCGCCTCGAACTCTGCAATGTCGAGCGGTGAGGCGAGCGCGATGCTGCCGTCACGCCCGGCGTCGTTCACCTCGGCGACGACGATCCAGTCCTCGGCCGCCAGCGGATCGTCATCGAGCAATGCGCCGCCGCGACCGTTCCTCAGCAGGTAGCGCCCTCTACGCCCCGGCCGCCGGCGGGCGATCCGGTCCGGGAACGCGAAGGCGAGGAGCAGGCCGCACGCGTCGTCGATCGCCGCGGGGCTCGCCCCGGACGCGGCGGCCGGCGGCGAACCGCTCGGTCGGTCGACGCCGACGCGCCGACGAAGGTGCCGCGCCTCGGCGAGCACGCGGCGGCAGCTTCCGACGTGGACCTCGTGCCCGCGGAACCACTCCGGCGGCCGGCCGCCCGCTCGTCTCGCGCTCTGGAGCGCCTCGAGGCGGAGCCGGACGTCGGCCTCGGGCGGCCCGTCCGCCCGGCGCAGGACGTCGCGGCCGCCGAGGAGCGCGGCCAGGTCGCAGGCGAGCCCGCCGTGGCCGATCTCGAGGCCCCGCAGGACCATGTGCGCGAGGCGGGGATGCAGCCCCAGCTCGATCATCGCGCGGCCGTGCGCGGTGATCGAGCCGTCGGCGCCGAGCGCGCCGAGCCGCGCGAGCAGCTCGCGCGCCTGGGCGAAGGTCGCGGCCGGCGGCGGGTCGAGCCACGCGAGTTCGGCAGGGTCGGAGACGCCCCACGCGGCGAGTTCGAGCGCGAGCGGCGCGAGATCCGTCTCGAGGATCTCGGGCAGCCGTTCGGGCGCGAGGCCGCGGTCCTCCGCCTCCGTCCAGAGCCGGTAGCAGACGCCCGGCCCGAGCCGCCCGGCCCGGCCCCGCCGCTGGTCGGCCGACGCGCGCGAGACCGGCACCGTCTCGAGCCTGGACATCCCCGTCCTCGGCGAGAAGCGCGGCACCCGCGCGAGCCCGGAGTCCACGACGACGCGCACGCCCTCGATCGTGAGACTCGTCTCGGCGATCGAGGTCGCGAGCACGACCTTCCGCTCGCCCGGCCGGCTCGGCGCGATCGCGCGGTCCTGATCGGCTTCCGGCAGCTCGCCGTGCAGCGGCGCGATCCGGACGCCCGGCAACGGGCCGGCCTCCCGGAGCAACGTCGCCGTGCGCCGGATCTCGCGCGCGCCCGGGAGGAAGACGAGGACGTCGCCCGACTCCTCCTCGAGCGCACGACGGATGACACGGGCCGCGACCGCCTCGACCGGCCCCTCGGCACGACGCTCCAGCCACCGCGTCTCGACCGGCCATGACCTCGCCTCGCCACGGACGACCGGCGCGCCGCCGAGGAGGCCCGCGACGTGATCGCCGTCCAGCGTCGCCGACATGACCAGGATCCGGAGGTCCGGACGGAGCACCTCCCGCGCCTGCAGACAGAGCGCGAGACCGAGCTCCGCGTGCAGGTTCCGCTCGTGGAACTCGTCGAAGATCACGAGCCCGACGCCTTCGAGCGCGGGATCGGCCTGCAGCATCCGCGTCAGGACACCCTCGGTCACGACCTCGATCCGCGTCCGCGGCCCGACCCGCGTGTCCAGTCGGATCCGGTAGCCGACCGTATCGCCGACGCCCTCGCCGAGCACCTCCGCCATGCGCCTCGCCGCGGCCCGGGCCGCGAGCCGGCGAGGCTCGAGGAGCACGATCCGCCGGCCCTCCAGCCACTCCGCCTCCAGGAGCGCGAGCGGCACGCGCGTCGTCTTCCCCGTCCCCGGCGG